>Ga0315903_10004169_pt1 | contig 19444 bp, 31 predicted proteins | sample LakEriMetagenome_7_FD_203524 | JGI IMG/M metagenome (GOLD analysis project Ga0315903, IMG submission 203524) | Freshwater fungal communities from buoy surface, Lake Erie, Ohio, United States - Buoy 2 MA119 | ecosystem: Environmental > Aquatic > Freshwater > Lake | place: USA: Lake Erie, Ohio... | reverse complement strand
CGCCAGCAGCCATACCCGCTGCTTGCTCAGGTGAGAGCGGAGCAGCAGAACCGTCAGGTCCTGGGACCATGCCTGTTAAGGTCATAATCTCATTAGCGATTTCGGTTTGAACAAGTTTAAGTGCGCCGTCTGCCTTGGCGTCGTCAATGAGTTCTTGTCTAATTTCTTGAATTTTTTCTGAAGGGAACTCTTCACCAAGAGCTCTAAGTGCGCCTTCTTTAGACTCTAATCCTAGAGATAGCATAGATTGAATTTCGTTAAGAATAATAAGTTTATCTAGTGGTAGTGGTGGTGGGAAATGTACGTACGTTCTGTAAGTATCTGGGTCGTTAGGGTCCAACTGGAGAAGTTGGTCTGGCTTAGGAATTGTGTCTCTATCGGGATTCCAAGTAAATGTTTCTGGCTCTTTAACAGCTAAGTTACGAAGAATAAGTTCGTTTACTCGTTCTAATCCGTATGCGTATTGAACAATCTTTTGGTGATAGCGATTCATCAAAGGCTGGAATTGGATAGCTAGTGCTACACCAGAGGTATTTGAAATAGGTTGTGATTGACCTAAAGCAGTTTCTGGAACACCAGTCATTTCGTGCATAGCACGCTTTAACATAGTCATGTATTCCATGGCGCCTTTTAGACCTTGTCCGCCACCTTCTAGGTTTTCTACCCTTGCATCTTTTGGTAGACCGCCCCACACCTTATTAGCGCCTTTTTCAAGCTGAGATGCTTTAGCTCCAATGATTACTGTTACAGGAGCAGCGTGATAGTTAATGATGTCTGCAATATCAGTAGCGGTTTCATTGTATGCACGGTTTAAAGAAATCATTTCATTACAGTCAGATAGTCCCCATGGTGAGCCTGAAATTCTAATGTTAGGCATATGAACTACAGGGATAGTTCCTAGTGGATTAGGGCGAGAATCGATTAGTTCGTCATTGATGTACTCTTCAATAACATCGTCAGTTAAGATTTCTGTATATGTGTATACCTGTCGTGTACCTTCTAAAGAAGTTCCCCAAAAACGGTACTTAAGTTTAAACCGAATCAAACGGTTTCGGTCGTGTGGGTGAAACTCTGGAAAACAAAAAGATGAGTTTAAAGGTAGAACACGTACACGTCCTGGGTGTTGCATACCAGCTGGGTCTACCCACGCCTCTTCGTATGCTACTTTAACAAAACAATCTCCAGATACAGAACCTTGTTGACCAATCTCCCAAAGTACTGTTGCTTTGTTGTTATCTACTTCCCACACACGTTCAAGCAAATCAGGAACAATTGCTTCTGTTGCTTTAGGGCTTCTAAACTGAACGCCCTTACTAAAAGTAAAGTTAATAATAAAATCTGTAATTGCTCGATAGTAATTAAATACCATTTGAGGTTCGCCCTGTTGGCGACGGAAAGATGTATGGTGACCTAGATACATCGCCCAGTTAAGGGAATAACGATTTAAACGTGGACCATGAACTTCAAACTCTTCATCAGCAAGTTCTACTAATCCCAGAGGGGATATGGATATGGTTAAGTCAGATGAGGCGGCCCTATAACTAGGGGGTGAAAAATCTATGCTCACCTAAAATCCTCTCATTTAAATATTTAACTACCGTAGTTTAGCATTAGTTTGCTAACTTGCGGAACCACCTATTTTGCTATTGGTCGAGCTACTGGTTTGTTGACATCTTTGGTTACTGTCTTCTTAATAGACTTAGTAACCTTCTTCTTTTTTGATGCTTCAATTTTGTCTGTTTTTTCTTGAGCTACGTCCCTGTTCTTAGGGTCAATGTCTTTTTGAGAATTTACAAACTTTCCACCCATTTGAACATACCGAGAATGAACCCAGTGAGCTGATGCTGGGGATTGTTTTGAAAATCTAGTTTTTGCTTGAGTAGTAATCATGTTCCAAAGTCTAGGGTTGGCAGGGAGTTGTTTAGGACCCTCTTGAACTTCTTTACCTTTGATTAACATTTATTATCCTCAATGCAGGGAATCCTGCCCCCTCAGCATGGTGGGACGCTGGAAGGGGGCAGGAAACTTAATTAGTCCTGAACTACTGCTGGGCTTACACGTGATTGGCGAGCGCCGTTACGTGTAACTTCTTCAATTGTTGGTTCTGCATAATCTTGGAAAGAACCATTTGAGAACTCTTGAAGAAAATCTGTTGCTTCAATCCAAGAAGCTGAACCTACGTGAGCACGCTCGCGCATTGTTTCTTCAGCTGGCTTAGTGTGAACAGGTGCATTACGATTTGGACGGCCTGCTGCTGGTGTGTAACCCTGTGCAGCACCCTTTCCAAATTCTTGTGGAACATCAGTATCGGTTCCGATACCTTCTTGAAAGCGTAGAGGTCCGCGTTGTCCTGGGACAGCGGAAGCCATCTTACGGTCGTAAGTATTTCCAGAGCGTTCTGGAACTTGTGGTGTTGGGGCAATTGCCATGTTTATTACTCCTTTAAAAGGTTGAGGCCTCAGTACAAGTGTCTTATTAAAACGTTAATTTTTCAGGATAAAGTCAAATCTATCTGAAAAATGGTGACGACGAGACCTCAACCTGAGGCATTGTAAGGTCCATGGTTAGAGAGCAGGCGATGGCCAAACTATCGGCATAGTCGTCATGGGCGTGGGCTTCTTCTGGGGCATGAGCTAAAAAGTTAGGCCCAGTAAATTTAGTTTCTAGGTCGGTCATCTGTTGGTAAAACCTTTTCCAAGTTCTAAGTCTTCTGGTCTTAGCATGGGCTGGCCAACCGATAAGTCGTCTATCAATTAGGGTCTTAAGGTGTTTCCAACGTTTAGATTGCTCAGGTTGGCTACTTCCAATTGGGTATACCTCAGCTCTAGGTAACAGCAGTTTTAATCTTTGAGCAACCGCGTCACCCACACCGCCTGAGTCAACACCTACAGCTAACACGTCATAGCTACCTAAGAAGTTAACTATTTGAAAGTACTGGTCTTCCCAGTCTTCACTTTGGATTTCTAACCAATTTAAAATTCTATGGTCAAAGTAACCAAACTCATCAGGCCTATCCCAGTCAACCCAAACAACTGTAACAACAGTGGAGTCAACTTTTCTAGCTGGGTCAATTCCCACTACAACAGGGGTTCTGTGCCAAGCTTTAACAATTTCTTGAGAAGTGTCCCCTAGTTCGTCCATTACCGTAGAAGTTACAAACATGCCTCGTTCTAGAAGCCACTTACAGTTGTAGGACATCTGAAACTCATCTGAGTCTTCCCCTACACGTAGTATCTCTTTCTTAATAAACTTTTGATAGTTGTCATTGTATTTAGCTACATCTTTCCAATCCCACTGATAGTGGTTTTGTTTGTTTCCTCTAGAGGTTTGACGACGTTTGTTTAATTGAATAGAACGATAGAAGTTGTTTTTGTGTGTGGTGGGAGTACCTGTCTTAACCATAGTTCCAGCGTAGTACGCCAACATAGGAGAGATAGATTTAGATACTACGAAGTCATCTGCTTCTTGGCACTCATCAATAACAATAAGGTGGAAAGACTTAGACTCAATCTTTGCACGAGGGTTAGCTGTCATCATCATTACAGATGAGCCAGAATTCTTTAATTTAATTTGTTTTGTAACTCCAGCAACTTTTTTAGCTTCATCATCAATCTCTGGGTCACCTAATACGCTAAGTGCATGGTCACTAGTAAGTCTGTTAATAGTTCTACTAAATAATGTTTCTGCCTGTCCTTCTACTGGAGCAAATAGTCCTACCCATATACCGTCTTTAAACTTACCTAATAAATCTGGATACATTCGTGCAAGTCGTGGAAGAATAACCATAAGTGTAGCTACAGTGTTCGCAATAGTTTCTGATTTACCTGACTGACGTGCAGCAAGAGCTGTAATCTCTTCACCGTCATTAATAATTACAGATTCCATAATTCTTCGTGCAAGTGGTGCTTGATATGGGTGCAACTCATAGCCAACAAGTGCTACTAAGAACACCATCATTTTATCTACTAGCTTGTCAACAAACTCTCGAGACAGCTCATCTAACCCGTCGTCTTCTTCAGCGGGTTCAAGTTCGTCCTCGTCAATTTCTTCAAAGTCTTCTTCTTCTTCAAAGAACTCATCAAGGTCAAGATTCTCTTCAAACATTCGTACCTCCTTTAAAGACGGAAAGCCCTGGGTTTAAAGTCCAGGGCTGCCGCTGCCACACGGGAGAGAAGGAGAGAGTTGGCGGATATAATTTTAGCATACATATGTAGTTACTCAATGCGAGATAATCTTTTGTGCAACTCGTCAACAACTGCGTGGATAGCCTCAGCCCCAGTAAGAGCTTCGTCCAAATAAACTTGGTCCCTATTTTTTTCGTAAACTGAAAGACAACGGCTTAACTCATAGAGAATCTGGTCTGACCAAATTAAAAGTTCTCCAGAAGGTATCTTGGCTACTCGTTTAGCCACTTTTTCAGAAAAAGGCTTGTCCCAGTTCTTTTTACGTCTAATTACCATTCGTCTATCTCCTCTGTAGAGAGCCCCATGTTACGGGCTCCAAGAGCGTTTGCCAAAAGCAAATCCGCGTCCTCTTCAAAGATTACTTTTGTATTTTTATTCCATAGACCCAGTACTAAGCCTGGTTTAGTAAAGGGAACCCTAAACACCAAACAAATTTTGCTTTTTCTGTAAGGGAAGTCAGTTTCTTGAGTCCAGCCCTTTTCTACTATTGGTAGAGGGCGACGGTGGTAGTACTGAATCACATCTACGTATAGTGGTCCGAATGTTTTCATTTACTCCTGTTTTCCGAATAAGTAATCGTCCAGGGTAGGGAGCTTAGGTTTAGACCCATACATGTAGTCAGAAAACTCTGAAATATCGTTCATCTGTTCCCTACGGTGTTTTGGCATACGGGTTACATCTGAAGGGCCCATATCTCCCCAACCGTCTAAACCAGATTCTCTTAAAAATACTCCTTTAGAGGGAGCGTTAACAAAGTCGTACCACACATCTTCAGGAACTCCTCGGTAATCCCACCAAGTGCCGTCTCTAAAAACAACGGTCATTGTGTTTGTCTTAAAATCGTATCCAGCTTTTAACGTTCTTGGCTTAGATGGGTTAGTTGTGGTGGTGGTACGCATAGAGGGGCCACCATCAATTACTTGAAACTCTGGGTCGTTTTCTTTTGGGTCTTTTAAAAGTTCGTCAATAAAATTTGAGGTGTACCCAGCAGACATCTCTTCCCAAGACGGGATAGTAGGTTTTTTCTTAGCCATTAGTTCTCACATTCATGCAAAGCAGCTTCTTCTTCTACAACTCTAGCATGACAGGCTTTGCACCTAAGATATTTAGGGGGTTTAAAATTATTTTGAGCCGTAGCTCCTAAAGGAAGATTATTACCGTTTTCGTCATCTTCTGGTTCGTAATCAAATACTATCTTTGATTCTCTAAAGAGGTGGTCTGGAAAAGGGCCCTTAGCTTGATAAGCCTTTTCTGGCACGGGATGGGCTTGAACAGCTTTTACCCGTGTTATTTTCATGCTTCCTCTTCTGTTGGCTCCTCAGTAGATTCTACAGTAACTTCTGTAGTTGTAGGTTTACTTGCTGCTTTTTTAGTTGTTTTCTTTGGCTCTTCTACAATCGTAGCATTTCCAGGTTTGGAAGTTCCAGTTAGTGGTAACTGCCCAGATAATGCTCGCACCTGTAGATGCGGTGGAAGACACAGCGGGCAGTAACTTATTGGGTTAGCGCCTTTGTCCGCCAGAGTGAACTCAGCATTATTTGGGCAGTTTACACATTTCATGTTTTTACTTGGCTCCTGTGCCGAATGCTGTGTCGGAAGGGTTTAGATAACGAAGTACTACTGGAAGAATTGCTACAACACCTGCGGTGAGGATAGCTTTTGCTCCGTCTAGGTCAAGGCTAAATACATCTCCACCTGTGGCAACAAATGCGGAAATTGCTGCAGCCATGAACGAGCGGCCCCATGAGGCCAACATTGCTTTATTCATTTATTTCTCTACCTTTCGAGGCACAACTAGGTAGTGCCTTCACAATTAGTCTGCCTGATTTATAAGTTAATGTCAAGCCCAACTAGTTTGAAGATTCTTCAATATGCTGGGTAAACCGGCCCTCTAAGCGTGCCATTGAAATTTTTTGTTCTGTTACATCTCTACTAATTTGATTTAACTGGTCCTTCATTGAGCTTCCACCATTTGGTTTCAATTCGGACAAATAGCCTTTTAACCAACTCTTTAATAACCAATTAGTTATTGTAATTGTGAATAGTGCAAACGTAGCAAAACTAGCTAAAGTTTGAGCCCACTGTAAAACTGTCATCAAAGTATTTCCTGTCTAAAAGGCGTTATACGCAGTGTAGAAAAAAGTTTGTCATAAAAACACACCTTTGTCACGCTATTCAACTTGACATATGTACGTAACTCAGTGTTTCCTTGTACTAAGGAGGAAATCAAATGCTTTTGTTTAAGAACATAGCGCCAGAGTCAAAAGGATTAGGAGCCATGGCAATGTCCATGGTTTTAGTAGTCGTGATGACAGTAAACGCAACTGGCTCATCGCAAGCCGCATCCGAGCTTGCAGATGCAAAAGATATGGGTTCTGTCCAGGTAGTTACACTAAGTGATTACTCAGATAAGACCTCACTCACGGACACGGAGTTAAAGGAACTTTTGACTCTTGTCGGATTTAAAGGGTCTGCGCTTAAGACAGCGTGGGCTGTAGCTAAAAAGGAATCCAATGGACGCCCTTTAGCGCACAACAAAAATGCTAGTACAGGGGACAACTCTTACGGCATTTTTCAAATAAACATGTTAGGCAGCCTCGGTGAGGATAGGAGAGAAAAGTTCTCTCTAGCGACTAACGCTGATTTATTTAATCCTGTAAAAAACGCTCAGATAGCGTTTCATATGACCCAAGGAGGAGAAGACTGGTCCTCTTGGACATATTTGGAAGGAGAACGGTTTAAGCAATTCTTGCTTGAATATCCAGCGATATTTAATACCAAAAACAATAAGGAGTAATATGGCTAAAGCACCAGGTTTTGACGGTACGCAACCCTGCGCTACTGTAAACGGAGACATGTTTTTCCCCGAAACTGGTTCTGAAACTATAGAGTTAAAACCCGTATTAACTAAGATATGCAATAGTTGCCAGTTCCAAACACCTTGTTTACAGTACGCGTTAGAAAACGCTGTTCAAGGTTTTTGGGCTGGCACTGTTGAACGTGAGAGACGCCTTATGCGTAGACGTTTAAAGATTGCAGTTAAGCCGCTAGTTTATTACTAAAATTACCGTTTTTGATGGTCGTCATACGGGTTTCCCCAAGCGTCTATACCTTTAAAATAAAGACGACCAGCTGTGTGGTTTTTAAGAACATCTTCATAAGTTCTTAATCTTCCGTATTCAGCGTTTGTCCTGTGTTCTTCAGAAATAACGTCATCATTAAATAAGTCTTTGTCAAATGCTATTGAAAATTCGTCTGCAAAATATCTAGGTATTGGTATAAACGCACCTATAGGTTCACCAGCTTTAAAGTTCACCCTAATACCTGGCTTAGTCATTTTTAAATTAAAAGTAAAATCTCTTTGTAAGTTATCAGTTTCAATAACACCCGTCATATGAGTTATGCCGTGTTTAACGAAGTTAGGCGGGGAAATTGTCATTAAGTTAACTCCTGGAGGAGTCCTATAATGCCACGAGTTTTGAACTGTTACTATCCCTGAACCAAAATGCCCGTCGTATTTTTGAACTGTTGGCTTCTCGTCTACGTAGTCAACCGTTACTCCGTGAGGGTTTACGTCTCCGGTCCAATAAACAGAAAAATCTATTTCAGCTTTCACTATGAACCCATATTGATTTCCAATATTTAAAGGTAAACAGTAATAAAAATGGTCTGTAAACCAATCTCTTTTAAAATTTCCGTCTAAAGACTCTAGTAGCGGAGAAACTTGTTCCTTTTGAATTCCACGGTTAGGAACCACTACAAGAGTGTTAGTTGGAACTTTAAAACCCTCACTATTTATACTTGGGGGTTTCATTTATTAAATCGGAAGTCTATCCGCATGGTTGGCGTCTAAAGTCCAAAAAGAAGCAACAGTTAGGCGCAACCCAGAAGTTACTTTGGAAACTCCGTGCATATATTCGGTGCTTCCAGGAAACGTAACCATGGTCCCTGGTTCTGGAATTAATTCCAATTCGTGGTCTGGAAAATATATTTTTCCGCCTTCGTATTCACTATTTAAATACACAATAGATGCGTAGTCACGCCAGCCATAAGGATGTGGAGTGCCGTCTTGGTTTTCTGAATCAGCATGTGGTAACTGCTCATTACCAGGTAACCAACGCACTAGTTGAAGAGTGTCTGAATAAAGAGGTACCCCTAAGTTTCTAATTTTTATAATGTGGTCTTTAATTCTCATTCTTATTTCAACAAGAGTTTTGTATACCAATAGGTCTTCTGACTTACCAAAGTTTTCTTTATCAGCGACTAGAGTTCCAGCATGTACGTATCTATTATGCCAATTTGGTGATGGGTCAGACTTGTCCCACTTGTCAGATTCGTTTAATTTAAGAGCGTAGTTAACTAGTAAGTTAAGTTCTTCTTGTGAAACAAAATTAGGATTTTGAGAAATCATGATGAGCTCCTAGCTACTGCTCCCCATTTTCCAACAGGACAATAGGCGTCTGCTAACTTGGTTTTTGCTTGCATAAAACAACCACATTTTTTACAAGTTTTAGTTAGTTTAATTAAAAACTCACAATTTAAACATGTTTCAAATCTATTTTGAGCGGTTTCTTCATCTGTATAGTTGTCTTTGTTTAACATGTCCCAAGGTTTTACAGTCCTCTTTTTAGCCTCTTCTTCTTTAAGAGGGGAGCAATCAAACTCTCCGTCCGAGTGCCTGCAACCAACAGAAACCTCTGGTTTGTCTGTTAGGTCTACGATTGTTGGGTTGTTAAGTAGGATTGACCCTAAACGTGCGGGTGTTCCAATAAACTCAACAACTTCGCCTTCTAATACAAACCCTACTCGTTTTGAGCCTTCTGGTAATTGGTCCATGTAGTTCTCCTATACGTTGATAAGTTAATTGTATACCACTGTTATAAAAGAGGTAGCCATTTTTGAGGGTACTGTTTTTCTAGTAAAGGTATGGGAGCTATGCTAAACGTTAAAATTTTAACGTTTTCTTCCCCGTATATAATTCGTTTTCCAGCTTCAAATAAAAGGATAGTTCCTTTAGGAGTGGAATATTTATCTCCATTAACAGAGGTAATAGACTCTTCAGAAGACTCAATAAAATAAACGCCAGAAAAACAAGGGACGCTCACTCCACCCATGTCATACCAGACATCAGTTCTTACATTGTCTGAATAATCTGATGAAAGATAGTAACCAGATTTGCTACTTAAATCATAGTAGGGAAGGGCTTCAATAAGTAGGCCTCTAATTACCTGCAAAGCCTTGTTAATATTCCTATTGTAGGCGCCAAAATAATTCTTTGAATCCGGGTTTTCTACAGGAATGTGCCCTAGAAAATCGGCTTTTACACCACTGTTAAATTTATAAACTTCATCAGGAGGGTACACCTTGTTTATTACTGCTTCTAATATGTTTTTAGGGTCAGAGGCCCCTATAAATACTTTAAAAGGCTGCAGTTCCCTATTTAACAGGACTTCCTCTAGGTTACCCATTAAATCCCCCAATTCTTTGACCAAACCATATCACAGGGGTTGCCGGGTCTCTAGGAGGCTCTTGTTCAGGCATGGAAACTCTACCCCCAGGAGTTGGGCTATTAGGGTTGTTATGACTCATTAGTTTGACTAGTGTTCCGTATAGTCTATTAGTTATAGGACTTCTGTTTCTAGTTCCCTCTAAAAGTATGCCCCCAGCATTGTTATAAAATACTGAACGCAATACGCTAGCTAAGAACTTCCAATACCCACGTCTTCTATATATAGGATTTGTGTACATTCTATTTGACTCAACAGTTTTGTTAAGCTCTGTGTAGGAGCCTCTTTGGTCAGGGGCTTGTATCGTATACATGTCAGGGTATTCGTTTGGAGTAAACTGAGAAAATATAATGGTTCCGTTTGGATATTTGTTATTTTTGTAAAGTCCTATAGATAGTTTAACAAATTCATGATTTACAAAACAAGCGTGAATCCAAGAATCGCCTAGCTCTGTAGGATATTGGGACAAGTTCATCATAGAGTGACCATCAATTGTTACTGGAGATATAGTAGTCGTAATTGTTAGGTCTCCTAAATATCTACAGAATCATGCACCAATAAGTGTTCAGTGTAAAACACATCGTATGGTTCACAGTCTATTGAGACAACCTCATGGGGTATGTCACCAGTTTTAAGATACTTTATGTCTTCCCAACTACTGGTTTGATAGTTGTATACCTTGTCACTAATCGAAACTTCTGTAGACAAAACAAACAGTGCTTTAGCTCCTTTTTTAACTAACACATAGTGTGTGTCAGAGAACAAATCATTGTTTATTACCACACCTCTAGCAGCAGTTCTTCTAGTAATACTCGTAACTGTTGTTTCCACGGTAGTAAACACTGGATTTTTATCTGACCAATTTATGGCAGCCAAAGTAGACCCAGGTAAGTCTTCATAAGGAAAGCCTTCAATATCAGCAGATAGTAGGACATCTCCTACCTCAATACTTCCGGCAACAACTAATCCGTCTGGGGTTCTTAAAAAAGTGTTTACACCAATTGATTTAATTCCAGGAGGTGGGAGAGGAGGTAGGTCTATAGGAGGTGGAGGAGGTTCAGACGGTGGTGGAGGTGGTGGTGGAGGAGGTGGTGGTGGAGGAGGAGGACTCTCTTGATACGCTCCACCCGTTGGAATATTTGGACAGCAGTCTGGTGCACAGCACTCAGGTGCGTAAAGGTAAGTTCCATAGTTTACATAATTACAAGTACAACTTGCTGGTGGCGGTGGCGGTGGCGGAGGTGGTGGAGGAGCACTTGGGCAAGTAAAAGATTCACCGCAAGAAGTAACTGTAATGGTTACAGTTTGACCGCATGACGCTCTGTACTCAGTGTAAGTATATAGAAATGTGCAACCACCAGGTGGCGGTGGTGGAGGTGGAGGTGGAGGCGGTGTGCCTGATGCAATACAAGGGCCATAAGTGTTATCGCAACCAAAATTAGTTATACATACTGTTCTAGTTCCAGAGGTAAAAGTTCCAGATACTGGGTCGTAAATTTGACATGATTCTGTAGATGTTCCTAATGCACAAGTTACACAATCAAGTGCTGGTGGTGGTGGCGGAGGAGGTGGTGGCGGAGTAGTTCCGGTTGATTGGCAAGCTGGGTACTCATTAGTGTTGTTATAAATGCATTGAGTGCTATACCCCGTACCACTAGCAGAAACATTTGTTGCAGATTCTGAGTAACCGCAGTTACCTACACCAGCTCCTGGGGATGAAGTTGTGCATTTCCAAGAATAAGAATTTTGTTGAACTGATGCTCCTGTGTAGTAATTACCGCAAGGTCCAGACTGTGATGTACTTGTGCAAGGGCTGCAAGGATTAGAAATATCAGCAGAAGAGCAATAGCAAGTTCCACCACTAGTAGTTTGTGAACAGTTGTTTGATGGTTGAGGTACACATGCTCCATCTTCAGTGTAATCGCAAGATGCATCTGAGTATGCGTACACAGTAGTGTTTCTAGTTCCTGATGCACAAGTTCCATCGCTTCTAGTGCTTGAATAGCTTCCATAGAAAGTTCCGCAATACTGTCCACCTGTGTACCTGTTGCCACAGGGACCTGTTTGAGATGTACTCGTACAAGGACTACAAGGATTAGATATATCAGCAGAAGAGCAATAGCAAGTTCCACCTGTAGTTGTAGCTGCTGGGCAACCACCAGAGCTTGCTCCGCAGTTAGGTTGACTTACGCTTCCTGATGCACCACAAATCCAGTTGCTTGGATTTCCAGAAAGGTTTTGCCAATAAGAACAACAAGAGTTTACAGTACATCCACCAAAGGGAACTCCATTATCTGTTCCACACACGGCTCCGCCTGCAACAACACTTGAACCATTGCAGTAATAAAATCCAATGCTTACGCAAGAAACTAAACCGCTACCGCCGCCGCCGCCAGGAGGAGGAGGTGGAGGAGGAGGTGGAGGAGGTGGAGGAGGAGGAGGAGGAGGAGGTGGAGCAGCGGGAAAAGATTGACGCCAAACACCATTAGCTTTTACATAAGTATTAGTAACAGCTTTCCAAACACCATCAACTTTTACATAATAAGCAGATGCTGCTTGCCAGCCACTTGGTGTCTTGACGTAACCGTGTGACATTTATACCTAGGCACTCGTATATGTAAGCCAGATATCTCCGTCTTGACCTACAGTGCTTATTGGTGCACCTGTAGAAACAAAGATGTTGCGGTCGCCGTCGTCGTTGCTTTGAAGGACCGTTGGTCCGTATACAGTAACATCACCTTTTCTTGGCATTATGAAATCACAATCCCTGAGATTACTAAGTTAACAGATGTCACTGCAGAAGCTTTTGCGGTTAAAGTTTCGCCAACTGCCATAGGCAAATCAACAGCAAAAATAACGTTAGAGTTTGCTCCAACAGATAAGGCGCTTATGATTTTATTAGCTGCGGTCACAGAACCACCGCTGGGTACTAAGTTAGCGTCTACAGTCACTGGAGAACCAGTTACATTTGTAAACAAAAGTTGCTTTACCACTCGAGTCTCTCCAGAAGGCACTGCTGTGATTACCTGGGTATCTGTGGTTGATAGTTGAACTGGGCCTGAAAGGCGGGCTGCGCTAAATGTGGCCATTTGAATCCTTCCTAGTGGCTTCCTAAAAGTCTAGGATAGCCGATAATCTATTGTTTTAGTTGTCTACCTAGTACCGTGGTAAGCACGGCCTGGGTTCATGTAACCCTTGATGCTTGGCTTTTCTTTGTCATTTAAGTATAACTTACGTAGTCCAAACCGAGAATCACGTATTGTTATTAGTTTGGGTTGGGCGTAAATGAACTCTTGTACTCTACTCATGGGGACCACCTGTTCCATTGGATAAGTTGAGTCACCATCCCAGGCAAAGAAGGTTGCCAACCTGCTTTTGTTATTGCGTCTCTAAACTCTCTGCTGCGTCCAGTAAGTAGTTTTACTGGCTCACTGGGGGCGTTTAAGTTTTTATTTTCCAACATTTTTAGCTTTTTTAGCAGCAGCTCTAGCTGCGTACTTCTTAGCGTATGTTGGACTAATTTCAATTCCTTCTTCTTCTGTAATATGACCACCAGCTACAGCTGCACGGGTATCTGTATAGGTGCCTTTTCGGCCTTTAGACTTTCCTGTAGAACTCCACTGTTTGCCTTCAGAGTGCCCAGAAGGATTTGGTTTTGGAGTTGAGTCCCCAGCTGTCTGATTTTGTACATCTTTAATTACATCACCGTACTCAACGCTAAATCCGCCCTTACCATCCGCAGCAAGTTTTTTTAATTTGCTACCTTCAGGGGTGTTTTTACCTGATGCTCCATAATGATAGTCGCCTCGTCGTGTCTCTCTATCGAGGTCATACTCTTTCATTGTGTTTTCATTTTGCCAATCTTCAGCACTTCTTTCATTAGAACCTGAAGATGTTCTAGAAGAACTTCTAGACGAACTATTAGCTCCTTTACCACCAGGAGTTCCTCGTCCTAAAAATACTGCTGCAGCAATCTGTCCCATTGAAGAGTTACGTCCAGCTTTTTTACCAAAGCCAGAGGCTGCACGTCCTTCTGATTCAGCGGAAGGTTTATTCATACCAAAAGTAGCCATAATAGAAGTTTAAGACACTTTCTCTAGTTTGACCTCGTATGTACTCATTTTATTTAATTACTTGCCACAAGTAGGGCATTTAGAATCAGCAGAGCCAGAAGCTGTAGATGAGCCAGCTGCTTTGAACTTAGGGCGTCCAAATCCTACGATTGAAATCATAACCCCAGCTTTGTTCTTTTTATAGGCTCTAAGCTGCTTGCAAACTTCTCCGCCATTTCTTTGGCTTCCAGATTTCTTTGATGAAGTATTTCCTTCAATGCACCAGACAGTGCCATCTTCATTGTCTTTGATAACAATACCTACGTGAGAAATTCTATCGACACCGTCTGAGGGGAAATCAAAATAGGCGATATCACCTGGTTCTGGGTCAGCTACATCTCCATCAATCCATGCGCCTTTTTTCTTAAAAGCTGCTGCACCATTAGGAGTGTAAACAGTATTAGGAACTTTTACACCAGCCTCGTTAGCGCACCACATAACAAAACTTCCGCACCATGGTTGGAAGTTAGCTTTTGTGTAAGCACCGTACTTTGTCTCGTTGTCTTTAGGACCTTCAATAGTTCCTAGCTCACCTTTAGCAACTTCAATGAGTTTAGCTGCTGTTCCTTGGTCTGCCATTTATTAAACCTCTCACTAACGCTTTACAATTATTACTGATGCTTGTCCTGTTTGATTTGATTCAGCTATTGCATATACCTCATCAACAGTAGTTAGATTTTCAAAAGTAAACGCAGTCTGGGGTTCTAGATGTCTACCATAAGAAGAAAGAGTTAGCCCCTCTCCTCCAAGAAATAAATCATGAGCTCCTGTGTTTTGAACGTGTACAGTTAAACTTCCACCTACTTCTCGTCCTTCAGGAGTAAGTCTGGTTGCTTCGGTGTGTGGTACAGAAAACACATAATGATTTACTGGCATTAATCTTTATCCCAATCTAAATCAACTGGTTGCTCTGCTGGCATTTGACCATCAGGTTTTGCTGCAAGACGTGCTGCTGTAGCATCAATCTCAGCTTCTAATTTTTTGTCTGCTTGAGTGTTTTTAGCATCCATTTCTTTGTTATCTAATTGTGCTTTCATAATGTCTTTAGCACCAGATGAACCAATCAGGATACCTGCGAGGGTTCCTGTAATAAATGTTGCAATACTTCCCAAAACGTTAAAGAACATCTTGTCATTTTCTGACTGTGCTCCGATTGGCTGTGTCACAAATAAAAGGCCGTAAAGAATACCTAGTGATGTGCATAGCAAAATTGCGCCTAGTGTGATGCCGAGAATAAACTTTAAGCGGGCATCTAGGTCTTGTGGTGATAAACGTTCTTTACTCATTTGGTGTTCCCTCTGGTTCTACAGTAGCGGTAGTTCCGTCTGATGTTTTAACTAAGTCTACAGGACAAGTGCCTGTAGAAGTACAGATAGGCGGCTTACATTCAGCACTTTCCCAATTAGTTGGGTCTTGGCATGGGTATCTAAAATGTCCGTCATACCCACAACCTGTCAAAGAAAAAACAAGTAGGGCAGATAATATAAGTCGTTTAATCATTCTTCGTCCTTCGGATTTCTAAGCGGGTAAGTCACCGCCCAAGCAACTAATGTTCCCACAATTGCGTACCCCACAACGGTCTTAGCTGACCCATCTAGGACTACCCAGGCAATAAACATTCCTAGCAACGTCCATAGCTGGTCAATCATGTCTTTAAGTACTCTCATGGTCTACGTCTCCTAACGCCTTTTGAATCTCCAGAAGCGCCTCCGCCTCCAGAACCACCACTACTAGACCCACCTGTTGTAGAGCCTGTTGCGGCTCCCGCTGCAGCAGCTACAGCATTCATAGCAGCACCGCTAGCAATAACTGCGGCAACTACCATTTCCTGTGCTTCTTCACGTTCTTCATCAGACATATCAGCACCGATACTTCCAAGTGCTTGTAGGGCTTGACCAGGGTCATCAAATATTGCGCCAAGTAATTCTGCAGGATTTTCTAATAATACAAGAGCTGCAGCAACGTCTGCTGTAATTATAACTTCATTACCGTTTTCATCAGTTCTAACCTCTACAGGAGTATCAGGTGGGAGGTCTTTATACTCAAGTCCTGCTTCAGCAATAGCTTCTGCAGTAACAGCTTCTCCACCTGCTGCTTCAATAAGGGCTTCAGCAATAACTTCTTTTTCCGCTTCAGTTACGACACCATCAGCTTGTGCGTCTTCTACAGCAGACTCCACTTCTTCTTCAGGTGTGGTAGTCTCTGGAGCTGTTTCTTCAATAGGAGGTTCTAATGATTCTGTGGACGGATTTTCTTGCTCTGGCTCTGGTGACTCTGGTTGTGGCTGCGGTTCCTCAGTTGCGCTCTCTTCCTCCTGAGGCTCCTGCGGTTCTTCGGATTCCGATGAAGTATCTTCCTCATCTACTGGGTCTTCTGTGGGTGTCTGCGGCTCTGATGTGGGCGGCTCAATAGGTGGCTCTACTGGCTCTGGTAAAGGCTCTACAGGAGGCTCAGGAACGGGTTCTGGCTCTGGCTCAGGAACAGGCTCGGGTTCTGGGGTTGGTGTCGGCTCAGGTTGAGGAGTTGGCTCGACTGGAGGTAATGGCTCAGGTGTTACAGGAACGGGCGCAGGTTCTGGCGTCACTGGTTCAGGTTGAGGAACAGGTTGAGGTTCTGGAGCCGGGACAGGATTGGTTGGCGCGGGGTCGGTTGACGGATTTGTAGGAGGTTGTGGTGAAGGTTCGGGTTGTGGTTGTGGTGTTGGCTCTGGTGTCGGCTGTGGTGTTGGCTCTGGCTGCGGTGCGGGAGTTGGCTCAGGCACTGGAGGAATTGGAGTTTGAAGAGCTGTAACAGCAGTTGCAACAGTTGCTGTTGCGGTGTCTGCTAAAGCGTTTGCAGTAGCAAGAGTAGTAGCTGCGGTTTCTTGAGCAGCAACAATAGTTTCGTTAGACACATTAGTCATTTGTTGAACAGGTTGACCAACAGCTTCACGAACACCAGTACGTTGCGGATACCAAAGATTAGTGGTGTTTCCAGCAACAGTTCCAATACCAGTCCATTCACCAGTTGTTGGGTTTACTGTCATTTTCCAATTAATGTTAGTTATAGGGGCGTTGTTATCACCAAATTTTTTAAGGTTCCAATCAACTTCTAAAGTTGTTTCTGTGGTAGTAACCACCGTAGAAGTGCCTGTACCAGCATTCATATAGTCGCTGGCAAACACTGAGATGCTTGGTCCACCAGGGAAGTCCCACCAGATATGGTCGCCAGTGCCAAAAGTAATAGTTGCCTTTGAAGTTACGTAAATTTGACTATCTGCACCTTGGCCGTTGTATACGGTGTCGCCCATTTTAATATCAAAAGGCGTTTGAATTTTAGTTGATGCGTCGTACATAACTGGAAGAGTGGTAGTAGTAACGGTTGGCGTGTCTACTGGAGCAGGTGCTACATAGCCTTCGGTTGTATAAACTTTTGTATTTTCTGGAGCGGTTAACAAAGTGTCTACCGCAGCTTGAGCAGTAGCCGCTACAACTGTAGCTGAATCTGCTACTGCAATAGCAGTTTGAGCTGCTGCTACTGGTTCGGCAGCTGCTGTTTGTTGTTCTGTACTTGCAGTTTGAACAGCTGCATTTAATGTTACAGTTGCGTTTTCAACTTTTTCTTGAACGGAGGTTAGTGATGGAGCAGGTGTTGTGGTTTCTGATGGGGTTGGGCTTGGGGTTGGCTCTGGACTTTGTGTTGGTGAAGGTGATGTTGAAGCCTCTGAAGAAGAAGTTGTTGGTTCTGGAGTTGGCGTTGGGCTTGGACTCGTCTCAGAAGATGGAGCGGATTCTGATGCTGGAGGAGGAGTTGCGCTGGTCGAAGGCGAAGGTTCAGGCGCAGGAGTCGGACTTGGAGAGGATGAATCAGAAGTTGGTTCAGAGCTCTGGGATGGAGGCGCCTCAGTGGAACTTGTCGTACTGGAGGATTGAGGGTCCGAAGTTGAAGCAGAAGGTTCTGGACTTGGAGATGGAGTTGGAGTCGCTTCGGTCGAAGACTCTGTGGAAGCAGGACTAGACACTACCTGTTCTGGGGTAGGGTCATCAGCATTCGCGTTTGATTGGCCAAGCAAAAATAGAAATAATGTGAGGACTGTTGCTGCGAATATGCGCAGTATTAACATTTACCTCTGATGTTACTGTAACTCAGTATCCCAATCAGGGTTAAAGTATGCAACAGATGTTAATGCTTCTTCTTGTTTTCTCATGTGATGACCACAGAACATTAATTCTAAATTAGATGTTTTCATATAAACTCTAACTTTAGCTGCAGCACTGCAACTATCGCAGCGGTCATTAGCAGTTAGTGGTTCATCTTTAAACGTTAAAACGTCTTGCATCTTTTCTGCTGTAATCACGTTGTCTCCTAAAATAGAGAAGCGGCAGGCTTTTGGCCTGCCGCTTCTAATACTACACTAAAAGTGTATTTTGGTTTTATGAAGCTGCTGCCCAAGGTGTAACAGTAATTGTTGCAGTAGAAGCGACTGAGTTCGCTCCAGCTGCTGTTGACTGTGCCTTGATTGTTCCAGCTACTGCTACTACAGCACCTGTAATCCCTGTTAAAGCAAGTACAGTTGTTGCTGTTCCAGTTACTGTGAAAGTGTTAGCAGTTGGTGCGGAAACTACTGTGTAGGTTCCGTTTACAGAAGCGTCAACATCAGAAATGGTTACCTTGTTACCAGCTACAAATCCGTGTGATGAATCAGTAATTGTAATTGTGGTGCTTCCAGCTGTACGAGCAGCTGCTGTTACAACACCTGCTGCGTTTGTTGCAGCTGTTGCTGTAGTGATGTTAGCTGCTTCGTAACCAGCGTCACGAAGAGCATCAATAGCCAAAGCTGTGGTTAGACCAAGAACATTTGGTACTGAGATGTAAGCAGTTCCGCTTACGTATGCTCCGTCTCCAGTTGTGTAATCTGGAAATCCAGCGTACTTTGCTTCCGCCATGTCGTGGAAAGAAAGAGTTGGATTTAAGCGTGAGCTTGGGTATACGGTGTATCCGCTCCATCCGTAGTTCTGTGAAGCGTTTGCTGCTACTACTGCAGTTGAGGGTGCAGTTGTGTAATCCGCTGTGGATGTACGCTCATCGTTTGGTTGCATTGGGAAGTTGCCCCAAGCAAAGTCAACGAATACGTTACCAGCGGAATCAAGAAGATTTCCGTTGTTATTTGTTGCCATGAATTTACCTATTCTCTAGAGTGGGTTTAACAATCCCATGCGCGAAGGGATTTATTAATTCTACTATTTGGGTCTTTAGCAGTCTTGCTAGACGTATTTTTTTTCTTCATGCCCTCCATACGGGAACAAAAAGACTTACGACGAGCAGCAGACTTAGGAGACTTCTTAGCTTGTTCCTTCTTAACAGGGGGTTTTAAATTACTACCAGGGTTTGCTTTTTCATAAGACTTACGACCCTTTTCGTTAAGACCGCCTTTAGCGTTCTTACCTTCTTTGCGTTGCCAGGCTTCTGACTTTGCCATTTTTCATTACTCCGTTATCTACGTTATCGACTGCATCATCTAAAGACCATGTAGGCTCTTCAGAGCATGTTCCTTCTGCCCAGCCCATGATTAAGTAAAATCCCAACCTTCGCCATGACGCTTCTTCATGTCATCGAGGTGAGCTTTACCTAACGCTGAACCAGAGAAAGAAATACCTGTCTT
>Ga0315903_10004167_pt1 | contig 19453 bp, 25 predicted proteins | sample LakEriMetagenome_7_FD_203524 | JGI IMG/M metagenome (GOLD analysis project Ga0315903, IMG submission 203524) | Freshwater fungal communities from buoy surface, Lake Erie, Ohio, United States - Buoy 2 MA119 | ecosystem: Environmental > Aquatic > Freshwater > Lake | place: USA: Lake Erie, Ohio... | reverse complement strand
GGCTCAATGAGAAACAACTTAAGGTTGTGCAAAAGGCTGCCAAGGCTCACAAGATGAACCTAGCAGAATATGTTCGTGCGTGTATTCTGTGACCAATAGGTATAATAAGCGAAAAAAAGAAGGCCCACGTTTGGGCCTTTCTTTTTAATCTTAAATACCTAAATACTTTCGGTTACACTAACCGTTGCTAATATAATCAATAAAATGATTCCATTCCCGTTTCTAAACTTAACCATTTGCCCGTGCTTTCATTCTTGCCATTAGCAGGTAAGAACTCCATGTAGGCTAGTAGCTTTGCTTCTTCAGTTAAGGACGGATTGAATGTGAGTGTGCGATTCATTATGTTGTACGCATTTTCACCACCCGCTTGAAGATTAAGTGTGCTGTCTTCAGTTGGATTTTGACCGATGTCAATTGTGCTACCGTACACGTTCATGGTTGTGGGTGTGCTACGTTCACCATTGTACAGTCGATACATCTGCTTGTAGCCACCATAGGTTTGACCAAAAGAATTGATAAGCACTTTATAATTGAAAGTGTTTGCATCAATGCCGTTAATGTATACTGTGCTTTTGACTTGTGTTGGGCTGATGTTTTCAATGTCCATAGCAATTGATGTAATGTGCGTTTCACCCTTAACAGGCACGATAGGAAATACCCAGCGACAGTTCCAAATCATTTCCTGTTCAGTCATGTTAGCAAGCTTTAAGAATTCAGCTTTACGCAGTCTACGCTTTGGCGTAATCGCGCCACGACTTGTCCATTTCACAACGGTCTTGCCTGTTGCATCCTTACCTAGTAAGCGTGACTTGTACTGCACCCGCATAAGTGGGTCTATCATATCTTCAGCTACACCATTAACCACCGTTTCGTATGGCTCATATGTGAGGTCTATACGATCAGCATTAAAAAACATATTGCTTTCTACATAGTAAACAGTTTGCCCGGCTACACCACTTGGAGGTTCATGCTTTATCCACTTGCTAGGACAATGCAACTGGTAGCCTTTAGGTGTCATGCCACCTAGTTGAAAGCTCATGTTGTATAGTGCCATGCTTGCATAGTTGAGGGGATACAATCCAAACAGTTGTGTGTTGGTTGTCTTTTCAACTGTGTACGTTATAACGTTTTTGCCTGTGCTAAAATCATTGTTCTCGTACACGACAAAGCCATTTGTGATGCGTGTGTTTATCTGCCCGTTATAGGCTTCAAATTCGGGGGGTAATCCTAGCACATCAAGTGCCTTTTCAATGTTAATCATATGTGTTATTTATTGGTTGCTTTGCTTAGTAGTTCATCAAGCTCCATCACCAATTCTGCCTCGTAGTTTTTAACACCACTCATGGCTACACCTACCTCGTTAAAGAATCCTTCGATGCTGTAACCTTTTATCTTGCCTTCCTTTACGTCATCCCATACGTGGTCTTCGTCTACATGCGTACCAATAAACCATGTACCATCAGGCAAATCAGGTAATCCTAGTTCGATGCTCTTATCATTCTTACCTTCTTTCAACCATGACTCAACAACGGTCACACCTGTTACTGGTATCTCATGCTGCAAGTTGGTCGTGTGTTGCAGATTCTTTTTAAAGAACTGATGCGCTAACTGTTGCACGGTCTTCTTTTCAAAGTACACATAGTATGCTTCGCCCTTATCATCATAGCGAAGTATTTCTTTATCCGGGATGAGTGCAGGGCCGTATAGCATCCTGCGTTCTTCATCCACTTTTGCAAGTTGCATCTTGCTTAGTGCAATCCAGTTTTCTTCTATGGCAGGCGCATCGACTAAGCCCATCGCGGTGATACCCAAACGACCTTCTTCATCAATTACGCATTTTACTACTTTTCTTTTTTCCATTTTTCAAAGTTATTTATATTTGACACGTTTTCATCATAGCATTGTTTTCAATAGGTTTAGTTTCAGAGACCGTCCAAACGTGGGCGGTTTTCTTTTTATCCTATCCTAGATAAGTCTTCAACTTTAATGCGCACTTCTTGTTGACTTGCGACATCACCCGCAAGCACATACGCACGGGGCGTAACTTGTTCAGGTCTATCTTGCAAGAAGGCAGAAGCGAAAGGATTAAACTGTGCGGTTTCTGCACCACCACCACCGCCGCCACCATCTAATGACGGTGGATTGTTTTCGCTTGTTGATGGTGGAGTGCCACCTGTAAATTCTTGTTTTGAAATGGTTGCTACGTTAGCAATACCCGCAGCAACGGCAGCACCCGCTGCGATATATGGAGCAGCCGGGAATAGAATAGAGACAGGGTTTTTTTGTGTACTCAAAAACGCAGCGTTTGCACTCGCGTAAGTATCAATTGTGGCCTGTGCTATGCTAATAGCTTTCTGCGCACGGAATGCACGCTTTTGGCTTGCTTCATCTTTCTTAGCAAATGCACCTATCAATTGACTAACTGAACTTAATGCTTGAGTGCTTAGCGCAATCTTAGCGTCCTGTACTGCTTTTTCATTTTCAATACGCCTTTCTGCCGATAACTTTTCTTGGTCATTTAATGCCTGTTGATAGGCTGCATCAACTTCAACTGTACTTTCACCTGCCTGAATTGCCTTTTCACGCAGGTCTAAATACTTGTTATCAATGGCAATGATTTCCTGTTGATCAGCAGTAAGATTTTTAGCATCCTGTTCAGCACGTAGTGCGGTGATGGCTGCATCGTAGTCTTCTTCTGCTTTCTTACGTTTGGCTGCTTCGGCTTCGGCGGCTGCGGTCTTTCTCTTTTCCGCTTCTTCAAACTCTTTTACGTTTTCTTCGTATAGCTGATTTACTAAATCGCTTACTTCTTGTTCTGCTTTTAGTCGTTCTTCGGCTGCCTTTTCCGCTGCTGATTTTCTATCAGCCGCTGCCTTTTCATTTGCCGTCTTTCTATCATTTGCCGATTTTTCCTCTGCCGCTTTTCTATCATCAATTGCTTTTTTATCTATCTGATTAACCGATAACTGAAACCCTGCCTGTTGGTTTTCTAATTGCTGTAATATCTTCTTTTGTTCAGCTACTGCTTTATCACCTTCTTTAGCTACTTCTGCAGGGTCAAAAACTAATGTGCTTAAATCCTTGTTAAACTTGTCGCGCTGGTTGCCTACTTTGGCAAATGTTTCATCACTAATGACACCTACCTTATTTAATCCAAGTAGAATAGTGTCAACTGAACCTAGCAATATTTGCAAAGGCAATGTCAAGAACTGAATAATACCACTAACGATTTTTCGGTTCCTTTCGGCAGCGTCTATCTGTTGCTGTCTTTGTATCTCTAAAGTTTGTATTACCGCCTTTTGGTCAAGTATTGCCTGATTAGCCTGTGCTATTTTAATTTGCAAGATTTCCTTTTCAGTCTTACCCTGTAAACGCAAGATATTTTCTTGGTCACTTATCGCATCCAGTTGCTGCTTCGACTGTGCGGCACGTTCCTTTTGAACTTCAAGTTGTTCAAGTTCGGCATCTGTCACACCGTCTACTAAGGTCAACAACTCATCCGCATACACAATAGCAGCGGCAATGGCTGCACCTATCAAAAATATCGGGTTAGTAAGTAACGCCTTACCAACGGAAGCAAAGGCAGTACCTATGCTAGTTATACCTTTGGCAATATCACCCGGCTTAATGCCACTAATGTTTGATGCTAATAACTTAGCACCTTCGGCTGCACCCGTGAAGTCTAGGTTAGTGATACGTGAGGTAACTAATCCTAGTGATCCACTAACCTTTTCAAATGCACCACCTGCCTGCGTACCTACTGCTTCAGCAGCATCACCAATTCTATCTTTAAGTTCACCCGCTGCCGCTGCAAGTTCACGATACTTTGCGCTATCGGGTTCTGTGTTGGCTAACTGCGCTTGTAACTCACGTAGCTGCGCCTTTAGCGACTTAGTAGAGGTTGCTACTTCTTCTTCAGCGGCAGCAACATTTTCAAATGACTGCGCACCGCTGTTGATTGCAGCATCTGTCGCTTGAATTTGAACAGTTAACTCTTTTAAGTTTTGTTCACTCTCGGTAGTGTCAATTACAAACTTCCTTACAATAGGTTCGGCCATTAGTATATAAGTTTAGCGATTAAGTAAATGAGTAAAAAGAATAAGAACGTGCGCCACGCATAGAGCGTAATGAACCAAAGCACACGCTGCCACTTCCGTAGTGAGTGGTCATGTCGTGGTTGTGACTTAATACCTAGCTGCAAATAGCGCATTGAGTTTTTGATAGTATCCATTATGATATTTTGCTTTGTTGATATTGTAATGATGCAGTTGTGATGATGTCTACAGGGAATGTACCACCACCGCCTACTGTCAAGAATAGCCTGTGCTTTGCAGGTACTGCCACGTTCACACCCACGGTAAATGTGAATGCGGTTGTGTTGACCGTGTTAAGTGCTGTGATTGCGCTTACCGCCGCAACACCTGCAATCTTAGTCATGGCAAATGAATACTGGCCTGTGGCGTAAGTGCCTGCATTAGTATCCCAAATAGTCACATTCAATAAGCATGACCATAGTGTGTCATTAGGTAGCTCGATGTGTTCATTTGTAATACCCTCTATGTAGTAAAAGGCATTACCCGCTGATGCATATGTATCCTTTCTATGCAGTATAACGGTGCCTGATTGCGCCCATCCCTTTTCGATATAGCTTGAACCGTCACGAAAGCCACCACCTAAGTGCATACCGGGTAGATTGGTGTAAACGTTTTTGCCAAGTAGGTTGCTACCTTGTACGTTCTTGTACAACTCAAGCGTATTACCAACCGCTAACATGTCACGGTTGCCAATCGCAATTGTTACGCTGTCACCATTGATTACGCTATTGGTCACTGAACGTGTTTGCTGTGCTGTCTTTGTTACTCGTGGTGCGGGGTTGGTAGTAGTACCTCCTACGTTTGTGTTTGGTCTGCCACCACTTGGAACGGTTGCCCAACAAATTGCCGTGCTTTCGTCCCAGTTGTAACCGTAGCGTGTGCAACAATCTTGTGTAGCATCCACAGGGTCACCATTGCTATCTACAAAGTTTACTTCGCCGCCAACAGATATGGTTGAAGGTGTTGCGCTACAGTCTTCGACATCTTCAAGAAACTTAATCAGCTTTACCGATGTGCTTTCTTGCATGCCTACCTTATAGTCATTAATCTCAAGTATGCGCCAATAGCTATCTTGTATCCATATCTTGTCGCTGAACTGAAAAGTGAGTATGTCTTTAAGGTCAAGTGCAAAGCTTGCCTCCATAATGCGTCCATCAGGCGAATACAAAGCATTCATGTAGGTACGCCAGTACAGATTGAATAAGTTGTTGTATGGATTTGTTGTGATAGCGTATGGTGGTACTTCAGGGGCCCAGTTTAAATCAAAATCAAATAGGTCAGGGTTAATTACACTATAATGGTTTAGCAAAGCAATATTAATATTATTAACAGTTGCATTGTCATCATCGTAAACAAAACTATTAAACGTGCCCGCATAGTATAAACATCGCATGCCGGGATTGACAAACTGCAATTGTTCATTGATGAACATAGGCATTATGATTTCAGTCCCGTTAACAGGTGCGCATGGAGTGGATTGCGTTACAAGTTTTATGGATTGATCACCTATGGCAAAGTCACTAGACGCAACATCAGGATTGACCGTATAACCCACTACTTCATAATCACCGTACACGCGATTGACATTCTTGTATATCTTGCTTAAAGTGTCTTCACCTGCGGTGTACGTAAATTGAAACTTAGCTTTTTGCAGGTCAACCGTGCTGCTAATGGTAATGTCCTTTGATGTGTCTAGCTTTGATGTCCAGTCAAGAAGATTGCCACTACCTAGGTAACTATTTTGCGGTACAATCTGCACTCTGTTTGGGCGTGTCCTATCCGATACGATTGCGCAGTTGTGCATCTTAAGAACATCGGTTACAAAATCAATCTGCTTAACATCGGGTGCGTTAAGGTCAAAGAAAAATGTTTGGCCGTACTTTAACTCGATGTCTATTAGTGACCATGTACCTGTAATAGTCCAAAAATCTAACTGACTTGAGCTGCTATTGGTAAGAATCAATTGAACATTGCTTGCTGCATCAATACCAATACGAAAAGTTATTATGCGTTCGACCGTATTTGGAAAATCTTGTATGGCTGTAACAGTAGCAATATCGGGTATACTTACCCCATCCACAATTAATCCCGCCCCGATTACGCATTCAGCTCCATTAGTACTTACGCTGGTCAATTGCAACACTACTTGGAAAGTATAATATCCTTCCGATGGTGTAGTATAGGTATAGGTAGCGGGATTATAATCACCACCATTGTCATAGATTTCAGTATCAGCTACCAAAATTGATGGTGCGCCCGTTAATAATATTTGTGATATTGTGGTTGATGCTTGAAAAAGCAAGTCATTAAACGAATCACTTGCTACTGGTCTTTGGCTATTAAGCCATGGCATGTGATACTCTGACAATATACTTAACAACGTACCCGCTTCCAACTCAAAACCCGCATCTGTAATTATTTCTTCAAACAAATAACTCCATTCAAGTGCAGGTGTAAAATCACCGGCGTAGATTGGGCTTGTACTTTCATCTATCGGGCGTGTGCCTTGCTGATTACCTGCACTCCATAACTGACCACGCTCTAATAGTGTCCAAATACCCGGTATGAAATTACCAAAGATGTTATCATAGACCATGTTCTGGTTTAGGTTAGGCAGGTCAACAATATCTTTTAGCTTTTTTTCCCCGATGTTACGCACCAAATCAGGCGTTTCAGCATAAAACGCTAACTCAACCTCATTGATGCGGTTGTTCTGCTTGTATACCTTACGCACACGCACATAACCGAATGAGATAGGCAAAGTGTCCACACGTATTTCAGCAGGTAACTTGTAGTGAAAGAAATTCATATCACCCGCGCTCATGTTCACATCGAATAACGCACCAAGTGCAAGTTGGTTTGTGTCGCTAAATGGCACTCTGAACTCACGGGTGAACGCACCCTGTGAGGTAAAATTATTTAAGTCTTGAAATCTCCAGTTCTGCGATATGCTTTCATTGACAAACAAGTCAAGATAGTACTCCTTAGTTACATCGTACAAGAAGTAGCCGCCTGCTGCTAAGGTAAAATCAAAGTCAAAAGCATTGGTAGCATCAAAGTTTAAACGAGTAAAGCCGGGACTAGGTGAATCAATAACTTCTGATAGTATTGTGCAAGCTTGCGTTTCACCAATAGCGTTTACGAGTGTGACAGTTTTACCAATCAACTCTAATTGTTGTGGAAAGCTTTCAATAATCAAACGCCATGAGCCAACACTACCATAGATGGCTGTGTTGCTTTGGCTTGTTAGCGTAAGCGTTTGAACTGGTCTTACTATTAATTGTACTTCACCATTCATGTTATGTCCAGTATTCGTTTGCTACTTTGAATTTGATTGTAACGTTATATAGCTTGCCATCACGTATCCTCTTTTCAACATAGCTAGTATCTTCCATGTTTACAGGTATCTCAATCGGTTTGCCTTGGTCTGTGCTTAGCCATGTAACCTGATTACTTACCATCATTGAACGCAATAGTGTAAATTCACCTTCACTAATATAGTCACTCGTTGCTGTTATTACTTGCTCAACAAGATTGCGTCTATCTGTTTTGCCACGATCATTGGTGCTGAAGATTGTTGGTAAACCATTAAACAACACTTTACGGTATGGCTTGCGTTGTATTTCGTTTGATACCTCTGACTTCTTTGTAAAGTTGAAGTAATCCCAACCGCCGCGACTGTTAACCCATCCTAAACGTATTTTATCCCACCAACAATCGGATTGACCGTATGCCTTTGCATTGTAGAAAATGTATGTTTCACTTACTGGATTATTTGAACTATTAAGTATTACTACTTGATAGTATCTCCAATTAGGAAATAATGAAGGTTTTACCGTTAAGCTTGTCCAGTCATTAAGATTGCCAGGATACACAGGCAAAGCCTCAATATCATCGCCATCTAACGCAATATTCTGTGCGGTTGGTGAACCCGTGCTAGAGTATATAGTAATTGTAAAACTATTTGCGCCGTTATTGCTTAAGTGGGTTGCATTGCCCGGTATGGATAGCACACCGTAGTCAGTTTCAAAAGAAGGTATTACTACGTTGTTATTTGAAACGCCAAATGAATTAGCCAGCGGCCAATTGTGAGTGCCTATAATACGGTCACTCATTGCGTATGAGGTGGCATTTGTCAAGGAATACTTGACGGCTGAATTACCGCTTTCGGGTGATGGCTTATATCCGTCCTTTATTTGATAGTAGCCATTGATGATTATACCATCTACACCATTAACCTCGCTCCCTTCATTCTGTTGTAGCACTCCATTGACTATCCAATATTCGCTAAGTGTAAAATCATAACTAATCCGACTTAAATCATTTACGGTATCATCAGTTGATAGGTGAAAGTTTACTGGCTCATAGTTGCGCATATCATTGACTAGTGATTGCATGTCGAAATATAACCGTGTATCAGGTGCAGGAGCTACAAGGAAATTGTATGGAGTACCCTGTAAAATGATTTGCACTCCATAACGAAAGCCCGGCTGTGCTGCTTCATCACTTATTGCAACTATCATTAGCTTCTGCCCACGTACTGCCCACTCATATGGTTGGTCGTTAATTGTTATTGCCATTATCTTTTATTTAATAGTAGTCTTTGTTCTATTCCTTTGATATATCCTTCCATCAACTTGTCTTTGTATTCGTCCCATGTATCATCTATGGCTTCGCCGTAATAGTTAATACCTTGTATTCCATTCTTGCCTATGCTTTGTGCTATGGCATATGCTGCACTCTTTATGCGACTCTCTGTAGTCTTAACAAATTGTCCTTGCCTATTGCGTAGTTTAAAGCCACCTATCTTTAACTTCTCACGTATCCACGATTCAATGTATTCAGAACGTGGTGCGCGTGCGCCGGGTCTTCTGCCAAACTCAATGACATCTGCATATTTGCCGGCTTCGTCATTGCTTACGGTAAAGTCAATAGTGGGTTTGTTGTACCGTATATTGATTTTGTAGTATAGCGATCGTAAAAGATTACCACTTGCAACACGGTTGACCATCTTACCACGCACACGACGTTTGATGCGCAGGTTAGATTGCGCACGCTCCACTACTGCAAGCGCATACTCGTTTAGTATTTCTTCAAAATCATCTGCCATTATATCAATGTCAAGTTAAGCATTGATGCAGCAATGGTGTAGGCCTCGTTGTTTGAATCACCACTACTACCCCAACTGATGTAGGTTTGCCCATCAAATATTACTTGCCCATCATAGATACTGCGCCCATCCACATCGCACAGGGAATACACCAGTGCAGCTGTTGCAGTCAAGTCATCATAGCTAATGTATAGCTTCATGCATACGGCTGTTTTTGTTTCGCCGTTGCTCCATATGTCCAAAGGTTGAATATCTCTCATTATGATATTTTTTCAAGTTGAATGTGTGTTGCATTACCGTACACGGTTGCCGTTTGACCGTTACTAGATGTTACAAAAGCTGGTGTTAAATTGCCTGAGTTTACACCTGTGCTTATAAATATTTCGATAACGGCAAGACCGATTTGATTGACTGCCTGATTAAGTCGGTTAGTCAAACCCGTTCCGCTCGTTGCTGCTTGCCATTGCATGAACTGACCACCAACAGCAGCAGTTGATATTTGCCCTACGTTCATAGTGCTTCCGCTAGGAAAAGTAAAGAGCAAACTAAAACCTGTTGTGGTGGTAAAGCCTGATGATACAACAAGCCTTCCGATATAGGTGCTGTTTGCCTCAAGTGCAAGTGCGCAACCTGTGATGTTTGTGTTAGCAGCTGTGTTGTTATTGGTAAGGTTTGTTGCTTGCACACCACGTAATAAACCAAGTTCACTTTTTAAAGTAGCAAGTGATATAGCACTTACCGTATTATCTGCATTGATGCGCACGTATCGTATAGCAGATGGGTTAGGAAGTGTTGCAAGGTTAGTACCTACCGTAGTAAGTCCGATGCTATCTTGCTTACCATTAAATGTTGACCAATCTGCGTTACTCAACGCACCGCGATTTGCCGCACTTGCCGTTGGTAAGTTGAAAGTGTGTGTAGTGGCTGCGCTACTTATTGCAAAATCAGTCCCGGCTGTACCTACTGCGAAGTTTTGTGTGCTGTCAGTTAAGCCATTCAAAGAACTAATTCCGATTGCATAGGTAGTATGCACTTCACCTATGCGACTTGCCTCCGTGTAAAGTGTTACCGTCTTACCATTGGTGTTTTGAATATCAAACTCAATGTGTACTCGGTCGGTTGCAAGCGTTACGGTGTTAGGTACTGAAATGCCAAACGTGTACAAGTCTATCACGTTTCCATTTGTGATTTGCTCAACTGGTGAAGTACCTATAAGTGTAAAAGTAGTGCCGTTGTATGTGTATAGTTTAGCTACTATTTCCGCATTGTTTGAGCCACCACCTGTTTCACTTAAGTACACATCAATAGTCCAAACACCTGAAGGTAACAAAAGATGGTTAGGACTACCAACATCGGTAATAAAGCGGGCAATTGCCCCTGTTGTGGCTCGTGTAAAGTTAGCCGCTGCTCCACTACCTGCCGCTGTGCCTAATTGATAGAATGGGTTACCTGCTATTGTACCTTGTGACGTATTACCATTGAAGTAAAATATTTGCCCACCACCACCACCTGTTGAAGGCAGCGTGCGTAGTGCGCCCGTACCGTCTATGTATTGATCAATTGTCCCATTAGCTGCAACGGCAAGTGTACCTGATGTGGTCACGGGTGTCCCCGTTACACTAAATGCAGGGTTCGCGGGTGCAGGCATTGAAAGACCTACCGATGTAACCGAACCACCTCCCGCAGGTGTTACCGCTTCCCATTCACTTGTTGTTGAATTGTATGTAAGCACTTGCCCATTAGTAGGCGTTGGCGCATTAACATCATCTAAATCATCGAGGTTAACAGGTGCGGCCGTGTATTGGCTTGTGGCATCGGGAAAGGTCAGACCTCCCGCGTTCATGTTCATTACGTCGCCACCGCCTGTATTATCTGTTACCGTTAAACCCGTATTATCTAAAACGGAAAACTTTAGTCCCGATGCATTTTGCACACCAAAAAATGTGGGGTTTATTTCCGTGTTATAGAATCCATCATTAGCAGTCAATGAGCGAATTCCCAAATCCACGTTAGCAGTCGCGCCCGTGTAAGGGACAAAAGTAGTCGCATCTGGTATAGTTGGCTTATTCAATATTTGATAATCACCACTTGAAGCATTCCAGTCTACAGGGGATTGACGCAACCTGTAACCTGCGCTTACAAGTGTCCAATACGTTGTGTTAGTTGGTAGTAGTGCGTCATTGTTTGCAATGCATCTATACACGCTGCCGTTATACCATACCCTATCACCTACTACATATTGATTTCCTGTTGCTGTTGTGTGGTTTACGTTGTATTCAGTAGATACAAATTCACCACCACCACCACCACCCGCAGCATCAATAGTCACGCTGCCATTACCATTATCCGTAATGGTCACGTTGGTGCCTTCTACTAAGTCGAGTATGTTTTGCACCGCATTATCAACTCCATTGGTGCGAAGTGTGATGCCATAGCCCGTGCCGCTGCCGCCGCTACCTGATGCACCACCAACCGACCATATAGCGGGAATGTCGCACGCGCTCCAGTCCCATGGCACTTCGAGCTGCAATGAGAAAGTAACACCCGTCAAGGTGTTCTTGTATTCCTCCATGAATGGCTCAATGGTAGGATTAGTGACTAGCTGCACATCGAATCCAAACAACACCAAACCATTTTTCACTTCAGCTATTAGGTCCTGTGCTAATCGTACACAGTCGCTTATTACTTCACGTTGGTATTCAGCCTTAAGTTCTTTGTCACGCGGTATATCGGCAAATATGATTTGGAAATCAAACTGCATGCCCCCATCTACCGGGGTGATGTTGTTAGGCACCACATGCATGAACGGGTATTGTTCATCTTGATCCATATCAGCAAGGTCAATTTGACCGTGCGTAAATCGCTTAATCAAAAAGTGACCTGCAGCAAATGCTTCAAGTCGGTTGATTAGTACGTTATAGCTATAGTTGTAACTATTCATTATCTGCTACGTTTTCTCATTTCTACTTTTTGCACATATGCATAATCGGCTAAGTACGTTAGGTGTGTAAACACTTCCATCACACCACGCTCCGTTACCATATCAAACTTTGTCACATCTCTATCAGCAAGCACTTCAATGATGTGAAACCAACCGTATACGGCTAGGCCGTCTGGGGTTGTTCCTTCATCTCCTTCACTATCTCCGTTATCTCCTTTGCTAAATAATCTAGGGAACTGTTGTACAGTTCGGCTTCTAAATTCGAAAAAAAAACAAGCACGTTCATCACATGGTCAAGTGTCAACTGCAACACTTCATTTTCGTACTTGCGTTTTGCATTAGGGTTGTATGCTTCTATGTCGTAGTACTTACCGAACTTAGCTTTAATCGGTCGGTATAGTATGCACATCATTTTGAATGCTGCTTCACCGTTTATCTTACCATCCTTCCACACCCCGGCACAGTTAGAATCCAAGTCGATGTATTCACCAAAGGTCAACTCGTTAAGGTTAGGCACGAAGCCTAACTCAATAGCACCCACCCGCACCTTGCGTTCGAAGTCATTACTACCTAGCTTTATGGCTGCTTCAAATCTCATTATGATATCATCTATCACATTTGATTGTAGTAGTCTTATGCTATCCGTACTCTTACCAGTTATGACGCGCACCTGTTCAAGCTTATCGACCGCGTTTTGATAGTCGATGTACTTAGCTAAGGTCACACCCTTTGCGTTTGCTGCTATGCTGAATTTAAGTTTCATGCTCTTTGTATTGTAGTTTTTGTGTGGGTTTTGTTACAGATCGCTGTGGACTTGTATGATTACGGGTGCTTTCTCATCACCGCTATGTGTGATGCGTGCCTGTTTTGGTTTGAAGTATTCAAGTAAGGCTGTGTAGTGTTTGATGTATTCTTCATCCTCCATATCATTCATAATGCGCATGCACTTGGCTGCGCCTTCTTGCACAAACCATTCACCTAACTCATTCCACATTTTGGTCTTTTCACTTACAGCACCTTTTGGTTTTAAACCACCGTGACCAGGTAGTAGGTGGCCTTTCTCGTTTCTTTTCTTTTCCATAACTTTCGATAAGATATTGAGTCTTACTGTTTTCCTTGTTTATGTTCGTTAAGTTTTCCTAGCTGCCTTCTGAACTCACTAATCAGGTCACGTATACACGAGGCGCATTGACTTGGCTGCTCATGTTTCTTTGTCACCTTACCTAGCCAGTAGTAAAGTAGGGCCGTATCTTCTTGGCTTATCTTCGGCGCACCGTTTATGCGCTGTATAAATTCATCTAGTTTTTGTATTTCGGTTTCACTCCAGTCTAATGCGTTCCACTTACGTGCCGGGCATGAAGTAAACCTATACTTTACCTTGTGATGCATGAAGCACCCACAAAGCTTTATCTTTTCTTTGTAGTATGTGACCTCGTTTTCTTCAGGCATAACCGTGCCACCTATTAACGGTGTACCACAGGTTGACCATTGACTATTAAACCATTTACATTTCTTGCAAATCTCAAGCCTCTCGCGTTGGATTGCTGGTGGTACGTTGAAGTTGAACATATGTGCGTATTCTTTTTAATGCTCTGTGTATTGATAGGCGAAGGTAGGCATTTGGTATACCTGTTTCTGCGCTTAGTTTTTGGTAGTTAAAATCAGGTTTGGAGTATAGACGCAGTAATATGGCATCGTGTTCATTCAAGCGATCAATAGCATTGAATAAAAATTCACCATCTACAAAGGAACCTAGCCAGGTTTCATCTTGTTTGGTATCATCTACACCCTTATCTGTTACAAGCTCGTAGTATTTACGGTAGCGCATAGCGTAGTCACTTCTATTGCTATGCCACGATAGCCACAAAGCCCTGTCTACATACTGCCTTACCTTACCACGGCAAACAATATCGACCACATCCTGTTCGGGCCTATCCAGTAACCGGGTAAGCACTTCATGCACGAGGTCTTTCGCCCGTGTTTTATCGTGTGTTAGGCCCGTTGCCTTCTTTATCCACGAATTGTAATGCCTTGATATTTCACTACTTACACAATTATCCAAAAAAATTTATGAAATTATTTGCAGTCTAAGTAATCCTGTATATATTTGCAGAGTCAAACAAAGATAACACAAAACAATAAGCATTATGAACGAATCAAATTTTTACTACGAGGATGACACTTGCATCCATTGCGACTACACAGTCAACTACTATGATGAAGTCAAAGAAGAAGCTACCAAACTTTTTGAAAAATACAATGAAGGTTTGGAAGGTGATGACATGGCTTGTCACTGGGACTGCTTTATCGAAGAAGCTATCTCATATGTAGTATATCAATACGCTAGCGTTCGCACCACCTGTGATTGCTGCTACGATAATGAAAATTAAATCAATTAATACAATGAAAAAGACAATCGAAGTACAACAAGTAGCCCCTACGGTAGTGGGGACTACTAATGTAAGCCTACCACATTACTACATATGTGGCACTTATCAAAAAAACTATTGCTGTATCACAGAGCAATTAGTGCTTATTCAGATTCGCATGAATAGCGTCTACGCTAATGTAGATACTTGCAAGTATGAAGATGCCGAAGAAGTATCCGCACGCTTAGAAAAGGACATGCGTGAGCGTTTGTATGAGGCTATTGATGCGGCCGTATTTCAACACAAGTTTAGCGAAATACACCGTGAGATATTCTACATGGCTAATCCACAACTTAAACCGATTTTATGAAGCAGCAAAGATTCAATGAACTAGTTGTACGCACGGTGGGCAGTAAGGCTGCCCTCCTGCGTGCGATGCAAAGAAACAACACACCCGTAAACGAGCGGACGTTTTACAACTGGATGCGTGATGTGCGAGTGATACAACTATCACAACTGATCAACATGAGTAAGGCTATGGATGTCCCAGTGTGTGAGCTAATCAATTCAATAAACATAAAACATGAAGGTGATGAATAAGCTACCCACACAAAAACAGGTTAACTACCTGCGCAAAGCATTGAATAAGCATTCAATTAAACAAATTCAAGTTGATTTAGGCGTGCCTGAAAAGACCGTACATGAATGGATGATGGTAATCTTCAACAATCGACTAGCATCTACTAAGTGGCGGCACATAAAGCAGGAACTAGACTTCTACGATGCGAATACTGATGAACTAATGAGCGCAAATGAATACAATGTAGGTGGTCACTTCAGAGAAACTGAAAAACCAAAGCGCATCTATTCACCTGCACGAATGTTTTACCTGGTCACTATCAATCACAATTACTCCTACGTTGTGAAATTTACCGAACCTGTGCCATTAACTAGCATCCAGTATAGCAAAAAAACGACACAATGTGATTATGAAGTGCAGCCATTAGGACATTGGGAGTACGGTGAACTACGTGACACGCTGCCTACAGTATCTATTGATGCACAATACGACTATGTTGGCCTATTTTGGTACACCTTTAAAATGATGTTACATGAAGCATGAAGAAAGTAAGATACAACAACGATGTGTTGAATGGTTTAGATACTCATTCCCACGCGTTTTAATCGCTTCCTTTCCAAATGGTGTGTACATAGGTGGTACACCTGTACAAAGAGCGCGTAGGTGGAACCTATTGAAAGCAGAAGGAGCCATGCCCGGTATGCCTGATTTAATGATATGCATGAGCAACGGGCCACACCACGCGCTATTTATTGAAATGAAAACCGAAAAGGGTAAACTATCGGACACACAAAAAATCGTTCACGCACAGCTTATCAATGCAGGATACTGCGTGAAAGTGTGCAGGTCATTTGAAGAATTTACACAAACAATTAAAACTTATTTAGAGCAATGAAAACAAATCTTAGAGGTATTGCAGCACAACAAAAGTATTTGCAGTTTATGAATGAGCTTTATGCTCAAAAGAACTTTAATCGTAGAATGATGGAGGGTAAGTATAAAATCAGCCATTCCATATGTACTGAACTTGCAAAGCGTGGGTATATAGTGATTGACAAGAAAGACCAATGGAGATGGATAGGACAAGAACCTTCTGTGTCTTTAGCTATTGATGTTTTAAAAGGTATTCGAGTACAGAATAAGTATCGCACACAAAGTAAAAAAACAACTCCGACTCAACTAAGCATCAAACCCATCAAACGAGTTGAGCGCACAGAGCCAGTGCAACAGCCTGATGTTAATCTATTGAATTACGATAGAAGCAATAGTAAGATGATTATCCTTCTTACCGTTGGTGTGATACTAGGTTTCATGATCGCTACAATTATTTGGAAGTAGAGATAGTTTGACTATCTTCGCATTGACTATCCGTATATGAAAAACATTTTAAATCCCACCATTACCGCATTGCCATAGCACTTTCGTGCGCGGATAGTCCTTTGTGTGTAGTGGTGGGTATTTACTTTTATGAAAGACCCGGCATTTCTTTTTTACTCATCCGATTTCTTGTCGGGTGTTCAAGACTTGACCATGGAAGAACGTGGGCAATACATCACGCTGCTTTGTTTACAGCATCAAAAAGGTCATCTTACCGAAAAGATGATACGGCTATGCTGCGGCAATGCCACGGCAGATGTGTTGGCAAAGTTTCAGCAGGATGAGAATGGTCTTTTTTTTAATCAGCGTCTTGAAATAGAAGTAGGTAAGCGTAAAGCACATGCTGAAAAGCAACGCACACGTGCTATTGATGGATGGAAAAAAAGAAAAAATCAAAACTCTGATACGGATGCCACGGCATCTACCACGGCATATGCCACGGCAATGCCTTTAGAAAATAGAAATGAAAATGAAAATGAAATTATAGTTGAAGATGCAAATGAAAAAAAGACTACGCGCAAGAAGTTTGTGAAGCCACATGAGAATGATGTGTATAACCTGATGGGTGAACTCAATGCAGTAGGTAAGAACTTCATGAGCGAAGACAAGTTGGTTAATTTCGCGCGCACCTTCATGGATCACTACGAAGCAAATGGATGGATAGTGGGTAAAGCTTCAATGAAGGATTGGCAAAGCACAGTGCGCAACTGGATGCGCAGAGAATGGGAAAAAATTAAAACTCAAAAAACATATGGCAAACAATCAAATTCAACAGCAGACAGCATTGCAAAAGCTGAACAACTTTTCCGCGAAGCAGTCGCTATCAGTCGAGCACGCGATAACACAAGACCAGATAGGTCTTCTCAAGAAGCTTGACCCACAAACAACCAAAGACAAAATCATTCAATTGCTGACGCGATGCACTCAACTGATGAACGTGCAAAACAATATGAACGGCATGCAGATTGAGTTTTGTGCAGAACAGATTATGCTCGACAAATACTTTTATTCACTTGAAGATGTACAGCTGTGTTTAGATCGTGGTGCTATTGGTGCTTATGGTACGATATACAACCGCATCGACCCGGCAACTGTGCTTGCATGGTTTCCACTTTATGACCAAGAAAGGCAAGTAGTGGTAAGGGCAAAAAAGGCAGCTGAACAAGAAGCTAACAACATCTACGAAATGTTCCAACACCCGCAGGTGGTAGATGCTATCCAACAGGCAGCGGACAAGTTGAAGATGCATGAAGCCCCGGCACAAGAAGCAAAGCGCAGCAATCCACCGCAGATTGAAATAGCATTGATGCGTGAGTACGATGACCTGCCAACGTGGGATAATGATATGCGCTTTCGCGTGTACAAGAACAGACCTTATCAGTTCACAGAGTACAGGCAGGAGCGTTACAAAGAACTAATCGAAAACCAAAATGAATACTGAGATGATAACATACAAAGAATTAAAGGAAGCAGTCATTGTTATTGAATTATACATGCAACAATTGCAAGAAGGACTGAAACGAGTTGAAGCTTATAACTCAACAAAGCTTGCAACTTTGATTGGTGAAAATGATTTGACTATAAGAACTCTGAATGTATTACGTCGCCATGGTATTTTTGAACAAGACACAATGGAAAGCTTATCCAAATTAAGTAGAAGACAACTGAGAAAAACAAGGCAATGCGGAAAAAAAACTATTATCGAGATTGAGGAATTATGTAATAAGGCAGGTATTACTTTAGGCGAATGAAGCAGTACGATCAACAAAAAGAAGTCGAGCTTCTACGCAAGTTGTTTTTGCTAACTGCTAAGCGCAGTATGCGCCCATCAATGACCGATAATATCGCAATGCGCCTTATCTTTGAAGAGTTACATTTGTTAACCGACAAAGATGAATATAAGCTATGACAATAGGTGAATTGTGGGATAAGCTAGCACAGTATTCCGATGATACAGAAGTATACATCGGTTACATCGAAGGCCACAGCATCCAACAATTAGACTTCAATATAGTTGAAACTACAGAACTGGGTGGTAAGATTACCATATCACTCATGTACGAAGACATTAACGTAATCAATAATTAAACACAATGAGTAACTATCAAATGCAAGAGGGTCAGTTCACCCTATTCAAGAACAACAACGTGGCTAACAACGGGCCGCAGTACACAGGTGAAATCATGGTCAACGGAAAAAAGATGCGACTAGCCGCGTGGGTAAAAGAAGGCAAGAGCGGTAAGTTCTTTTCAGGCAAGATGTCCGAGCCATTGGTTAAGCGTGACGAAGTGGACGATTCACAAGGCACAGGCGATTTACCGTTCTAATGATTGAGTACCTACCGAAACAAAATGAAGCATTGCGTGTGCTGGGTAATTCACACCCGGCACGCGTGGTGTTATTCGGAGGTGCAGCAGGCGGCTCAAAATCTTTTATCGGTTGCGCATGGCAAATAAGCCGCAGGTTTAAGTATCCAGGTACACGGGGGCTAATAGGCCGTAGCAAGTTGGATACGCTAAAGAAGACCACGTTAAAGACTTTCTTTGAGGTTGCACAGATGTTTGGTCTTGCACCCAACGAACACTACACCATCAACAATCAAACGCACGTGATTACGTTTGCAAATGGTAGTGAGATAATACTAAAGGACTTGTTTGCTTATCCAAGTGATCCTGAATTTCACGCACTCGGTGGTCTTGAATTGACAGATGCATATGTAGATGAAGCTGCACAGGTTAGCAAACGAGCAATAGACATATTGCAATCACGCATTCGTTATAAGCTTAACCAATATGACCTCAAACCAAAGATGTTGCTTACATGCAACCCTTCAAAAGGATGGTTGTACAACGAGTTCTACGCCCCGTATAAGACGCAAAACTTACCGCAACATCTTGCGTTCATACAATCATTGCCAAATGACAATCCGCATCTACCCGAATCGTACATTGAAACGCTGCGCATGTTGCCTGAAGTGGACAG
>Ga0315903_10004159_pt1 | contig 19481 bp, 25 predicted proteins | sample LakEriMetagenome_7_FD_203524 | JGI IMG/M metagenome (GOLD analysis project Ga0315903, IMG submission 203524) | Freshwater fungal communities from buoy surface, Lake Erie, Ohio, United States - Buoy 2 MA119 | ecosystem: Environmental > Aquatic > Freshwater > Lake | place: USA: Lake Erie, Ohio... | reverse complement strand
GATAGTGGCGCCATCAGTCAGCGCTGTGATCTCCCCGCGTTGACCCTTTGTCCATGTCTGCGCAGTATCCAAGCCCGCGCCATACGGCAAGCTGGTCAGCACACCACCTTCGATCACATAGACCTTGTTCTCATCCGCCGCGTAACAAATCTCACCTTCCTGCAAATCAGCAAGGCTGCTATTCAGGTTGCTGTAGGTGCCACGCGCAATGCGGACAGGAGTTCTAGTGGCTGGTGTTGGCATCAGTTGAAGCTCCCGCCGTCGATAGTGCTGCTGGTTGTCACAATGCTACTTCCGTTGGCAAAGTTGCCTCCATCAACGATCACAGCACCGCCCGCCTGCGACCAGCTCAGCGTACCAGCGGCATCGCTGACAAGGGCGTAACCAGAGACTGCTGCATCGGTTGCGGGCAGCGTCCATGTAACATTACTCGCAATCGTTGCAGGCGCTTGAAATGCAACCCAGTTGCTGCTATCCGAATCCGCAAAGCGTAGATCTGACTGGTTATTGAGGGTTAAATTACCAGTAAGAGTTCCGCCGCTTGTTAGAAAAACAGTGCCGCTTGCATCCGGCAGCGTAATCGTGCGGTCTGCCGTGGGATTGACAACAGCAAGAGTTGTTTCAAAGCCGTCAGCGGTGCTGCCTTCAAAGGTCAGCGTGCCCGTGGTGCCAATTTCTAGATTGCCGAGAACAGTACCGCCGGAAACAATCGACGGGAAATAAGCAAGACTGCCCCATGCGCTAGAACCGTTGCCGATTTTGAATTTTTTAGTATCCGACTCCAGCCCCAATTCGTTGGTGAGCAGTACCGGGTTGACAGATGCCCAGTTGGCAGCCGTATCAGCTCGAATCTGCAGACGTACTTGAACCGTGGTGGGAGTGGTCACTGGCTTGCGCCTCCGCCTTGTAAAACAAGCGTAGCTGTAACACTAGCCCCGTCACAATCAAGGGTAAACGGCTGATAACCAGTAAACGCAAAGGAGGAAAATGCGGTCGTCGTAGGTAGCTGCGCTCCACCGCCATTCAAGATGTACGACAGGCTGACGCCGTCGATGACGCGCAGGCTAAAGCTGACGTTGTAGTACAGCCCGGTATGCTCTTCCTCCGGTGGTGAGGCGTAGCGATACAACGAACTAGGTGATACAACAGTCAAGCCGCCCCAGATCGCAGCTGGCACTGTGAAGTAAGACAGCGAAGCTTGATTTTCGTAGTAGTGCTGCCGCAGAGTTTCGACCTGCGTTTGGCTAAGTCCTCGGTAGACAATCCGCAGGACTTGATTGTTGACGGCTTTGCTATGTCGGAAGCGGACAGGACCAGCAAATGTTTGCACTTCGCTGATGTTCGCTTGGCCCATGTCAAAGCCAATCTCGTTTGGAACTAGCGTCGGAAATACGGTCATAGCGCGTACGGTGCTACTAGCTCCAGTTCAACAGTAACGGAGATCACGTCGGGCGTATAAGTTGTGTCCGGCGCTTTGGTGTAAATCCAGCTGTAGCCAGTTGGAAATGTTAACCCTGAGCCCTGAAGTGTTACCGAATCCAAGTCGAAGGGATCGAATCGTCCATGCAACATGTAATGACTGGTAATTGCAAAGTGCTGATCTTGTGTAAGTCCTGTAAAGCCAAGCCGCAGCGTGTAACCGTTGACGACATTGGCGTGACGCACCATCAGCTCGTCACCGTCAAGTGCACCGAGTGGTGTGGATGGTGCAGCACCTGGCGTGTATGTGCGGGATTGGGGATTGAGAGCGGGAAAAGTAGCCATTACTCGCCCTCACTTTGATCGGTGCGACCTTCCCATTCTGCTGCCACAGTGCTGCCGTCAACACTGAACTCCCATTTGCCTACAACTGAAATAACTCGTCCTTCGACTGTGCCAGCCCATGAAATAGCAGCTTCAGCAGAGAGATAGCACGGACTTGAATTAAATGCAGCAAATTTATCGTAAACGGCAAGACCCCCTATTCCGTACAAACCAGTCGGGTTAGTTCCTTTGTTTGTAGTTACAGAACTTGATCTCCAGTTAATAGGACCAACAGGGGGGCAGGTAGTCAAAGTGTCTTGCGAAATAGGAACATCGCCTACACAACCCCAAACAGGTCCAATAGTTGCAGCCATGTTGCCGGCTGCGATGCTGTACCAAGAGGTTGTTTCTTGGGTTGTACCAGATGGAGCGGTTAGTGTTCCAACCCAGCGGACGTAGTTGTAGAAGTTGTAGTTTGCTTCGACTGGACCAGTTGTTTGTGTATAAGGAGATCCGTAGCCGTCGGGAGAACTCGGATCTGGGCAGCGAGAATCCGCTTCAATGGTGTAATCAATATCGCTCGTTTGCACTGTGTAAGTGCTCGTATCATTGCCGGTAAGTGTATCTTCCTGTAGCTGAGTGCGTTCGCCGCCATCTTTGGGTCGTTTGTACCAAGTGACTTTTCCGTCTGGGCAAGGTGGTGCGGTCTCTAAATTGTCGCCATTGAGCGGGCGTCCGAAATCGCCCGTAGCGCCGGTAATGTCCGGTGCCGCGCCATCAACAGGATCCGCCGGATTTTCCGTATCTCCTACAGGACTGCTCGCGCCAGCTACCCCAAGAACAGCATTTCTCCCGCCTGGGATGGTTGCACCATCAGGTCCGAAAGTAATCGGCGTTGTATTGCTGGTGATAGTCGGTGTAGGCACCGTGTACTCAAAATTATCTGGGTCAGGCAAGATCGGAGGATCGGGATCAGGCGTGTTTGCTACCGACCCTGTGTTAGTGCGACGTCCTGCAATGTCGCAAGAGAAGTCTGTGCGGCCTGTCGGCATGGTGTAGCCAACACCGACAGCTTCAGCAACCTTCAGGGCAACAAGGCTGCGGTTTTGCTCGTCAATCGGGAAGTGGGTTAGATCCAGCGTTACAACACCGCTTGTAGCTTTGCTGATGCGATCTACTTCGTAGTAGAAATCGTGGATAGCGTAGTCGGTGACATCTGTTTCTCGTGCCAGCTGAACCCGCACAATGTCGCCTAGTTCCAGCGTGCTGTTAAATGCACCGGGACGGACTTGGATGCGCAGGCTGTGGGTTATGTATTTGCGGCGAGCGGCGTAGTAAGTTCCTACCTTGACTGCATGATTTTCCGAAGCACAATACTCACTTAAGTCATACTGTTCGTAAGGGCCGGACAAAGCCTCGCCGTCAAAGCGGATTTCAGTTGTGCGAATGATTCCTATATCATCATCAGGCTGTTGCCGCCACAACACTAAAATACACGCCGGCAAACGGCGCTCCAAGGGTACGTAGTCAATTTCAAAACCGTTAGGTAGTAGGTCGTTTTCAGTAAATTTGTACTCAGCTGCGATTGCTGTTGTTTTAATCGTAAAGTCTTCGTTAATAGGTAGTCGAGGCTTCAAAATTTTTTTGCCTGCACGGTCGCAAAAACGCAGTAAAAATCCGGCGCTTGTGTTGTACAGCCATTCTTCTAAATTGGTTGACGTTTGAACAATACCATTAAAGAAAAAACCGTTTGTGTTACTAAATTGCGCTGCTATAAGCATCGCAGCAGAATCAATTAGTGTGCTAGGTACGCGATTTGTCTGTGTAATTAAGTATAAAACTAAATCAACAAAATTATTGCTGGAGCCTAACGTGCTGTCGATAATCCGCGTGACCTGCATCCCCTCACGCACAAAAACGTGAACCTGTTTGTTCCAGGTGTCGTCCGCGTCAGGGTGTGTATTGGTATAGCTCAACGTTGTCATGTTGTCATAACTACCGCTAGTGCCGCAGTAGTACGGACAATTCCACGGTGTTTTTCCAGCAACAACAGTTACGGTATTTCCGGGGTTCCAGGTGCCGGCACGTGCGTCATACGCTTGCGCCCATGTACCAACCCGACAAGCACGTTGAAAAACGTCACGGATTTGTAGTAGTGGTAGCTGCCCTTCGCTGAGCACAAGCTCAAGATTGACTGTCAGCTCATTAGTTATTGCATTATTGCTGTAACCACCTTCAGTGGCTTTTGGACTTGCTAGAACGCCACCTACACCGTCGATGCGACGACAAAAGACAATAGGTACTGGCTCTCCCAGTTGTACGGCTTGTTGCTCAGTATCTAAAGACGTTGCCCCGGCGGCAGCTAAATCCTGCAGTGGCGTTCCAGCTGCTTCGCTTTGAGCGCGAGATACAAAAAGCGGTTCTGTAATTTTTATCTGGGTCATATTCGTAGGGGAGTGCCAACCAGAGCCGTGGTGTACGTGCGGGGCGGGGCTTGTGCTCCCACGGGTGCTAACCCTGATCCTAGAGTCACTGACAGCGATGTAAACCCTCCGCGTACCTCAATAACTTCGCCAAAAACTGAAGCGATCAAGACTTGGCTACCAGAAGGTGCAGTTTGTGTAGCCAAGGTATTGAACTCGTACATTTTGACTTCACACAACCAATTAAGCCCCAGTGCGTACGTGAACGTTTCTACGGCTTCGTTGGTTGCAGGAACCTGCAATGTAAAGCGCTCTCCGGGTGTGCTACCGCCAGTAAAAGCTTCGACCGTAAAAGGATGGTAATTCCATGTCTTGCTGGCAAACGTGATTGTCTCATTGACGTAATAAGACTGCCAGCGCTGGAAGTCGGTCGCTCCAGAGAAGACGCGGAGGTAAAAGGACTGGCTTCTGTTTGCCATCAGCGCACTCCGGTGTAGCGGCGCGTGCCGGCTGCACGGTTACTGCTAAACACGACGGTTGCCATCGACTGGAGGGCCATTTCCATGTCGTCTAGTGTCACATAACGTTTACCGTCCATCTGCACCACGGGGCCGGTCTGGATGTTTATCGGTCCTGTCGTGCTTGAGGAAGGAGGGCTGAACGTCATATTGGTACGTGATGTAACAGCGCTAAATGTCGTGGGTTCACCAGAAGCAGCTAGATCAATGGCGTCCTTTCCGCGACGACCTTCAAGCCAGTTCTGCACAAAACCGCGAACCTTTGACTTAGGAACAATGTATTCGGGCTCACCGCCTTCACCAATAAGACCAAGGGTAGGTTTAGTGACAACACCTCCTTTTGCAAAAGCTTTGAATCCGCCCTTCCAGTACGCACCTTCGGCGGCGCCCTGCACACTCGGCGCAGCACCGCCGGGCGCTTGACGGCGGTAAATGCGATCCAGTTGGGCAGCTGCATTTGCAGCCTGCTGCGCGACGGCAGCTAACGCTTTGGCAAGATTATTTGCGTTTGAGGTGCCGGCGCTCAGAGAACCGGCAAGCCGGTCAGCGTTCTGTTTGGACATTCCAATTTCCTTACTAACCAGTCGTTGAGCTAACTCACTTTCCGCTTGAATAACTTTTACTTTGAAGGCCGCGTCGGCAACTTTTATCTGGTTTTGCGCTACTTCAACAGCAGCATCTACTTGTTCTTTGCTGATATCTACAGCCGCTTGCTGGCTTACTAAAGCTTTATCGTAACCGGCGACGATAGCTTTAATTTGTTCTTCGGTATTTCCGCGTGCTCTTGCTTGTGCAACAGCTATATCTTTTTCTGCGTCTAGCTGTAAATACTTAACTTTTACGAGAGCGTGCTCCAGTTCGACCTTTGCCGCTACAGCTTTTGCGTTCTCTACTGCTTGCTGGAATTCAATTTTTGCAGCTTCAACACGCTGCTGGAACATTTTTACAGCTATATTAAAGCGCTCTTGTTCTGTGTTCGCTAGTTCGTATTGACGGTTTAGCTGAGCAGCTTCTAATTCGCTAAATGCTGACGCGACGCTTAGCCGCGACGCATTTAATTCTTGGATGATGGTTATGCGCTCTATTTGATACTGGAGAGACTGGGTAATTTGATCGTGGTACGCTTTATTCTGCTCTAGCTGTTGCGCTTGTACTTGCAACAGCTCTTGGATTTTTAAGCGCTTAATTTCTTGCTGCTTTAATGCTTCCAGTTGTCCCAAGGCCAGTTCTAGCTCTTGCTTGCCGGCTTCGGATGTTACGCCTGCGTACTTTTCGCGTAGCTCCAGCTCGCGTGTCCGAAACTCTTCGTTTAGTTGCAGCAGCTTGGTCTGATTATCTAGCTCTTGGTTTATACGCTTTTCTGCTTCTGTGCGCCCCAAGGTGCGCTGACTTTCGATAGCTAGAAACTGAGTCCCCAGTTGTAGCTGAAGGTTCATCTGATCCGTAGCTTTTACAAGTTCCGCAACAATTTTTTGCTCTTCCTCGCTTATAGCAGGAAGAAGACTCCCTATGGCTCCGATGGGATTTAAGATGGCAAAGATTATCTCACCTATACGTCGAAGAGGTTCTGGTATTGAATTTATGATTATATTACCTAACTCTCTAAATGAGGTAAGAATCGTATTTACTACAAATACAACTCCTCCAACAATACGGAGGATGCCGCTGATCGCATCGATAAACGGCTTGGCTAGTAGGGCGACTGTTGTAGCGACAGAACCGTAGAACTGGTTCCAGGCAGAGCTAAGGCGGGCCGTACTCTCGTTTACTTGCTGCATAGGACCGGCCAGTGCTCCAGTCTGCCTAGTGACTTCTGCGGCGGCAGCGGCACGCGCTGCGTCCAAATCTCCGACTTCGACCAGGCGACGTACGGTTGTAGCTAGCTCGGCATTGACCTCGATAAAACTCTTACGCAAGTCGTCAACATTCAGCGCATTTATTGCGTCACCAAGTTCTTTTACTTTTTTGACTGCTTCATCGATCTGCTGTCCAACGGCTGATAGCCCGATGCTGAGAGCCATGCCACCAAGGCCGCCCATCGCTCCACCGATGAAGCCGCCGATACCGCCGCCGGCAATAGCACCTGGGCCGCCGCCAAATAGTGCGGGGAAGCCGGCGCCAAGGATGGCGTCCATGACACCAGGAGCTTGTAGACCCCTCGGTGTAGCTGCAGGAGCTTTCGGTGGTGCGGATGGTCCTTGTTTAGCGCCTGCTCCTGTAGCGATAGCTAATTGTTTATTTACATCGGCTATTTCTTTTTGTAATCTTCTATAATCAACACTCCCCGCTTCTACCAGCTCAAATACTCTGTCTAATTCGGCAGCATAAGCTTTTAGTCCGGCAATACTCTTGGGCAGCTCCTTGCGTAAGTCCAATAAATTACGGACCATGCCGGATGGGCCTTGTGCTTCTGGCGTCAGACTCCCTGATGCCTGACGGGTGTAAATATCTTCTAAAGCATTTAAACGTTTTAGCTCCGCTGAAACTACCTTACTAGAAGCAATCTCGGCGGCTTTTAATGCGTTTGTAAAATCATCAGATCCCGCTTTAGCGTTAGCAGCTACGGCACGAAATGTAGTTAACTGCTTGTTTAGTCCAGCGATAGACGTTGAAAACGTCTTAGCTTTGACACTGCCGTCTGCATAGGCTTTTACTAAGGAACTTAATTCTGCTTTTGCTGCTTTTAGTTCATCACTTCCTCTCTTATCAAAAAGCGTTGGAATGGGCTTTACGCTTTTTACCAGATTATTGATTACCTCGAGGCGGTCTTCCAGCTGTCGAAGACCTTGTAGGCCGTCTACCCGCAGATCAATTACAGCTGCATAGCTGGCCACGTTCCAGGGGGCTTAGTTCTCTGTAAAGTCTATCCGGTTAAAAAGCCGCCGGGTTAACGGCGGCTGCGCTTGGCTTTTTCGTAGGCAGCTCGCTCCTCGTCGGCTTGGATCTTGAAGTAGGTGTACCAGCCGATGAGTTCGGTGTCCGTCATCTTGGTGCGGATCTCGCACAGCGTCATTCCAAGCTTTTCCGCTACGTGGAATTGTGTGCGCAGGTAACTGTCCTTCTTTAGTTCGGCTTCAAGCGCTTTTGGTGTCCAGCTCCTCCGAATCATCGGTCAGGACAGCCAGCATCAAAGCTTGAAGATCTTTGTCCTTGACCTCGTTCTTGAGGACGTCGATCTCGCCAGCGCTGAAGAGCTTCGCTCCAGATTCGTCGCAGGCTTTCTGCAGCAACAGTTGGAGGGCGAAGGCGGTGGCGTCCTCGGACTTGGCTTGTTTTTGGGCGCGTTCGCGCTCGGCCATGGTCAGAGGAGTGATCCACATCTCGAAGGTGGAGCCGTCGCTGAGGTCCACTACTTTCTTGGTGGGCTCCAGGTTTGCTGCCTTGCGGAGACGGTCGATTGCACGAAGCGCGGCAGGCATAAAAAAACTGCTACTTAAGACAGAAGTAGTGTAGCGCAATAGAAATAAAAAGCCCCAGCCGGTGAGGGCTGGGGCGCGGTGTGCTGAACTGGCTGAGTAGGAGCCTATCAGGACTTGGACAGGTCGAAGGTGGGGGCTTCGCTGGGGCGGAAAGCGATTTCAACGCTTTGGCCATCGTCCGGGTTCACGGTCAGGCTGGCCGAGGTCAGGATCACGGGCACCGTGATGCTGCGGCTGGTGGTGTCGTTGACCGTGCCAGAAGACACGATGCGGTCGATGTAGAGCTTCATTTGCGCACCGGCTTGGGTGCGTTGGATGACGTCTTCGATCATCCGGCTGGACAGGTTGGTGTCATCATCGGTGGTGTACACCGTGGCGGAACCAGAGCCGTCAGCGAAGCCGGTGATGTAGGTACGGAAAGGCGCGTACTGACCAACTTCCTGGCCGATGGTTGTGACGTCAATTTCGCTTCGTGTGATTTCGAAGCTCCACTCGCGCACGCTGCCCACAGCTGCAGGGGCGGTGTACGTGATGCTGGCAAAAGCTGCGCCGAAGCCGCTGGGTGCTGCAGTTGCAGTTACGGCGCTACCACCAGCGGTGGAACTAAGAGTCATGATGCCGGTTGCGGCAACATAAGTCTTGACGAAATACGGACCAGCGGCGATTGCGTTGGTGGTGACGGCACCTGCGGGATAGGTCAGGGTCACGGGGTCGTTGACCTTGAAGCCCAGGTAGGAGCCGACGGTGATGTTGGCGCCAGTTGCTGGAAACGCACCGGCGGCAAGAGTGGTGACGGAAGTGCCGGCAGGGGTGTAATACAGGGCGCCGGAAGTGCCCGACAGGACGGTGGCCATCGGTTTTACCTAATGGATGGGACAGTGACGCGGGCACAGCCCGGCTTAATACAGGTTAGCTCCAGTGCAGCTAAGGATTAAGAGATAACTTGCGCTTGGAATCCTGCCTCGATTCGTGAAATAAAGAAGGGCGTAAATGCCCGGCGGGATTGTTGGTCGGGGGTCGTACCACCGAAATCCGGGCTAAATGCGGGACCGTCGATAGACCCAGTGCGGACGTAAACGCCAGATGCAGGTTTTGGTGTGGCGTTGATTGTTTGGAGAGCGGTGGTGGCGACGTTGATTAGCGTCTGGTTGCGGGCGGGGCCGCGTCCTTTTGGGGTGTAAGTGCGAATGATGATTACGCCGCGCACCATGTCGAGGCTCGTCGTTAGCGAACTTTCAGTGGTAAGGCCGAATTGGATGTTGATGTGGACGAACTCTTCGGCGCTATCGGCCCCGTCATTCATCACGTTGTCGAAGTAGACCGGAACTGCTGGCGACAGGCTGTTATATGCCGTCAGCAACGGCGTTTCAAATACAGCGCGAATAGCTTGGTAGTTCATTCCGGTTTAGCGAGGCGTACGCCACGTTCCAAGGCTTTTTGCATTTTGCCTCCTTGCACAAATGTTTGATACCAGAAAAGCGGAGCCGTGCTGCGAGCATTTCCTCTGCCCTGTTCAACTTCGCCGCGCTTACCGTTATCGGGACGTGTGCCACGGGCAACAATATCGCCCTGAGGTCCTTGCCCAGGGAAGCGAAATTCCTCCGCGGGAACGTCCACTAAGTCCAGTGCAATCGCTGCGTGATCAGCGACGTTTTCGATGATGAACTTTGTCTTGCGCTGGGCTTCTTTTTTGGTTGCCGGAAGTTTGGGTATGTCTTTTAACCCGTAGGGGTAAGCACCTCCTCCTGAACCCCCGCCGGGGGCGTGTGCAACCCAGCTGTCTTGAAACTCTCCGCTCCAGTTAGGACCGGCCTCTGCTAAGTCATTCATAATTTCCTTTGCGGCATTTCGTGCCGCACTGTTTACCCACGCATAAGCATCACGCTCTAGGTCACGGAGAGTAACCATTACTGGGGCCTCAACAGGATGGTGTGGACTACCGGGTTTTCACCACGGGAGGTTTTGCACTGGATGATGCGGCCTGTTTTTGTGGCGCTGTTTTGGGTGTATTGGATGCGGTCGCGGATGCTTGGTACGTACGCTCCAAGCTCGGCATTGCCGATGATGACCTTCAGGTCGCTTGTTTGGTACGCGGACTCGAACTCTTCGGGTTTGGCCTCGAAGATCAGGGCGCGAACGGTGAGGCTGGTGTCCGCTCCAGAGACTTGGCCGGTAGTGGTGTTGTAGGTGGGGGCGGTGTTGGCCTTGAGGTAGGTCACGTTTTGGCCCCAGTCCGCAAGGAGTTGGGCGGGAAGTGCGGCGAATGTGGTATCTACGAGGCTCATATCAACCTCTGTACAGACGGACGGCGGAATTGGCGGCGCCGCCGATGCAGTACGCGCCTAGGTACGTTTGGAGCCAGGGGTAGACGTCGAAGACGTTGTTGATGACGCCGCTGGTTTGGCTGGTTTTGTTGTACTTGACTTGGAGGTCGCCCAGCTTTACTTCGTCGTAGATGCCGGTAGTTCCGCTGGTGCCTGTGATTGCGTTGGTGTCGTTGGCGAAGGCTCGTGCCAGCTCGTAGGTTGCGGTTTTGATGCCTTCTGGGATAAGGCTGCAGGCAAAGTCAACACCATCAACCGTGTAGTTTTCGCGGGGCCATTTCAACGCTTGGGTTGTGGTGCAGCGGTCACCGTAAAACGTCAGGGCGTCGATCCAGCGAGTGGCAGAGATCAGGGCGCGGTTCTTTTGGTCGTCGGTTTTGGTGGTCCAGTCGCTGCTATCGGGGACGGTTTCAAAATATGCGTTCGCGGCAGCCAACGTCACGTAGCTGTTCGCCGAAGCCCCGCTCAAAGTGGCATCAATAACGGCAGCCACGGCTTAAAAGATCCTTTGTTTGAGTCTAGCTCCAGTAGATGGCTTCCTTACTCTGCGGTTTTCGGTAAGCAGAGAGGCGTGGTACACGTTTCCGCCGTCCATTTCGATTTCGGCGATGCGCTCCAGGTGTTGGCCGTAGGGTAGGTCTTCGTATCGGCGGGCACTATCCTGTAACACGTAGAGCCTCACCAGTTTCATGCCTGCTCGCAAAAACGCTGATACCAGCGTAAGCACTGAACAATCTGCTGTCGATCCAGCTCTTCCGGGTAAGGAGATTCGGGAGCTTGCTTTTGTTGCTGCTGAGATCAGGCGGCTTCGGGAAGAGGAAGGAATGAATAATCAAGCTATTCATGAAGCTCTGCAGGTGAGCTACGACGTGATTAACCAACTGTTCTTGCAGTCGTACAAGATGACAATGAACACTCAAGAGGTGTTTGAAGCGCAAGAAAAGTTGCGGCTTGATTGTGTCGATTAAATGTGTGTCCACGTCTGACGTAAAAGTATTTTTGAAACTGTCGGCGGCGTAACGCCGTACTCATCAGCGAGGCGGCGGACATACCCTGGCCTGCGATCTGTACTAGCTCGCATAGCCAGGACTTTTTCTTCGTCTAGTTTTGACAAACGGCACTCAGACCCTCGTGTTGTAGGCGGTTTCGGACTAAGACCGTAACCACACGCATGAGCCATGTTTTGACTCTGGGTGCAATATTCCAAGTTTTCGAGTCGATTATCTGACTTAATTCCGTTCTTGTGATTTGTCACACAGCCGTCAGGGCACGGACCTACCCACGCTTCAAGTACGAGGCGGTGTACGAGTTTATTTTTTACGCCTTCACTAGTTTTTACGCATACTTTCTTGTAGCCCTGTCTATGGTTTGCCTGCTTAAGCTCAAACGGCTCTAGACGGTGGTGGCTAATAATTTTTCCGCATCGAGTGGCGCTGTAGCCAAGCGTGGATGGAATTGGACGGCTTTCCATGAAAAAGGGGCTCCGTAGAGCCCCGATCATAGCGTACTGAAAGACTTCTATCAGTATGCCGTGACATCAAATGGCGTATTGACGAGCAAGCGGCACACGGGCACTTGCTTGGCAGCGCTGTAGACCAGGCTCCAGGAAGCGGTGTCGGCCAAGTTGCCGGTGGTGGCAGCGTTGGTCGGGTTGTCGCCAGCCACGTTCCACTTGGTGCCGGTGACGTGGTAGCCGTAGTGGTAATCCACAGCCAGCACATCCTGCATGGACAGGATGTTGCGGTCTGCAGCGAGACGCAGGTCCTGCTGAATACCCTCGGAAACAACGCCCGACTGGAACAGATAGACCGGGTACTTCACCGCGTGGGTGGAGGTGCCGCCGGTCAGGTAAGTCAGCTGGTCGTCGATCACCACGCGGAGACCAGCGAAGGTCGCCACTTCGGTTTGGGTAACACCCACACCGCCGCCGCCCCAGACGATGGCACCGCCGGTGGACAGTGCAGAGGTGCTGAAGGTCAGCATCCCCACCTGCTGGAGGTAATACGCCACGTTGGAGTGCATGGCGATGGAGTCGAGCAGGTCGCCCTTCTCACCCAGCTTGGCCTTGGCGGCCACCACGTTGGCCACGTTCAGGAAGTTGGCCTCGGTCATCGAACCGGGGACACCAGCGAACGATTTGTTCGTCTGGTTGGCGCCCAGCACGCCGGCACCGCTGATGCCGCCGAACAGACCCAGCAGTTGGGATGCCAGGGTGGCGGTCTTCAGCTTGTTGATGGCGGCGGTCAGCTGGTTGCGGACGTGAGCCAGGGGATCGGCGCCAGAGCCCAGCTTGCTGAGGTCGTCAGCGGCGTAGGCGAAGCCACGGTGGAGCAGAGTCATGATCTGCTCGTCGGCAGTCACGTTCTGGGGAACGAGATAGCCGCCGCCACCACCCCAGGTGTTGGTGCTGAGGATCTGGGTCTCAGTCGGGGCGATGGGGTCGAAGAAAGGCACGCGCACGCGGGTGCCGCCGGCACGGGCGTCCAGAGCAGCGTTGCGCTGCACAATGCCGCTTTGGATCCACTTCGATTGCTCGAAGATGCCCTCAGCGGTGTACTGAAGAAATTCGGGGCGGCTGACGAGGTTCGACAGGAAAGTCGAGCCCGAGCCGTAGTTACCGGCGAAAGAAGACATTGGGTAGCTCCAGTGGAGTCAGGTTGGGGAGGCGCCCCACAGGGGCTAGTTGTGTCCGGCTTCTGCTCGCAACAACCGGGCTTTATCGGGGTCGCTGGCAAGCATCATCATTTGCTGAGTGATGTTCCAGCCGTCCTTAGACCAGGGGTTGGCTTGACCGGGAAGGGCGGTGGCGCGGGCACTACCCGTGACACCCATACCGGCGCGGTTCGTGGCGGCAAAATGATGCTCGTAACCGCTGCCGGGGTTTTTTAAGTTGGCGATGTATTCACCAACTGGAACTTCGACGCCGCCGACGACAGCCACAGGCTGACCTTCTTTAGCGCGTAAGTTCTCCTGCAATAAACGATACAGCTGATCAGGTGCCAGTGCACCAGCCTGTGAGAGTTGAGCAATAGCGGCCGATTTGACTTGCTCTTGAGTAAATCCTTGGCGGATGTTTTCCACCTCGGATTCTTTTGCCGCAAGTTGTTGCTTGAGTTCAGCGACAGTGGTTTGTGCTTCTTCCCAGAGCGTTTTGTATTCGCCGGACTCCGCAAGTTTTGCGGTTTTGGCTTGTTCTTGTGCAAGGCGGACGTCCTCCAGTTGTTTCTGGAGGGTTTCGCGGTTTTCGCGGTCCTTGCGGCGTTCGGCGATTAGTTCTTGGTTTTTCGCACGGAGCGCTTCGAGTTGGGCGGCCAGATCCAGGCTGTCAGCCACAGGCTGAGGGGCACCAGTCTCCACAGGAGTTACTGGGGCTTGCTGTTCTTCGGGCACGGTTGTGTATTACTTGGACACTTGTACTTTAGCAGTTAAGAGTTAAGTTCCTCTTCGCGCTCGTCCATGTCTTCGTCGCCGGTGTTCTCGGCGGCTTCGGGTAAGGCGAGAGCGTTTTCGGTGGAGGCTTCCATCTCGTCTTCAATGTTGATGTTGTCGGGCAGGACTTCGCCACGGCGGAGGACTTCCAGCAGCATGGCGTCGCTGATCTTGCCCATCTGGTTGAGTTGTGCCAGCACGGAGACGTCTTGGCCGATTAGGCGGTAGTAGTCGAAGTCGCGGTCAATGGTGATTTCGGGTGGTTCGATGCCGACGTACTGGGCCGCGAAGGCGAAGGCTTGGTTGAGGGCGCTTTCCAGTTCTTGGCTGATGATCGAGAGCACGCTGTTGCTCTGGGCTTGGTCGATGCGCTTGGCCTCGGCAGATTCAGCCACGAACTTTTGGCCGAAGAGCTTGGTCACGCCAAGCGTGGACATTTGTTGCTCCAGTGACTGGAGTTCGTTCATTTGGGCGTCGAAGCTGGTGGCGTCGGCTTGGACGTAGTACGCCTTGTTGCCGGGTTGCATGGCGATGGCGTAGTTGACGCCCATAGTTGCGCTGCCGGTGGTGTCGTCCCAGCCCTCTAGGACAAGGGTGGGCATTGCGGCGATGTGGAGGGCGTGGATGAGGTCGGCTTGGCGCTGGTAGTGGGTGATGTTGAGGTTGGCGATGTCGAGCAACGGGGGTTGGGAGATCAACGCGCCCCGTCGGTTGCTGTAGATGGGGACGAGGGGGATTTCGTCGAGGCTGTAGCCGCCTGTTTCAGAGAACTCGACGACTTCGTGGCCAAGTGTGTAGAGGTCGTAGCGGCCGGGGTAGATGACGCGCATTTCCTCGACTTGTTCTTCGCCGAACTCGTTGAGGGGGCGGACGTCGTAGTCGTGGATGCGGACTTGGAGGAGGCGGTTGGTGACGGGTTCCTTGCGCCAGCCCCAAATTTGGGGGGCGTCGATGTGGACGAAGTAGGGGCGGCGGCCCATGGCACGCTCTTCCGCCAAGTTCATCGCGCCAGCGGCGGCGGGGTAGTCCACCAGGATGGCGCTGTGACCATAGGTAAGGCTGCTTACCAACGCGCGGCGGGCGTATTCGTTCAGGTTGGAGCCGATACCGTCGATGTTCTGGATTAAATCCAGCCAGTAGGGGTCGCCTTCGACGTGGATGGGTTTGCGGAGGATGGCGCCAGCGGCGGTTTCGATCAGGCGGCTGGTGTAGGGGCTTAGGACGCTGCGGTCGACGCGGGTTTCGTAAGCGTCGTTATCCTCGCGGGGTTCCTGCGGGAGATACGTTTCACACATATCTCGGAGGTAGTTCGTGCCCTTCGTGACCGCAGCCATCACGCTCCAGTCGGACATCATCGCGATGACGTCCAAACTGCGGACGAACGGGGATTCGCTGACTACAGCTCCAGTTGGTGGGATGTTGGCGCTGTAGACCACGGCTTGACTCCTACTTTGTACTTATTTTGGCAGAGTCATCACCACTTAGTTTTGTCCGCCCAGTAGGCAGCAGACATTTTGCCCTTTGCGATGTTTGATGCGTGACGGGCTTTGAAGGCTTCGCGACGGGCCTTTGCAGCAGCTGATTCCCCGTCTTTCTTGGGGGAGCCGGACACGCCTTGTTGGCCGAAACGGATCAGTTTTACTTTGTCGCCTTCTTTTGCAAGGACGACGTGGGACTTGTCGGGGTGATTAGGGGTGCGTTTGGGCTTGTTGTAGCCGTCAAACTTTTCGCCGCGATACTCAATCATCGTCTTCCTCCTCGTCGTCGGGGTCGGTGATAGGCACCAGCACTTCGACGCCCTGGGCCAGCATGGTGACGAAACCGCCGAGGATTTCGGGGTTTTGGGGGGATTTGAATACGAAGGTGGCGTGCGTGAGGCCGTCTTCAGCGTCGATTTCGATGTGAATACAGCCTCCATTCACTGTTTGGATAGCCATTAGCGACTGATCTCCTCCCAGTCCATGGATGCGTGCACATTAGAAGTTGCGACGCTTGCTGCCACCAGCAGGCTCAATTCGTAGGGTGTTGATGTAAGGCCGTCGCGTTCCAGTTGGAATTTGAAGAGGGCTTCTTTGAGGATGTCGACTGATGTGGTGCTCTGATTGGTGGAGCTGAAATAGCCTTCGGCTAGGACGCGGCCGCCGGTTGTAGCGGTGCCGGTCAGGTTGTATTCGACGCTGGAGTTGGTTCCTGCACTAGTCCAGGTGCCGCCGGTGGTTGCGGCAGAGGCGACTACCCTCCAGGTGTAGTTGACGTTTGCTGAGGCTGCCATGATTGATATGGCGGTAAGGATGACGATTGCGTCTAATCGTGCTGATTTAAGGCGTAAAGAAATGATTGGGTAGTAAGTGCCAGCGAGTGTGAGGGCGGCGGGGGATGTGATGGCGGTGCCGATGGATTGTTGGAGGCCACGAAGTTCGTAACCACCCTCGGAAAGAACAGTTGAGCAGACTTGTTTGAGGGTGCTGGTGCTTGCGGTGGCGGCGGTGTTTGTTATTTCGTAGCGGAGAGGAAGTGATGCGGTTGTTATGTATGTTCCAGTGATGATGTTGGCGTGGTGGAAGGAGTGGCAGTGGATGAATTTGCCGTTAATGACGAAACCTAGGCGGACGGTGCCGAGTCCCAGCCACTCGATATCCATCCATAGAATTTGGGATTTTGTTATGTCAAGTGTGAGGTTGGATGGGCCGGTGCCGTCCAGAGGGTCGATGTTCCAGTTGGCTTTGGGGACGCGGGTTTCGACTAGGGAGCCGGTGGAGGAGCTGCGTTCGACGAAGTTGAGGTCGTTGTTGGCTAGCTCTAGGTACATGCCGTTGCTGGCGCCGTAGTAGCCGACGCGCTGGCGGAGGCCGGTTTTGGCGGCGGCCATCGTAAATGTCGACATCACCAGCAGGGATTTGCCCGGCTGGTAAGAGAAACACTTGGTGGTTTCGCGGATGACCTCGGAACCGGAGGTGGTGGTTACGGCGAGGTTGACGAGGCCGGCGTTGGCGTCGAATGTCGAGCTGCCCCCGCTTGCTGTGGAGGTTGCCCACAGACCGTTGTCGCTATAGCGGTGGCTGGAATCGAAAAGTGTTAGTGGTGCGGACGTGCGGATGCGGCCGAAGGCGTCGGTTGCTCCAACAGAAGCAGCGGCGCCTCCGCCGCCGGATGTGCCGAATCCGTAGGAGGTGGTAATAGAGGAGTTATGTAGTAGGTAAGACATGAGGGGAGGTTATTTTTTGCGTTTTTTGGCGGTTTTGGCGGCGGCTTTGAAGGCGGCAGCGGTGGGGGCACCTTTAGTGCCGGGGGTGCGCATCTTTTCGCCGCTTCCTGCGGCGATGCGCTTGCGTTTGGCAGCGATGTTGCTGTAAAGGCCGCGTTTTGCCATTACTTTTTACCTTTTTTGGGGGCTTTCTTTTTGGGCATCGACATGCCGGCCTCGGAAAGGGCGATGGCGATGGCTTGCTTGCGGGATTTCACTACGGGGCCTTTTTTGCTGCCCGAGTGGAGTTCGCCTTTGCCGTATTCGCGCATCACCTTGGAGACTTTTTTCTGGGCGGCGGTCTTCTTTTTGGCGGCCATTACGCTCCAGAAGGGCTATTACCACACACGATAGTTGGTCTTGCCAAGGTTCTCGGGTTTGGCGAGGTTGAAGGTTTGCAGGCAGAGGTAGCCCAAGGCGTCGAAGGCGTGGTCGACGCCTAGGTTTTTGTTGGGGAGGCCGGTTCCGGGGGCGTAGGTCAAGGTGCGGAGGGATTTGATCAGTTCTTTGCACTTGGGGTGGATGAAGAGGCGGCGTGTTCCAGATGCATCGAGGAGGGCGGTGTTGACGCAGGTGATTTTGTCGCGGATTTTCCAGGGGGATCGTGGGCTGGAGACCGTGAAACCAGACTTGCGCAGGATGTTGTGGTCGGTGGCGCCAACGCCGCTGGTTTTGCGGGCGCCGCCCGTGGGGTCCGGGCAGGCGATGATTCGGCGCTCCACGCCGTAGCGGGATTGGATTTCTTCGCAGAGATCCCACGTAGTGGCACCCCCAGTCATAATTATTTCGTCAAATACCCAGAGAACGTCTCCTTTTTTAACTGCACATATTCCTGACATCGGATCAATATTAAAATCGACCCCTAGTAGTAAAGGAAGTACCGGAAGATCTTGCACAGTTTTATCCACATTGTCGTCAGAAAAGCTGATTGCGACTAGACCAGATAGATTTTCGAAGCTAGCTTCAAATTCTTGGCGGAATGTGCGGGCGTCTAATTGAGCGCGAGCGGCTTCAATTTCGGATGCTGGTACGTTATCGCCGTCAATGGTGGTGAATTGCCAGCGGTGCCAGTCTGCGTCGCCTTCTTCGCAATAGCACCAGAGGTCGTAGAACCAGCTGGCGGTGCCGTCGGGAGTGGAAATGAAGAGCGCCCAGCCTTGTTTGTCGGCTAGAGCGGGTCGGATGACTTCGAACCAGACTTCGCCGTCCATAAATGCTGCTTCGTCCAGCACAACGCCTGCGAGGCTGCGGCCTCGGAGGGCCATGGCGTTCTCTGTACCTTTCAATTCGATGGTGGAGCCGTTAACTAATTCGAGTTTTAGGTCGGTTTCGTTTTTACTTTTTACCCACGCTTTAGGGACTAATCTTTTTAACAATTTCCACACAATATCCTTGGCCATACGATAACTGGGGGCGCAATAAAAGTATGTTTCTCCGGGGCGTTCTATCGCTCCACGCAGTAATTCGACGCAGGATAAGTAGCTTTTTCCGAAGCGGCGGCCGGCGACGAGGACGCGGAAGCGTTTGCGGGAGTTGAAAACTTCGCCTTGGGCGTGGCGGAGGCTGACTGTGTTTTCGCTCATATCCAGGACCAGTTGCGACCGGCGCTGATCGCACTGATGGTGACGGTCTTGACGTCATAATCTAGTGCAATAGAAGCGTGGGACTCCTTTTGTGCTAGGCGGGCTTTGATTTCGCGGACTTGTGGCTCTGTTAAACGGGAGTTGCCGACGCGGCTGCCTCGGACCCACGTCCCATGCGCGATTTTGTCTGCCATGTTCTCGGCGGCGGTGCCCCAGTAGAGGTTAGTCAGGGCGTTATTGCGGATATTGCCGTCCAGATGGCGGCACTCTTGGCCGGGCTGCTTGGGGCCTACGAAGGTTTCGAGTACCAGCCGGTGGACGGCTCGGGTGTGGTGGCGGTTATCGGCGTCGCAAAGCGTGACGATTTCATATCCACGACTGTTAAGGCCGGGTGTAAGCACCTTGGAAGGGTATTTGCGTTGCACGCAGCGTCCGTCGCGGCGGGTGTAGCTAACAATGCGCTCCAGTGAGCGGATTTGACCTTCGGTGCTGGCTTCGTAGGCGGTTTCGTAGTCCGGGATCGGTTTCCACATGCGGAATATCTTTGACTACCCGTATTTTATCTTATACCTTGCGTATTTTTAGGGGGTCGTGGTGCGCGAATTATGGAACTGGACCCCTACCCCCTGTTACATAGTAGAAAGAATTGGAAATATAGGTGCAGGTTCCCAGGGCCACGACACAGCATCACAGAATCGCAACCCCGCCCCCACGTGATAGTGTGATACAACAGTAACGACATACTGTGTCACAACAAAAGGCCGGCGATGTGATGCCGGCCTGCGGTGTGGTGGCGGG
>Ga0315903_10004157_pt1 | contig 19485 bp, 17 predicted proteins | sample LakEriMetagenome_7_FD_203524 | JGI IMG/M metagenome (GOLD analysis project Ga0315903, IMG submission 203524) | Freshwater fungal communities from buoy surface, Lake Erie, Ohio, United States - Buoy 2 MA119 | ecosystem: Environmental > Aquatic > Freshwater > Lake | place: USA: Lake Erie, Ohio... | reverse complement strand
TCGATGATATTCTTGTGCTGTATCAGACAGATATTGAACCTGCGTATATGAAGTTGCGAGAGACAAAGTATATTTATTCACAAATAGAGACAACCGAAAATGCAAATGGTTCACTTATCCAGATGTATAATGACCGCGAGTTCAATCTCTCGCAGAAGAAATATAGCTATAATGAACTGTATATGCCGGTTGTTATGCCGAAGTGGGTGTCTGATAATCGCATTGTAAGTCAACCGATAGGGCCGATAGGGCCGATGGCTGCTCCGGGAGGGGCGGGAGGAGGAGGGGCAGTAGCGCCGCCGGCATCAAGGAAATAATTGCGTTATTATCGCAACATAATATAACAATATCGTGCAATGTTTGACTTATTTAATCATATTTCTCTACCCGTCTTCATCATAAGTCTCTCGATTGGCCTATTTTATGTATATATCTCCGTTCCGAACCCGAAGATTATTTATGTCTACCCCACGCCAGATAACCTGCGCAATTTTCAATTTAAAGACCGCGCGGACAATTGTTTCTCATTCAAAGCAAAAGAAGTTTCGTGTGATAAGGCAACCGGGACGATTAAAAAGATACCTGTTCAGTAAAATGTTATGAATGTTGTATTATTATATAATAGTAGTGTTATATAATAGTAGTCGTCTAATAAATAATATGGGATTTCAACGGTTGCTTCATACTGAGACAGGTCGTATCATTATCTCCATCATTCTAGGACTAGGGATTGCGTCATTGTTCCGAAAGGTTTGCAAGGACCGTTCGTGTATTCAATTTCGCGCACCTCCACTTAAGGATTTAGAAGCGGATACATATAAGTTGGATGATAAATGTTATCAATATAAGACAAATGCTGTCAAGTGCGATTCGAGTAAGAAAGAGGTTAAGATACAATAGATAAAGATAACGCTGTATTATAATATATTTACGGCAACGATTTCATCGATGACGCTGGCAACTGAACCGGATATGTATTCACCAAATATAGATGAACACGGGAATTACACGGACAAATTACCATCATTCAATTCGGATGCACTTGCAAATGGCATCCGATGTCCGTGTGGAACCCGAAAAGATAAAGTATATCTCTCGGCTAATTTGTTTGCGGCTCATTGTAAATCCAAAACGCACGAAAAATGGGTGAATGACCTCAACACAAACAAGATGAACTTTTTTACGGAGAATCAAAAATTACGAGATATTATCCGCGCACAAAAAATAATGATCGGAAAGATGGAATTGGATATCTCTAGCAAGAATGTAACGATTGGATATTTAACACAAGAACTAACGAAGATGATGGGTGAATGTAATACTGCATCATCGGAAAATGATATGGTATTGGTTTAGGCGAAGAAGTATCGTCTTGTGTATGTGCGTTAAAACCCGGCGGGGTTCGTTCTTCGTATATGTATATCCCCAGTTCTGATATACATATTTAATTATGAGCGACACCACTAGTATTGATGACCTTCCTTTAAGTAGTCAAAATCCGATGTCAGGACACGGGAATAACGGGGCACCCTTGATTTATTCACCAAATATCGGCGGTGGTGGCGGCGGTGGTGGCGGCGGTGGCGGACAGATGCAAGTTCCTGGTAATACTATGAACGAGGTTATGCAGGGCGTACAACGCGCCAGCGCTAACGGAATGACAATGATTCCTACGAGAGATATTCCGATGAATCCGAACGCATTTACGCACGATGAACAGGCAAGACCGAATTATGTTCCTCAACCGAATATGGCACATTTCGAAGGCGGTGGCGGTGGCGGAGATTATATAACCGACCATACTTCAATGGAAAGTATTGTTCGCACCAATGCACGTCAATCAAATCAACTCGATACGATTGAAGCCATTTATTATGATATTCAAATTCCAGTATTAGTGGGTGTTATGTACTTTATTTTTCAGATGCCGATATTCCGCGCACAATTGATGCATTTTCTGCCCTCATTATTCGGCGAGGATGGAAATTTCAAAATGATTGGTCTTACAGCAACGAGCGCAATGTTTGCGGGTATATTATTCGTTATTGTCAAGCTGTTCAACAAATTGGGAGAGGGGTTGCGGTAAATTACAAACCATATCTACTAGTCGGTTTTTTTGTGTTTGCGTGTTTTCGCACCTGACGACGAGGGTGCCTTCTTACGCGAAGTCTTCTTTCCTGTATTTTCATACGGAATATACCGCAAAAACCACTCTTCATATTCTCGTGTATTTTTCTTGTTTTTCAATTCTTCATACTTTTCCGTTTTCTCGAACCGCATCGACTCCAAAGTCGGTTGTTTTCCATAACAATTAATACTGAAACGCCGTAATAAACCGGTCTGTTTAAGGCGATTGTGTTTCTGTACATCAAAGAGAAATTGGGACATACATAGGATGCGGTTGATGTCGTAATAGACGCGGTCGGCATAGATAAATGCCAAATAAAAACTTAGGAGAGTATCAATAGTCGCAATACGAATCGATTCATTATCGACCCGTATTGTATTGTAGCTATGACACGCGAGTGGCTTATATAAAAAGGCGATAACCTCGTCGCCGATACGAATGTCATAATGTTCTGAGATGACCTCGCCAACCCCTTTATGTTTTGAATATTTAACGCCGGGGTAATTATGCGCAGTGAGTTCACGAACGATTGTTTCACACAATTGACGGGGTTCTTCCGAGAGAATATCGAAATCGGGGATTTTCTGGATGATGCGACGTTGGCGTTTTGGCATATACCGCGAATACAATAGATTTGCATACCCTCCGAAGAAAACCACGCGGTTTTTGATGAATATATCGCGAACAATACGGTAAACATCGGATTCAACAAGTTGTTTCTCTCGGTTGCTAGAATAAGAAATACTGGAAGAACTGACCGAGTATTCGGGACTCGCGCTTCGGCTACGGCTACGGGTCGGGGTGCGGGTCGGGGTGCGGGTCGGACTCGCGCTTCGGGTTCGGGTCGCACTCGCGCTACGGCTTCGGCTTCGGGTCGGACTCGCATTCGCATCTAATTTGCTATTTTTCATAGAATATAAGATAAACTCATCATCCTTCCCCAAAAATCGTTCATATTTTGCAATCAATCGATACCGATGCGTTATTTTATCTTCTTCTATCGCATATTTGAAATCGCCAATTGTTTCCTCGTGAGATGGGACGGCGTAATACAAATGTTTCATATATGCACCTAAATGTCGATACTTTTGAATAATACCCGTTATTGCGTCTTTTTTCAATGCCTTTGCACTGGTATCGTCGTCGTCGTCGTCGTCGCGTCGGCCTCCACCGTCTTTTACGGAACGGGATTTCGATTTCGATTTCGTCCGATTTCTCGTTTTTGAAATACTAATCTCCCCCGTATTCGAAGTAGTCGCCCCCTCAAAACCGCGTTGATAGTCTATTTTGTCGCAATTATATCCTTTCAATGGATGATGCGTATTCAATAAAGTGAGACGTTTCTGGACTTTTTCCCAACGCGATACATCGCCATCGGGGCGCGACAGTTCTAGATACATTGCCATTCGAAGAAAGTCTGGCGGTGCGTACCTTATTCTGTCCTTTATAATCGCATTGCGAGAGATTGCCTTGAATAAATCCGGCTCCATCTGCGTTATGTCGGCAATTCCTGTGAAATTGACAAAGACCTTATATGTTCCGTGGTGAACACCGGATTTCGCTTCTACATCTTCATACCCCGCTTTATAATAAATATCGGCCAACGCCTTTGCGTCATCTAATGCATTGCTCGAATAAAAATCATAATCTGGAAGCTCGATGTCTTTATTGTAAAATTGCGCATCTTCTGGGAGAATATTATTGATCGCAGTTCCGCCATAACATACAAGTTTCTTATTTGCAATGAAATCCTCTACAATCGATATAATCTTCTTTATTTTAGGGTCGTGGGTTATTTCGGCGCCCTTCTTTTTTTCTACCAAATCAACTGCTTCGCGGAGGATTTCTAGTTCTTTTTCATCATAGGATGCTTCATCTTGCTTAAGATGATACCTTTTGTGTGGCATCAATGTCAATGAGAGTGAGAATAGATAATTCTATGATACTACTTATCATAGGATTAGATATTATAATGGTAGGTCGGTAGGTCGGTAGGTCGGTAGGTCGGTAGGTCGGTAGATTAAAGAGTAATCTTGACGCCTCCAGCTGCTTCTGCCGGTCTGGCCTCCATAGAAGCCTTCGGGTTAGGTGGTGCAGGAGGAGCAATTGTTATGGGAACATAACGCAAATCCTCTGGTTTTAATATGAATGCATACCCAACAGATGCAAACGTGTCCTCATATGCTTTAAGTTTCTCATCGCGAACCTCCTCCTGAAAACACATGGCGACGATTTGGCATCCCCAAGTAAACGGGCCGTTATGTCCGTCATTAATAGGTCGTCCCGCCTTTTCTGGAAGTACCAGACACATATTCTTCTTATTCGCATCCTTAAATGCTTGGGGGTCGCCCACATTTTTTACGCCGAAATAGGTATATTTGGACAGAAAGAGTGATTTAGAACTCATATTCATCAATTCGAATAACTTGGTTTTTCGGTATACGGGATTCGTTCCATCGACCATCAAAATGATCTTTCCCTTGAAATCCAGTAGATTTTCATTACCTAAATCTTTCGATTGATATTCGCGTCCATATTTCGGTCCAAGTAAATGCCGGGCAACTGACTTACTCTGTGATATTATTTTTGCGAGGTTATCGTACATTGTTATATTTTGCGACATAATTCGCATATGAATAATAAATGGGTCGCCGGGGTTCGGGCATTTCGAACCAGCGAAAACGTAATTCCCTAATACTTCAAATGCCTCTGAAACTGGAATATGATTATACGTCTCCTTATAATTGAACGAGTTGACAGATGATGATGAAATAACAGGTTGATTCTCTACTGAAAATACCTCAAAGTCAATGAAACGACAACCACGCGCAATAACATAAAGAAATGCATCCATACTTACATTTGAGTTTTTGAACTTGTCCGGGTTGAATGCATTGTGGGCGGCTTTAATATAATAATCACGCAACTTGAACTTAGACTGACTGTCTTCCGCGTTAATAGACGTTATATTTTTGTCAATAAACTCTTTTGTGTCTGCATCCGCATTCTCCATACCTTCCTTTACGGGCGTGGGTGTGGGCGTCAGCGTGGGCGTGGGTGTCGGCATCGACGTGTATTTATCCAACGATGTTGCAACCTTTTTACGCTGATGAATGGTCATTTCATCCTCACTCGTATTTACCGTAAAACCCTCGGTAGAAAGCGGAACCGTATCCTTGTTTGCTTGAATACTATTCCCATATCGTGATAAAATGTTCGCAGCCATTGTTTCTATACTTGGCGCAACAGGATGAGTAGGTGTCTCGGGTTTTTTCGCGGCATTAAACCCTTCCCTTATTTTTTCGCGGGTTTGATAGCACCGCATTTTAATCATTTCGGATATCTTCCATATCGCGAAAGTAAGAATAATAATACCTATAAATAAAATTTCCACCCGATATTCTTTCATTCTAATTATATATCATATATATTTTTATATAAAGTTAATACAAGTAGAATTTCAATCAAGAGAATACTAAATGACCGGTGGATTATTGAACCTAATTGCTACTGGCAATCAAAATGTTATTTTAAATGGTAATCCAAAGAAGTCATTTTTTAAAAGCACGTATCTTAAATATACGAATTTCGGTCTTCAAAAGTTTAGAATTGATTTCGACGGTCAGAAAAAACTAAGAATGACGGAAGAATCCAAATTCACATTTTATATACCGAGATATGCAGAATTATTAATGGATACATACATATGCGTGACCCTGCCGTCGATATGGAGTCCGATCCATCCACCCGCTACCGCACAAGATATGTGGGCCCCGTATGAGTTTCGATGGATTGAAAATCTTGGAACACAGATGGTAAAAGAAATCGTTATTTCAGTGGGAGGTATGACGCTTCAGAAATTCACTGGAAACAATTTATTGGCCATCGTAGAGCGCGATATTGATGCAACCAAACGCGAGTTGTACAATCAAATGACAGGACACGTCCCAGAGTTATATAATCCAGGTTGTTCGGGGGCAAGACTCAACCAGTACCCAAATGCTTATCGTACAAATAATGTGGCGGGTGCTGAACCCTCAATACGTGGGCGCAAAATATACATCCCCATCAATTCTTGGTTCACAATGTCGTCCAAAATGGCGTTTCCACTTGTTTGTCTTCAATATAACCAACTTCAAATCGATGTAACGCTACGACCAGTTAAGGAGTTATTCACCATTCGCGATGTAGGCGACCCTGGCAATTATTGGCCCGTTGTCCAACCCGACTTTACAAACCCCCTTCATCAAATGTGGCGGTTTTTACATCCACCTCCCAGTATTGATCTATCGCTTAACTCATACCCAAGCATCCGCACGGACTGGAATGCAGATGTTCATTTGATGGCGACATACTGTTTTCTCTCGGATGATGAATCAAAAGTCTTTGCAGCGAACCAGCAAAAGTACCTGATTAAGTCATACTATGATTGGACATTTCATGATGTAACGGGGAATAAAAAGCTCAAAATAGAGAATTCGATGGGAATGGTCTCTTCGTGGGCATTGTTCTTCCAGCGGAGCGACGTGAACCTTCGGAATGAATGGAGCAATTATACAAATTGGCCCTATAATTATCTACCGTATGACATCATACCCGCGCCGATTGACGATGACTGGCGATGCAACAACAATTTTACTGAAAACGTCTCTACTGAAAGTGATCTTCAAACGACTGCGTGGCGCGAACACCCCGATTTCAACTACAATAATGACCGGTATTATTATGACAAAAATGGACCGAAGAATGGAATTGGTCCAGGTATTAATCCCAGCGATAAACGTATGACCGGTCTTCACATAACGGGAGATTTTCAATCGGAAAATGAGCGCGACATTTTACAAATGTTGGGAATCTCTCTGAATGGGAAATACCGTGAGAATTTGCTCGACGCCGGCGTCTATAATTATGTCGAGAAATACACACGGACGCGCGGAAGTGCGAAACCCGGTATTTACTGCTATAATTTCTGCTTGAACTCCGACCCTCTCGAACTTCAACCTAGCGGGGCAATTAATATGAGTAAGTTTAATCAAATTGAACTAGAAATATCGACAATCTATCCTCCATTGGATAATACGGCCGAAGTAAAGGTTATTTGTAATCCGAATACTGGAGAGATTATCGGTATAAATAAGCCAAATGTGAATATTTATCTCTATAATTATGATTTACATATCCTTGAAGAACGGTATAATGTACTCACGTTTATATCAGGGAATTGCGGTTTAATGTATGCGCGGTAATACCCCTCAATAATATTCTCTCGTATATATAACCTGTATAGAATGGCCGACGACAATGAAGATGACAAGAATGAAGACGCAGGAGAAGAGGAAGAAGAAGAGTCGGGTGGTACTTTTAGCAAAGTGGGTGGATTCTTTGGCGGCGATGACGACGCCGAAAAGGACGAAAAAGGCAAAAAAGATGAAGATTCCTCCGCCGATACACCCAAAATCAAAGCATCTCCAAAATCATTATTCGATCTTAATGCACTGAAAGAGTTTGGATTAAGCGTTCTTACACTCTTTATTGAAACGCTCATTATTTCTATTATTTGTGTTAATATTCTTTTTTACTGTACTCCAGAAAGTATTCGCAATAATAGCCTGAATCTTGAGAAACTATTTCCGACTGATCGACACGAATGGCCGTATTGTTATACGAACGAGTATACCTCGTGTGAAACCACCGACGACTGCCAGGATAAATTCGGCGGAATTGCCGATGACCCCAAACTTGAAACACCGAAGAAAATATACCTGAAAGCCGCGATTCTTCTTGACACGTATGTATTCAAATGGTTCTGCCTCACGAAGGAAGATGTAGATATGGTGAAAGATAGCGTAGACGAGGGCATAACACAAGTAAACCTCCTACACTGGGAGTTTATTAAGGCGCGTTTCAAGCAATGGATTAATAACGCATTCATCTTTTCGTTTTCATCGGACCGTGCAATGTTATTGACCATATTCGGATACATAACCAAAATCTCGCAGAATATACCGAAAGAGTTATATCCAGTGGTTTCGCCTCTACTTATCCTACTCATTCCATTTGTTGTTATTTTATTAGGCGCGTTTATTCTGATGGGTGGACCGTTTTTCACCACTGTCATTGGTATGATTTTAAATCCTACCGACAACCGAAAGGAGTTCATCGGAGGTTCATTATGGTCGATTTTTACGGCATTTGGACTTGGCATCATTCCCTTTGTTGCGTTCATTGTTCAATTAATACAATTTATCGGGACGATATTTATTTATCCGTTCTTTCATTGGGACCAGTATCGCGAACTTTATGCGAAATATGTCCCAATTATCTTCTTTTTCTTCAATCTCACGCTTATGTTTTACGCATTTGAGTATCTCGACTTGAATGTCGCTGCCATTGTTATTCTGATGTTGCTTGTATTGTATCTAACGCATTACTGGCAGGGAATTATGAACTTCTTTACTACACTGAAAAATTGGAGTGGAACATGATGACGACGACGACAACGACGACGACAACGACGACGACGATGATGCAATAAAGGACATAAATATTCTATCATATAAACGATTATATTACTTTATACGATAATAATGGGTAAGAATAAAAGGTCGTCGTCGGGCATTGCCGCCCTCCCGTGTATTGGCATTCCCGAAAAATCCACACCAGAATACTTCAAGGCGTATCCATTTGTAAGCGTATGCACTCCAACATTCAATCGTCGACCCTTTATAAATGCAATGATTAGTTGTTTCAATAACCAGGATTATCCTCAAGACCGAATGGAATGGATCATCATCGACGACGGAACTGATCCAATCGAAGATATGATTGCGTCGCATCCGCGCGTTAAATATTTCAAATATGATACAAAAATGACACTGGGAAAGAAGCGAAACTTACTACACGAAAAGTCGCGTGGTGAGATTCTAGTGTATATGGATGATGACGACTATTATCCGCCACAACGTGTTTCACACGCGGTACATATGCTTATAACACACCCGGATGCTCTTTGCGCCGGTTCGAGTGAAATCTATATTTATTTCAAGCATATTGGACAAATGAAGCGATTTGGTCCCTATGGTCCGAATCACGCAACGGCGGGTACATTTGCATTCAAACGCAAACTCTTGAAACAGCATCGATATAATGATGACGCGTGTTTGGCTGAAGAACGCGCATTCTTGAAGGACTATACGGTTCCATTTGTTCAATTGGACCCGATGAAGGTTATTTTAGTTTTTTCTCACGAACACAATACATTTGATAAGCGTAAATTGTTGGTCAATGCAAACCCGGATGTGGTGCGTGATTCGCCAAAGAAGGTTATGGATTTTATCAAAGATCATAACATTCGCAGATTTTATATGATGGAACTTGAGAAACTTCTGGAGAATTATGCGCCAGGGCGACCAGAAATGAAACCGGATGTTATTGCACAAACAATTCAATTGGAAAAGGAACGAAGTCAAATGGCGGAACAAGCGGCAGCGGCAGGTGGCGGTGGCGGTGGCGGTGGCGGTGGACAAATTATTTTACAGCAACCTGGACAACAACCTATCGCGCTGAATAATGAGCAAGTTGTTCAGGTTATTCAGCAATTACAGAGTGAGGTTGAGAAATTAAAGGAAGAAAACCGCATACTTCAGGCAAAAAACGCTCTTTTACTTCAAAATCAAGCACCGTTGCCGCATACGAGTGATACATCGTCATCTGAAAATAACGCGGATAAAGATACGATTTATATGTAATCGTACGATTTTTATTACGTAGGTGGTGTGCTATTTAAGCCCTTACAAGTTCAACTGACTTAATCAGTAATACTAAGAAACTATTCTTTGATTCGTGAATAACAAACTCGCGCGTTTTATTGTACTCGTTAAACTTATCTGTAAGAATAGATTCAATCTCGCTGACAGGAAGGTCGTCGTCTTTTGTTTTATACGTGGTGGATTGTTCATCCTCGTCATCGTTGTCGTCGTCGTCGTTATGACGTCCGCGGTCCCGACGACTGCCACTATCTCTACCTCGACCACCACCATTTTTCGATTTTGATTTCGTGGCGGATGATGCAGCTGGAATCTCCGGCTCAATATATTCCCAAGTACCGACTGATTCCAGAGACTGGTTGTTTGGAGCAAATACAATTGAGTCAGAATTAAAGACAACTGCGGTACCCGGTGCGTGATTGTATTTGTCAAGTTCAATTTCGGTTATGAGGTCAAACTCGTCCAAAAACTGATTTTTGCGAATATAGCTACGAATATAGTTTATTATTTCAGGTGTTAGTTTTACGGTGTAGGTTTTATCGCCGTCGCTCTCACTTCCACTTGAACTGGCGTCGCTTTCGCTGTCGTCGCCTCCATCTCCGCTGTGTTCACTGTCGCTCTCGCTGTGGTCGCTGTCGTTCTCGCGCTTATCGCGCTTACCTCCTTTTCCTCCTCCTCCAGTCGCGGTAGATGATGAATTGACCGAAATACACTCCACCTCTGTTTCCAAAATCATACGATACTTCGAATCCAATGAAATAGACGCACCCATAATAAGTAACTGAAATGTTTCTAAATAATCCTTATATCTTTTTGGGTTTATTCAAACGCATCATCATATTAGGCGATATCCCCCCAATCCATTTCATTATCTAGGTTGCCACTACCGCTGGTTGAATTGGGTCCCGTGTCCGTTTTCTCTGTATATTTATCTAAATACCTGTAAATGCGATTTACATCTAATTTTGTTATTTCATACATTTCCAATATCTTCGGTATTTCATCCTCGGAATACTGTTTTTTCAATGTCAGGAAAAATGCAAATAAGTCCTTCTGGTCCATTGATAATTGCATACACAAGCTCTGTATAAATAGTTGATTATTGTACTCAGTGCTATATTTCGTAAGGACTTTGGTAAATCGTACCTCGGTCGGATGAAATCGCGCCTTTTTAGGAAATGATTTGTGATACAAATGATGATTGTAAAATGTTTTAATAAGCGAAGATAGTTCATTAAAAAGCCATATCTGATTCTGAAATGTTATGCGGTCGAAATAGTCGGCCTGACAGATATTATCCAAGACGAGCTTATAAAATGGTGCAGAAATGTTGATTGGCATTTTTTCTAATACATCAATAACATTTTCGTGCCATAATAATCCAATCGTGGTTCGGTCCGTCTCATTGATGAGAATATTATGTTCCGACATTGAATATTCAGTATTCAGTAATTTTTCGGTTATTTTCTTGATATCTTCATTATATGTTTTCGGTTGAAATATTGCGTGAAGTATGTTATTTGCGAGAATGGAATTGGCGGTTCGACTCATCTCCGCTACGGCTCCTAGCTTACGCAGATTGCCTTGGACAAATGCGACGATATTTTTTCGCATACCGAAATCGATATTTGCGCCCATTGTTATATCTATGATTTGTGTTATTTGAAGGGGTGTCGGGGTTTTCAACTCATATACATAACAAACCTTCATAAGCTCTTTGATTTTCTTGTCGATATGATAATTTCCAATACAAATAATGGGATTCATCGTTATTTCTTCCTGTTTCTGTTTCTTCGTTTTTTTAGGGCGAATCAACTTGATGAGAGACGTTATTCCGCCCTTGTCGCCATTATTCATTCCATCAAGTTCATCCATAACCACCACGATTTTCTGGACCTTGCGCTGAAAGATTGACATAATATTTTTGTCGGAGATATTGTGCTGTGTTATCGAATCAATAATCGATTTATTCCGTATATCCCCTGCGTCATATTTCACCATATCATAGTTTAATTCTTTCAATAATCTGATTACGAACTCCGTTTTTCCAGAACCAGGTGCGCCATAGATATATATTCCGCGCTTGAATGTAAGGTCAGTTTTGTTTTTTTGAAATGATGACAGGAACTCGCGTATATTACTATAGATCGTTTCCCTTCCAAGAAATGGTGTATAATTAATAGATGGTATTGAATGAGGTTTTACTGATTCGGTTCGTTCCATTGAAATGATTTAGACACTAGTTGAATACCTTTTTTTGTTTTTATATATTATAACTCACTATATTCATACTATGGACGCGATTCAACAGTTGTTTACTCCTCTTGATAAGGATTATTGTATGCTTTTTTACTGGCTTACTGTCGTTAATTTTATTTTCTTGGCGGTTGCAAGTTTAGGGTTCTTATCAGCAATCGTGCTTCTATTTAGAGGAAAAATACCATTGATGAGTGGCGTCTATTCCTTTTTGACGATTTTGATATACGCATTGATGTATGTTCAGTGTCGTTTGTTCTATTCGATGTGCGTCTCGAGCAATATGAAAGCCGGAACTGGATTGGGTTCGCCCTCTGACTCGCTTCCTGCAGTGGCCCAACAGGCGGCAAGTGCTTCACCTGGTGCTTACCGTATGTAAAGGGCGGGTGTGCAGGGCGCAGGGTGCAGGGCGCAGGGTGCAGGGCGCACAGGTAGTAGATTTGACATAAACAGTGCATTATGTCAAATGATTAACATTTCAAATTGCAAGGCATTTCAAATTACTGGCGCGTGAGTCTTTTCCATCAACGATACCTTCCCACGGGAGGTAGTTCTCATCTGAATTGGCGAAAAGCGTACCATCATATGGTTTATCTATTACAGTATCGAACTGGCCACAAGCGGTTGTGGTATCTGATCGGATGCCTTTATCTGATGCGAATAATCCATATGGGTCAATACATATATTGTTAGCATTGGCGACCATTCTGTCTGGGCATTTCGCAATCTCGGGCGGCCATTTTTGCGAACTCTTCGACTTCCACAGTAAAACCGCCACAGTTCCTACAGAGATAATGAATGCAATGACCGCAAGTAATAGCACCATTTTCTGAATGGATAAATTTACAAAACTGCTAAACATTCCACCCCCTCCACTATCACTTCCAGTAGAGCTAGAACTGGAGGATGAATTTCCGAAGGCGGATGCCCCGATATTTTTAGAACCCGAAATCAAATCCATCAGAAACCTATATAATTATCAGGTATTTAAATATACAATATTCTATATAATATACAGAATAATTTTGTTATGAATCGATTTGATTATCGCACCTTTCCGGAAGAAACGTTCATCGGACAACCGAAAAATGGCCGCTTGGATATCGTTACTCCGCCAACCCAAGATCAATTTGCGCTTTATGATAAAAACCCGGTTCATCAATGTGTAACATACCGCGATGCATTAAATGGGATTTGGGAGAATACGGCATTATCGAATGCATTCTTTAGCAAGGAAAATATGCAAATTATCCAAAACGGAATCCGCGCAGGTGTTTACGCGCGATCGCGTGGCAAGTATGTAATCGGTGAACAGGACTGCGACACCTTGCGCATCATTATGCGCACGATTTATCTCCAAAACTCTGCCAATTCCCCCGTCAATATCCGTGAGCAGATTATTGAATTGAATGAATTAGTATTTGAATATTGTGTCCCCAGGGTTCACAGTGAGGCAGAAGGGTATGTTCAGTATAAGCGCGATGTCAGCAACATGTACACTCCGATGGCGCGTCCTAATTTCTCGGACTACAAGCACAAGACACTTGAATTGAAGCCGTGGTTTTAGTTATTATAACAGAGGGTAAAGAAATCATAATATTATAAGTAATGAATGAATGCTAATCAGCAAAAAAATTGAAATTATTTACAATATATAAAGATATTTCAGAGAGTCAAGATAACTCAACGAATCCATCCAAATACATTTAAATGAGCCATAGTCAGCAACCCGCCGTTATTTCTACTACTACTACTACTACTACTACACAAATACGCGTAGCTTCTTTGTTTGCCGGATGCGGAGGTCTTGACTATGGGTTTCTTCAGAATTCCAGGTATGAACACGTATTTGTAAATGATTTTGACAAAGATGCGTGTAATAGTTATGAGAAAAACTTCAAAATCAAACCTATGTGTGGAGATATCAAGCAAATAGAAACAATCCCCGATTGCGACATCATTATTGGCGGATTTCCGTGTCAAGGATTCTCAATGGCTAACCCATACAGAAACGAAAATGACAAGAGAAATGAACTTTACCTTGAAGTCCTTCGGCTTATTAAACTAAAAACCCCAAAATACTTCCTACTGGAGAACGTTAAGGGTCTTTTGAATATGGGCGGTTATGAGACAACCGAAGACAAGAAAAACCAAACAGGTAAGGTTATGAAAATAATTCTAAACGACTTGAAAGAGTGTGGGTACAATGTTTCATTTAAGCTGTTTGACATCAAGAATTATGATGTTCCACAAAAAAGGCAGCGTGTTATTATTATTGGTGTTCGTTCCGACATTCAGTTTGCACCTGAGTGGCCAGTCGCACCCAACAAAATTATTACATTGAAGGAGGCGATTGGTGATTTGCCGCTAGAATATGATATAAAAAAACAACATATTGGAACAAAACACAAGTGTGTAGTGACCGGATATCTTGGAAACAGAGAACTGAGTTGGGACGAACCTTCTCCAACAATTACAGGACGTGGTGGTGGAAGTGGCGGACCAGTTATTCATAACCACCCATCTCTTATAAGAAGATTGACTGTGCGAGAGTGTGCAAGAATTCAGACATTCCCTGATTCATTTGAGTTTGCCGGGTCTATCTCGTCCATGTACAAACAGATTGGTAATGCAGTCCCTTGTAAATTCGGAGAGTTTCTCAGCACAATCTTTGCAGATGCCCCTTAAAATATGACCTTGAACCTTGGGTTGCCACGCGTTATACGAAGGAACTTGATTCGACTTATATCTTCTAGAATAATGTATCCTTTTTGTTCGTGGACAATAATGATTTTAGTATTCGTAAATAGTTTGCTGACAAGAGAATTGATGTCTTCTTTGAAATTATCTGGATTATCGATATAGGGATGACCCATTTTTTCAAGAGTCTCAAGTGTCTCTATATAGGGGTGAAGATCCGGGCGGGGTTTTAGTCCAATTTTCTTGCAAAGGTTGTAATAGTCTGGAATAGACACCTCTATTGGTTCATTGTAAATTGTAAATGGAATCGTTATATTGGGAAGGCTAGAGACCATTGCGTTTCTTTTTGAAGATAAAATCTTCAGACACTCGGCGAATTTGTTGAGCGTTCCAACCGCAACCTCATCCGGACTCGTATTCTGAATATATGTAAGCGTCGCCTGTTCATCTGGGGTAAAGATAACATTCTTTGCAAAATCTTCCGATAACTGAATAATGGCCGCGATTTTTGTTTTTATGGGACGCAGCGCATCACGACCATCTTTCCCTGTGTTAAAATCGTCTTGGGCGTCGAGTTTTTTTATATCACATTTTGTCTCCACTCCATTCAACTCTATACTTATATCAAATGGACTATTTTGTCCGTTGATGGGAATGCCTAATTCATGCGACAGTTTTTCTTCACCATCTCCTATACCACTACCACATTTGGAAGATTTGAATGGAACCTCTCTAGATTTTTCAGTCCACTGAGTATAACTCAACATCGATATTTTATCTGACATATTATTATTCGATAAATACTAATAATATTATTTCAATTTTATAAATAAAAATATAAATAATATATTATAATACAATACCTAATACTTGGATCTATACTTAGACCTTCTTAACCACCATCTTCTTCTTTCCAACCGTATTTCCACTTGCAGCACCACCCCCCTTCGCCCCTACCGTTTCAGAAGTAGCCGCCGCCATCTCCGCGGCCGTCGCCCATTTACGATACTCGGTTTCCAGTTCATCCAAGTCATTGGTCCATAACGCTTGAATCGCAGTGTCTTGGAGTCCCTGATATTCTGCCAGTTTTGTATCACGCTCTGAAAGAAGTCGACGGACATTCTCATCCGACACACTATCCATCGGCATCTTCAGCAGGTATTTGAACTCGGTATCACCGTCGATGTGTTCATATCCGTGCGCGGTCATCTTTGCGAAAATCGCCTCCTTCGTCTGACGACGCAATTCCAATTTGTCGTCAAGCACTTCCTGGATATACTTTGCGCGGTTCGTGAGGACGCGCAGTTCATTTGCAAGTTGGGAGAGCATTGCAGCCTTGCGTTTGGCGTAAAGGGCCAGACGCTCCACGTAATAATCCTCGATGATATCGTAGATGGTCGCGTATTTCCGCAGTTTCTCACGCGGGTCGAAGAGGTTCATATTCGTCGTACTTTGCGTCGTAAATAATCCGAGCAGTTTCTCGAGTTTATTTGTTCCTGCATCAGCGTCCACGATCGCGGCCTGAAGGTCTTTCGGTGTGTGTGGATATGATGGGTGAAACGTCACGGTTATATCTACGACTGAGTCGGTTGACATATCACTGTATTCTTTGAGGATGGGGGTTCCACCGCTGCTGCTGCCCTTGTCCTTCTCCGACGCAGCAGGTGCTTCCATGAGTTTCTCTAAGAACTCCTTATAATCATCTGTCCACGTTCCAATCGGGAGTTCGGTTATGCGGACCTTACGGTCGGCGATGATTTCATAGGTTCCTTTGATAAGATATTTCGGCAGTGAGTCCGATGATGATATATTCTTCACGGTTCCTTTGAATCCCTTGAAATATGGTTCAATGTCAGGCCGGTCGGCCGTCCCGCTGCCGCAGTCCTTGAGCATCGCACGAATATACGCAATAATATGAAGCGGATTATGTTGCATAATGTCCGTGCTAAACCCAGTTCCAATCCCCTTGCTTCCATTGACAAGAATCATCGGAATTGCTGGTGCGTAGTATATGGGTTCCACCATCTGCCCGTCATCGTCGATATACGACAAGACCGCGTCGTCTTCTTGGCGATAGATGAGTCGCGTCAGTCGGTTGAGTTGTGTGAAGATGTATCTTTCACTCGCAGAATCCTGTCCACCTTTAATACGAGTCCCAAACTGACCATTCGGTTCTAACAAATTAATATTGTTGCTGCCAACGAAACTCTGCGCCATCCCGATGATCGCAGCATTCAAACTCGCCTCGCCATGATGATACGCCGAGTGTTCGGAAACATACCCGCTGAATTGCGCAACCTTGATTTCCGTTTTCAGCCCCCCCTTCTTGAATGCAGCATAGAGGATTTTACGCAACGAGATTTTCAACCCATCCATCAGGTTGGGAATCGACCGTTCGTTATCATAAATGGAGAAGTGAATGAGACCGTGGTCGATGAACTCTTCATAGGGGATCGACGGCTTGGATGTATCCAGGAACGCCTCGCGCGAGTAGTTCGCCAACCACTCCTTTCGGTCGTCTGCGCGTTTCTTATTGAACGCCATATCCAAGTGATCGTCGCTCTCCTTTCCCGTATGAACGAAGTTTACCATCTTCTTATGCTCGAAGTATTCCTTGAACTCTTTTCCAGTACTGGTACCCAAACCTTTGTAATATTTCGTGGACCAACTCGCGGGTACGGTCGCGTTGGGGAATTGCTTCTTCCACTCCTCGAACTCGCCGTCATTGTAAAACAGGACCTCCTGTGCACCGCGCCTCGCTTTCAGGATGGGTGTATTCATAAACCCGATGAACCCAGGAATCTTCGTCAGAGACGGCCACTCTATCTGAAATAGGTTGATTCCCAGACCCTGAATATGTGCGCCATCCAAATCCTGGTCTGTCATAAAGAGAACCTTACCATATCGCAGTTTTGCGGCCACGTCAGTCGCGGTGTATGTCTTTCCTGTTTCAAGACCAAGAATCTGCTTGATTTCCGTAATCTCGCGGTTTTCCGAGATGCGTTTTGTCGTCTCGCCGTGAACATTGAAGAGTTTGCCCTTCATCGGATACACTCCAATAAAGTTCCTGTCTTCTTTACTAAGACCGCTGATGATACCGGCTTTGGCTGAATCACCCTCGCATAAGATAATCGTGCATTGCGCAGATTTGTCCGGCGACCCCGCATAGTTTGCGTCGACGAGTTTAGGGATGCCGCGAATCGTTCGGGTTTTCACACCATCCGTCTTCTTCGCGGCTTTCGTATCTTTGACCTCGGTCAGCGCACACGCAGCATCCATAACGCCCATTTTCGCGAGTTTCTCAATGAACTCATCACTCACTTTGCAACTCGATCCGAAATTCGCGACGGCCGTTCCAAGCTCGTCTTTGGTTTGACTAGAGAAGGATGGATTCTCAATATCACATCGCAGAAATAGCATCAGCTGCTCCTTGATTGTATTCGGCTTGACATCGACCTTCTTTTTCTTCTTGATGACCTCTGCCAACTTGCGCACGATTTGGTTGGTTATATACTCTACATGCTTCCCGCCCCTCGGAGTGTAGATGCCATTGACGAAACTTACGTGTACGAACTCATCCGTCGTTGTCAGGCAAACGACATACTCCCAGCGGGGGTCAGGGTTCTCATAAATACGCTTGACGCTGCTGTCGCCTCCTTTCGCGCCAATGTAGAGGTCGACATACTGCTGAAAATGCCGAACCGGAATAACCGCGCCATTATATTTGACTTTCACCGTTTTGTCTGTTATTGCTGCGATATCATACGTTCGCTTTAGAAAGAGTGCAGCCATATCTGCCGTGAGATTGTTGCCGGTTAGACCGAACCTCGCGTAATCGGGGCGGAAACTAACACGGGTATAAGGCCTGACCTTGGTCTTGGATACCACTGGTGGCATAATCTCGGATAAATTGTTCCTGAACTCTTGGGTATATTTCAGTCCGCGGATGTGGTCGACCGTCTCTACACGCCCCCAAACTGACCAAATAAGGACGAGTTTGAATCCGAACCCGTTCTTTCCTCCAACGATTTTCTCCTTCTTGTTTTCGTCATAGTTGGTAGAAGTGCGAAGATGACCGAAAATCATTTCAGGAATCCAGAGTTTGTGTTCGGGATGCTGGGCGACATCGATTCCGTTGCCGTCATTTGTCATATGAATTGTTCCGTCGACCGGGTCGATTTCTACTTCGAGAGTAGTGACCGGGAGTGCGTCCGGTTTTCCGTCTGAAATAGCTTGGGCCTGGCGGACCACGTGATCACGCATATTCACCATCCCTTCATCAAAGAGCTTGTAAAGTCCAGGAATGTAGGTTATATTTCGTCGGGTCAGCATTGCGGCGGCGGGAGTGGCAGCCGCCACAGACGATTCTTCAGTTGCGGCCACCACCACTGCTGCATCCATAACATATTCCATCGTCTCTGCCGGGTCAATTGTTCCAATATATGTATCTGGTTTTTTGAGAATATGCTCAATGTCCGTCATCTTTTGATATTTCTGGAGTTCTTCTTTTCCGCCGACGGCAGTTGCAGATTTAGAAGAAGCTTTAGGTGGCATCGTGAATGTATAAAACCTCAGGTACGGGTACTGTATATAACAATAAAATGTTTAACTCACTTTCAATTTTATTTTACCGGG
>Ga0315903_10004154_pt1 | contig 19491 bp, 20 predicted proteins | sample LakEriMetagenome_7_FD_203524 | JGI IMG/M metagenome (GOLD analysis project Ga0315903, IMG submission 203524) | Freshwater fungal communities from buoy surface, Lake Erie, Ohio, United States - Buoy 2 MA119 | ecosystem: Environmental > Aquatic > Freshwater > Lake | place: USA: Lake Erie, Ohio... | reverse complement strand
TTTGCGCTAGGAAACATTAGAACCAGCGTAGGAAATATAGTTACTGCCAGCGGCAACATCAGCGGCAATTATATTTTAGGTAACGGTGCTTTCTTGACGGGCGTAGCTGCCAACTATGGCAATGCCAATGTAGCTGCTTACTTGCCTAGCTACACTGGTAATTTAGACAGTCTTGCTGGCAATGTACAAACAACCGCAGCAGTGGTCACAGCTAACCTGTTAGTAAACGCAGGCGTTTTGGGCAATTTCAGCCCGTCGGCCAATTTGATTTACAGCCTGGGTAACAATACCAATCGTTGGGACAATCTCTGGTTAGGTGGCAACACTATTGCTTTAGGTAACATCAAAGTCAAAGAAGTAGATAGTACCACCATTGGCTTCTTCCAAGACGATGGTACCACACCAGCAATAGTAGCTAACGCTTCTGTATCCGGTGGTGCTAGTTTGGTCAATGGCACTAGCCAGATGGCAGTTAGCCTTAACGGTAATATCACTGCCACTGTGGCTGGAAATCTTGTTGCTACCTTTGGCGGTAACGGTATCTACACCGACGGGTATTACTTTGCCAATGGTGCTCCATTCAGCGGCGGTGGTGGTAGTGTAAACTACGACGCATCGGCCACAGCACCTGGTAGTCCACAGAGCGGAGATTTCTGGTTCAATACCTCAAACGGAATTCTATACCAATATAACAACGACGGCGACAGTCAACAATGGGTTGACCAATCTGGTCTGGCATTTGGTGCCGGCGTTACCAGTGCAGTGGCCAACAGTATTGTGCAAAGAGACAGTCAAGCCGGCATCACAGTTACAAATATAACATCGTCAACAGGTACATTTACCGGTAATCTTGGCGTGGCCAATATCAATGCTACCGGGTCAATCAACGCTGTTGGCAACATAACTGGTGCTTATCTATTTGGTAATGGTAGTCAGTTGACCGGTGTAACAGTTGACGCCACACGTATCTATAATGGCACTTCTAACGTATACATTCCAGCCAGTGGCGGCAATATTGAATTCAATATTGGCGGCTTTAATGTAGGTAAAATTGCTGGTGACGGTCTAACTATTGGTAACATATTCAATGGCGGCGGCAATGGCACCGGCAACATTGGTACGTCAGATAACAGATTTAACACTGTGTTCGCTCAGGCAACTAGCGCGACCTATGCTGACTTGGCTGAAATTTATGTAAGTGATGCTAACTACGCTCCTGGCACTGTGATGGTAATAGGTGGAACCGGTAATGTTGAAGTGACACAGAGCACCACTGCCAATGACTACAAGGTTGTAGGCGTGGTATCTACTCGTCCTGGTTTCTTAATGAATGCAGACAAAGCTGGTGTGGCTATCGCACTGGTCGGTCGTGTACCTTGTAAGGTAGTTGGTCCAATAGCCAAAGGAGATCTACTGGTGACAAGTGCCACTCCGGGACATGCCAAGGCATTTGTAGCAACTGAATTGAATCCACAGGTCAATCAAACTGCTAATGCAGCACCGGTGACACCAACCGCCACCAATGGTTATCTACCAGGTAGAATATTTGGTAAAGCTCTGCAGAGTATATCAGGTACGGGCACAATTGAAGTATTAGTAGGGAGATATTAATGGCTTTGTTTCCAACATCACCAACCAATGGCGAACTGGCCAATGTAGGCAACATCACTTATCAGTATAACAGTACTATAGGTGCATGGAACCGCGTTGGTACTACTGTCACGCCAATATTGGACGGTGACACTGTCAGTATTTCTGGCAACCTAGCAGTAACTGGCACAGGAGTACATACATTTTCAGGAAATATACAGGCAGATAATCTAAATGTTATTTCTGACCTGGAAGCGTTTACTGTACGAGCTCCAACAGTCTATGTTGACACTGTTGATGTTAACTTGCCAGGTAACCTAACAGTTACGCCTTATACAGTTTTTGCTGACGGTGCTGAAGTAACGCTTGATTTTTATACCATTGGCAATATCTATGGCCTAGGCAACGCACAGATTAATCAAGACCTAGCGGTCATACAAAATATAACCGCGCAAACCGTACAGACCACTGGCAATATTACTGCATCAACTGGTAATATTCAAGGTGACTATATTCTGGGCAACGGTGCTTTCTTGTCTGGTGTGATTACCAGCGTAGCCAATATCAACAATGGTACCAGTACCGTGGCTATAGATGAAGCCAACGGTAATGTTCACATAGACATTGATGGATCTTCTAACATAGCTGTGTTTACCACTAGTGGTGTTGCAGTCACAGGTAATGTTGACGCTACAAGAATTCGCACTGACAATTATCAATATGCCAATGGAACGCCTTTACAGGGAACTGCAAGTAGAGTTTCGTTGACTGCTTACACTGGCAACATTGCTGCCAACGCTACTGCTAACGTAAACATATCTGGTTATAAAGGTTATGCTCTTTATAGAGTGCAAACACTCACAGCAAATAGTTGGGTAAGAATTTACACCAGCACCAGCGCAAGAACCTCTGATGCAAGTCGTACTATTGGTACCGATCCTTTGTCATCAGCAGGTGTGATAGCAGAAGTTATTGCTGTCACTGCCAATACCTATGTGTTTGCACCCGGTGTGATTGGTTTTAACGACGAAGGTACGCCTAACAACAACATTGCTCTAGCAGTGACCAATACAGGAGCAGCTATAGCAAATATTGGAGTTACTTTGACTGTATTACAACTAGAAGCTTAATCATGCAAATCTTAGTCGGCGATGAAATAATTAAACTAGACGAGGCACCGCCAGAGGTCATAGCAGAATCTCATGACCCTACTATCTTGGACAATCTGACCAAGACGCCAATTTCAGAAATTGGGCAACTAGCAGCCACTGGCATCATTGATCCTACTATGACCAGTCTGCAGGTGATTGATCTCAATGACACTACCAAAAGAGAATATATTGTCACACTGCATGATCGAAGTGATTTGGGCAACTTCTACGACGAAATGGAACACAGCGGCAGCCGGTATGGCTACACACCTGAACGTGTGGTTGATGTTGCTGCCCGTAGAGAAATCAGTAGAAACACACACTATTGGTTGACCAATGCTGAAGCAGAACAATTAAAACAAGACGAAAGAGTAATGGCAGTGGACCTAACCATAGCCGAACGAGGCGCTATCGTGCGTCCAATGGCTCCTTTTGTCTACTCTGCCAACTGGGACAAAAGTTCAACTAATACAGCCACCAGCCTAGACTGGGGTCCATTTAGAATTTACCGTGGTAGCACAGTGGCAGGTTGGGGCAGCGACGGTACTGCACTTACCTCAGGTGATCTAAGATTGACCGCTGGCGGAAAAAATGTGGACGTAGTTATTGTTGACGGACTGGTTTTGCCGAATCATCCCGAGTATGCAGTCAACCCTGACGGTACCGGCGGTACCAGAGTTGTCCAATACAATTGGTTTGGTAACAGCGGCAGTTACAATTATAACACAGGCACAGCCGCTAATCGTAACCACGGCATGCACGTGGCTGGTATTGCGTGTGGTAACACCATGGGCATGGCCAGAGATTCTAACATTTACAACATCGGTCCTTATGGCGAAAACGGTGTAGGCACTGAGCAGATATTTGACTACATTAGAACCTGGCATAATGCAAAAACAATCAATCCTGTTACTGGAAGAAAAAATCCCACTATAACCAACAACAGCTACGGTATTTTCAACTTTGACCGTTTGGACACTGCTCCGCTGACCAGAGTAGACTATAGAGGTTTAGCATATACACCCACAGCGCCGGCCACATCAATCGACCCTGCACAGGCACTGGCAATTGGTGTTCTAGTTCTTTATTCGGGTACCATTCCTGTAGCACTGTATCAAGTCAGATTGCCGAGCTTTGACGCAGACGTTACAGATGCTATTGCTGATGGTATTCTTGTGGTAGGAGCAGCTGGAAATTGGTACAATCTAAAGAACGACGTAACTTCGGGTGTGGACTACAACAATGCATTTTACAGAGCCGCAGCCGGTACAATACGTAATCAAAATCAGGGTGTGAGTCCAGCTTGTGCCGGATCTGTCACAGCCGGTGCGATTAGTGTGATGAATATTGATGCCACAGTTACAGAACAAAAAGCAGAAACTTCGTGCTCGGGCCCTAGAAATCAAGTCAGTGCGCCAGGTACAAACATTTTTAGTGCGCACTTTGACAGTGGTGTTGCAGATCCAAGAAACGGTGCATATTGGTTGGCAAAACTGACCGGAACTTCAATGGCCAGTCCTTTGGTCTGCGGTGGCTTGGCCTGTATGCTGGAACAGTACCCTTGGGTTTTACAAGGCAATGCTATAACCTATCTAAACACGTATTCAACTAGCAATCAGATTGTATTCAGCGGATCCGACACTGACATGTATGCGTTCCGCGCTGGCCGCGGCGCTCCTAACAAGTATCATTTTTTCAAGAAGGAACGCCCAGATACAGGCGCCGCTTACCCACATACCAACTACTGGATTCGCCCCAGTTCTGGGGTAACCTGGCCCAGACGCGGACGCAGATTCACACAACCTCAGCCCTACGCCTGATCTAGCATTTTTTCTCAGGCTATCTGGCGCTAAATACGCTAGAATGACCTAGATCGGGGATAACATGGCAAGAGAAATTATTAACACCGGACTTACGCCTAATGATGGCACAGGCGATACGCTCCGCGTTTCCTTTACCAAAACCAACAATAATTTTGCGCAACTTTTCGCAGTTGGGCCAGTTGACAGTAACATAAGGATTACCAACAATGATATTACCGCTGTCAATGCCAATGGTAATATCAACATTATTGGCAACAATGCCGGCAACGTTAATGTAACTGCTAACAACATCAAGCTACACGGAAACACCGCTATCATCCTCGACACTGACGTTTACCTCGGCGGCAGTTTGAACACCGATGGTAGTACTCAACTTAATATCAATGCCGACGTAGACTTTATCAATGACATTACCATTGGTGGTGCTATTCGCAGTGCGCAGAGCACACAATTACAAATTGAAAACAGCATATTGGTCAGCGGTGATATACAAGCCCTCGGTGCAGTACAAATTGACGGTGCAGCTGGATTGAAAACCAATGCTTTAGAATCTACAACTCCTAATGCTAACATTGTAGTCAACAGTTTGGTAGACGCCAAAAATGGCATTACTGTTACTGGCAACATTAATGCCGGCACTGGCAATACAATCACAGTAAATTCTTCACTGATACCAGGCTCAGACAATGTCTACAGTTTAGGCAACTCCACTCTGAGTTGGAGCAGCTTACATGTAGCCGGAAATAGTATCTATTTAGGTAATATAATATTAAAAGACAATGGTGCAAATACCTTAGGTATTTTTGGCTTAAATGGAACAACACCAGGTAACATTGCTGTAGCTCCAGCGGCCAATGCTATTTTATCTGGCACCAGTGCTGTTTCTATTCCCAGTGTGAATGGCAATATTGATTTTAGTTCGGTAGGCAATCTAGTTGGACGTATTCCTGCATCTGGTGTAAACGCTTTGGAGTTATACGGTAACCTGGCAGTGACAGGCAACTTGTTGGTAGCCGGTAATGCTATCTATAACAATGTAGAAAGTCTGGTTGTTCAAGATCCTATTATTCAACTGGGACGTGGTGCCAACAACGCACCACTGGTCAGCAATGATGGAAAAGATCGCGGATTGAGTTTGTATTACTACAGCGGCAGTGAAAAAGACGGTTTTTTTGGTTGGGATAACAGCGGCGGCCAATATATTTTGGCTAGCGATGCCACTATTACCAATGAAGTAGTTACCGTAACTGACTTTGGCAATCTACGTCTGAACAGTTTGATAGGCAACGTCGCCGGTAACATATTAGGTAATCTAGTAGGTAACGTAGTTGGCACCAACAACAGAATTATTGTAGACACCTCTGCAAACTCAATTTCCGCAGTCAGCGGCACATTTGATGGCAATCTAACAGCAGCTAATGTCAATGCCAATCTATTTGCTACCACAGCCAATGTTACCGGCAATGTAAGTCTTGGTAATGTCACTGTGGCCGCCAATGCTACCGCAGCATTTTACTTTGGTGACGGTCAGTATCTCACAAACGTAGTTGCTGCCACCGGTGGTGCCAATGTGCTACAAGTGGGTACCAGCCGCATTGATTTTGACGGCCCTGGCGGCAATATACAGATGCAGGTAGGTGGTATTGCTAACATTATTCAGATATCCACGACAGGTTTGTTTGCCTATAGCCAAATGAATTTGTTAGGAAATCTTAATAGTGTTGCTAATATCATTGCCACTGGCAACATAAATGGCGGCAATATCAATGCCACACGTGATGTAACAGGTGGAAATTTGGTCACCACTGGTAACGTTCAAGCCACTGGTAATATCAACGGTAATTTCATCAATGGTAATGGCGCATTCTTATCAGGGGTTATTACCAGTGTAGCCAATATTAATCTTGGCACCTCAAACGTAACTGTAGTCAGCTCAGGTGGTAATATCACAGTAGGAGTCGGTGGTACCAGTAATGTTGCTGTGTTCACTCAGCAAGGTATGACTGCCAATTCAGTAACTGTAACCAACGGTATACTCAATGGCGGCAGTAACAATACCGGTAACATTGGCTCCAGCTCATCAAGATTTAACACAATTTTTGCAGTGGCCACCAGCGCACAATATGCTGACTTGGCTGAAAAATATTTGGCCGACGCAGATTACCCACCAGGTACTGTGTTAAGTTTTGGGGGATCGGCTGAAGTATCAGTTAGCACTCAAAAGGATGATCGTCGAGTGGCTGGTGTAGTGTCAACCAATCCAGCTTACACAATGAATGACAACCTGGTTGGTGAACACACTGTGTATCTAGCACTGGCAGGACGAGTGCCATGCCGGGTAAGTGGCCCTATCCAACGTGGCGACATGCTGACATCCAATGGAGACGGCACAGCGAAAGCCACACAGGATCCATATATTGGCACCGTAATTGGTAAAGCACTAACAGATCATAATGGCCCTGAGGGCATGATAGAAATCGTAGTCGGAAGGTTATAAATCATGGCGCAGCCACTTTGGATCACGCCACCTGGTAGTTTAGGAACTATTGCCGAAGGTCAGTACTACTCGGTGCCTTTAACCGCCACTGATCCGGACGGTGGTCCAGTCTATTACAAAGTCATAGCCGGGGCATTGCCATCGGGCATAGTGGTTGACGCCACGTCGGGCTTGCTACACGGCATTCCAGCTGCGACCGAATTTGTACAGGCAGAACTGATTGATCTGGCGGAAACTGTGACCAGTAAGTTTGCTATCAGAGCCTACACTACCAAACAGCAAGCCGGACAGACAGTGATTGATCGCTTGTCTGATCGCACATTTACACTCAGCGTGATTGGACAAGACAATCCTGAATGGATTACTCCAGCTGGATCTGTGGGCACCTACTACGACGGTACGCCTGTGTATATTCAACTGGAATATGATGACAACGATAGGTTTGATCCTTTACAGGTCAGACTAGTGGCAGGAGAATTGCCACCAGGGTTGAGTGTAGATAACAACGGATTGATCACCGGCTACAACGAACTAGTAACACCATTTGGCGCAGGTGTAATTCCGGGCAATGACCGTGCTGGACAAGGATGGGATGATTTTCCCTATGACTGGCCTACCAGCAGTGGCATCAGTAAAAATTATGAATTCACACTGGAAGTTACCGACGGCAAGGCCAGTGACCTTAGAACATTTACCATATACGTTTATGCTAGAAACAGTCTCACTGCCGACAACGATGTGGTCAGTGTCAACTCAACGTTTGTGACAGCTGATGTAGATAACAATCGTAGACCAATTATTCTTACACCAGCTGGTAGCATCGGCACAGTTAGACACGATAACTTCTTTGCTTACAAAATTGAAGCAGTTGATCCCAACGGTAATCCATTTACCTATCAGTTGACCACCAGCGGGGCATTGGGCTACGACGAAACGGGCACACTGTACGATGAGTTTGGTTTTGATCGTATCGCACTACAACTGCCACCAAACTTGGCTTTAGATCCTGTAACAGGCTGGATTACCGGTTACCTGGCCAACATTGGTGCCACCAAAAGAATCTACACCTTTGCTATAACTGCTATTGAAAATCCGCCATTTACTGCTCGCAGTGACAATGTGTTTTACACTATGACTTTGGAAGGCGATTTTGACACCGAGGTTACATGGATCACACCTAGTGACCTAGGCACAATCAACAACGGCGAAATCAGCACAATCAGCGTACAGGCAGTGACCAGGTCAGGTGCTAGCCTAAGTTATAGATTGGCAAGTCCTAGCAGACAGGGCTTCTTAAGCAGCGTTTGGGTCAATCAAGGTGGCAGTGGTTACAGCAGCATAACACCTCCGTCGGTGACATTTATCAGTGAATTTGGTTATGGAGCCACAGCCTTTGCTGAAGTTGTTGGCGGACAGGTTGTGGCCATACACATAGACAATCCTGGATTTGGTTATGTGCGTCCACCAGAAGTGAGAATATCCGGTGGTGGCGGCGAAGGCGCTCAGGCCATCTCTTTCCTAGAGTACAATCCCGAGGGTGGCTTGTTCAGTAAACTGCCGCAGGGTCTGAATTTATTACCGTCGGGCAATCTTGCTGGTAGTGTAAGCTGGAAAACATTTCTACTAGATGGTGGTACTACTACCATTGATCGAACCAGTCAAACTGGCAGACCGCCTAGCTTTACTACCATTGACAGTTCATTTGTGTTCCATGTTGAAGCGTATAATGCATCAAAAACTATAAGCAGTGTAAGAGAATTTAGAATACTGGTACTAAACACACTGGACAAACCGGTGCTTGACATTGATCTGGTAGCTTTCCCACCAGACCGTGACCGTGACTTTATTACCGGACTGTTAGAAAGTCCAAATGTCATGCAAGAGTCTTTGCTGTACAGACCTGATGATCCAAATTTTGGTGTATCACAACGAGTGCAGTTCTTGCATCTAAGTGGATTGAGTCCACAACAGACCAATGTGTTTGTTGAAGCAATGACCAAAAATCACTACAGAAAAAATCTTGTGTTGGGTGAAATCAAAACAGCCCGAGCACTAGACGATGATGGTAACGTGCTCTACGAAGTGGTCTATAGTACCATTATTGATGACTTGGTCAACAATCAAGGTATTAGCGTAGGAGAAAGTGTACAACTGCCTTATCCCGCTGACGGGCAAACTGTAGTATATCCAAACAGTTTGGCTGACATGCGTGAACGTATATTGCAAAGCGTAGGCAAGATCAGCGAACGTTTACCCAGATGGATGGTCAGTCGCCAAGAAAACGGACAGGTGCTGGGTTATCAGCCTGCCTGGGTGATTGCCTACGCCAACCCCGGAGCCAGTGCTCAATTGGCCTACAACATCAGAAACTATGTTGGCAATCAATTAAACACCATAGACTTTGAATTAGATAGATATGAGCTCATACGTATCTACACGCTGAGTTGGGATTTTGAAACCCAGACCTGGCTACCTAGTGCGCAGACTTATTTTGATAATTATACTACTACTTTTGATGGTAACGGTACTGTGTTTATTGCACCCACAGATACCTATGCCACCAGTGATAGAGAGAATAAATATCTCGTATTCCCCAAAACTAACATTTTAGGATAAAACGATGGCATCAAACATCAACCCAAACAACATCGACGGCGCTTACCCAGTTGCCGGGCAGGACAACGATTCACAGGGCTTTCGTGACAACTTTACCAACACGAAAACCAACTTTACCTACGCCAGGGACGAAATTTCCGATTTACAAAGCAAGGTAATTCTCAAGTCTGCACTGGTTGGAACTACCTTGGATAATAACCTAGGCGGCAGTCTGGTTCAAGACGGACGTATTCAAGACTTCAGTTTGACTCGCGTGGTGCAGACTGCCACATCGGGCACAATCAATATCAACTATGCAGCTGGTCACTATCATAAAATTGACAGCACTACCGGATCAGTTGATATAGCATTTAGCAACTTTCCTGTAGCCGGTTATACAGGAATACTAAGACTGCAAATTGTTATCAGCAGTTCAGCACATACATTGACACTGCCTTCGGCAGTTAGTATCAATGCTACTGGTATCACTGGTCTTGTTGGCAACATTATCACATTTGCCAGCCCGGGTACGTATGAATTTGAGTTTGTTACCAGTGACAATGGCAGCAGTATCACTATCAGCCAAACCAACAGCACACTGACACCTTTTAATGCCAGTGGCGGTACTGTCAGCATTGCAGGCTCAACAATTCCGTTGGGTCAAACCACTACCTTGTTCCAAACCGCAGGTGCAGAAACAAGCACTCTGGCCGATGGTGTAAATGGACAAATTGTAGTTTTGATCTGTGAAGCCTATGTTGGCAACATGGTAACCACAGTGACCAACGCAGGCTGGAATGCTGGTTCCGGAACTGTTACTTTCAACAATCGCGGCGATACTTGTACACTCATGTACCAAAATACCTATTGGTGGGTCATCGCCAATAATGGCTGCGTAATAGGTTAATAAATCTGTTGACATAAGACCTTTGCTCTGCTATATTGCTAGAGCAAAGGTCAAATATGGAACATCCTCTCATACCCGATCTAAGTACTCTAAGCCTGGACGATACTATGTCCAAACTTAATGACCTACGATCAAAACTCAACATTGCTGCAAGAATGGGCAACCATCATGTGTGTAACCAGATACGCATGGCTATAGAATCCTACGAAGCCAGATATCAAGTACTCATGCGTGAACAGTTGGAATCGGCCAGCAAGCAAATTGACAACCTCACTGACAAGATTGACATAGCCAAATGAACGTAAAACTCGGTTACACAATGAATTTCCTTGCTGGTGTTTGGTATGATAATCGCTTGCAATTCAACAGCTATCATGCCGGGTTTACTTTGTTGACTCTAGCAGATCAACCAAAAGAATTCAATTTGGCCATGGAACGTTTGAAATATCTGGTCTATGACATGTTTACTGACACGGTGTTCATTGACAGCAACGATCAAGAACAGATAGGCAAACTGGTACAGGCCGGATTGAAAGTAACCACATTGCCAGATGTGCCGGTAGATCAAATAGTAAACATAGCCTTGTTCTGCAAAGGCAATGCAGTCATGGAGCGTAGGATGACCATATTAGAATGTAGTCTCAGCAGCGAAATTGGTGACAATGTAATGTATTCACAGCAGGTGGAAGAAAGTCTTGGACCTTTTGCGCAAGACGGTTGGTGGCATACCGCAGATACCAAACATGCTGTATTGTCCGATGCGGTAGAATCTAGTAAAATTATTGATATAAATGCCAATCCAAGTTGGCGTGAATTAGGATTGAACTTTTCGCGTTCGCGCAAAGAAGCTGATAAAAAAGAAGATAAAGTTTTATACGCTGATTTCAGAAAAAATGACAAGTGACCGCTACGGACAATTAGTGTACTGCGTTGATGATCTTATTGATTTGATCATGTCCGGGCACACTGTTGACAATTTATTGGTCGACGATACTGTTGACATCAATGACGACGTCAAAGAACTTTTGCCCAATCTCAAAAAGTATGCTGCGCCACAATTGACCGTGGAAGAATTTGATCAACTGAGTCAAAGTAACTGGTTTATGCCAGAAGAATACCAACAACTTGATATTGCTGCCTACGTGTTAGGGCTCTGCGACAATGCCGAGCAGTTGCAACGCTGTGGTCAAGAACTGCTGCTATATCAAGAACGTGGCATGTTTCCAGTACTGTGCTATGTGAAATATCTTGTGGACGTAATGCGTACAAACAATCTAATTTGGGGAGTGGGTCGTGGTTCTAGTGTGGCCAGTTATGTGCTGTACAAGTTGGGACTACACCGCATAGACAGCATGTACTATGATTTAGATCCGCAGGATTTCCTGCGTTAAATATAGTGCAAAGGAGATTTTTATGAGTAAAAAAGTATACAGATCCGCCCAGGGAAAAACTGTAGATATAGGACAACTAATTCTACAAAATGAAAACGTTCGAGCAGTTGGCAACATGAATGTCAATGCTCGCGGTGATATTATCAATGAATATAACCAGACCATTGCGCATCGCACACAACAGGTCAAAAAGCAATACGACAATCAAGTACGGACCAATGTACAGGATGATCGCCCAAGCGAAGCCAGTGTAGGGAATTCTCGTGCAGCATCAATCAAGGTGCCTACACCCGACCTGGTAGTAGCTGCACCAAAACCAGTTGATGAGCCATTGCATGCACAGCACTCGTCAATCGGCGTAGCAAGTGCGTTAGAAAAAGTCAAAAAGTTGAAACAGTCTAAAGGATAACATGACAGCACCATTTGTAAGCAAATTTAATACTATTAGGGCTCTGCGTGACACAGTGTTGGTGGCCGACATGAGTTTTGATGCTAGAACCATGAATTCCGGTATCATTATTCCCAACGACAACGGCACTGGATCCGGCATAAGACCTCGCTGGGGTCGTGTCTATGCAATTGGGCCTGACCAAAAACTTTTTAGAGAAAATCAATGGGTATTGGTTGCACACGGACGCTGGACCAGAGGCATGGAAGTTGAAGATGCCGTAGGCAAACATACTATTAGGAAAGTTGATCCTAAAGACATCCTTATGGTCAGTGATGAATTACCACAAGACGAGACTATGAGTGATGCAATCAATATCGCCCAGAAAAAATATTAATGATCAGCTTACCGAAGCTTATCTTACTATCAATGTTGTGACCACTCAATGTGTTGTTGAGCAATCTACTCTAATTGCTCAAGGATACAAGCATGATCTGTTAAAATTACTCTGGCACTTACAAGATTCTATTGCTAGCTGCCCGGACTTTGGTGAAGCCGAACAGCAATGGCATCGTAACCGTACATTCAACACGTTATCAAGGAAAACTCGATGAAAGAACTGTGGACTGAAAAGCACAGACCCAAGACCATAGACGACTACGTATTCAGAGATCAAGCACAACGAGATCAAGTTGCCAGCTGGATAGCAGCAGGCAGTATTCCACATCTACTATTTTCTGGTTCGCCCGGCGTGGGCAAAACAACGCTGGCCAAAATACTGCTGAACAGTTTAGATGTTGATTCTTATGATGTGTTAGAAATCAATGCCAGTAGAGAAAACTCAGTAGATACTATCAGAGATAAAATTACCGGCTTTGTGCAGACTATGCCTTTTGGCGCATTCAAGGTTGTGTTACTTGACGAAGCTGATTATATTTCGCCCAATGGACAGGCCGCGCTGCGCGGTGTGATGGAAACCTATCATGCTACAGCAAGATTTATTCTTACCTGTAACTATCCTAACAGAATTATTCCTGCTCTACACAGTCGCTGCCAGGGTTTTCATATCGAGCGTGTTGATATCACGGAGTTTACTGCTCGCGTGGCCACTGTGCTGGTAACTGAGGGTGTGGAGTTTGAACTGGACACTTTAGACAGCTATGTCAAAGCCACTTATCCAGATCTGCGCAAGTGTCTTAACATGGTGCAGATGAATTCCACATCAGGTCAGTTGGACAATCCACACGGCGACGAAGGCGTACAAAAAGAATGGAAACTAGAAGCAGTCAATCTATTCAAAGAGGGTCGAGTACTTGAAGCACGTAAACTGATGTGTAGCAGTGCCAGACCTGAAGAAATGGAAGATGTGTTTCGTTGGATGTATGACAACCTAGATCTTTGGAGCAAGGATCAAGAAAAACAAGATCAGGCCATAATAATCATCCGACAGGGCTTGGTAAATCACAGTTTTGTGGCCGATCCAGAAATCAATCTTTCAGCCACACTAATTGAACTTGCACAATTGCAAAATCAATGAAATTCTATTTAGGAACTCAGCCGCCTAACAACGCCGACTTATCACAGGTACAGGCAAATCTGTGGTTAGATCAGTCATTCACGGAAATTACTTCTGGTACTTGGCAATCCGGTTATGTGATTGATCGTGACTGGCGCTCGGGAAATTACATAACCATAACCTCAGATGGCAAAAACACTTACAACATTGAAACAAGTTATTTCAAAGATAGTCATATTGTATTTAGGTATCATCCTGCTTGTATTAATAATCTAGGTCTAGGAGCACCTTACTCGCTAGATACCACAGATTTTGTGTTTGATCTAGCTGAACAAAAGACCACTGTAGATAATCCCATTACTGCACGATTGGCAACAGCTTGGTTTCGTGAAGATCGCTTGGATATCAACACAGTAGCAGATGGTATCTACAACCGACTAAGCGACAATTTGAAAACACTGCCATTGGTGTCGCCGGTATCAGTGGCCTATACTTTTGGTTTAGACTCAGGAGTCACTGCTGCGTTAGTGGTTGAACAGTGTCTTGGTCCAAGATTAGTAGTTGACCAATCCTGTGAGGACTTGGCTAGACTGTTACCATGGCCCTATCATGATGTCAGCCAAGGCAAGCAACACAGCATTGATGGAGTTCCGGTGCATGATTTCTTTGACTATGAATCGTTGATAGTGAGTCATTGGGGCGACCATGTGCTGTTACGCAAGCCCGACATACTGCCAGATACTCTTGATCGCATGTTTTTTTGGCAACAAACACACTATCTGCTTGCAGGACAACGTTACCATAATCAGAGTCAAGGTCGACGATATGATATCTACAGAGACCCTGCTATCACTGCCCAGGTATTACGATTGAACAACGCTGATCTACAGGTGCAAATCCACGATAGCTGGATTCAAAAACATATTCTAAGACAACGATTTCCCAAATGGTGGACTGTGACGTTTCGTACAAAGAATCAACGCAGTTCAATGATTCCGCATGGCATGCAGGAACCGGGCCGCATTTCGCACATTGACACTATCGACCTTTTCACTGCTAGTCTCAACAATTCTTAACACTGTGGGACTAATCACCCAGGGATTACCTTGCTGCCATTGTTGGTAGACCCCGAGCCAGGCATCCAGTTTGTTTTGATCTAGGTTCAACCCCACATGGTGCATCAGCCGTTCTATGTGTTTGTCTAGGTGAAGAAATATCTGCTCGACTGATATTCTATAGTGGGCTGGCACTTGATCAAAATCCAAATAGTCTACAAAACGATGTATCACCTGCTGAAACACTGCCTCTACTGCGCTTTGATCCTGCACATGTGCCAAGGACTTTGAGTACATACTGTACCAATTTAGATGCGGCATCTGCTGTTCTAATCTTGACAGCAAAAACAAACGCTCCTGGTAGTTGGGGCGAGTCAGCACAATCACCCGCCTGGTACCCAGATGCTTGATAGCTTGAGAAAGTTCGGCCTGTCCTGGAGGCACCCAATAAGTACGTTCAGCTGTGCGTTCCTGCCAGGCTGTGTCAAAATGATCAACGGCGTGTAGGTGCGCATTATTGTTTGTTGTTACAGGATTAGGTACACAGTCTCGATTGCTTAAAAAAGCCAAAGTCCAATCTAAAAAAGTAAATCCGCAACCACCGTAACCAATAAGGATAATCATATGCCTACTTACCATAGATATTTTGTAGTAGATTACATTCGAAAACCCGACGGCAAGACCGATGAAGTTGTACAGGTCACCAAACGTTTGAGGGATAGAGATATCACCATGTCCAGTGTGATACTGGATTTCAAGGAAAAGTCTGTGATCAAGGCCAGCCTACAGGGCAATTCAATTCCCAGAGACTGGCCCACTATCTACAACTATTATCGCGAGCACTATGCAAAGATATTTGACGGGCTCGAAACAATATATGCAGTTACCGATAAAGATTCAATACCTTCTCAATTATCGGATGGCGCTGAATGTCTTGATGATCAAATTCGTTCACACTCAGAGCATTGATTTTGCCAATTTCAGGTTTGCTGACCAAATCTAACAAACCGTTATCTTTGGTCATGCGATCGGTCTGCTCAATGTCACCAGTGACCACTACCTTGCTGCGATAACCTATTCTGGTCAGCAACATTTTCATCTGTGCAGGTGTGGCATTTTGCATCTCGTCTGCCACGATCCAGGCATTTTTGAAAGTTCGCCCGCGCATGTAGGCCAATGGGCTGATTTCCAAGGTCTGATCATCTAGCATGCGAGCTATGTCTCGACCATTGTAGTATTCTCTTAGCACATCTAACAATGGTCTAGTCCAAGGTTCCATTTTGCTGGTAATATCGCCTGGGAGAAAACCGTGCTTTTCTTCTTCCACTGTGACAGCCGGGCGTGTGAGTACAATCTGATCAATGCGTCCCTGCCGTAGATTTTTTACAGCAGCCATCATGGCCAAATAGGTTTTACCTGTGCCCGCAGGACCAGTAGCGACCACAATAGTTTTATTGTCGTCGAATAGATCTACAACATACTGTTCTTGTCTGCGGCTTTTGGGAATGATTTGAATGTCACGTAGTTGACTTTTGACAGCTTTCTGGAAATTGATAGTGTTTTCTACGTTTTGGGGCATGGATTTTTGTTTTGCTTTGGTGCTGCGCATTCTAGACAAAGTTACCTCCGTAAGTGGTTGTACTGCATTGTTATTTAGGCCATAAGTTTAGCACCATACCTAGTAGTTTTTCCAGCGCCGGGTGTCGCTAAATATTAGGCTTACCTGCAGATTTCGTGATCTAGTCGGGCTATCAAGTAAACGATAAATATCAACATGGACAAAGACATATTCAAAGACGGCACTGACTACTGGATGGTAGCACGTAACATCAAAAACCTGTATCTCAGCGATGGCAGTGTTAGCACTCTATTGGATTTTGAACGTGTGCTTGACAGCATTGATCTGTATGCGTTCAAACACTGGATGTTAGGCGAACTTGTTGCTGGCCCTGAAATCACACGTTATCATGTGACCTGCACGTTTATGTGGCCAGCCAATCTCATGCCCGACCCAAGAGGCGGCTCGAGACTGTTGCCCTTTGACTGTGAAGTAAAGTTTCTTAAAAAACGTATTCAAATCCCAGTCAAGATCAAGGATCCCAGCGATTATCGTCCGGGCACACACAAAGCCAAAATGATCGAAGAGCCCATTTGGCTGGTTGAAATACGCATGCCACGCAGCCTAATGGAAGAGATTCGTACAGGCAGCGTTGAAGTTGAAGGCGAAGAAATTGATCTAAGCGAAATTGATGACGCTTATACCCAAGGACTAGACCAGGAAGGTCTTACACAGCAGGCACAGCAGAATACTCAAACTAGCAATGAGATTCCGGCTGCTCCAGCACCAAATATTGGAACTCTAAATGCACCACAAGCACCAGCACCTCTCCCAACTTAACGAAGAGCTACATTATCAAGACCTAGCTGGCATGCTGACCAATCAGATCGGCATAGACGAGTTTGCGTCCAAAATGGGCGAAGATGACGACATTGTAGTTGTCAGTTTCATGGTCAAAGAAAAAACAGCAGCAGACGATCTGGTCAACTGGTTTGAAACTGGTTATGACTTTGTGCTTGATTCTGATCGCAGCCCAGGACAGATCAAGAACAACAGGTATCTAGTGTTTGTGGAGCTAGAACGTCGTAGTACTACTGGCACCAAAATTCAGCAGTTATTGGACGATCTAAACACCTTGTGCGAAATTGAACCAGATCAGTGGACTGCCAAGCACGACAACAAAGAGTGGCCCTACACCGCAGAAGCATACAAAGCTAATGTAGCACAGAGTCCGCTAGAATATCGTGAACTCAAAGAAAAAGATCTCAACAAGGTACGTGAAGCAGCCGGACTAGACACAGTGCCGCTGTACGATGCCGATCAAGACATACAAAAAATTCAACTACAGGCCGGCATATTATAAATTAGGCTATGCCTAAAATAAAAAGTTTTGGATGTAGTTTCATATCTGGAGTGGATCTTGGTGACTACGATCCGGACCCAAAACTAAACTTTCCCTACAGTCAACGCACATGGCCTGCCTTGATAGCTCAGCGCCTGGGTCTAGCATATACCAGCATCAGCAGAGGCGGTGCTGGTAATTTGGCTATTATGCATTGGCTACTGTCAAACATAGAACCCGACGACATTGCCATTATCAACTGGACCTATGTAGATAGATTTGACTATGTGAACACCGATGAAGTATGGAGATCGTTGCTGCCTAATCAGGCCAGCGAACACAATGAATTTTACTACAGATATGTGCAGAGCCAGGTTAGGGATCAATTAAACAGTCTTGGGATAATAGCGGCCAGTATCAATTATCTAGACACGCAGCAGATTCCCTATGTAATGACCTACATGGATCAGCTGCTGACAGATCGAGACCGTAGTCCATATCATAGTAGACAATCACTAGATCGACTACAGGCCATGGTTGAACCTAGTCTTGACACATTTGAAGGCACTGACTTTGTGACCTGGAGTAGACGTGAAGGATTTGCTATCAGCGACCCTGGTGGACATCCTTTGGAAGCAGCACATCAGGCTGCGGCGGATCTGTTTACGGCTCAGGTAGCTGGCTTGTTATAGATCAGAAACAGTCTGTCCTGATCTTGTTTTACAGTTTCTAAGTTAAGATCGTAATCTCTGGCCAGTCTATGAGCAAATTCAAAGTTCCAAGGAAATATCTCTACCCACGGCCCATTGGTGTGTCTAATACCAGGATTGACTCGCATCCATATGCGTCCACCAGGTGCCAGCAAGTCTACGCAATGTGCAAACCTTGCTAGTATTTCATCTTCGCTATTAAAGTTGATTGAACCAAGAGCTATGATATGATCATGTGTGCCTGCAGGTACACGATAGTCTAATATATCAACCATGTAGTCAGCAGAGTTATTATATGGATCAATGCCAACAAGATTTGGTATGCGCTCTCGGAATTGATTATAGCCACAGCCTACATCTAGCACACTGGTTGGATTGTACTTTTTGATCATGTCTGCTAACTGCCATCCTGAATAGGCATACTTGTCGGTGCGTGGACGCCATACTTCACCAAAGAACCAACGTAGATATGCCTGATCAATTTTGGCAGCTATGTCTGACAGACTGCCGTCCAGTTCAACTGACACACCAAAAGTACGTTCAAGACCCAGTCTAAATTTTTCTTTTCTAGCTGGAGTCCATGGCAATAGATCTACCACAGTGTCAGCAGCAATGCTGTCGCGCACTGTAGCGTGTTTGGGCAAATGCCATACTTCTTGCAATTTTTTTTGGATATGGTTAAAAATTAATGTATTCATGTAAAAAAGTTGGCTTCTAAATTATTTTATAAGTATCAGTTAGTTATCAGCGAGGCTATGTGAAATATATTTTTGTTGCAGGTGCACCAGGTTCAAAATGGAGTTCAGTGGTCAAGAATATCTACTGGAGTCCTAGTATAGATCAAACTGACTATTCTGAAGCTAGAACATATCATCACGATGCAAGCGGTACACTACAGCTTATGCATCTTGGTGCCTACTTTGATCCTGGCATGGAATTTGGCGATTGGTTTGATCGACTCAGCGAAC
>Ga0315903_10004149_pt1 | contig 19501 bp, 16 predicted proteins | sample LakEriMetagenome_7_FD_203524 | JGI IMG/M metagenome (GOLD analysis project Ga0315903, IMG submission 203524) | Freshwater fungal communities from buoy surface, Lake Erie, Ohio, United States - Buoy 2 MA119 | ecosystem: Environmental > Aquatic > Freshwater > Lake | place: USA: Lake Erie, Ohio... | reverse complement strand
CGCAAGCCAACCCAAGACACCACCACCTGCGTGGTGGCCGATCGCTGGGGGAACGTGGTCGCGGCTACTCCCAGCTGCAACATGTTGACCAATTCACCCGGCCCCTCGGGGGTCAACACCGGCAACAGGGTCCGCAGCTTGAACACCGCTCCCGGCCACCCCAACCAGATCTACCCCGGCAAGCGTCCTCGCATCACGCTGACCCCCACGCTGGTCTTGCGACGGGGGAAGCCAGTCGCCGCGATCAGTGTGGCCGGGGGAGATCTGCAGGACCAGACCACCCTGCAGGTGCTGATCAACCACATCGACTTTGAACTTCCCGCGTTCGAGTCGGTTACCACCCCACGCTTCTATACACTGCATCACCAAGATTCGTTCAATCCCCATCCGGACCGGCGGGAGGCAGTGGTCGGGCTGGGCCAACTGGTGGTCAACGAGCAGGTTGACCCAGGCATCCGCGAAGAGCTCGCCCGACGCGGGCACATCGTTTCAACCAGCGCGGGCCCGGTGGGAAATCCCGTGATGATCACCATCGACCCGAACACAGGTCAGATGGAGGCCGCCGGTGATCCCCGGGCGGGCCGTCACGCCGGGGCCATCGACTGAGCCGCCCCCGCGCCATCGGCAAAGCCGTCGTCTCCCGGAGGCGCGTCAACCACAGCCAGGAAAGCGATTCAAGTGACGGCGACAATCTGGGAACCGGGGGGATCCCGCCGCAGATCCGCAACAAAATGCACCTGCCGGGCGACCTCGACGAAGCCGATGTCGCGGTAGAGGTGATTGCCAATCGCGTTCTGGGCCAGCGTCTCGATTTTGGCGTGGGTCATTCCCCGGGAACGGAAGTGCTCGCAGGCATGTTCGAGCAGCCGGCGTCCCCAGCCCTGTCCACGCAGAGCGGCGACCACGACTACATTCGGAATATGACCGATACCCGCCTCCTGATCACACCAGGTCGAAACATAACCCTGTGGACGATCCTGGGCATCGACGAGGGTGAACAGGCCCTGCGGATCACGGCGCAAATCGGCATCGAGATGGCGGGCTTTGCGCCACCTCCAATCGTGCCCGACGATGATTCCATAAACCCGTTCGATCCCCTGATCGATCGAGACACCTTCAAACGCCTCGACGGTCATCTGTTTCAGGGCGTCCAGGTCGGCGGGCAGAAACGGACGGATGTGCATGGCGGCCTCGGGCACAAAAGAAAACAGCCCGCCTCAGGGAGATCCCCGGGGCGGGCTGAGGTCAATCACAGGGTGTTGAACCGGGTCTGGAAGAGGCCTTTCACCTATTCCGAGAACGCGGCGTCGAATGCCCGCTGCGAGGGTTCGAAGTCGACATTCTTCACGAATTGGCAAGCCTCGCGTGCCCCGGCTTCGCGGTCCATGCCGCTGTCTTCCCATTCGATCGACAACGGACCCGAGTACTTGGCGTGGTTCAACGCACGGATGATTTCTTCAAACCGCACACCACCACGTCCCACCGAGCGGAAGTCCCACCCACGTCGCTGGTCCCCGAAAGACAGGTGGCTGGCCAGGATGCCAGTGCGGCCATTGAGGGTGACGCTCGCATCTTTCATGTGGGCGTGGTAGATGCGGTTGGGGAAAAACCGGATGAACTCGGCGGGGTCAACCCCCTGCCAGATGAGGTGGCTGGGATCGAAATTGAAGCCGAATTCCTCCCGGTTGTCGATCGCTTCGAGGGCCCGGTGGGCCGAGTAGATGTCGAAGGCGATTTCTGTGGGGTGGACTTCCAGAGCGAACTTCACTCCGCATTCCTGGAAGACGTCGAGAATGGGATTCCAGCGGTCAGCGAACTGCTGGAAGCCCGCTTCAATCATCGACTTGGGCGTGGGGGGGAAGTCGTAAATCAGGTGCCAGATACTCGAACCGGTGAAACCGTTCACCACCGAAACTCCCAGCTTCTTGGCGGCCCGGGCGGTGTTCTTCATCTCCTCGGCGGCGCGCTGATTGACCTTCGAGGGAGTCCCATCGCCCCAAATGTAGTCGGGCAGAATCGTCTTGTGACGGGCGTCGATGTTGTCGCAGACCGCCTGGCCCACCAGGTGATTCGAAATCGCGAACAATTGCAGGTCGTACTTCTCGAGCAATTCCCGCTTGCGAGCACAGTAGGTGTCGTTCGAGAGAGCCTTGTCGACCTCGAAATGGTCGCCCCAACAGGCCAGTTCGAGGCCGTCGAAGCCCCATTCACTCGCCTTCTTGCACAAAGTTTCGAGGGGCAGGTCGGCCCATTGACCGGTGAACAAAGTGACGGGGCGGCGCGCCATGAGAAGACAATCCTTGTTGCAGCAAGAGCAAAAAACGAACCCTAACTCCTTCGCAGACACTAAATCAGCATCGCTGCGAAGTCAAACGGGCGGTAACCGCTTCCCCGTGCTCACCCCGGTCCCAATCGGAAAGACGCCCCGATTTACTTCAGCCAGGCATCGGCGAAATCGAGGAAGATCTTCCAATCATCCCGATTCATCGAGTGCTTGCCTTCCCGCAGCCAGTACCCCAACCGACTCTTCACTAGCTGGCCCGGAGGGGGATACTCACCGTCAGCCAGCCCTTCTACCCCCAACAGGCGATACACGGGCGACGCGGCCGCCAGCACGTTGTACTGCCCCTCGGGATCGGCCCAACTGTCCTCGACCGCGTTGGTGAACAACACCGGCCGGGGGGCACAAATTGCCACCAGCGAATGCTGATCAAACGGGAGCCGCTCGACATTGTCGTTAAACTTCTTGAATTCATCGCAGAACCAGTGAGGAAAACGATCGTTGATCTGCTTGACGTTCTCCCCCACCTTGTGACGGCTGGGGGCTGTCCCGCCACAACCTGCCTGGTGCGGGATGACCAGCGAGATCCGCTCGTCAAACGCCCCGGCCAGCAGGGCCGTCTTGCCCAACCGCGAGTGCCCCACGACAGCAATCCGTTTTGCATCCAATTCGGGAGCGGTCACCAGATAATCGACCGCCCGCTGCACGCCCCAGGCCCAGGCAGCGATTGTCCCCCACTCATGAGGCCCCGGTTGTGTCTGCCCGGCGGCCAGAAAGTAAGGGTGCAATCCATCCGTGAAGTCGGGCTGATCGGGATCGATGTCGCCGGCGTAAACCGTCGCCACGGCGTAGCCCCGGGCGATCGATTGGTCGATCGCCCAAACGTCCTGCTCTTTGCCCCGCCCTTCGTCCGTCGCCCGATTCTCCTTGCAACCCGGACAATGCCCGGGCATCCAGACGGTGGGGAGGGGAATCTGGGGGTGGTTCAGCACGGCGTGATTGCCACAGAAATTCAAACCCACGAACACGGGAGCCTTCCCCGCCGGGCGCTGGTTGGGAAACGCCAGCAGCAGGTGGATGGGCGGGGTCTTTTCCGGGCCAAATCGCAGTTCCAGCAACCGTAACGTCGCTTTTCCATCAAACAACCGCGGATCTTCGTGACGCATCGTCACCCGGAGATTCTTGGGGGGCGGAGGTGCGGCTCCATACATGTAGTGTTCAAACAGCCGAATCAACTCGGGCCGCCGCTGGGAGCGCCATTGATCGGGCGTCTGGATCTGGTCTCCCTGCAAGCTGACCAGGGGATCGGGCAGCTTGGCCTGAACGGGAAGATCCGAAACCGGGGGGAAGAACTCGGCGCCACGTGATTCCAGGGGGAACATCATCAGGCTCCCGGCCAACAGGCCGCTGATCGTCGCGATGCGGATCGCCAACATGGTGTGATTCCTCGGAGAGTCCCCCCGGGCTTCCAGGCGGACCACGGTGATGGACTGCTCGCCGAATCGTCGCGACCGATTCCCTGTTTTGCAACTACGCGGTGGGAAGTAGCTCGCCGACCGAGGAAGCCGCAACCGGCGACACTTTCCGATCTGCCGAAAAGGACGAAGGCGGCATTTCCCGGGGGAAATGCCGCCTTCGAATTCAACACCCGTCAGCAGTCGGCACGCGGTCGACCACCTGTTCCACAGAATGAACCGGGCGGACTATTCGATAACCTTGGCCTTGATCCAGGTCATCATGCTGCGGAGCTGGCGACCGACAATTTCAATCGGGTGCTTCCGCTCGTTGCGGCGGATCGCCTGAAAGGTGGGCTGGTTGGCCTTGTTCTCCAGGATCCACTCGCGGGCGAACTGCCCCATGCGGATTTCCTGCAGAATCTTCCGCATCTCAGCGCGCGTCTCGTCGGTGACGATGCGGGGGCCGCGGGTGTAGTCACCAAACTCAGCGGTGTTCGAGATGCTGTACCGCATGTAGTTGAGGCCTCCCTGGTACATCAGGTCGACAATCAACTTCAGCTCGTGCATGCATTCGAAGTAGGCCATCTCGGGCTGGTAACCCGCTTCAACCAGGGTTTCAAACGCCGCCTTCACGAGCGCGCTTACACCGCCGCACAAGACCACCTGCTCACCAAACAGGTCGGTCTCGGTCTCTTCCGCGAAGTTGGTCTCGATCACACCACCACGGGTCCCGCCGATTCCCTTGGCGTACGCCAGCGCCAACTTACGGCTTGCGTCGGAGCAGCCAGGCCAGAACGCGACCAGCGAGGGTACCCCCGCCCCCTTCTCGTATTCGGCCCGCACCAGATGCCCGGGCCCCTTGGGAGCCACCAGGGCGGCATCCACCCCCTCGGGGGGCACGACCTGGCCAAAGTGCATGTTGAACCCGTGCGAACAAAGCAGCAGGCTCCCCTTCTTCAGATTCGGCTTGATCTCCGACCGGTAGAGATCTCCCTGGACCTCATCGGGGAGCAGAATGTTGACCAGATCGGCCGCCTTGGTCGCCTCGGCCAGCGGCAGGGGCGCGAACTTGTGACTGACCGCCAGGTCGTAGTTGGGCGAGCCCTTCCGCTGCCCAATGATCACATTGCAGCCGCTGTCCCGCAGGTTCAACGCCTGGGCGTGTCCCTGGCTGCCATACCCCAGGATGGCAATGGTCTTGTTCTTGAGCAGTGACAGGTCGGCATCGTCGTCGTAGTAGACTTTGGCGGGCATGATGAACGGCGGGATCAGGAGAAACAGGAAAATCTCAGCCGCCGCGCTTCCGCGCGGGGGCCAGTCGGTTGAAGACCATTGAGCCAGGACCAACCCGGCTCGGAAAGCAGTCGGCTCCCCCGGGGGGCGAGGCGATCAGACCGTCGCCTCGGGGGGAGGCTCGGGTGTCAGGCGATCATCCTCGACTTCATGCGAGGCACTGGCCGAACGCAGCAGGGCAATTCGACCCGCTCGGACCAGCTCGATGATGCCGAAGGGCCGCATCACATCGATGAACGCATCGATCTTCCGCTCCTGGCCCGAGATCTCAATCATCACGTGAGTGTTCCCCACGTCGACGATGCGGGCCCGGAAGATGTCCACCAGCTCGTGGACCTCGCTGCGCTTGCCCCCTTCGGTGCTTACTTTCAGCAGCATCAGGTCGCGTTCGACAAAATTCTGCTTCGAGAAATCGATCACCCGCACCACAGTGACAATCTTCTCCAGTTGCTTGCGCACCTGGTCAAGCGTCTTTTCGTCACCGTTGATGACGAATGTCATGCGCGACAATTCGGGATTCTCGGTCGCTCCGACCGCCAGACTGTCAATGTTGAACGCCCGGGAGGCCAGCATCCCGGAAATGTGCGCAAGCACACCCGGTTGGTTCATCACCAGAGCGGAAAGAACGTGTTTCATTATTCCCAGGGGAGAATTCCAAGGGGACGGGTCGAACTCGGTCCCGAACACACTGCCCAGCCAACCGTGCAGCGCTCCGGGCGCAAGCCAGCAGTCTAACGGCCCCCCGCCCCCTTCAACAAGGATCGCCAAATTCCCGTTCTAATTCGCAAAACCTTGGCAACTCGTCTATGGGCAACTCCGTCTCCTCCACAAAGTCCCCCCCTAACGCCTCCCCCAACACCCGACGCAGATTCTCTTCCAGCGTCTCCACATCCACCTGGACTTTCGCCAAATCGCAAATCCCCGGAAACTCTGTCGCCCAGTCGGAACGGGCCCACAACAGGCTGCCATGCTGCAGCACCGCCCCCCGCCGGCGCCGTTGGGCACTCCCCAAGACCTTGATTCCCTCGCACACCACGTCGAAGCTGTCTCCCCGGGCAAAACAGAGGTAATTCTCCCCCCACTCCGGACGGCTGTCCCCCCGCAGCCCCACAGAAATGCCCCGGCGGCGCAACTCCCCGATCACTGCCTCATGCACCAGGTCGTACAACTGCCGGGGATCGGCACTGAGGGGGTGCCCAGAGGCTAATGCGAGAGAATAGGTCAACTCGTGATGATGGAGTATGGCTCCCCCGCCGGTCAGCCGACGAACCACGGGCAACCCGGTGAATCGGCCCTCCAGCTCGGGGGGAAGCTGGGTCTGAAAGTAACCCAGTGAAATTGTCGGGCCGCTCCACCGATACCATCGGCATGAACTGACCCGTCGCTCGGCGGCGCGCTCCAGCAGGAGTGCGTCCAATGCCATCTGGGTGCGACCAGCCGCTCGGCTGGAGTGGGTGATCAGGCGTAAAGCGGAAGCGGTCATACAGGCCCTTGAACGAGTCACAAGCCCCAATTATAGTCTCGACTTAGGTCTATGGGGATCCCTGCGACCGTGGACCCACGTCAGCGACGTTCAGGCTGCGATCGAGGGATTCGGGAGGTGCGTGGCTGAGGTGCCGCCTCGGGGCGGCACTCGGTCCCTACTCAAATCCCTCGGCGGCGTCGGGGGGCTGAACCCCATTCAGTCCTCCAGATTCCGGAAGATCCGAGGCCAGAACTCTTCCCGTTCCATTTTTCTGCCGTCAGTCACGAGACCCGCGGCAATTCCTGGCTTCCCCGACTGTCCGGGCTGGATTCGATGCCCCCTCCTCCCCCAGTTTTCGACCTGCTGCGGTGTGATGATCCTCGGGATCTCATCCACGAAGCCGTCCAGCGGTTGGTCCAGGGGGAAATCTTGGGCCTACCGACCGAGACCCAATATGTGGCCGCGGCGTATTTGCTGTCGCCGGCGACCGCCCGGTTGACGGAGCTGTCGCATCACTGGTCGCAAGAGCCCCCGGTGTTGGCGGTCAAATCGCCGGCAGAGGCGCTCGACTATCTGCCCCGGGCTTCTCCCCTGGGGCGCAAACTGCTCCGGCGTTTCTGGCCTGGACCGGTCACTTTGCGATTTCATCCCCCCGCGATTGGCGGTTTGACGCAGGCGATTCCTCCCGAAGTCGTCCAATCCCTCGGGGTTTCCCGTTCCCTGGGCTTCCGGCTCGCGGGTCACGATGTCCTGCATGCGATTCTGCGGCTGTTGCCCGCTCCGCTGGTTTTGACGGCCGAACGAACGATCGCAGGAACGGGCGACTCGGCAGGGAATCTCGCAGATCTGGCGGGGGAGGCCTGCTCAATGCTGCTCGATGCCGGGGAGTTGCGATACACTCTCCCCACCAGCGTCGTGCATGTGGACGACACAACCTGGTCCCTTCACCGAGAATCTGTGGTGCCTGCACGGACACTTCATCGACTGGCTGGCAATCTCTACCTGTTTGTCTGCACAGGAAACACCTGCCGCAGCCCGATGGCGGAGGCCTTGTTTCGTCGGCTGTTAAGTGAACGTCAACACTGCTCTGACGACGAATTGGTCGACCGGGGGTTCGTGGTGGCCTCGGCTGGGGTCGCCGCCGGGGTGGGGCAACCCGCCAGCGATGAATCGATCGAGCAAATGCGGCAGCGTGGCATCGATCTGCGTGGTCACGAGAGCCAACCCTTGACCGCCGAGCTTTTGTCTCAGGCCGACCGGGTCTTCACCATGACTCGGGGGCATCGCGAGCTGGTAGTCAGGCAGTTTCCCCAGCTGGCCGACCGGGTGGAACTGCTGGCCGGGGATGGAGGCGATGTGGTGGACCCCATTGGTGGCGGTCCTGAAGACTATCGCCGCTGTGCTGAGCAGATCGAGTCGAATCTCCGCAGGCTCCTCGAAGAATTTCCGACTGAAGGCTGAATCCGAGAACCAACCATGATCATTGCTGTAGGCAGCGACCACCGGGGCTTCAACACGAAGGCCCGCCTGATCGGTTTGCTGAATGAACTGGGCCACCAGGGAATCGACTGCGGGACCGACTCGGCTGAAAGCGCCGACTACCCTGACTTCGCCGCCAAAGTTGCCCAACTGGTGTCGCAGGGGCAAGCCCATCGCGGGATCCTGATCTGTGGAACCGGAATCGGGATGGCGATCACCGCGAACAAGTTCGCGGGGGTTCGGGCCTGCACCTGTCACGACGAGATGACCGCGCGACTCAGTCGCCAGCACAACGACACCAACGTCCTTTGCCTGTCGGCCGACCTGCTGGGAGAACGGGTGATGAACCGCCTCGTCGAGATCTGGTTGGCGACTGACTTCGAAGCGGGCCGACACTCCCGTCGATTGGAGAAGATCTCCCAGTACGAATCGCAGTCGATGCACCGTCCTTCAGATCACTCTTCTGGCTGCCCCTGAACCGGGTTGGTGCCGTCCGGCTTTCCCTTATTCCCATCGCCTACAAGCTCCTCCATGAATCCCCAGCACCTGCGATACTCGACTTCCGACGAATGGATTGCCGTCGAGGATGACGTGGCCACGGTCGGGATCACCGACCTTGCCGTTCAGGCCCTGACTGACCTGGTCTTCATCGAATTGCCCAAACCGGGCAAGTCACTTCAGGTAGGTCAGGCGTTCGGCGTGGTCGAGAGCGTGAAGGCCGCCAGCGATCTCTACAGCCCAGTCGCTGGTGAGGTCGTAGAGGTCAACCGGAAACTCAGCGACGACCTGAGCAGCCTCTCATCCGACCCGTTCGGCAAAGGCTGGCTGATGAAGGTGCGTCTCTCGAGCCCCCCATCGGACCAGCTCCTGGACCGTGCGGGTTACGAAGCGAGCTGGAAGACCCGGCACTGACGTGTTCCCACCGGGACCAGGCCTCCCGTGGTCTCTTCCCGAAACACGCGAGCCGCACAGACGGGATTGCAGACCCGCCCCTCAGGCTTGCGAACCCTAAGACAGCCTGTGAATCCCCCAGGACGGTGGTCTCAGCTTCCGGTCCGTCAAACTCCCAATCTCACCCCAACGGTGGCCAATGCTGCCGGTGCTCGGCTTCTGGCAGGCGGCCGGGCGATCTTCAATCACCCAGAGGACTCTTCCGGGGGTGGGACCGGTCCCTGTGCGACGCCATGGCGAGAACCGCCAGGGCCTCGCAGACACCCAGCCCCAGCAGCCACAGGCTGAGCCCGAGGATGACCAGCACATAGACCGCGAACCAACGCGGATCGCGGTGCCAGGTCAGCCACAAATCTCCCAGCGGTATCAGCCCCCCCAGGGCCAGCAAGAGCCCCACAATGGCCGATTGTCGGCGGGTCGCTCGACGAAAGGCGTGGAGAGGTTGGGCCGTCGGCAGGCGGCCTAGCCCTCCCGCAGTGGTGGTGTGTCGGGCGAAGAGCACGGCGGCCAGAACCAGGCCTCCACCAAACAGAAAGGAAACCAGCACGTTTTCGGAGGGTGGCATCTGGGAAACTGGGGAGAATTGAGGGGCTGTCGGTGGGAAAATCGGAAAAAATTGCGGACTGACAGGTGATCGACGGCATCACCCCTCCCAATCCCGACAATCCTTACAAGCTGAAGGGTGAATTCCCAGCAAAATCTCCACATTTTCGAGCGTTTTACACCGTACGATAACCTTCTCAACCTCTGCCGGTTGAGTCCCTCGCGCTCCTCTCCGCTGCTCTCCGGACCCCTCTCGAAATCTCCACCAGTTCTTAATTTTTCGGAAACGGCCAAAGCGTTCTGCCACGCGAAGTTAGGGAATGACGAGACAACCGAAATGGAGGTCGACTGCGACGGCCTGCTTGACAACTGAAGATCGCAGTTTAAGATGCCGAGCCTAGCAGAAACACAACTGATTGGGCCCAGCCAAGTGCCAGCCCCAACAGATTGTGTCTCGCTTGTCATTTCTCGACTTCCCTTCCTCGCTGGAATTCCGTCCAGATCAGAGGATTGGGTGATTTATCCGAACGTCACCCACCGCGAATCTCCCCTCAGGACCTCTTTCAGGAACGCACGATGCGTACGAAGCAAGGAAACGCTGTCCACGACCGCTCTGGAACAAATAGCCAGTCGAACCACAACCCCCGTGGCCTCCAGGTTCCAGTGCACTTCTGTCCCGATGGCGCCGACCCCTTCGATACGGTGGCATGGGATTTGCGGTCGGCTCAAATCAAGGACGAGAACGGCAAGGTCCTGTTCGAACAAAAGAACTGTGAGATTCCCGCCACCTGGACCGCCCTGGCCACCAACGTGGTTGTCAGCAAGTACTTCTACGGCGAGGCAGGGACCGCGGAACGCGAACAAAGCGTCCGGCAGGTCATTCACCGTGTCGCCCGGACCATCGCCGACTGGGGCATCCAGGATGGCTATTTCGCCTCCCCCCAAGATGGTGAAAATTTCTACCGCGAACTCGCTTGGCTGTGCCTCCACCAGCATGGCTGTTTCAATTCGCCGGTGTGGTTCAACGTGGGCCTGTATCAGCAGTACGGTGTGAAAGGGAGCCGCGGCAACTACCGCTGGGATACGGCCACCCGTTCAATCCAGCGTCCCGAAACTTCGTATGAGTATCCTCAGGCCTCGGCCTGCTTCATCCAGTCGGTCGAAGACAACATGGAGGACATCATGCGTCTCGCCACCAGCGAGGCCATGCTGTTCAAGTTTGGTTCGGGGACCGGCACCGATCTCTCCACCATCCGCAGTGCGAAAGAGAAGCTCTCCGGCGGCGGCACCCCCTCGGGCCCCCTGTCATTCATGCGGGTTTACGATCAAATCGCCGCGGTGGTCAAGTCCGGCGGCAAGACCCGCCGGGCCGCCAAGATGCAGAGCCTCAAGGACTGGCATCCCGACATCCTTGATTTCATCCAGTGCAAAGCGAAAGAAGAGAAGAAGGCGCGCACGCTGATCGCCTCGGGAGAGTACGACTCGAACTTCAACGGCGAGGCGTATGGCTCGATCATGTTCCAGAACGCCAACCTGTCGGTCCGCTTGTGCGATGAGTTCATGCAGGCAGTTCTGGCCGACGGTACCTGGAAGACCCACTGGGTCACCGATCCCCAACGGCCCGGACCGGAGTACCGCGCCCGCGAGCTGATCCGACAGATGGCCGAAGGAACCTGGCTCTGCGGCGACCCCGGTGTCCAGTACGACACCACCATCAACCGCTGGCACACCTGCACCCGCAGCGGGCCCATCAATGCCAGCAATCCCTGCAGTGAGTACATGTTCCTGGACGACACCGCTTGCAACCTCTCCAGTCTGAACCTCAAGAAGTTCCAGCTGGAAGACGGCACCTTCGACGTGGAGCGGTTCCGCAGGGCGGCGTCAATCTTCATCACCGCCCAGGAGATCCTAGTCGATCACGCCAGCTATCCCACGCCGGCCATCGCCGAGAACAGCCACCGGTATCGTCCGCTGGGACTGGGCTATGCCAACCTCGGCAGCCTGCTGATGTCGATGGGCATCCCCTACGACAGTGATGCCGGCCGGGGGATTTGTGGGGCCCTGACGGCTCTCCTCACTGGCGAAGGCTATCTCACCTCCAGTGAGATCGCCTCGAACATCGGCCCCTTCGCCGGGTATGCCGAGAATCGCGAGCCCATGCTCCGCGTCATGGAGATGCACCGCGACTCCACCCGGCAGATCCACCCCGCCTGCCCGCAGTACCTGCGGGATGCAGCCGCCGAGGTGTGGGATGAATGCGTGGTTTCGGGCCGCCAGTTCGGCTACCGGAATGCCCAAGCCACTGTGCTGGCCCCCACCGGCACCATCGCCTTCATGATGGACTGCGACACCACTGGAATCGAGCCCGACATCGCGCTGGTCAAGTACAAGCAGCTCGCCGGCGGCGGTATGATGAAGATCGTCAATCGCACCGTGCCTCACGCCCTGGAGACACTCGGCTACAACCCGGCGCAGATCGATGCGATTGTCGCCCACATCGACAAGCAGGACACCATCGAGGGAGCCCCCGGTCTCAAGGCCGAGCACCTCCCTGTGTTCGACTGCGCCTTCAAGGCCCGCAACGGGTCCCGCTCGATCCATTGGCGGGCGCACGTGGGAATGATGGCGGCCGCCCAACCGTTCTTGTCGGGAGCCATCTCAAAAACCGTCAACATGCCCGAAGATTCGACGGTCGAAGATATCGAGGCGGCTTACATCGAGGGATGGAAGCTGGGCCTGAAAGCCCTGGCCATCTATCGTGACAATTCCAAGGGGAGCCAGCCCCTGGCCACCTCCAAGGAAAGCGACCGCAAGAAAAAGGTTGAGACGCCTGCCGCCGAGACCGCCGCTGCTCCGGCCGTCGCGGTTGTCCCCACAGTCGTCGCTGCTCCGGCGGCACCGGCTCCATTCCGTCGGCATCTCCCCTCGACCCGCCGGTCGGTCACCCACAAGTTTTCGGTGGGTGGCCACGAGGGCTACGTCACCTTCGGTCTGTTTGAAGATGGCAAGCCGGGCGAACTCTTCATCACCATGGCCAAAGAAGGGAGCACGATCGGCGGTCTGATGGACACCATCGGTACCCTCACCTCGCTCGCCCTGCAGTACGGTGTGCCGCTAGAGGCTCTGGTCAACAAGTTCAGCCACATGCGGTTTGAACCGTCGGGATGGACTGGCAACCAGGACATTCCCAACGCCAAGAGCGTGCCCGACTACATCTTCCGCTGGGCGGGGATGGAATTCATCCCCGGGTTCCGCGAGCAAAATTCTCCGCGGCGCATGCCGGTCGAGCCGATGCACGACGAAGACGAGACTCTCGACGGTGGAGCGGAGCCCCAGATGGCCCGGTTTGCGGCTCCCATCTCCCAAGCGGTGGCCGCGCTTCCGCAGGTCGATGGACCCCAGATCCGCAGCAAGCAGTTCGTCCAGTTCCAGGCCGATGCCCCGGCCTGTGACAACTGTGGTGCCATCACCGTGAGAAACGGCAACTGCTATCTCTGCCACAACTGCGGCAACAGCATGGGCTGCTCCTGACCGGGATGCTCTTCCTCGGCCGTTCTCCATGGCCGACGTTTGCCCATCCTCATCCGGACCGGGCTGGACGTCGACCCGGAGGGCCCGAGGAATCGCCCGTAACCGATCGCCAGTCTCTGCGTGCCTCAGACGCCCCAGACCGGAACTTCCGGCTGGGGCGTCGGCGTTTGGTGGCGAAGCCTGATTTGGTCCTTTCCCAACCGCGAACCGGTTCAATGCCGCCCAATTCTTGACCCGCAGCGGAGCTCAGCCAGGTCGCATCGGATCAGCGGCGGCGTTTCAGACCGGTGTTGCCCCCACCACCCATTTTCACAATAATCCGCCGAACGTTCGCCAAGACGACCCTCTGGCCCACATGCTCGACCGCGATGGGCCGGTTCTTTACGGAGAAAGCGCCCATGGGCATCTTCCAAGACAATGCCGAGACCATTGGCCGGACCCCGTTGGTCCGCATCAACCGCCTTACCCAGGGGCTCAGCTCCCAGGTGCTGGCGAAGATCGAAGGCCGCAATCCCGCCTACTCGGTCAAGTGCCGGATTGGCGCAGCCATGATCTGGGATGCTGAGAAACGCGGCGTCCTGAAACCCGGCATGCGCGTCGTGGAACCGACCAGCGGAAACACGGGCATTGCCCTCGCGTTCGTCTGTGCCGCTCGCGGATATCCGCTGACACTGACCATGCCCGAAACCATGTCGGTCGAGCGGCGGATGATGCTGAAATCCTTCGGGGCCGAGTTGATCCTCACCCCCGGTGCCGAGGGGATGCGGGGGGCAATCTCCCGGGCTGAAGAACTCGCCGCGCAGCCCGAGTATTTCATGCCCCAGCAGTTCAAGAATCCCGCCAATCCCGAGATCCACGTCAAGACGACCGGTCCCGAAATCTGGAACGACACGGAAGGGAAGGTCGACATCTTCGTCGGGGGCGTGGGCACGGGGGGAACCATCACTGGAGTCTCGCGCTACTTCAAGCAAGTGCGCGGCCAACAGCTGCATACCGTGGCTGTCGAACCCGCCGAGAGCGCTGTGCTGTCGGGCAATCCCCCGGGACGCCACAAGATCCAGGGAATCGGAGCAGGGTTTGTTCCCGATGTGCTCGATCGCACCCTGATCGATGAAATCATGACCGTGACCGATGACGAGGCTGTCGAGACGGCCCGTCGGCTGGCGAAAGAAGAAGGGATCACCTGCGGAATCAGCTGTGGCGCAGCCATGGCCATCGCACTCAAGGTCGCAGCCCGTCCCGAGTCGGCCGGCAAAACCATCGTGACGGTCCTCCCCGATTCCGGCGAACGTTATCTGTCGACCGTTTTGTTCAACTCGTGAGTCGGCGAGAGCGGTTTCTGCGGACCAGCTCCGACCGAGACACAAAGAGACACCCCGCCGAACCTTGGGGGTGTCTTTTTTCATGCCGACTCACAAATCTGCGGTTGGAATCGAGCGCAGACCGTCATCAACCGGTCAAGCAAGCAGCCGCTGGGTTGGTCCTGAACCGGACCGGAAAAAGGGATGGAGCGGACCAATCCACGTGGCCCGGCAAGCCAACTCCAACGCGTTCAGCAATCGCGATTTCGTCAGTTGGCTGCGTCGCCTGCGGGGCGAGTTTCCTAGTTACCGCAGAGATTTAAACCGCCACCAACCCACGCTAAAGAAGATCGCGGCGAAGACCAACAGCATTCCGCAGCAACGGGCGACCTGGTCGATTTCGGGATACTGTTTGGTGAGCAACTGGTCGTAGGCGATCAGTGACCAGGCATGCGGAGTGACGAGACCGATTTTCTGCATCAGTTCAGGCTGCCAGGCACGGGGCATCAGGCAGCCGCTTAGCCCCGCCATCGTCAGCACCAAAAAGTTGCCGTAGGCCGAGACTTGAGCATCGGTCCTCGCCGTCGTAGCCACCAACAGTCCCAGGCCGACCGCCGACATCGAAGTGCAGACGATGACCGGCAGGAGGAACCACGGTTTGACCCCCCAGGACATCGCGAAGAAGAGCTTCCCCGCGATGAACAGCAGCATCGTCTGGACAATCGAGACAATGAGGAAGGGAATGGTCTTGCCGACAATCGTCCAGGCTTCGGACGCGGGAGACATCCGCAGCCGCGCGAGAGTCCCCAGATCGCGTTCCTCAATCATCGACCGGGCCATCAACAGCACGATGAAGAACACGAACATTACCGTGTAAGAGGGAACGATGATCTGGTAAACGAAATTCTGTTCGGTCAGGGGACTGGCCGGGCCTTGGGCGGCGATCTCAGTCAATTCCTGCCCCGCTTCCTGGGCCATCTGCTCGGCCTCTTCAGCCTCACGGTCGATCTTGTTGGCCGCACGAATCAGGGACATCGCCAACTTCTGGCTGTCGCGTTTCATGATCGCCGGCACGAACGACTTGTAGGCGAATCCGAAGATCAGCTTTTCGACGACCTGTTTGGCATTCGCAAAATAGGCGCTCGACTCGACCTTCACATCCAGGCTGTCCAGTTCATCCTTCAGCCGGCCCTTCCGGGCCAACAGGTCTCCCAACCGCAGGTTGTTGATCCGCTCGGTGTACTCTGGCCCAATGAAGACAGTGACGTCGAAATCCCCCTGCTCCATCCGCTTGCGGGCTGCGACAATGTCCTCAAATTCCTGGATATCCAATGCACCCAGCTTCTCAACCTCGCTGAGAATGAGTTGCGAGAACTCTTTCTGGTCGTAGTCGACCACTCCCACCTTGATCCGTTGGGCCTTTTGCTTGGTGCTGAAGAGCTGCCCGGTCGAGGTCCCCAGGATCGTGATGAAGATCAGGGGCAACAGCAACAGAATGGCCAGCGTGCGCTGGTCGCGCCACAGCAGCCGGAGATCCTTGAGTGTGATGTACCACGCGTCCTGCACGATCAGTCTCTCAGTCTGCGACCCGTCTTCTCAAGAAACATCCGCTCCAGCGTATATTCCTTGGTGTGGATCTGGCTCAATTGCCCCGCTCCCGCCTGGACCAGGGCGATGACCTCAGACAACCGTTGCGTCAGGTTGGTCCCCGCGGAACCGTCGACCCGCGAAATGGTCACCACCGCCGAGTCTCCCCGAACATCTCCCACCGTCACCCGCTCTCCCAGCCGCTCCGCCATCGCCGGCGTCCAGCCCTGCACCTGGAGTTCCAGATCGCGACGATTACGGTCGAGAAGCTCATCCAGCGGTCCGTAGGCCAGGATCTTCCCATGGTCAAAGATTGCGACGCGTCGGCACATCGCCTCAATCTCTTCCATATAATGGCTGCAATAAATGATCCCCACCCCTTTCTCAGCGAGATCGCGCACGCAGTCGAGCAGGTGGCTGCGGGATTGGGGATCGACCCCCACCGTCGGTTCGTCCAGGATCACCAGTTGCGGCTCGTGCAGTACTCCGACGGCGAAGTTCAAACGCCGTTTCATGCCCCCGGAATAGGCCCGCACATACTGGGTCGCGAATTCGCTCAAGCCGACCCGCGCCAGCCCCTCGGCCACCCGTCGCTTCAAGTCGGCTCCGGAATAACCGTAGAGGCTTCCGAAAAAACCCAGGTTCTCCTCACCTGTGAGGTCCGGATAAATGGCGAGTTCCTGGGGAACAACCCCCATCAACCGCTTGAGATGGACAGGATCCTCCTCGAGGTGCTTCCCGTCAATGATGACCTCGCCGCCGTCTTTGGTCTTGAGACCGGCCAGAATCATCATGGCGGTGGTCTTGCCAGCACCATTCGGCCCCAGGAATCCCAGTATTTCGCCCCGATCCACTTCGAAGCTCACATCATGCAGCGCAACAAAGTCTCCGTAACGCTTGTGGAGATTGCGAACTTGCAGAAGGCTCATCGATGCGACGCTGGAGAAACGGAACCCGAAGGATCCCCCCGCCGGGTTGCGACAACCGGGCCAAAGGTGACACTTCTCAGTGAACATAGCAGCGCCAGGCTTCGCTGTCATGGAACCGGCAATTTCCTGGCTCAAGCCAAAGCTCCCGGAAGCCGGTTCTGCCGATTAATCCCGGTATTCCAACCCTCCCTGCGATCGATCAATTCGAATTCCACGATGGCCTGAGAGTTAAACCCGGCTGATTCTCGCTATCATTTGTCATTCACCACCGCTTCCGATCGCGCTCGGACCCTGCGGAGCCGCCGATGACTGACAAATCCCCCTTCCCCCGCTCGCTCTTCTCCCGGAGAGAACTGCTGCGCCAGACAGGCCAGGGTTTTGGCCTGCTCGGGTTGGTCCCACTGCTCGCGGCGGGAGACAACATTCCGGCGGCCGCTCCCCTGCCGCTTGCCCCGCGCCCCCCCCAGTTCCTCCCTCGGGCCCAGCGGGTGGTCCATTTGTTCATGAATGGGGGTCCCTCGCAGGTCGACACATTCGATCCCAAACCCGCCCTGGCGAAGTACCATGGCCAGCCCCTCCCCAATCCCAACCTGCGAACAGAGCGGAAGACCAGCGGGGCGCTGCAGTCCCCCTTTTCATTCCGGAAGTACGGTCAAAGTGGAATCGAGGTCAGCGAGCTGTTTGCCCGCACGGCGCAGGCCCACATTGATGACATGTGCATCATCCGTTCAATGCATGCCGATGTCCCCAATCACGAGCCATCGTTGTGGCTGATGAACTGTGGGGAAGGACGGATGCCCCGACCGGCCATGGGCTCGTGGGTTACCTATGGCCTCGGCTCGGAGAACCAGAACCTCCCAGGATTCATCGCCATGTGTCCCGGCGGTCTGCCGGTGACGGGGGCCCTCAATTGGCGCTCGGGATTCCTGCCGGGTGCCTTTCAGGGGACCTACATCGACAGCCAACACACCGATGTGCAAAAGCTGATCGAAAACATTCGGAATCCCGGGCTGACACCGGACCAGCAGGCCCGCCAACTCGATGTCGTCCGCCGGATGAACAACCGCCATCTGGCGGACCGGCCCGGCGATCCCCAGCTCGAAGCCCGCATCCAGTCATTCGAACTGGCGTACCGCATGCAGACCGAAGCGGGGGAGGTGTTCGACATCTCCCGGGAACCGGAACCGGTCCGAGAGGCGTATGGCTCTGGCCCGATTGGTCGGCAGTTGTTGATGACCCGGCGGCTGCTGGAACGGGGTGTCCGATTCATCCAGCTCTACAGCGGCGCGGGTCAGCCATGGGACAATCACAGCAATCTTGCCGCCGATCACAAACGGCTCGCCGGAGAATGGGATGTCGCCATCGCCGCGTTCCTGACCGACCTCAAGCAGCGGGGGCTGTTCGACAGCACCCTGGTCTTCTGGGGGGGAGAATTCGGTCGGACCCCGGTCGCGGAACTTCCGGAGCTCTCGGGGCGCGATCACAACCACTACGGCTTCTCGATGTGGCTGGCCGGGGGGGGTGCCCGGGGGGGCCATGTGCATGGCGCGACTGATGAATTTGGTTTCGCAGCCGTGGAAGACAAGGTTCACGTGCATGACCTGCACGCGACCCTGCTTCACCTGCTGGGCTTCGACCACGAACGGCTGACCTACCGGCACGCCGGTCGCGACTTCCGGCTGACCGACGTCCATGGTCAGGTCATCCACGACCTGATCGGCTGACGGACCGGCCGCAATCCGGGAATGAGCTCCCGCCGTGTTGCCTCCACGCCGCCATCAACGCACAGCGGCGTCGTCGTAGTGCCTCATTACAGAACCCAGTGTTCCCCCATCGTGGCCCCGGCGTTGCAGGCCAGATTGCCCCCATCCATCGGGATGATCGCCCCGGTGATCCACGGCGACGCATCGGACGCGAGAAAGACCGCCAGGCCCCGAATGTCATCCGGACGCCCCAGCCGTCCCGCGGGAATGCCGCTGAGGAATCGGTCCTTCAAAGTGGGATCTTCCGCCATCCGCTTCTCGAGGCCCGGATTGACCACCTGTGCCGGCAGAATGGCATTCACCCGCACCCCCCGGGCCGCCCATTCGGTGCTCAGTTCGCGGGTCATCTGCACCACCGCCCCCATCCCCATGCTATAGGCGATATGCCCCCGGCCCATGGCGGTAATGCTCGCGAGCGATCCAATGCTCACAATGCTTCCCCGCCCCTGCTTCAGCATTCGCCGCCCCGCCTGCTGGGTGCAGTAAAACCTGCTGATCACCAGGTTGTGGATCGTGGACTGCACGTCGGCCAGCGAAATCTCCTCGGGGCGGCCACGCACCGCCTCGCCGGCGATGTTTCCCAGGAAATCGATCCGGCCGTAGTCGCGGTCGATCCGTTCAAACAGTTGGTCGACCGCGGCACAGTTGGTCATGTCGCAGACCGCCCCTACGGCCTGGCCCCCGGCCGCCACCGCCTCGGCCGCCGTGCGGGCCACTCCCTCGGCATTGATGTCGAGCATCAACACCTGGGCCCCGGCTTCGCACAAGGCCAGAGACATCGCCCGCCCCATGCCACTGGCCGCACCGGTCACCACGGCCACACGACCGGTCAGGTTGAACATGTCTGTCGCCATTTTCGCAAACTCCCGAAGTGTGTCCCCGGAGGGGGATGAAGGTTCCGTGTGATCACGCAGCCAATGC
>Ga0315903_10004147_pt1 | contig 19520 bp, 29 predicted proteins | sample LakEriMetagenome_7_FD_203524 | JGI IMG/M metagenome (GOLD analysis project Ga0315903, IMG submission 203524) | Freshwater fungal communities from buoy surface, Lake Erie, Ohio, United States - Buoy 2 MA119 | ecosystem: Environmental > Aquatic > Freshwater > Lake | place: USA: Lake Erie, Ohio... | reverse complement strand
TGGCAGGACGCGGACGAGGTCAACGTCTGGTACTACGCCCACACGGTGGACGCCTCGGCGGCGGTGATGAAGGCCCGACAGGACTCGCGGTACATCGAGTCCACGCAGGGAACGCCCATGAAGCTGAACCTCTGCACATGGGCTTGAAAGTTCTTCTACCGGGTGGACACCTGACATGACCCGAGGTAGAAGAGAAGCGTCGGCGGGTTCCCCGCTGACTATCGACAACAAGGTCGCAGTAGCGACAAGGAGTGACAGATGAGCATCTTCGCTGGCATTGAGAACGCGCGTTCGACGGAAGGCGGCAACTACCTCGACGTGGGTGTCCACGAGGTTGAGGTTGTGCGGCTTACGACGGGCAAGACTCGCAAGGGTGTGCCCTTCTTCGCGGCGGACATGAAGATCCTCGGTACGAACAGCGCGAAGCACCGCCCCGGAGAGGTCGCGAACTTCTTCGTGGGATTCGACAAGGACGCGGCCCTCGGGAACGTGAAGGCGTTCGCGGTGGCGTGCCTGTCGTCTGAGGGTGCTATTGATCCGTCCACCATCACCCAGCAGGTGATGGACGGTCTGGTCGAGAAGGGCGGCGAGGCGGTCGCGGGGACGCGACTCAAGGTTCAGGTGACGCAGGTTCCGACGAAGTCCGGTGGGACGTACTCGAAGCACCTGTGGTTCCCGCTCTCGACGCAGATCGAAGCGGACAACTGACCGAAAGGCGGGACGCGCACTCACACGCACCGGACGGGAAGCCGGTGCCCCCACAGGCATGATGCCGTGGGTCGTGGGTGCGTGTCCCGCCCCTTTCTTTTCTACCCCTCCACCTTCGTGCGACGGAGGCGGCCATGCCGCGCATCGGTATCGACACCGAAACGTACCTCATCCTGCCCGAGCAGGGCATCGTCGCCCCTCGGCTGGTCTGCCTGACCTACTGCACGGAGGACGGCACGGTCGGTCTGCTCACGCGGGACGACGCCATCGCGTTCATGCACGCGCTCCTCGACACGCCGGACGTGGAGTTCGTGGCGCACCACGCCCGATTCGACTTCGCGGTACTCGCGGCGGCGGACGGCACGCTCCTGCCGAAGATCATGCGGGCCTACGACGAGGACCGGGTGCGCTGCACGATGCTGCGCGAGAAGCTGCTCGCGCTATCGCGCGGAGAGCTTGCGGACGAAGGCGACACGGGCGCGAAGCGCAACGTGAAGTTCAGCCTCGCGGCCTGCGTGATGCGTCGCTTTGAGGTGGATTTGTCCGAGGACAAGGCCATCGGGAAGAACGGCGAGAAGCCGTGGCGGCTCCGGTACGCGGAGTTGGACGGCGTGCCCTTGGAGGAGTGGCCGCAGAAGGCGGTCGAGTACGCGCTGGAGGACGCCCGCTGGAACCTCGCGCTGTTCGACGCGCAGACCACGGAGTTGACCGAGGGCGGCGGGCAGGGGAACGTGATCCCCGACGAGTTCCCGCAGACGCGCGCGGCGTACTGGCTCTACCTCATGTCGGTGCGTGGCGTCCGCACGGAGATCGCGAGCGTGAACCGGCTGGACCGCGCCCTGCGTGCCGAGCACGGTCGCATCCACGCCCTCGTCCGTGCGGCGGACGTGATGCGGGCGAAGATGCAGAAGGGCGAGTTGGTGTGGTCGAAGAACATGACCGCGCTGCGGGGCCGCGTGATCGCGGCCTACGGCGGCGAGGGCAGCGCGCCGGTGACGAAGAAGGGCGCGGTGGCGACCGACCGCGACACGCTGAACAAGATCGTGGACAAGACGGTCCTGCGCTGGGTCGAGGATGCAGAGAAGCGCATCGTCGAGCAGCGTCACCAGCAGGGGCTTCCCGACCTTGAAGGCGACGAGTACGCCGCGCTCGCGCGGGAGTTGTCCCACGCGGCGGCGGAGAACTTCGGGTTGGACGCGGAGCAGGTTTACAACTGGATGGTCCTGCACGCCGTCGGAGAGCTTTCGGGGGTGGACAAGGTGCTCAACACCTACGTCCCGGTCCTGCTTCAGGGAACGCAGTACCCGATCACGTCGAACTTCAACGAACTGCTGGCCTCCGGTCGTACCTCCTCCACGAAGCCCAACCTCCAGAATCCCCCTCGAAAGGGAGGCGTTCGGGAGTGCTTCGTCCCGCGCCCCGGCTACGTCTTCGTGTTCTGCGACTACAGCTTCGTGGAGCTTTGCACCCTCGCGCAGACGTGCCTCGACCTCTTCGGCTGGAGTTCGATGGCCGACGCGATCAACGCGGGCCTCGACCCACACCTCGACATGGCTGGCTCGATGCTCAGTATCGACTACGACGAGGCGGTGCGGCGGAAGAAGGCGGGAGACAAGGACATCGGAGAGTTTAGACAGTTGTCAAAGGCGTTGAACTTCGGGTATCCCGGTGGTTTGGGCGCATCAAAGTTCTGCGACTACGCACGCGCCGGATACGGCGTCACGGTGTCCGAGACGGACGCCCGCCGCCGCAAGGAAGAGTGGTACAGGAAGTGGCCGGAGATGCGGTTGTACCACCAGCACTTCGGCGGGATGGGCATCGGTGACCAGACCTTCACCGTGACGCAGCTACCGTCGGGACGTGTTCGCGGAGGACTGAACTTTACGGCGGGTTGCAACTGCGTAGACTACGAAACGGAGGCACTTACCCGTCGTGGGTGGGTCAACGGGCACGACCTTCGCATGGACGATGAGATCCTCACGAAGAACGCGCAGACCGGAGAGTTGGCGTGGCAGTACCCCTTGGACATCTCCCACTTCCCCGACTACAACGGCCCTCTCGTGGAGTTCGAGACGGGGCGTTTCAGCGCCGTGACCACGCCTAACCATCGGTGGCTGGTAAAGGACAAGCGAAGCGGCGAGTCTCGCTGTGTGGAGACCCGCAACCTTTCCCGGTACGGGGACCACCGAATCCACCGAACGGGTGTGTATGCAGGAGAGGAGGCTCCCTACACCGATGACTTCTTGGAGCTTGTCGGCTGGGTTCTCACGGATGGGTCGATGTCGCAGGAGTCGGGTACTACACGGATTACCATCCATCAGACGAAGCCCGACACGAGCGCAAGGATCGACGCCTTGTTCGACCGTCTCGGCATCCCCGTGGGGAAACGAGAGGTCACCTCTCGCACGAAGAACGGGAACACCCCGAGGACGTGGTCGTTCTCTGATGTTGCGGTATACCAGACGGGGTTGGCGAAGCACACCGTCACGTCCGACACGGGGGTAGGCAAGCGGAGGGGCTACACCGTTGAGGACTACCTCGCGGCGGGTATGGGTGTAGACCCCGACACCTTGGTTGCGTCTCGGCTTCGCATCACCACCGTTGCGGTAGGGCTGATGCGACGGAAGCACGACATCGCGCGTCCTGTTCGCAGCCGGCACGGTCTCGGAACGATGCTCAGGAACCTGTTCCCTGAGCGACTTCTCACCTCCGACTTCGTGTCCCGTCTGAGTGGTCGGCAAGCGCGCCTGCTTCTCGACACCATGTTGCTGGGGGACGGCACGGTCGCAAAGAATGGGCAGCAGCACTTCTACACCCGCGACGAGAAGGCAGCGGACGCTTTCCAGATGCTACTGGTTCTTGCTGGACAGGCGTCCAACTCCTCGTGGAAGGATCTGTCCAACCGGGTGATCCCGCAGTACGACTCGATGCCGAACTCTCCGAAGTCGAAGGGGATCTGGACGGTAGACCTGTATCGACGAGACACCGTGCAGGTGTTGAAGCATCAGGTTCGGGAGTTCACAGAGGCGCGAGGGGTCTGGTGCCCCTCCGTGCCCAACACCTACTTCGTGGCTCGTCGGAACAAGACGGTCTACATCACCGGGAATACGATGTTCCAAGGCCGCGCCGCCGACGGGGCAAAGCGCGCCGGTTGGTACATCACACAGGAAACCTACCTCGGGTACGGCACGCATTGGCCCGACGACGGGCGACCGCCGTCCCCGCTCTTCGGCTCGCGGCTGTGCCTGTTCGTCCACGACGAGTTCATCATCGAGGCACCCGAGGGTCGCATCCACGAGGCAGCCAACCGGCTCTCGGAGGTGATGATCATCGGGATGCGCGAGGTGGTGCCTGCTGTGAAGATCGGCACCGAGTTCGCCGCCGCGCGTCGCTGGTACAAGGGCGCGTCCGCCGCCTACGACGAGAACAAGCGCCTCATCCCGTGGGAGCCGAAGGCGAAGTAGCGCCGTGGCGGGGAACGAAACGGGTACGACGCCGAGCGACCCGTGCTTCGCACGGATCGCCACACGCCGGTTCCGGTTAGGGTTTGACAAGTCACCTGTCAACGGGTAGACGGAACGGCATGGACACGCCCTCGTCGCGCCGTATCCGCCCTCCTCGCTACCAACCGCACCCGCGCATCGCGGAGCTACGGGCGGCGGGGTGGACGGCCCCTCAGATCGCGTTCGCCATCGGTGCGAGCCTACGCGAGGTCACCCGTTGGGCGGCGGGGGACACGCGCCCCCTGCCCGTCTACGAGCGGCTCCTCGCGGCGCTGGACGTAGCCGCTGGGCCTTCCACCACCCCCGCCTCGTGAGCGTCTCCGTGAGCAATACGACCCCTCCCTTCCAGCTTCTCTTCCGCGCGGACTGCTTGGACATCCTGCGCGGGATGGCCGACGGAACCGTCCACGCGGTCGTGTGCGACCCTCCGTACCACCTGACGAGCATCGTGGAGCGGTTCGGCAAGGAGGGGTCCGCCGCAGCGAAGGTTCCCGAGGGCGGGAGCGGTGTCTACGCTCGGTCCTCCAAGGGGTTCATGGGGCAGACGTGGGACGGTGGCGACATCGCCTTCCGCGTGGAGTTGTGGCGGGAGGTATTCCGCGTGCTCACGCCCGGCGGATACCTGCTCGCGTTTGGCGGCACCCGGACCTACCACCGCATGGCGTGCGCCATTGAAGATGCGGGATTTAGCGTAAGGGACCAGATCGGCTGGCATTACGGGTCAGGATTCCCGAAGTCGTTGAACGTGAGCATCGCCATCGACAAGGCGGCGGGTGCGATGGGGCATCGAGGTAAGCGCGTCTCCGTGGCGGGAAACCGCACGGCGGGCGGCGAGGACGTTCCGCACGCTGCCCCCGTCGATGCCCACGAGCCGATCACCGACGACGCTCGCCGCTGGTCCGGGTGGGGCACGGCGCTCAAGCCTGCCTTCGAGCCTATCGTCGTCGCGCGGAAGCCCTTGGAGGGTACGGTCGCGGCGAACGTGCTCAAGTACGGGACAGGCGCGATGAACATCGACGGTTGCCGCGTTCCGCACGGTGGGGACGTAGACCTCGACGCGGTGCAGCGTCAGCAGCACTCCGAGGGTGCCATCGACGGGGCGTTCGGCGCGGCGAGCCTCATCGGCAAGGAGATCGCGACGTACAAGCCCGAGGGACGCTGGCCCGCGAACCTCATCATGTCCCATGACGTGAACTGCGACGAGGACGGCTGCGTGGCGGGATGTCCCTGCGCGATCATGGACGCGCAGAGCGGCGTCACGAAGTCTACTGGCGGCAAGTTCTCCGGCCCCAACGCGCTCGGACAAGACTCCGGGTGGAACGCGCACAACAACCGCCCCGTCGAGATCAACCGTCCTACGGACGCAGGCGGCGCGTCCCGTTTCTTCAACAACCTCCCCATCGAGGAGGACGACTACCCGCCCTTCTTCTACACGGCGAAGGCGTCGAGGAAGGAGCGCGAGGCGGGGTGTGAGAACCTGCCCGCGCGTAGCGGTGCGGAAGCCGTACATCGAGAGGAAGGGAGCGACGGTCTGAAGTCGCCACGAGCCGGCGCGGGTCGCACCGCCGAGAGCGTTCGCAACGGACATCCCACCGTGAAGCCCTTGTCCGTCATGTCGTGGCTTGTCACCCTTGTCACGCCTCCCAACGGGGTCGTCATGGATCCCTTCATGGGAAGTGGAACGACAGGGATCGCCGCCGTGAAGAACGGCTTCAGCTTCATCGGGTGCGAGCAGTCCGAGGAGTACCTCGCGATTGCCGAGGCCCGCATCCGCCACCACGGCGGTGACCCGGAGGTGATCAAGTGACCCTGCACGAGAAGGCGCTCGCCTACATGGATGGGACGGAAGAAGAGTACATCCGTCTGGAGCCGCGAGAGAGCTACGACCCCTGCATCGTGGGCGTCGCGCAGCGGTTCAACACCCTCACGCTCGCGTACAGCGTCGAGAAGATCATCGCGATGCTCGTCGCCGACGGGATGACCGAGGACGAGGCGGTTGAATACTTCGAGTACAACACCATGGGCGCATGGCTGGGCGACGGTACGCCCGTGTTCATGCGGAACGTGGACTTCATGGAAGAGGAGAGTGCATCGTGATCGTAGGACGCCCACAGAACGTCGAGGGCTTTCAGCCCCTCACCCCCGAGGAGTTCGCGTACCTCCGCGCTCCCATCGATCAGGCCATCACGCAGGGCATCCCCTTCGAGCAGCCCGTGCAGGTGGACTTCACGGTCCTCTGCCGCCTGATCAAGACCGTGATCGTCGTCAGCGGGGAGTTGAAGCGCATCCATGATGCGAATCCCGCGCTAATCGCCTCACTCTCTGCGGCGGTTCCCGACGAGGCACCCGCCGAGGTCGCGCCGCTGCCCGCCCTCGACACCGCGAACCGCGTCGTCGTACCGGAGTAGCTCGTGAACCTCTACGACTACCGCCGCCCCTGCCCGAAGTGCGGGAACACCTCCGTGGACACGAAGTTCGTGGCTCCGATGGGCGAGGAGCGCCTTGAGCGTCGGTGCGGGCGTTGCACCGCGACGTGGAGCGAGCGCCCGCTCGACTCCGTGAAGCCGCCGCGTCCGTGACCCCTCCCTGCCCGGCCTGCGGGAAGGACGGAGCGAATCACCGCTTCGTCCACGGCGACACGCCCGAGCGCGACCATAGCGTGTGGGAGTGCGGGTCGTGCCGCTTCGCGTGGACGGAGCCGCTGGACTCGCACCTTCGCTACAGCGGCGGCGGTTCGATCCTCCTCGACATCGTGCCGGTAAAGCGCGACTGACGAATGACAAACCTCGTCGCCCGCGTTAGATCATGGGCCATGCACGACCCTCTTGCCCTTCCCGCGACCCTCGCCATCCTCGCCGCCTGCGCGCTCTGCGCGGCGGTCGCGTACTGGCAGGGTCGGTCGGACGGGGGATGCGAGCGGGAGTGCCTCCTGCGTACCGCCGGTCGCGGAGAGTGGAGCACCTTGGGCGGCGAGTGCCGCTGCACCGTGAACGGGAGGAACGTCCGATGAAAGACCCCAACGCCGAGCTGATCACCCATGAGGAGTACGCCGGGATGGACCCGGTCCTCGCGGTCCACCGTCGCGCGGACGGGGACATTGTCGTCGGTATCGACATCGAGGCGTTCGACGCCCCCGCCTTGTGGGGGATGGTGCTTGCGGACATCGTGAAGAACATCGCGACGGCGTATGAGCAGGAAGGCATCTCGGGCCGCGCCGTCTACGACGCGGTGCGGGACGCGCTCTACGAGGAGCTTGAGGTTCCGACCGCGAAGGCGCAGCCGCTTCGACTGGTGGACGCATGATGCACAGCGACCCGCAGACCCACGCGCTCCTCATGCTTGCGGAGAGCATCACGCAGTCCCACGGCTGGCTCCGGTCGGGGCTTGTACAGCCCGACGTGAAGAAGAACGGCTGGACGAACCTGCTCATGGAGCGCATCGCGGCGCAGGACGCGGTGCTTCAGGCCATTCGCACCTGCGCGCGGAAGAAGGTCTCCGCGCCGCTCGACGCCGCGATGGTGGACAACATCGCCATGCTCCTGACCGCGTACCTGCACCGCGCCGGGCGTTCCGACCTCGTCGTGTCTGCGGAGCGGACCATCCCTCGGAAGCGCCTGCGTCCCGACGTGTCGGTCTGGAAGGCGGACAACAACTCTGTCCCCGTCGCGGTTGTGGAGTGCAAGGTTCAGATGGGCTGGAGCCGCACCAACGTCGAGGGCCAGTTCGAGGAGCGGGAGAAGCGCCTCGTCGGCGCGGGCGTTCCTGCGGAGAACGTCTGGCACGTCGTCGGCAATCAGGGCAACTGGGCGCGCTCCCGTCCCGAGGACGCGGCGTGGGGTAAGAAGTGGTGTGTGCTGCACGCCGGCCCGTGGTCGAAGGGCACACACCTTCACCCCATCGAGCACATATTCGAGTCCATCGCGAGGATCCCATGAGCGCCCCTACCGAGGTCGAGCAGATCCGCTACTTCCGGTACGGCGAGGAGCCACCCGAGCACGCATGGTACTGGAACGCCGTCGATAGTCTCGCGTGGCTCATCGGGGCGGCGCTGGAGGCCGAGGGCATCTACGTCGTGCAGACGAAGGAGAAGTTCGGTCGGGTGAGCGTCTACATCGGGGCGCACGACGACGAGGACGCCGCGCTCTCCACCGAGGACCGCCGTCGCGCGTACCAGTTCGTCTACACGCAGGCCCTCATGGCGCACCCGCAGCTTCGCCGTGCGATCCTCGACGGCTGTGACTACCCGAAGCTCGCATCGGGCGAGCGTGACCCCGCCGATGAGGAACTCGCATGAAGCCCATCTCCGACTACCGCGCCGCCGTAGCGCGCTGCGCTGCTCCCATCGAGGAGGGCGTCTACCGGGCGTGCTGCAACACCCGGCCCCCGTTCGGACACTCCGGGTACTGCGCGGTGCCGGTGCTGGAGGAGGCCATCGCGGACTTGGAGCGCGTGAAGGCGATGCTCGTGGAGGCGCAGGTCGCCACAGCGGTCGCGATGACGGTGAACCCGGCGTGGGTGGACTTGCACGAGCGCATCGACGCCGTCGTGGAACCGGAGCGGGCGTGATACGGGATGTGCTCCGGCGCGGTGCGAAGGGCGTGATCTACTCCACCCTGAGTGCCGCGACGGTGTATACGCTAGCGTACTTGTGGTGGCGCTCCCTGCGCGCCTCCGCTGCTGTTCACCCTCGCCCCGACTACGAATCGGACCTGTAGAGATCGCCATGCTGCCGACCGCTCCCGCTCCTGCTGTGCATACCGATGAGATCACCGACCCGACGTGGAATGACGTGTTCGACCGTGACCGCGTGATCAAGGCGCTGGAGGGTCAGGTACGCGAGCTTCGGGAGACGCTGGCGGTGCGGGAGCGCGCCATCGAGCGGCTCGTGGCGGTGCTCTCGTGACCCCGCACACCGACGACGACCTCGATCTCGACACGGACGCGGGCGTGGAGCCTACGCCGGCTGAACTCCTCGCGAGCGAGATCGCCTTCCTGCGCCGGGATGCGGAGGAGCTTGACGCGATGCTCGGGCTGGCCGGGCCGGGGCGTACCCGGTTCCTCGGGGATCGGGTGGTTCGTCTGCGGTCGCTGCTCGCGGAGCTTGAGAACTACCGAAACGCGGCGCGTGCAGCCCGCGAGGTCCGTTGAAACGGAGTGCTATTCGGGTTCGCCGTTCGTTCGGCGTGAGGTAGGCTTCCGCCATGGCACAGCTACTCGTCAACGTCCTCCCCGTCACGCTCGCGCCCGGTGGCAGCGTCATCCTCGCGCACGGGCTTGAGTCCGGCGGTGTCGGGGTCGTGCCGACCCAGGTCATCGCGGATCGCACGACGCCCATCGCCTGCTCCAACGCGACGACGACGAACGTGTCGTTCATCAACCCCGGCTCGGAGGCGGCCACGGCCAACTTCCGGTGCGAGTACGACCACAGCATCCACGCGACGGGCGCGACGCCGATCCGGTACCAGGGACTTGACCCGAGCATCTCCGGGTCCATCGGGAACGTGGACGCTCTGCTGTTCGGGCCGGGTACGGACGGCGCGGTGACGCTCACGGCGGCGGGCGCGACCCCGCTTCCCTACGCGACCCGTGTGGGTGCGACGTGGACGCTGACCCGCGAGATCTACGCCACGAACTTCACCGTCGAAGCGGGCGTCACCGTGGACACGCAGGGCAGGGGCGTGTGGTGTACGGGGACGTTCACGAACCGTGGAACCTATGGGGTGTACGGGGCGAGCGCGGTAGGGGCCACCCCCGGATCCTTGCCCGATACCGCATCGTTCAACTTCGGGGGGCTTTCTTCAGGCGCGGTCGGGAGCAGTCTCAGCGGCAACGGGAGCGGCTCGTCTAGCTACGCTCAGGCGCTCAACCTCAACCCGCTTCCCGGCGGGAACGCGGGTGTACGCACGGGTGGAGCATCGAACTCCGCTTACACTACGGGTGCGGCGACGTTCCCCACCCTCGCGACGGCGTGGTATCCCATCACGCGGTCGTCTCGAAACTTTTCTGTCGTGGCGTCGCGTGGTGGAGCCGCCGGGGCGGTAGACCTCTCCGGTGGAGGGACCGGAACGTCGGGCGGTGGGGCGAGCTATCTCCCCATCCTCCCCGTCATGGCGCGGAACCTCGACGCCCTCGGAGGAACCTTCCAGATGGTCGGCGGGAACGGCGGAAACGCCGTGTTCACCGGAGCGGGCATCGCAGGGGGCGGCGGGGCTTGCAACGGCGGCGTCCTCTACGTTCTCACCGCTAACCTCATCGACATCGGCACGGTTCAGTCCGTTGGCGGAACGGGCGGCCTCGGAGCAAACGGGGGGCTCAACGGCGCGAACGGCGTTGCAACCGTACCTCCCACCATCATCGTCACGGTGTAGAACATGGAAGCGACCATCACTCTCTCCGGCAAGCTCCTGAACCCCGACGGGGACGTGCTCGCCGTCATGTCGAAGGGCTTTGCCGACACGCGCGTCGAACTCCTCGCGGACGGGACCGTGAAGCTCACGTTCATCCTGTCGCCGGAGCTTGAGGCGGCCTATCTGTCGGACGCCTCGCTCAACTTCGACAAGCCCCTCGCGTAGCCGGAAGCTATTCGTCCGGTCAGTCCTTGACAGGACAGGTGACCTCCCATAGAGGAGGACGTGCGCCGCTCCCCCGTGGCGCGCTTCCCCCTTGAAGGAGTCCCTGCCATGTCCGACATCACGAAGTTCGCCACCTACGACTTCAGCGGGAAGCCCCGCGAGTTCTTCATCGTCTCCGAGACGCCGGTGCCGAAGCCGGTGCTGGAGCCGTCCGTGTCTCACCACATCGTGGTGATCGACCGCTCGGGGTCGATGTACTCGGTCATGGACGACACGAAGACGATGGTGGAGAAGGTGATGACGGTCGAGGAGTACCGCGCTTCGGGCCTCCTGCTCACGCTCATCAGCTACTCCTCCAAGGGTGACTGCACGACCCACTTCGCCCGCGTGAAGGTCGAGGACGTGCTTGCTCCGGGCAGCGCGCATGTGAAGGCGATCCGGTCCATCCGCGCCACCTGCCTGACCTCCGTGAGCGGTGCGCTGGACGAGGCGCTCCAGCACGTCGTGGGTGCGGAGACGACCGCGATCAGCATCCACACCGACGGGTACTTCAACGACGCCAGCCCCGCCGCCGAGGCGAAGGCGGTGGACAAGTGGATCAAGCGGGTCCAGAAGGACTACCCGAACGTGCTGGCGAACACCATCGCCTACGGCAACTACACCGACTTCAAGATGCTCGACCGGATCTCGCAGTCGCTCTCGGGCAAGACCGTCCTCGCGAAGACCGTGCGGCAGGTCTACGACGCCCTCCACGACACGACGGCGCTGCTCGCGGGGCGGGTGCTTCCGACCATCTACGTCCCCGCCAGCGACTCGAACTTCCTCGCGTTCCACAACGTGACGCAGAAGAAGGTGAACGGCTCCACGACGGACTTCGGGGTGCGGGGCGTCGGCCCCGACGACGAGACGCGCGTCTACCGCTTCCGCAAGGTCTCGGAGGCGACGTGGCAGAAGTCGCCCATCATCGAGAACACGAACCTGACGCCGGTCTACGTCTACGCCCGCACGATGCTCGGCCAGCAGCGCCTCAACGACGCGAAGTACGCGGCCATCGCGACCCGCGACGCGGACCTCGTGGGGCGGCACTACAAGGCCCTCACCGCCGAGCAGCTCTCCGCGTTCGCGGAGGCGCTGGACGCGCGCATCGCCGGCGACTTCACGGACTTCGTGCAGCTTCCCGAGGTGGGGCTGGGGTTCGGGAACCGGCTCTCGGTGATGGAGGTGTGCCAGTTGCTGAACAAGCACCTGCCTGACTTCACGGTGGACATCGACGCCTTCTCGCGTGGCTACCTCCGTCGCGGTGTGAAGCGCGTGTTCGGCTCGTGGGGAGAGGACGGCGCGTTCCGGCCCTCCCGCACGTCGCTGACCCCGGTCGATGGGTCGGACGCGGTGTACGTCACGGCGTTCGAGGTGAACAACACCTCCGCGTCGATCAACATGAGCGTCCAGCGGGATGCCGTGCTCTACCGTGACGGCGAGAAGGTGACGGCGGTCGCGGGGAAGAAGCTCAACCTCAAGCAGATCCGCTCCTACACCCTCGTCGGGGACGGCGAGATCAACGCCGACAGCCTGCCCCTCCGCATCTCCAACAAGGCGCTCCACGCGGCCCTCGTCGCGGGGGGTGTGCTGGAGGCGGGTGCGTTCGACCACAAGGCGCTCTACACCCTGCCGCTGCACAAGCTCGCAGCGTGCCCGTTCGGCGCAGCGGTCGAGGCTCCCACGAAGACGGCCTTCGCCGCGCTTCGCAACCTCACGTTCGTGCGTGGGATGCTCTCGGCGGCGCTCGGCACGTCGGCGAAGGCCGAGGCGTGGACGGCGGAGCAGTTGTTCGAGTTGAAGGAGCACGACCTCACGCCCGCGCTGTGGTACTCGCCCTCCACGACGAACCCGTACCGGGATCTCACGCAGGCGGTGACGGATGGTGAGATCGACAGCCGCACGTCGTACAAGGTCACGGTGGGCGACGCGAGCATGGTGAGCCTCGGGGCGCTCTACTCCGCGAACGAGTACCTCGCGCGGCGGTTCACGGTGACGGTGGACGGCGAGGAGGTGTCGAAGCCCAAGCTCTCCGACGTGCGCCGTCCCGGCGCGGTGGTGGGCCTCAAGACGCTCTCGGCGCGGACGAAGCTCAACGCCATCGACGCGCTGCTCTTCCCGATGATGGAGTCCTTCGTGATGCCCGGTCAGGGCGGGACCGAGGGCATCCACGCCACCGACGACGCGGCGAAGATCGGCGCGGTGCTCGGGCAGATCGAGGGCGAGATCGAGGCGCTCTACGCGGAGAAGATCCGTCCGATGGCGTTCCAGATCGGCGCGACGGGCCTCATCCCCGAGGGGTGGGACGTGACGGTGGTGGATGCGGAGGGGCTGAAGGCGCGCTTCCCCGAGATCGACATCGAGAAGAAGCAGACGGACGGCACGTTCCTCGTGAGCGGTGACGTGGTGGTCGGCATCTTCTCGGAGGTCGCGTACTACTCCACGGCGAAGGGCGTGGATGCCGCGAACGCGCTCGGCGCATCGGACGCCGCATGAGGGGGGAGACATGAAGGGGGCGACATGAAAGTCTACGACTGGCCCGAAGGCTGGGTGGAGTACGGCGAGATCTCGCCCGTGATCTCCAACGAGATCGTCTGGTCTCTCGGGCGACCGGAGGAGAGTGGCGTCGAGGTTCAGCTCTGCGAGGAGCTGCTCGGCCCCGTGTTCGCGAAGGTGACGACGTGGGCCTTCGGGCGCGGCACGTCGTTCTACGTCGCGGACGCCGCTTCCCTGCTCCAGATCCTCCCGACGTTCAAGCCCGGCATCCTGTTGGTGAACGTCGTGGCCGCGCGCCGCAAGGTGCGGTAGAAGGCCCACGAGAGGGCGTTACGGGTCGCCCGCGCTTCGGAGACGGAGCGCGGGCTTTCCTGTAGGTGCGCGGGGCCGGTGCGTGCTGACGCGGTTCGGCTTCGCACGCGCTTCTGAGGGAGAAACCGCAAAAACCCCTCGTCGGCCCCGCGCGAGACACCCTAACCGGAACGACGGCGTGGGCTATTCGCGCGGCGTCCTTGACAACCGACAAACAGCCCGGATAGGTTCGACGTGCAACCCCCGGAGTCGCCCGTGACCGTGAAGCTGGACCTGAACGCAGAACAAGCCGCCGCCCTCATCTACGCCCTGCTCGACCGCAGCGCGTCCCTTGACCTCCAGTTCCACGACGTGAAGGCGTCGTTGAACCGGGCCACGGAGACGAACCGCCGACACGTCTCGACCATCGACGCGCTGATCTTCCCGATGGGCGACGGCGGCGGGCGCGAGGAGCGCATCGACCGCATCCGTGCCATCGTGGCCGAGCTTCACGACTACCACGGGCGCTACGGCGCGCTTCCGTCCGAGGCGTCGGAAGACCCGGAGGGCGCGTGATCCGCATCGCGTCCCCCATCCTGCCGACTGCGGACGGCGGGTACTACCACATCCGCGTCGAGGGCCTGATGGGCGAGGAGGAGGACTTCTTCCTCACGCCCGGCGACCTCGCCCACCTTCGCAAGCGCCAGTCCTCGCGCCGGCAGGAAGCCGTCGTGCCTGCGCTCTACGCCCGTGGCCTTCGCGGCCTCTGGCTTCGCATCCGCCGCACCCTGCGACTCTACGGAGAATGACCCATGGCTATGAAGACCTGCACGGTAGCGGTGGATGATGCGGTGCGAGCGGTGTGTGGGCTTTTCGACTACGCCTTCGACGGAACGAGCACCTTTGAGGTTCCGACCATCACCCCTCCGCAAGACTGGGGTATCGGGCTTATCGTTGGCCCGAGCGGGTCAGGGAAGAGTTCTGCGCTCCGTGCTTTCGGGGAAGCGGATCGGATCGAGTGGGACGAAGGACGGGCCGTCGTGTCTCACTTTGACTCTGTCGAGGACGCGCATGAGCGACTTGCGGCGGTAGGACTGAACAGTATTCCCTCGTGGGTTCGACCGTTCCACGTCCTCTCGACGGGGGAGCAGTTTCGCGCTGACCTCGCTCGCCGTCTGGAGGACGGGGCTACCCTTGACGAGTTCACCAGCGTCGTAGACCGAAACGTCGCGCGCTCTGCCAGCGTCGCTGTTCGTCGGTTCGTGGACAAGCGCGGCCTCCAGCGTATCGTACTTGCGACGTGCCACTACGATGTGATCCCGTGGCTGCAACCCGACTGGGTGTTCGACACCGCAGACCGTCGCATGACGGTCGGGAGGTCGGAAAGACGCCCGCCCATCGAGCTTGATGTTGTTCCCTGCTCTTCGGACGACTGGGTCGCGTTCCGTCCGCATCACTATCTGACGGAGACGATCAACCGATCCGCGCGATGCTGGCTCGCGTATTGGGGTGACGTTCCGGTGGGCTTTGCGTCCGCGCTCGCCTTCCCGAACGGCTACATCCAGAGTGCGTGGAGAGAGCACCGAACGGTGATCTTGCCGGACTACCAAGGACTCGGGATCGGACCTCGTCTCTCCAACGCCGTCGCGGCGATGTTCGTCGCGGAGGGCTGTCGGTACTTCAGCAAGACCGCGCATCCGCGTCTCGGGTCATACCGCGACACATCGCCGCTATGGCGACCCACGTCGAAGAACCGGCGGAACCGAACCGACTACGGCATCGTCAAGACGAAGACGAAGGAAGACGGGTACAAGATGCGGCACGCCGCGCGGACGTGCTTCTCTCACGAGTACGTCGGGGCTGCAAACAACAAGGAAGGAGGTGTGCTGTGAAACTGGAACGAATGACCGTGCGCTGGGAGAAGGCCATCGAGATTCACGTCCTCGTACCCGAGGGCATGACGGTGCAGGAGGTTGCCGCCATCGCGGAGAACGTGGACGTGGATAGCTGGTCCTCCGACGGTTGGGAGGCGTGGGTGACGGCGACGCACGCGGTAGAACTGCCCGAGGAGCACCGCCGCCTCGCGCCGCGCACGAACATCGCCGGTCGGGAGTACCTCGACGTGGTGAAGGGCAGCGCGCTCGACTCCCACGGCTTCCGAGACACGCTCGTGATCTCCGACGACAAGAACGACTTCGTGGATGCCACCGACGCATCGTGGTGGCTGGCGAAGGACGGGGTCGAGTCGTGAAGCCGCTCATCTGCCCCCGCTGTGGGGGCGTGCTCAAGTGGGTGTGCCCCGAGGACGAGGGCGAGGCGGTCTGCTCCGCGTTCCAGAGCCGTCGCTTCTCGGGGGACAACGAGGGTCCGTACTGCACCTTCGTGGGCAAGGTGCGCCGCGTCTCGCCGTCCGAGGTCGAACTGTGGAGGAAGCCGTGAGCGCATCCGAACCCTGCCCCGAGTGCAAGGGGCGATGCTGCCTCGATGAACTCTACTACCCCATCGAACACATGGGTGCGGGCTGGTACGGGCACGACTGCGAGTCCTGCGAAGACGGCACAAAGTACGTCCCGCCGCGCACGGCGCTGGACGAGCGGAGGGACGTGCTGGCGTTCTTGCACGCCGCCGGCTCCGCTTCCGCTCTGTCGCCCGATGAGAAGGCCATGATCAACTGGATCGCCCGTGCCATCTTCGGCATGGAGCACGTCGGCGCGGCGACGAAGGGGAAGCCGTGAGCCGACCCCGCCGCATGACGGAGTGGTACGTCCGCTTCGACCCGTTCAGCACCGTTCGGGCGAGGACATTGAAGCGGGCGCGTCGCATGGCTCGTGGCTGCTCCGACCCGTCGCAGGTCGTCCTCGTCCTGCGCTGCTACCGGAAGTCCAAGAAGTTCCCGCGTGGGTTCGAGCGCGACTACGGCGTGAACCGATGATCGACGTGAACGGAACCGAGGTCATGCCGGGGGCGCGCTGCCGCTTCTACGCCAGCACACGCGAGAAGTGGATCGACGGCACCGTGCGCGACATCCGAACGGACGGGCCGTTCGCCGGTCACGCGCGGGTGGACGACGGCGACCGCTACAACGACGACCTCCACTCCAACGGCTTTCGCGTGTCCGCGTGGGTTCGGAGCCACGAGGTCGAGGTGCTGGCGCAGGAAAGCGGCGGCTAGTATTGACGAATGGCAAACCCCGGATAGGGTAGCGCGTGACCGCAAGGAGCGAACCCATGAAGCCCGCCTCTCCCCCTCCTCCCCTGTCTTCCGCGTGGAGGATGGACTCGTCCGGCAACACCCCGACCGCCGTTCGGACGGACGGCTGGTACGTCATCCGAACGACGGACCACGTCTACGTCGGCCACGACCACCGCACCCTGAACTGGTCGGAAATCGACGTGTTCAAGAAGCACCTGTACCCGCACCTTGAGGTTCAGGCGGTCGTCCGTCTCACCGAGAACCCCGGCCTCGTGCAGCTTCGGGTGCAGATCGTGTGGCCGGGCCACCTCGGCGGCGTCGAATACTTCGCGCGGGACGTGGACACGGTCTTCCCCGTGACGGTGTTCGAGCCGCCTCGCCCGTTGCCGCCGCCGCCGAGCAAGGAGTTGGAGCGGACGGTCGCGCGGGCCTTCTACGAGGGCCGCCTGGCGGGAGCGGAGGAGGAGCGCCTCGCCGTCACCGCGTTCCTGTGCCGCAACGAGAACCGCCCGACGAGCGTGAGTGAGGCGTCCTACGCCATCGACTGCGGCCACCATCGCGGGAGGGGGGGCGGCGCGAGCATCGACCCGACGACGGTACGGGACGCGATCCGCAGCGCCCTCGTGGAAGGCGGTGCTGCGGAGCGTGCCGCTATCGCCGCGTGGCTGCGAAAGCCGGGCGAGTATGTGGACCCCGCCTGCGCGCGGCTCGCGGACGCCATCGAACGCCGCGCCTACGACACCGAGGAGGGGACGTGAGCCTCGACCTCGACGCGATCAAGGCACGTCTCGCGGCGGCATGTCCCGGCCCGTGGAAGCCGGGAAAGCTGCGCCGCTCGGTGGACGGGGACTGCCTCATGCTCGTGCGGGAGGACAACCCCTACGTCATCGCGGCCACGATCATCCCGCAGTACGGGGACAACGACACCGCGACCATGCTCCTGCACAGCCGCGCGGACATGGACGCGCTCGTCGCGGAGGTGGATCGCCTGCGTGCCCTCGTCGTCTCCATTGTGGAGAACGTCGTGGAGGCACGGACGGAGGATGAGAACCGCCGCCTCCAACTTCTCGATGACGCGGGCGGGCTGGAGAACGAGATCCGTCGTCTGCGCGAGGAGAACGACCTTCTGCGCGGAGAGCGACCCGCCGTGGTGGAGTACCTGCGGACGCGCCCCGGATACGGGCCTGTGGCCGATGCCATCGAGAACGGCGACCACCGCCTTGAGGGGGAGGAGCGATGACCGACCGACCGCAGAACCCGTACTGCTGCGGGGACACAGGCTGCTACCTCAAGGTGAGCGGACGGTCCTCGGGGATGGGAACGAACGGGGGCTGCAAGTGCCTGCCACCCATGAACGAGTACCGCTACCGTGATTGGGTAGACGAGAACCGGACCCGCGTCATCAAGGGGCTGCTTTGGCTTCGGGAGGAGGTTGCCCGCGTGGACGCCGAGCACCGCCGCGAGGAGAAGCCATGACCGAACTCGACCTCGACGTCGTCCAGTACGTCCTCTCCTCGCTCAAGCGCGCCGCCGAGCATGGCGGTTCGTGGCCCGTCTCGCCCGGTGAGGCGGCGGCGCTCGTCGCGGAGGTGGATCGCCTGCGCGCCCAGCGCGTCCTCGACAACGAGGAGGCGGCTCGGCTCTACGACTTCGCCCGCGACAAGGGCGCGGCGCTGGAGCGTGACGCGACGGTGGCGTACCTGCTGAAAGGCACCGCCGACTGCAAGGAGTGCATGGACGAAGCGGTCGTCCGTCTTGCGAGAGAGATCGAACGCGGCGATCACCGCCGCGAGGAGGAGCCATGAACGACGAGTACCCCACCCACCGATACGTCCAAGCCATCTACAAGGCCAACGATGACCTCCACAGCGCCATCCTCCGCGCGAACGAGGCGCTCCTGCGACGCACCGAACCGCTCGCCGTCGCCGTGGACCTCATCGCCACGCTCGGGAAGCACGACCTGATCCCCGACATGCTCGTGCTCTCGGACGCCGTCCGCGACTTCATCAAGGCGCTGAACGACGCCGACGAGTTGCGGGCGGCGGAAAGGGTCGCGCAGCACGAGGCCACGATGGCGGCATCCCAGCACGACGGGCCTCCCGAGTACCTGAAGACCCCTCCCGCTGGATACGACCACGAACCTCGCCTGCTCGACCTCGTCGCCCTGGTGAACGCGCGGCTCCCGCCCGCGCAGCGCATCGAGCACGACCCCGAAGCCGCCGCGCGCGGGGAGCCGAGCGTGACCTTCACCCTCGTACACTCCCTCGGCGGTCGCGATATGTGGTCGCTCCGTGACGTGAAGCGGGGCGTCGAGGTGGGGTGGTCCGCGTTCGAGAACGACGGCAGCGAGTCGTGGAAGAACGCCTACGACGACTGCCGCTGCATCGAGCGGACGCAGGACGCCTATCAGGCGTTCCTCCGCGTGCTGGATCTTGAGCAGCGTGCCGCCGCCCGCCGCGATGCGGAGGAGAAGCCGTGACCACGGACATGATCGACCTCGCCCGTCGCGCCGTAGCGTGCCCTCGCTGGCGGTGGCGGGAGGGGATGCTGACGCAGCGCGGCGCGCGCGTTCTCGTGTCCGAGGATGACGGACGGTACGTCCTCGCGGCGCGGAGATCTTGGAAGCAGCCTGCGCTCATGGAGGAGGGCGAGACGCCCGACCTCACCGACGCCGCGACGCTGGGATGCCTGCTCGCCCTCGTGACCGAGGCGTACTACGACC
>Ga0315903_10004146_pt1 | contig 19521 bp, 14 predicted proteins | sample LakEriMetagenome_7_FD_203524 | JGI IMG/M metagenome (GOLD analysis project Ga0315903, IMG submission 203524) | Freshwater fungal communities from buoy surface, Lake Erie, Ohio, United States - Buoy 2 MA119 | ecosystem: Environmental > Aquatic > Freshwater > Lake | place: USA: Lake Erie, Ohio... | reverse complement strand
TTGGCTGCCCGGAACCCGGTCGCCAGAATCTCGGTCCGCCCACCATCGGGGGCCACTTTCAGCAGCGTGCCATGGTGCGGAACCAGGGCGGGCAGCGCGTGCCGGGCCGACTTGGCGTAGTAGAAGTTCCCCTCGGCATCGGTCTGCAATCCCATGGCGAATTCATGGAAGTGCTCGGTCACCTGGTGATCGTTGTTGAGGCACTGGTAATGGTCGGTCTCTTCGTCGCCGTTGAGATCGTGCAACACCACCAGCTGATCGCGGCAGGTGAGGTGAATCTTCTCCTGCACGTATTTCAGGCCCAGTGGCTGGAACAGACCCGAGGCAATCCGCTGCCACTCGAGGGTGGGTGGCTCACCCGCGTTGGCCGGTGGGGCGTCGAGCTTCGACAGGCCCCGCACCAGCCAGACATCGCCATCCCAGGTGCAGACCGCCAGGCGGTCTCCATCGGGATGAAAATCGAGCCCGGTGGGACGGATCTGGGCCAGCCACGGGTTGGACAACGGCAGGGTGAGTTCGTCGACCGCGAGGGGGCCGGTGTCGGCACCGCGGCGGACCGGCACCGTCAGCCGGCCGGGCCAGCGCGGGGGACCACCTTGCAGTAGAGGTTGCAGGTCGCGCACTGGGCAGGCGGCGGCAATCTTTCCGATTTGGTCGCGAGGGTCTCCGTCAGAGGCCGCCGTCGTCCAGATCGTGGTGCGCACCGGTTCCTTTCCGGCCGGAATGGTCAGCACCAGCCGGTCTTCAATCACCTCCCATTCCAGGCCGGGCAGAACGGGTGAGATTCCAGCCAGCACCGCCGGGGTACCCGCAGTGACCGGTGCGCCGGTGGTGCGGACGCGCAGTGACGATTTGACCGATCCGGTGCTGGTCAGTTTGTCGGCAGCCACTCCCGCCAATCGCCAATTCGCGACGGGAGCCGGGGTGGGGGGGGCGAATGTCGCGGGAGATTTCTCCAGGTCGCGCGACAGGTCGCGCAGAGTCGCCACGGGGAGCCGGCCCTTCCAGGCGACAACCCGGTCGAGCCGCCCCTTCCACGCGCTCTGCGGGGCCGGGAAGTCGCCGGCGGTGAAACCGATGCGCGTGAGGGGCTCGGCGAGCTGTTGGTTGCCCTTCAGTGTCCCCGTTCCTGCCGAGACACCGTCGACGAACAATTCGATGTCACCGGTCTGGTGATTCCAGGAGAAGCCGACGACGTGGGGCTTCCCGTCGGCCACCTGCTGGCGGGAGGTGACGACGCCGACCCAGCCCATGTCAAAACAGAGCCGTCCATCACGAACGAACAACGATCTCCCCCCGGGGACCCAGTTGTCTCCTGCCGAGGTCTGGCAAAAGAGCGATCCGCCGACAGTGGTCTGGATCGACGCGAGGACAGTGAGGTCGGTGCGTGACAGATCGAGTTCGGCCGGGGTGGTCACCTCGGCATACTGGCCCCCGTCGAAGTTGAAGGGGCCTGTGGCTGCTTCCGAATTCTTTCCTCCCGGGGGGGTTCCAAACAGCACCCCTTGGGCACCCCCCACGGCGAGGCGCTGCAGGGGAGGAGTGGCCTGCGCCAGTTGGGCCACCTGCACCCGCAGCGTCTGCGGGCGGGGGCCCAGTTCGAGGGTGCGGGTGATGATGGGTGAGGTGACGGCCGGGGGACTCTGAGAGTCGGCCTTCGCGGGCGGCGCGGCGGCCGGAGTGGCCAATTCGAGCAGTGCGGGAGATTCGTAGACCGGGGTCTCTCCCACGGTGTAGTGGTAGATCACCTCGGGGCCGTGGTGGTACAGACCCCGATATTGGGCCCAGTCGCGGGGGAGGGGGCCGTAGGGGCGGTTGTCTCGGCCGCGGAACCGGGGGTCGGTGAAATCGCTGGTGCCGGGGCGGGCCCAGCCGGGACCGGTGCGGTTGGCCCACCACACATCCCCCACCAGGCGGGGATGCACGCCGTGTTGCCCGTCGAAGAGAATCGAGTGCCAGTCGACAAAGCCCGGTTGGCCAGGCCGCCGGCTCCAGGCAGCGGCGGCACGCAGGGTGTCGTGGTCGAACGCCAGGAAGTGGTCCCCCCGGGCGATTCCTCCCGGGCCGGGATTGAGCCGCATGGCGATCCCCTTGTAGGCGAAGTTGCCGGCGTTGTTCCCCGCCTCGTAGGTGCCAATCAGGCTGGGGCCGTAATCCATGGCCGACCAGGGCTCGATCCGCGAGGGTTCGGGCCCCTGGGTGTTCCCTTGGGGCAGGCTGGCCAGATAGTCTTCAGTGAGGGGAACGTATTGCGACGGATTCAACTCGCGCAGGTACCGTTCGCGGATGTAATGGATGACATCGTATTTCTGACGGGGAACCATCCAGGTCTGGGCGGCCATCAAGCCGAACCCGCGGGTGAGAGTCTGGTACATCGCGAAGGGTTCCGCCCCGTTCCGGAATTTCCCCGAGGCGAACTTGAGCGACGTGGGGAGTGAACCGGGCTGGGTGGCCGTTCCGTGACAGTTGCCGCAGACGCGGTTGTAGATTGCCTCGCCCCGGGCGAGAGATTGTTCGTTCCAGCCGGCGATGAGGGCACGGTGGTCGAGCTTCTGTTCGTAGTCGGGGAGGGCGGGGGGAGCGTAGAGGGAGGGGTCGGGCTGCAGCTCGAGTGCCTTGGCGGGGCCACCGGCGGCGATTTCGCGCAGGTAGCTGATGAGGTCGAGGAACTGCTGCCGGCTGGCGAGCACGTTCACGAGACCGGCCGGCATGAGCGATTGGTCGCTGGGCTGCAGTTCGGCGATTTCCGTCCGGGGGATGGTGGTGGGGCGACCGGCGTCTCGGGCGTCGCGCAAGACCACGGCGTCGGTGGTTTGTTCCACCAGCAAGCCGGTCTGGGTCTGGCCCGAGGTTCGCTCGATGATGAGGGTCTCGTAGCCTTTCCGGATCTGTTTCGAGGGCTGCAGGACCGCCACGACCAGGTGGGCCGGGGTGGGAGGTTGATCCCAGCGGGTCAGGTCGGGACCGAGAGGCTTTTCCCCCTGCCCGGCGGCGTGACACTGGGTACAGCCGAGATAGGGCTGATGGAACAGCACCGCTCCCCGGCGGGGGTCTCCCTCGGCCTGGGCGGCCTGGACGAGGCGTTCGACCGGTTCCTTGAGCAGTGTGGCTTCGAGAGTCTGCGCTTGCGCGAGGGAACCGGGGTTGGGGAGCGCGACCAGAGACCAACCGGCGAGGAACAGGAAAAGTCGTCGCGCCATGCGAAGTTCCAGAGGAGAGGAGGTCAGTCGGAGTGTGCCGGATCGTGCGGAGGGTGGGGGCGTCGCCAGAGGTACTGCACAAACGCCAACAGGCCGGCGAAGCGATATCCCGGATCAATGTAATGCTGGATGACGTAGAACGCGAAGTAGTACGCCCGGCAGAAGCCCCAAATGGCGATGGCCAGCAAGGTGACGCTGGACCAGTCGGGGAGTTGGGCGATGAGCAGCCCGGCGGCCAGTGTGCCGCACAGCAGCATCAGGGCCCCTTTGAGGTACAGGAGCGCGGGCGATTTGAGGTCGGACATGGGAACGGGCCCGGGGGGCGGAATCGACGGAGTCGAAAGTGTCGTCCCCCAGGAGGGTTGGGGTCAAATCGCGTGGGCAGCCAAGTTGGCACTTGGCGATCGCTGGAAATCGAAGAAAAATCCAGTTGCTTTTCCAGAGCCGGGGAAGGTAGGTTGACATCTGGGTTCTTGAGCGAAGTGTTACGGAGGTCAAAAACGTCTTCGCTGGTGTGAAATAGTGAGTGGGCGGGGGGTTTCACCAATTGAGAGACCACGATGACACAGAACCGTCCTCCTGACAACAAGTTTGAGCCGACCCGGGTGCAGACCCCGTTGGAGAGGCTCTACATTGAATTCTCCGAAAACTGGCGGAGTGGCAGTCGGCCTGATCTCGATTCGTTCCTGCAAAGGGTGCCCCGTGCGGAGCGAACTTCCGCCCTGATCAATCTGTTGCGGATTGAAGTGCAGGAGCGTCGTGCCAGGGGGGAGGAGGCGAGCGAGGACGAATACCGGCAGCGATATCCCGAAGCGTCAGACGCCATCGATCTGGCGTTTACGACGCACGGGCAGGTCGCTGTCAACACGCAGGCTGAGATTGAGTGGTCAGTCGGGACTCAGGCTCCCCAGGACCTGGAGGTCACCCAGCGGGATCCGAATCAGCAACCAGACAAGTCCGAGGAGGAAAGTCCGTGGAAGCCCGGCATGATGCTGGGGAATTACCGACTGGATGAGAGGCTGGACCACGGCGGGTTTGGCGAGGTGTGGAAAGGTTGGGACACCAACCTGCATTCCGTGGTCGCGATCAAGCTGCTCCTGCCAAGATGGCTGAACACCGATTATCACCACGAGTTTTTTCTGGAACCGCAAAAACAGAGGGCTTTGCAGCAGGCGGGAGCCCAGGTGGTTCCGGTCCTGGCGGCGGCGACCTGCAACGACTGGCCGTACCTGGTCAGCCAGTTTCTGTCCGGAGGCAACCTGCAGCGGTGGATGAACAGGCATCCGCGCGATTGGCGGGAGGCGGCACGGGTTGTGGCGGACCTGGCGAAGACACTCAGGATTGCGCACGCGCACAAGGTCTACCACCGGGATATCAAGCCGAAGAATGTGCTGCTCGATGAAAAAGGGCAGGTTTACCTGGGCGACTTTGGCCTGGCGACCACCGAAGATCAGTTGGTGAGGAAGGGACTGCAAACCGGTGCGGGAACGTGGGCCTATTGGTCTCCCGAGCAGGCCCAACACGGGATCGCGGAGGGGCGCAGTGACGTTTACAGTTTGGGTGTGGTGCTCTATCAGTGGTTGACCGGATGTTGGCCGGGTCCCACGGAGAGCAAGCTGCACAGGCAATGGCTCAGTGAGCCGGCCTTGCGCGCCCAGGCCCCCCGGGAATTGAATCCGGACATTCCCGGGGAACTGCAGCAAATCTGCCTGGAAATGCTGGAGAAGGATTACACCAAGCGGAATATCACGGCGGGGGATGTGGAGCGGAGGCTTCGCGGGGTGTTGGTGCCGCAGGTTTCGCCGCAGCTTCAGCGGTCGGTTCCAACGCGGCGGAATCGGTGGATTGCGGCGGCGGTGGTGGCTCTGGGATTTCTGGGACTTTCCGGTGTAGGTGTTCTGAGTCTGAGCCGTGGGGTTCAGGACGATGACAGACTTGCGGTTGGTGGCCGGGATCGCTGGATCAAGACGTCGGGGGTGACCCCAGAGGTTGAGCGACATGTTGGTATCCGGGGAACAGAGTTGGTGGTGTTTGATGTGGAGGGGGAGCGATTGATTCTGAACACCGACGAATTGCGATTGCTGCAATTCGCGACGGAATTCAGGACGATTCCCAGCCGGATTGAAATGACGATTCAACGCAGCCGCCTGGATGGTTTCGGGCTGTACTATCAGAAGGAGGAGGTTCTGCAGCAAAACAATACGACAACGCAGTTTCGGGGGCTGATGTTTCGTGAAGTGACGCAGCCAGATGGCGTGACGCTGCTGCTGACATCCAACACCTACTCGATTCATCCCCTGACCGGTTCGATGGAGGGCCAGCATGCCGTGGGAGAGAGTCCCATCCCTCCGCAATTTGTGCCACGGAGTGTCGTACGACTGTCGGTGAACATCGAGAATGGCTACATCGAGTCTGTGGAACTGGATGGAAAGAAGCTTGATGCCCCTGATCTGGAACATCCAAGTCGTGCCCTTTTCGTTCCGCCCTTTGGGGTGTTCATCAAATCTGGTCAGTTAGTCCTGTTCCCTCCCAAAATGGTCTACCCATGAGCAATGCCGAACTCGAACAGCCCAAAGAAGGCCCCCAACTCATCAGCGCTCCCGTCAGAAATCTGATTCTGCATCCGACCCTGTTGCACAGTGTGATCGCCCCAAAGGTTCCGGTGGAATTTGACGCCGAGCAGCGTCCCCATTTGACTGCTGATGGAGTCGTTTACGGAGGCAATGTGCAAACCGTTGTTGGGGCCTGTCTTCCCCCCAACAGCAAGATTCCCCGGCGTCCTCCCGCGCGTTGGGCGAGCGAGGCGCTGGTCGTACAACAGACGGACGAAGTGGCTGCGTATGTCTTCATCGATGATTCGTTCAATACGAAGGATCGACGAATTCCCATTCACGTCGATTCGCCGGATGTGCGCCTCGTTACATGGGCGAAGGTGCGTGGTTACCGACGTTGGGTCATGTCGCAGATCTGTCTGAAAGTCGATCTGATCGGTTATACCCGGCGGCAACCGATTGTCAGGGCATTCGAGCATGATGTGTCATCGCCACTGCGTCCGTTTGGTTCGCAGATCATGCGTCCCACCATCGAGGACGGAACCAAACTCAAGGAGTGTATCGGGAATCAGATCGACCCGATGGCCGGGGTGTCGGGAATCGCCAAGGTGGCGGCCTGCGTATTTCGCAGTGTCGCCGCGATCCCGGTCGATCCGCCGCCGCCCATCACGGCCGGTCTTTCTCCCGTGTATCTCGAATTGGAGACTTTGTTTGGGGCCAGCCAACTCGGGTACAAGTTCTACTGGGGGGACTACAACGGAAGAATTTTCGACAAGCGGATTGGCGGTGTGGTTGCCGGAAACGAAAACTACCTGATGGTTTGGGCCAAGCAGAATCTGGCGGGCGTTCCGTGGACAAAACTGCTGAATGGTCCAGTACGGTTCAACGGCGGATGACCGGCACTCTTGGGACAATCGGACTCCAAAGCTCGGATTGAGAACGGAGTGCCGCGAGCGGCCGCGGCGGAAGTCTGTTCCACGAAAGACCCGACGAGTTGGCATCGGTGAGATTGCGAGTCAACGGCCTGCGACTGCGGCCCTGTCTCGTGTCGGACTTCACCCAGCATGAACGGGGTCGCACGCAAGAACGTCGCAGGCAGGTTTCCCGGCATGGTAGGCCGGTGTGTGGCAATTCCAGGTATTTCGCGACCAGTCTGAGCGGGCGGAAGTTGTGATGTCAGCCGGCGTCGCGTCGGACTGGACCATGACCTTGTCTCCCGCATCATCACTGACGAAATCCGGCGAGAAGGGGAATCTGTGAGGTGCACCTCACTCTCTGGTCCCGAGGCAGGTCGAGTCACGATTGTCAGCGGAATCATCCGTCGACTCGTCCGAATCTTTGAGGCGGAGCCACCCCACGGTGCACTGGAAATGCAGGACGGCGGGAGGCTGGAGGGCGGCCATGGGGCGTGCGGGGGATGGGAATTGAGGCTGCGGGGTGTCTGCCTCAGACGTCGACAGAAGATCAAATGGAGTCGACTCGACCGCAAAGTCGGGACCGGGGCCTGGCGGGGCGTGGGGAGAGGCCGGGACCGGGCGGATGCAGGGGCCGGACCGGACTTGTGGGGCGGAATTGGGCCTTGTGTCCGGGGGGAAAACTGGTCTCTCCAGAAAAAAATTCCGGCGAAATGTCACATTGCTCAATGAGATTTGACTCCTCAGAGAGCAGAGTGCAACCGGAGGACGATCCATCCGTGGAGGGGTGCGTGAAGGATGGAGAGGTTTGTTCGGACTTTTTCGGACGATGCCAAGGGGGCGGGGGATGGCCGAGCAGCAACAGTCCGACGGGGGGGCCGAGCCGACCCGAGTGCAGTCTCGTGTTGAAAGTCTATGCGGCGAGTTCGCCGAGAATTGGTGCAGCGGCAGTCGACCCGATCTCGACTCGTTTTTGCAAAGGCTGCCGCGGGAGCAGCGCTCGTCGGCTTTGATGAACCTGCTGCGGATTGAAGTGCAGGCCCGGCGAGAGCGGGGGGAAGAGGCGAGTGAGCGGGAATATCGGCAACGGTATCCCGAAGCGTCGGACGCCATCAGCATCGCATTTTCGACGCGCGCGCAGACGGAGGTGGACACCCGGGCCGAGGTCGAGTGGTCGGTGACCCCCACGGCCCTGGAAACGCTCTCGCCCATCCAGATTGATCCGGGACAGCGGGACGCGGCCCGGGTGCAGCCTGTGCGAGTTCCACCGGCCCGGCGCCGGGTTCCAGCGGAGGATCCCAGTCCCTGGCGGACGGGGGTGATGTTGGGGTGTTATCGACTGGAAGAGTTCCTGGGTCGGGGGGGGTTTGGCGAGGTCTGGAAGGGGTGGGACACGCTGTTGCACCGACCGGTGGCGATCAAGCTGTTGCGGCCCATCCATTTGAACTCGCCATATCAGACCTCGTTTTTTGCCGAAGGGCAGAAGCTGGAACTGCTGCGGAGGCAGGGGGCGCGGGTGCTGGAGGTGTTGAGTGCCGACGTGAGTGCGGGGTGGCCCTACCTGGTGACCCGGTATCTGCCGGGGGGGACGTTGGAACGGCGGATTCGGGAGCGTCCCCGGGATTGGCGGGAGGCGTGCCGGGTGGTGGCCGAGTTGGCGGAGACACTGGGGCTGACGCACGCGCAGCAGATCTATCACCGGGACATCAAGCCGGCAAACGTGCTGCTGGACGAGCAGGGGCAGGTGTACCTGGCCGACTTTGGCCTGGCGACCAGTGAAGAGCAGCAGGTCCGGGAGGGACCGGCGTCGGGGGGGACCTGGTGTTACAAGGCACCGGAGCAGGGAGAGCAGGCGGGCGGGATCACAGGGGGGCGGACCGACATCTATGCGTTGGGGGTGGTGCTTTACGAGTGGTTGACAGGGCGGCGGCCGGGGCTGGAAAACATCGTGTTGCACGAGAAGTGGCTGGCCCGGCCGGAAAGTCGGGCACAGCCCCCCCGGGAGCTGAATGGTGATGTTCCCGAAGAGGTGCAGGCGGTCTGCCTGGCGATGCTGGAAAAGGATGTCACAAAGCGGAACATCACGGCGGGGGATGTGGTGCGGCGGCTGCGCGGGGTGTTGGAGCCGCCGCACCACATCGGGAAGGCACAGCCGGTCATCGCGTCCACTGTTCCCCGGCGGTTGTTGGCGGTGGCGGGAAGTCTGCTGCTGGCCGTGTTGGTCGGGGTTGTGGCTGTGTCCACCATTTTCCGATCGAATGCGGGGCGCGCTGTCCCCGACGATTTTGCTGGCAGTCCAATTCGCGCGGGATTGGCCAGTTTGGATGCTCCGCCTCCCGTTGAGCAACCGGCGGCGGAGGAGTTCGCACCAGGGCGGATGCTGGTCGCAGAGGGGTCGGCCGCCCATCGTCGAAAGTGGCAAGGTGGGCGGGCGGTTCCTCCAGGACTGCTGAGATTTCGGAATCGACGGGAAGAACAACGCTGTTTCCTCATCCCTGACGGAGAGTGGTTGCTGCTGAAATCGGATTATCCGCAATTCATTCCGTTTGCGCTCAAGGCGGAACGAAATCTCCGGCGGGTGACGTGGAGAATGCGGACCGACGATTTCGATGGTTGGGGATTTTTCTACAACTGGCGGGAATTGCCTTCGGGTAAGGTCGAATTTGGGGGGCTCCTGTTTCATATGACTTATCCGGAGAACGAGGTTCCCAAAATCTGGGCCCATCAGACGCTGTTTGGCGTTGATGAGTTGCAGGCCATGGTGTCTCCGATACGCCCGTTTTGGCAGCAGGAAATGTTCGAGAAGACGCCACCACCGCAGGATTTTGAGATTTCACTGCGATTCGACGCAGGAGAATTGACGACCCTCGAAATCAACGGGGTTGCGGTCAACATCGCAATCAACGCAGAGGATTTCGGAGCGATTGGATCTGTGAGGGCACCCTGTGGATTTGTGTTGCAAAAGAGTGCAGTCGAGTTGATGTCCCCCCAACTGGAGTTTGAACAATGAGCGCGGAACAGTTTACGGTGACTCAACCTCAGCCACCATTCCAGCGGGGAGCTCCGCTGAATTCCTACATCATCGATCAAAACAACGTGAAGTTGTGTCAATGTCAGGCAGCGGCGGCGCAGCCCACGGCGGGTATCATCAAGGTGGCTGGCAAAATCTTTGGTCAAATCCCCATCCCGTCCAGCGACTTGCCTCCGGTGAACAGTCCATCGGGACTGACTTCGACTGGTTGGCAAGTGATTGACTATGGCACTCAGGCCCAGAGCTCCATCAAATTTCAAAACGGGATCTACAGTGGAGTCCAGAGGGACTACCGTGTTGTTGGGGCGAAGGTTGGCGACAACAACTATCTCGTTGTGTTGGCTCTGTTCCGAAATGCCGCCGCCGTTTGGGTCCCAGCCTACAATGCAAACCAAAACAGTCCAATCCAGTTCAAAGGCGTTGCGGGAGACTGCCCGCCCGTAGTTTAGGAAGGGTGACTCCCTGGAAAGTCTGAGTGAGGCGGGTTGACTGGATCACCCTGTGTCCCGGCTGCCCGGGTGTCTGCCGGCCGGCAGGACCTGGGCCGTCGCGTTCGATTCCATCATGACCAGAACAACCGTACTTTTTGCGTCTGAGGACAGCATCATTACACTGGAGCCTTCCCGGATTCCCTCTCCAGTTGTGCTGCCCTCCCATGACCCCCACTCCCGACGACGACATCGGCTTCATGCAACTCGACCACACCGACTGGTCGCAGTTCACCCGGCCGCAGCAGATCCGCCATTTTGAAGTCGAAGGCTACATCGTGCTGCCGTCGATCATTCCCCCCGCACAGATCTCCCGGATCAAGCAGGAACTCGCGGCGGCCGAGATGGGGCACACCTCGTACAGCACCGCCCAGACCCGCTCGACCGTGCAGCCCCAGTGGCTGAGCCGGGCGGCGTGCGAGCTGATCGGCCTCCCTCCCATGATCGACTTCCTGACCGATCTCATGGGGCCCGACATCGTCTTCACCCGCGGGTTCTTCCAGCGCACCCTCCCCGGCTCCCCCGGGATTTCGATGCACACCGACGGTCAGCCGCACGGCTCGAATCTCTTCGGCTGGGAAGGGAGCTGCCCGCGCCTCATCCGCGTGCTGTACTATCTGGACGACCTGACCCCCGAGCGGGCCCCCTTCCGGCTCATTCCCCGCTCGCATCTGTCGTTTCATGCCGAGGCGAGCCCCTACGTACGCTACAAGTCACACCCCGAGGAGATCTCGCTGGTCGTTCCCGCCGGGTCGGCGGTGATCATTCCCTCGCTGCTCTTGCATGGCAGTCATCCCAACCGCGACACCCAGCCACGCGAACTGTTGCAGCTGGGTTACCGCCCCGCCTGGGCCGGGCCGATCCAGCCGGTCGACGACTGGGACGTGCAATTGGTGGCCAACGCCCCCGAAATAGCCAAGCCGTTCCTGAAGAGCCTCAACACCACCGGGGCGAACTGGCACCAGGAACACAAACCGACCGGCATGCGGACGGAGGCCCCCGGCATCAACCCCAGCCGTTGGGGAGATACTCCTCCCTGGTTCGAGGACCTGGGACAGCCGTTTTGAGGAGGGGCTCGTTGAGTGAATGGGGATCAAGGGGAATCTCTCAAGTGTCGCAACAGGGCGCGGACGGCACCTGCGGCATCGGCCCGCAGGGAATCGTTATCTGCATCACGCAGAAAATCAGCCATCCGCCTGGTGCCGACGCCCTCGAGAGCCGTGAAGTCCTGCCGCAAGATCTCCAGTGCCTCCTGAACCAGAGATTTCGGTTTCAGAGTTGCGATGCGTCGGGCGATTTCGGCCACTCCCCGTGGGTCATTCAGTAACACGTAGACGAGATCATAGGCGTCTTTGTGTTCCCCCCGACCACGGAAGGCGATGGCTTTGAGCACCGTGAAGGCCCCGGCTTCACAGACCCAGAGCGAGCGTTTTGCCTGTTCACCGAAGGGTGTGGTCCCCTCCAAAGCAACCTGAGTCCGATCCTGAAACGCCAGTTCCAGTCCCGGGATGATGATCGCGGCGAATCCCTTTTCAAGATTCTTCAATCGGCCCCCCTGATCTGTGGCATGAGATCGTGGAATCAGAAAGTCGACAGTGATGGGATGTGCGGTGCTCTTCAGACGCCAGCGCTGACTGACCGGTTGACCGGCCGAATTGGTATCGGGCTCGAAATCGGCCTGCCGCAGGCGTTGGCAGAGCTTTTGGTACCGGGAGCCCTCCAGAAGAGCGAGCGACAAACCGAGGTCGAGGTCGGCAGTCCCCACATGCGGTTCCCGGCTGGAATCATGGAATTCTTGGGGAATGATCAGACTGGGAACAATTCCCCCTACAATGACCAGGTCATCCAGCAGGTCTCCCAATCTCGTGGCCAGATAGAGGCTGGCACTCTGGGCGAGTTCGCGGCCCCGGGGAGGATACCCATCGGCGTGGCGTGGTTTGTCAGGCATGTCGTTTCCAGTTCAGATAAGTGTTGCGCAGTTCCTGCGCGGCCTCTGGCGCGCGTTCGCCCTGGTCTTTCAAATCGAGATAGGCCTGCAGAGGGCTGACGCAGCGAATCCCCTCTTCGATTCGCATCCCGCGGAGCACATGGGGGTCATCTGGCAGAACGAGCCAGAGATTGGAGCCACGGGGCTCTTCGGTGAATCCCAGATCGTCAAGCAGTTTCTGCGTGGGAAGTTCCGAGAGATAAACTGCGGTTGTGCGAAAGGTGGCGAAATGACAATACAACCAGGCGGCCCCCAGACCCGTCACCCCCCACTCGAGTGCACTGGCGGAGAGCCGCTGCTGCACATGCCTGAGCATTTCAACCCCGGTGCGGACCGGGACATGCCCCCGCAGGGTGCGATGGTGATTGAATCGATAGGCCTCGTGCCACGCGTCGAGCAACAGGTTGGGGTCACGGGGCCGCACGGCCCCCTGCTGGTTGGAGACGAGCAGATCCTCTTCGAGCAGCCGTCGCACCAGCTTGCTGACATAGCCGTCTCCCAAGCCGGTCTGACGTGCCAAATCGGCCTGAGACTGAAATCGGTCTGGATCAGTGAGCAGATGACGCGCGAGACGGGAGCTTTTCGGTGCGAACAGATTGGAGGGACGCCCGCGTTCTTTGAACTGATTGGGGCGTCCTTCAATCCAGATTCGTAACCCGGGGGCCAAAATGCGGGCGTTCCCACAGAGGTCGAGCCAGGAAATCTGGTGTTGAGCGCAAAGCGCCTGCCCGGCCGGCCCCATGAAGGGGACGACGATCAACGGGATGTCGCCCGACTGCATGGTACCCCTCTGCTCAGCGGCCGCTCGGCTGCCGAACGAGTCAATGGCCGCCATCACAGAGGCCGTACTCGCCTGGCTTTTGTACTCCGTCACGAAGCGAGATGGGCCGACGACCACGACGTAGTCATGTCGGAAGCTCTGCGGCCCGACGGGCTCCAACGGAGAGGTGGCCGATTGGTTCCCAAGGTACTCCCCCAGCAACTCGGCCACTCGGGCTGCCGTCTGTTGATCATTGGGCGGCTTCATACCTTACTAAAATAGGCTTCCTGACTAAATTGTCAAGAGCTTAATAAACAAAGGATGGCTGCTGGATACCGTGTTTCCGTTCGCTGTAAGACATTTTCAGAAAACGAGTTGCGATTCCAGGCCTGGAGGATAACAAGGTTCCGGTTCAGCCCCCGAGGCGGGGCCACCCTTTATTTCTGGGATGGTTTTGGAGCGGTTTTCCAGTCGGTGAGGGAGCATCGGGCTGGCAGGCGGTGTCGCCGAATCGCCTTCGGGATTTGGGGCGGTGGACTGATCGAGCGCAACTTCGCCGAGGTGGAAGGGTAGGCACCGTCCCCGGTCGGGCGGCCAATGTGCGTGGTTGGCAGGCCCGTTGATTCCCCGTTGGACACCCCCGTACGATGACCGGCGGTCTGTCTGAGTGCCCCGTCCATTCGTGGTGAATGGCCGTGCTGGTGTACCGCGACGGTCCGTAGCGGTTTGCCCCCGGAAAGGGGTGTGCCATGCACGACGACGATCTGCCCGACGTTCCCACCTGCGAAACCGACGACCGCTTCCCCTCGGGAACCTGGGTCGGCTATTTCATCCAGTGGAATTCCCGCTCGCGAACCGAACTCGATCTGTTCTTCAAGGACGGGTTGATCTCCGGAGCCGGGGCCGACTGGGTGGGGGAGTTCATCGTCAAGGGACGCTACCAGATCGACGATGGCAAGTGCTGGTGGACGAAGCGCTATCTCAAGGGGCACGACGTCGCCTACCAGGGGTATGCCGAGGGGAAGGGCATCTGGGGCCTGTGGGAAATCCCCCAGATCGCGGGACGGGGTGGCTTCCACATCTGGCCCAAGGGGACTCCTGAGGGAGATGCGGTCGAGGCCGAAGAGGCCGAACCGGTGACGACCGTGGTGTTTGAGACGGTGTAACGTCAGGCCGGGGCGCAGCGGTGGACCCGCAGATGCCCGTCAAAATGAGCTGTGAAGAGATCGAGACCGTTGGGGTGCAGGTCGAAATCGAACATCTCACTGGGGGTCTTCAGCAGGTGAAACAACTCGACGGACTCAGGCTCCCAGAACCCCAGTTCCTTCGCGATGATTCCCAGCATCGGGCCCCGTGGATGATGCACGGCCCGCCAGAGTGTGGCATCGCGTTCTTCCTTGACCGATTCCTGCCGCAAGACCCGTTCGCCGCTCTTCCAGTCAAACGTGGTGGCGACCGCCCGGCGGTTGCCAGCCGGGGCGTTCGAGACCTTGAAGTGGCCCACGGCGGTCAGCCGGCTGCCGTCGCGGTTGAACGCCAGGTTGAGAACTCCGCCAAATGGGGCGATGTCTCCTATCAGATTGGAAGTATCGCGGACGTCGAATTGCCGCAACAGCCTGCCGTCGTCCCCATTCCAGTGATGGATATTTCCCAGACAGTCGCCACTCACCAGTTCGCGGGTTCCCGGGACAAACTGGAGAGAGAACACGTGCTGCGGATGCCCCGACAGTTCCCGCACCTTGTCTCCCGTGGCGGCCGACCAGAGCTTCACCAGGCGATCATTCCCGGCGGTGGCGATCCACTGGCCATCACCACTGATGGCAATCGCCCGCAGCCACCCCTCGTGCGCGGTGATCGTGCGGACCGGCTGGGGAGCCGCCGCGGCCGTTTCCCACGCGATCAGTCGCCCGTCGTAGCTTCCCGAATACAACGTGGCGCCGTCGGGCGAAAACCCGAGAGCCGAGACCCAGTTGGTGTGGGCCGCCAGAGGCACCTTCGTCCCCGTGGCGATCTCCCACCGCTGCACGGTGTGGTCGGTTGCACCCGCGCAGACAAAGCGGCCGGTGGGATCGACCCGGCAGCACAACAGGCGGGCCGGGTGGGCCCAGTCGTGGGTCGTGTGGGTGGCCCGCGGATCGAATCGCGGTTCGGGCTTCGCCTTGGATTCATCGAGCCTGGGAAGGGTCATGCCAGCAACTCCTCGATCGGTCCGTAGGCAGGGTCGGCGATCGGGAATGCGCGCCCCCCGATCCGGAAGTCACCCGACGACTTGATCCCCACCGCCCGCAGGTAAGTGTGGAACAGGTGCCGGTGGTCGACCTTTCGGTCGGTCACCTCGATCCCCTTCGCGTCGGTTTTGCCAATCACGGCACCATGGTGGATCCCGCATCCCGCGAGGGCGATCGACCACGCCGCCGGGTAGTGATCCCGCCCGTAGCCGGGGTTGATCCTGGGGGTCCGGCCAAACTCGGTCATCACAATCACGAGGGTGCGCGAAAGCAGCCCCCGCTCGTCCAGATCATCGAGGAAGTGGGCGAACGGGCGGTCGAAGTCGGCCACGTAATGCAGATGGAACTCGAAGTTGTTGTGATGAAAGTCCCAACCGGCGTGGCTGACCTCGATAAACGGCACCTCCTGCTCGACCAGCCGGCGGGCCAGCAGCAGTTGCTTGCCAAACTCGCTCTGGCCGTAGGCTTCCCGGATCGCCGGTGGTTCGGCGGCGATGTCAAACAACTCCCTGCGTTCCATCAGCCGGCGGGACTGCTCGAAAGTTTGCGTATAGGCATCCATCTCGGCCGACCGGACCCGCCGGCGATGCCGGTCGTTCACAAACCGCCGCCAGTCGTGCCGGCGGTTGTCGGCCTCGACCGTCAGCCCCTCCGGCAGCTTGTTGTTCACAATTCCCCCAGCCTCCGCCCCGACGGAGACACTGGCATACCCCGGACCGAGGTAGGATGCGTCCCGGCCGCGGCCCCCCACCCCGGCGACCATCGTGCGGATGTGCCCGGGGAGGGGAAACCCGGGGCGTTCGAGCCCCTTGGCGACCACCGCCCCCAGTTCCGGGTATTCGGTGGCGGTCCGCGTTTGCCGTCCGGCCCTCACGATGTTTTTGGCCAGTCCATGATCATCCAGATCGGTGCTGATGCTGCGGATCAGCGCCATGCGGTGCAGGTGCCGGGAGGTGTAGGGCAACAGTTCCGAAACCTGGATCCCCGGGACCGACGTGGAGATCGCGCGAAACGGGCCACCCGTGTCGAGATCGGTCTTGGGATCCCACGATTCGAACTGGCTGATCCCTCCGTCGAGGAAGATCACCACGACCGACTTTCCCTGTTGGGACAGCTCGGCCGCCCCGGCTGGTTCCGCGAGCAGGCTGACACCCGCCAGTCCGCCGATAGTTCCCAGGGTCTCTCCCAGAAACTGCCGCCGTCCCAGCAGATGCTGGGGCGTCTGGCACTGGGGAGAGTGTTGTGGAATCATCATGGTCCTCCGTCGGAAGGTCGCGGACTGAAGGGGCCAGGGGCCCAGTGAGCTGGGAGGTGAGTCGGGGCGATCAGGGAACGAACCGGAATTCGGTCGAAGTCAGCAACCCCCACACCAGTTCCTGAACGAGGGCCGCACGGTCGGGAGCGGGATTGGCATCATTGGGTGCTGCCGGGGGGGGGCTCAGCCAGCGCACCACCTGTTCCCGTTCCTCAGGATCGGCAGTCCGGGCGAAAACCGAGCGGTACAGTTCGTCGGCCACTTCCCCCGCATCCTGCAGCACCTGCAGCCGGTGGGTGAGAGTCCCCTCGTTTGGCTTCAGCCACCCGAGGAAACCAGGGTTGTTCTCCATCATCAAAGCCTGGTCGGTCGTGGCGAAGAAGCCGTCCTGGGGAGTTCCAGCCGGGGCACCGAACCGCTCTCCCGTTTCATCTTCGACGGTCCATACCTGATCGAACACGGCGAATTCCAGCTTCTCGCGCAGTGTCGTTTCCTGGGTCGGGTCGGCTGTTTTGCCCGGGTTTGCCGCCGTCCAGTCGGCCAGCACCTTCGCCCGGACCGGCCGATCCATCCCCAGACTGCTGACGATTGAGCCCGCCAGTTGCTCGGGAGAGAGCCAGCGGATGTTCCGCAGCGCGAATCCCCGCCGCCAGTTCTCGACCAACTGAGCATCCTGCTGTTCCTGGCGCGCCTGCCACTCGGCCAGTCCCGCCGCGTCCCCAGCCGCCTCCCGGCGCTGGACCTCGCCCCTCAGTTCCAGCCACGCTTTGAGTCCGGTCCACCGTTGCTGCTTCAGCACGAGGTCGCTCTGGGTATCCGCCAGTGCCTGTTGACGCGTGTGAATCCGCCGCTGGACCCCGCGCGCCTCCACGACAAACTCTCCCAGGGCGAGGCGGCGGTTTGACAGCGCGACAATTCGGCTGCGCAGATCATTCACGTGGCCATGAGCGACCTGAAGCTGTTCGGCTTTCTCCTGCATCTGGTTGGTGAGTCCTCCCAGAGCCTCGGTCGCAGCCGTCATGCGGGTGTTCAATGCCTCCCGGGATTTCGCCAGATCCTGGTCATCTGGTGCGAGTTGGATCGCCTTGTCGGCTTCCGTCAGGGCTCCCTTCAAAGAAGCAATCAGATCCTGTTGTTTCTTCAGTCGCGTCTGCGCTTCGGCCAGGGGAGCCTGCAACTGATCACGCGCCTCGCGTGTCTTCTGCAATTCGTCACGCGCGTCCCGAATCTGTTGCTGGACCCGATCGACCTGTGCCTGCGCCCGATCAAGCTCCCCCTGGGCTCGCGTGAACTCGGCGGCCAGGCTCGCCTGGGGATGTTCGAGGGCGGCCAGTTCCTGGCTGAACGCTGCCAATTCCGCATCGAGCGTCGCCACACCTCCCGCCGGACCTCCCCAACTCTTCAGGTCGGGCGGTACGACGGAACGCTGGTAGGTCTGCGACAGTACGACTTCCTTCAGGAAGGCCCGCAGGTCGTAGCCCTGGGTCACCAGTTCGTCGGCCAACTGTTGAAGCAGGGTGGCCGAGACCGGCGGATTGCCGGCGTGATGCATGTCGACCGGATGCACCACCCCGGTTCCCAACAGATGGCTCCACAAGCGATTGGCCAGATTGCGGTTGAAGGGTTGGTTTTGGGGGTGTGTCGCGAGGACCGCCAATTGCTGCCGACGACTGTAACGCGGCACCCCCCGTTGGGTTTTGGTGGGAGGAATGACGTAGGCGTCGGCATCGTCCACGGGGCCGGGTTCGGCATCCATCGCCATGACCATCGGCAGCACGGGCCGGGCGGTGGTCTTGCCGCGGGCCGGATAGAAGACCGAGGCGAACTCAAGTTCTCCTTCGGCCTTTTCCCCCAGGAAGAGCCACTTGCCCCGTTCTTCATCGGTGAAGAGATAGGTGCGGTTGACGAACGACAGGATGCCGAAGTATTCGCTCTGTTCGTAATCGCTGACCAGAGGGTGGTCGTGGCACTGGGCGCACTGCACATCCCGGCCGAAGAAGATCCGGCCGACGTCGCGCACCATGAGGTTCGGTTCCGCGAGCCGGTTGAGGAAAAAACTGGCCGCGGGTCGCAGCGTTTCGCCTGTTCCGTCCGCCGCGAGAATTTCCAGACAAATCTCGTTGAGGGGACGATTCTGCGCGAGCGAGTTCCGCAACCAGGCCCGGAACTGTTGGGTGCTGATTTTGTCGTCGGGGCGGCGCTCCGAGAACTGCACTTCGAGCACGCGGGCCCACTGGCGGGTGAACTCGTCGCGGGCGAGCAACTCGTCGACCAGGTCCCGCCAGGCTGTGTCGCGGTCGACTCCCGGCTTCTGAAGCCGTTGTTGATGGCGGTCCTGTTCCTCGATCGTGGGACCCCGGCCGATCAGGTCAAGCGAGACCCGGCGGTGCAGATCCCATTCGTTCGCCCGGGGAATCTCGGGGCCCCGGTAGAAATCGGCCACCGCGCGGTCGATTCGGCGGGAGAGAGGGGCTGCGTTGGAGGTTGCCGGCTGAGCCGTCTCTCCAGATTCCGCCCGGCCGGAATTGATCTGTCCAAGGGACGCTCCCGACCAAAGGCAGAGCCAAACGACCAAACGGCCAAACGGTGGCCTGAGTAAACAAGGTGCAACAGGCACAGCAGCACAATCAGGAAAGGGACTCGAAGCGTCCTTGGACCGACCTGAGAGGATACCTGCCGAGGCACCCCTCGAACAAACCTCCCGGTCTGCTTTCCGGGAATCGGTGGAGAATTCCGGGCATTGTCCCGGGAGTGTACGGATTGTTTCATTTTCCAAGAACCCCGTCGATGAGGTCCCTTGTGATGCGAATTCCGGTGATGCGGGTTCTGGTGCCAGTCCCTGTTTTGCCAGCGGTTGGCACGCGACACCGAAGGCTCGGGGCCTCGCGGCACATCGGGTCCCCGTCAGCAATCACGGTCGCGGGATTCCTGGCCCCCTCGGTCGACAGTCATGCGGCGATTGTCATGGAAACCGGCAGAAGGCGAGGGAGGCCGCCGCTGCAGTGCGGACGGCTCGCCAGCCGCGGACACTGGGAAGGCCTGGTTCAAAACCCACGGGAAGCGCAGTGAGGAGTCGCTCGGCCTTGTGTCATGGGGCCGAGGGGCT
>Ga0315903_10004145_pt1 | contig 19521 bp, 7 predicted proteins | sample LakEriMetagenome_7_FD_203524 | JGI IMG/M metagenome (GOLD analysis project Ga0315903, IMG submission 203524) | Freshwater fungal communities from buoy surface, Lake Erie, Ohio, United States - Buoy 2 MA119 | ecosystem: Environmental > Aquatic > Freshwater > Lake | place: USA: Lake Erie, Ohio... | reverse complement strand
TGAATACCTTCTGGCTTTACTTCAATGATAGAGCCCGTATAGTAGTTTAAGCCGCGTGCCAAGCTCACATCTATATATATATAATCGCAATTATCGCAAACATATGTCAATTCGGCAATACCTGCTAAGCCTATAGCATGATGTTCAAACATATGTTGCAATGCACTTAATATTTCTTGGTTCGATAAGTCCTCTTTTGCAATAGTGAGATATTCATTTATTTTTTCAATACCCTTCTCATCTATGCCACGTTGCTTGAGTTCTTCATTAACTTTTTCAATTCCTATTTTATCTAGTTTGTCGATGGCGACAGTAATATTTGTCAAGTCGTTTTCATTGCCACACATTGAGGCAAGTGCCGTAAGAATTTTGCGATTATTCAAACATATTTTTACAGGTAAGTTTAATTGCTCGAATACATCTTTATAGATTTCAATTAATTCTACTTCATTCCAAATTGATTTACTGCCAACAATATCCGCATCACATTGGGTAAATTCTCTATATCTGCCTTTTTGTGGTCGGTCAGCGCGCCACACAGGCTGTATTTGATATCGCTTAAATGGCATGTTGAGTTGGGCATGGTTCATCGCAACATAGCGTGCGAAGGGTATGGTTAAATCATATTTCAACGCTCGTTCAGTGAGTCCTTTGGCATTTTTCCCATTTAATATTTGTTCGAAATCGATACGAGCTTGTTCATGTTTTTCATTTCGCTCCAAGCCATTATTAATAATTTTAAAAATGAGCTTATCGCCTTCATCACCATATTTACCCATGAGGGTTTCCAAATGTTCAAATGCAGGTGTTTCTATAGGTTGAAAACCAAAGAGTTCAAATTGTTTTTGAATAATTTGTAAAATATATTGTCGCTTTCGTACAACCTCTGGGCTAAAATCTCTTGTTCCTTGCGGTAATGAAGGTTTCATCGCTTTTTTCGTGTTTTTGACAAAAATAATGAAATCGAGGTTAATGAGTTTGTTATATATTTACACCTTATATTTTTTCATGAAGCATTTAGTCGTAGTTGCAATTTTTCTGATATTTTCATTACAAGTTATAGCGCAAGAAACAGGTACCTTAAAGGGATTTATTTATGATAAATCAAATGGAGAGGCACTTATAGGTGCTACTGTTGGATTACAAGGCACTAAGAAAGGAGCGCAAACTAATATCAGTGGTTTTTTTACAATTCCTAAATTGGAAGAAGGTTCTTATACCATGATTGTCACTTCTGTTGGGTATGATAAATATGAAACCCAAGTAAAAATCGAAGCCGGGGAAATCACAAGTGTAAAAGTGAATCTCGATAAAAAAGCAAGGGAGTTAAAAACAGTGAGTGTTTCCGCTAAGAAGGAAGAAAAAATTTATGAAACGAAAGTGGGGCTCAATCGTATCACTCCTAAAGAATTGAAGCTTATGCCAAGCGTGGGAGGAGAGGCGGATATTGCACAGTTTTTACAAGTTATGCCAGGTGTAATTTCTACAGGTGATCAAGGCGGACAATTATACATTCGCGGAGGGTCACCAATTCAGAATAAAATTTTGTTAGATGGAATGACAATTTATAATCCATTTCACTCAATAGGATTATATTCTGTATTTGAAACAGATGCTATTCGAAATGCAGATGTACAAAGCGGAGGCTTTGGTGCAGAGTATGGGGATAGAACTTCTGCGATTGTGAATGTAACCACGAAAGATGGCAATAAGAAAAGACACAGTGGCAAATTGGGCATTAATCCTATTCTTGCCAAAGTGTTTTTAGAAGGACCACTTTTAAGAGAAAGAGGAGATAGTTCTACTTCTATTACCTATGTGGGTTCAATCAAACGAAGTTATTTGGAATCTACCTCCAATGCCTTATACGGTGGATTGGGAGAGCCTTACAAAACAAAATTGCCATATACATTTACAGATTTGTATGGTAAGGTGAATATAAGCTCGAATTCAGGAAGTAAGTTTAATGTATTCGGATATTCATTTAATGACCGAGTAAATTATACGGGCATTTCTGACTTGAATTGGAAGAGTTATGGTGCAGGCACAAACTTTGCCATTACGCCAGGCAATTCTGCATCTTTAGTTTCTGGAGGCTTTTATTATTCGGATTATCAAATAACCTTATCAGAAGCTGACAATCGCCCACGATCCAGTGGTATTGGTGGGTTTGAGGCAAATGTCAAAGTAACTTCTTATTTGGAAAATCATAGCGAAATAAATTATGGTTTAGAGTTTGTTGGTTTCAGAACTTCTTATGAGTACAAAAATTTCGTGGGTATTTTACAAACTCAAAATGACTATACAACACAATTAGGAGGGTTTGTGAAGTATAAGAAAAATTTCGGGGCTAAATTTATTTTTGAACCGGGCTTACGTCTGCAATATTATGCGTCCTTGCCTGTAGCTCGTTTGGAACCTCGTGTGGCCATGAAGTATAATGCAACCAAGAACCTGCGTTTTAAAGCTTCTGCTGGTTTATATTCACAGAATATTATATCCTCAAAATCGGATAGAGATATAGTCAATTTCTTCACCGGATTTTTAACAGCACCTGATTATGCCTTAAATGGTATTGACGGTCAAGAAACAAATAATAATATACAGAAAGCAAGTCATATCATTGGAGGGATAGAGATTGATGTTAAAAATGTAGAGTTTACCATTGAACCTTGGTTTAAATCATTTGATCAATTAATCGAAATTAATCGTTATAAATTATTTGCAGAACAACCAGATTTCATTATTGAGAAAGGAAAAGCATATGGTTTAGATTTGACAGCCAAGTACAGCAAGGGGAGATATTATTTGTGGGGCGTTTACTCATATGGTTATGTGGATAGAAATGATGGCTTTCAAACTTACCCAACACCTTTTGACAGAAGACACAATGTAAATATAGTTGCATCTTATACGGCAGGTAAAAAATCGGATTGGGAATTTTCAGCTAGATTTAATTATGGCTCGGCATTTCCATTTACACAAACGCAAGCCTTCATTGAAAACGCAAATTTTAATAGTGGAATTGGTACAAATTATTTATCTCAGAACGGGACATTTACCACTGTATATGCTGATAAAATCAATGGCGGCCGCTTGTCGGATTATCACCGTTTAGATTTATCCGCTAAGAAAAGATTCCCAACAGGTTTGAACTCCTTTCTCGAGGTTTCCGCAAGTGTAAGTAATGCCTATGACCGACAAAATATTTTTTATATCGATCGTATCAGAAATACAAAGGAGTACCAATTGCCAATTTTTCCAACGGCAGGGGTTTCATGGAATTTTTAATTTTACATTTTAATCTTGTAGTATGTTAAGAAAGTTTATTGCCGCATCGTTGTGCCTATTTGCTTTTTACACATCTGAAGCGCAACAGACATGGCGTTATACAGAGCAATTAGCATGTATAAAAGATGCAGATATATTTTATCGTCAAGGTTTATATAGCCGCTCACTATTAAGTTTGCAAAAGCGAGATGTGTCTAATTCTAATCATTTTCGATTGACAGATTTTGATTATGCCAGCGTTCAATGGTTGGAATTGTTGAATAAGATTCATTTAAAGCAAGATCAAGTAATTGATAGTGCAATTCATTTTTTAGCATCAACACCTTATGAAGATATTAAGCAATTAGGTTCATATCAACTTGGTATGTATTTATTTCAGCTTGGAAATTACGAACCATCGATAGCGTTATTGGAAAAATCGAATATACTTTATTTAAGCAACCGCGAAATTTCTGGACGGAATTTCGCCTTGGCGTACGCGTACTTAGTGAGTAATAAAATTGAGAAAGTAGAGCCTTTATTAGTAAGTGTAAAAGATATATTAGGAGAGTTTCATACCCCAGGTAATTATTACCATGGTATGTTATCGTATTATCAAGGTAATTATGATGAAGCAAGAAAAAGTTTTAAAGTAGTAGCTGAAGTTCCGCAGTACTCGAGCCTTGTACCATTTTATCTGGTGGAGATGGATTATTTACAAGGTAATACCGACAAGGCATTAAAAGATGGAACAAACATACTTTCATCAAATAAGCCAATTGAGTTTCAAGCAGAATTGAATCAGCTTATTGGCCATATTTATTTAGAAAAGCATGAGTATATTTTGGCTGAAAAGTATTTGCAAGCATGCATACAACTTAGTGAACTAAATGATGCCAATGCATACTATAAATTAGCAGAAGCATATATGCAGCAAGCAAAAATTGCAGAAGCGATTCAAGAATTGGAAAAGGGTATGCGTTTGCAAAATGTGGTGGAACCTTTTGCATATTATCAATTAGGTAATTTGTATCTGATGAAAGAAGAAAAACTGAAGGCGAGTGAAAATTTTAAGAAATATCAAGATATAAATGTAAGTGGACTTTTTAAAGAAGAAGTATCTTTTTGTCTTGCTAAGCTTGCAGTTGAAAGAAATGATGTGGACCCAGCAATCAAACAGTTGAATGATTTTTTAATCGAATATCCTGCCTCAAGTTTGGCGAAAGAAGCCTATGATTTGTTATTCTTTATAACCATTAAGAATAATAGAAGTGATGAGGCTTTGCAAGTTGTCAAAAAATCGAATGACAGAGATTTGAAGTATAAGCATCAAAATTTTTATATAAATAGAGCAAAGGTAAATTTATTGGCAAATAAATCTAAGGAAGCGATTCGCGATATTAATTTAAGTTTGAAGCAACCTATCGATGAAGCTTTATCTTCAGAATCACAATATTGGTTAGCAGAAGCAAATTTTAGGGAGCAAAATTATAAAGATGCGATTTTAAATGCAGATAATTTTCTAGATGCAAGCAGTGAATTGAACGAGGAGCGATTGAATATGCAATTGTTGAAAGCCCATGCTTATCTGGCTTTGCAGGACAGTATTAAATTTTCTGAAACGATAAGTTTCATTGAGATGAGTAATTCAAGTGATTCTTCAAAAGTATTTTACACACCTAAAGCAGCATTGATACCTGCTGATGTTGAGGCTGTGATCATACAATCTCCAATTTTTATTTATCAAATTCCCACGAAAGCTGCTTCCATTACATATAGTGCGGTACCACTGAAGCCGCTGTCGTTAAAAAGTTTGCAGCACTCGATAAAATTTTCAAATCATCTCAAATTAGGCTTAGGCAATCTAAATGGTAGAATCGTGGACGCAGGCTTGGATATTTCAGATATATTACATTTTCCAACAAAAGTATTTTATTCGCATATTTCACAAAGAGGTGCCATCCGAAATCAACAAGCTTCACAATCACAATTTACGTTGATGAGTAAACATCTAACCAAATATGTAGATGTGATGCCAAAATTTGAAATCAATCGACGAAAAGTTAATTACTATGGCTATGATCGAACTAACTATAACTTTGATAATAAAGATTTGAAACAAGTATTTACAGATATACATGTGCATACTGATGTTAATTTAAAAATTAATTCTTCCTATCGATTCAGCCGCGATGCAAAAGTTGGATTAGGAATTTTCACAGACAGATATAAAGCTTTAGAGCCTTATTTTCATGTTTCTGCGCCACTTACGAAACAAATTAATGAGACGGTATTAGTAGGCTTAGGGCTGCAAGCAGAAGCAAGTGTTTTAAGGATTGCCAACAGTACAACACAACGCACATCCATTATTAGCTTTCAGCCTTTCTGGCGCAAGCAATTTCAACAAAGTGTTTTACAAATTGGCTTATACCCAACACTCGCTAAAGAAACCACTTTATTACCGAATGCAAGTTATGTAACTCATTTACCTCGCACGAATACGCAAATTGAGTTGGGTGTTCAATCATGGATACACGCAAATTCTTTCCGAGAAATGAGCCGAGTGAACCCATTTATGTTTAATGATTATAACATAAGGCAAACAAGACATGCAGAATTATATACGCAAGCAACGGGCAATTTGATGTCGAATTTAACGGGTCAATTTAGGGTAGGCTATGATAATGTCAATAATTTGCCTCTATTTATCAACGATACAGCAAGTGATTTCAAGCAGTTTAGAGTATTATATGATCAAAGAGCTCGTTTATTAAAATTTGCCGCTAATCTTGAATATACACTTCATGCGAATTATTTAGTTGGCACCCGATTACAGTACAATCCAGTTTTGCAATTAAAAACTTATGAACGAGCTTGGGGTTATTTGCCTCTTGTTTGGGATATTTACGGACAAATAAAGCTCCCTCGAGAAGCTATGTTGCGGGTAAATTTCATGTATAGATCAGGTGTTCAAGCTATTCAACTCAGTAATAATGTATTATCGCAGGGTCGTTTGGGTAGTATCTTCGATGCGAATTTATCGGTGAATATGCCGCTTGCAACCAGATGGCATTTGCAATTGGAGCTTAATAATATATTGGGAATCAGGTATCAACGTTGGTATGGGTATGATAATTTTCATCGAAATGCTATGATTTCGGTGACTCATTTATTTAATAAACCTAAATTCATAACTAATAATTTTTTCAACTAACTAAAGCAAGCTAATTTTGGCAAATACGAAACAACAGCGCAACGAAGATGGATATTGGAAAATATATAGGTAAATTTTTATTAAAGCATAAATATTGCAGCCTTTCAGGCTTGGGAGTTTTTGATTTAAAAAAAATTGGTTCACAAGTAAATGCAAGTAACAGTGAAGTAAGTGCACCAAGTTATCTAATCACATTTAATCCAGTAGGCAGTATTGATGATTCGTTTGCTTCGTTCGTTGCTAATTTTGAAAATGTAAGTATTAGCAATGCTTCTAACAATATCAAAGAGTATTGTTTTATGGTAAAGGAAGAAGTTGCCAGAACAGGAAAATTTGAAATTGATAGTTTAGGCAAGCTAAGTATGCAAGGTGGTAAAATGATTTTTCAACAGTCATCTAATTTAGATTTAGGATATGAGCCTGTTGTAGTAACACAGATTGAGGTGAAGCCAAGCATCCAAGCTGTTGAAGGTGAAGCTCCCAAAAAAGAAGATTATAGCTACCCTCCATCGCGTCCATACCGAACAGGTAATGCCAACTGGATGAAGATGCTTGTACCTTTATTACTAGTATTAGGCTTGCTTACCTTAGCATTTTTTGCCTATAAATATTTTACCCAAAATCAGCAAGATGAGCCTTTGCAAAATACGAATGAAATGGCTCAAGTAGATACCATGTCGCAAGCACAAACACAAACCCTAGATACTACTACGATAAGTACTGACACGTTATCCAATGCTAATCAAGATAGTGCAGCCACTCAAGTAACAAATACCGATAGTGCAAATAACAATATTGCAGCCGCTAAACCTGTGAATAACGGCACGCTATATTCAGTAGCAATTTTGACTTTCGATAATGAAGCTATTGCCATCAAGAAATCTGATAAGTTAAAAAGCTATGGCAACAATACATCTGTAGTAAACCGTGATGGCAAGTTTATCGTAGTAAATTCAGCGGCACATCCTTTCAATGATACAACAAGATTAGTTGATTCATTGCGAAAAATGTTTAATCCTAAGGGCCCTGTATATATTTTAAAGTAGATTTAAACTCATTCATTCCTCATCTCTAATGATAATCATCTTTCATAGTATTGTAAGGTAATTTGATTGACTTCTTACAAAATCAAATAACTATCATTCAAAATCTTCATTGTTTTATGAAGCTTGGATAATTTTTAACTGCAAAATCTGGGTTTATTATAAAATTCAACTAAGAGATCAAGCGTGCTTCAAGTTCACCCATTTCGCCTCTGCCTAATCTTAATTTTGTTTCATGCATTTGTTCTTGTGTTGTCATGACAAAGGGTCCTTCATAGACAATCGGCTCATTGTGTGGTTCGCCAGTAGCAAACATAAACTCTGTTTTTTCGAAACAAAATATTTCGACTTGAAGGGTTTCTGGTTTGAAGTGAATTAATTTTTTACCTTCGATTGTTTCTTCATTAACTTTTATTTTTCCTGACATCAGATACATGAAAGACATTTTTTTACAAGGTAGTTTTAAGGTAGCTTCATGAGGATTCAATTGAATATGAAGTAATGTAGTAGCCGTAAGTAAGTTAAACCTCGAATTCATATATTGATAAGAGCCTTGTAAAATTCGTATCATCACATTTGGATGTTGATAGTAACCGATATCATTTTTACTCGCATGGAAAGATTTAGGCGCAACCAATCTATCCTTATCGGCATGATTAATCCAAATTTGAAATCCATGACAATCAACACCATTTACTTGTGGTACTTCATCATGCTTCACACCACTTCCTGCTTGAGTTACATGCAATCCTCCAGGTTCTATAATGCTGTTATCGCCAAGACTATCTCTATTGATGAAAGAACCTTCGCTATCAGGAAGTATGTATGTCATAACCGAGACTCCTGCATGTGGGTGTGGCCCAAAAACAGGTTTTGACATATGAAATTCCGTAAAAACTAAGAATGGTTCTATTTGAATATCCCCATGATGAATATCTATGGTTCTAAAGCCTGAGGTATTTTCTTTAAATTTTAATTCTGTAATCGATGAAATAGTTTTTTGCATATTTTTTTTAATGGTCGTCGAAGTTAGCTTGCGATAACGTGCTTATCTAATTTAATACCATCTATAATTATTATATAACCATTGGGCTTTTAGAAATAGCAGATTGTGTTATCTAATGCGAAAATTGATGATCTAGAAAATTATTATTTTCGGTATAATTTTTTGGATGCAGCGTAAAATTTTGAGCTCGTTCATAGCTGATTTGGATAAAATTTTTTAAAGGTTGCGATATGAGTTTTTGTTGTAAAATAATTAGAGAAAGTTCCTTCCGTTATAGTGAATTTATGCCGCGATATTGTCAAGCATGAATTCGACCTCGTAATTCAAATTAGAATCAAACTTCTTTGCTCAATGATTATCCATTAAACTACCTTAAAGTGGTAAATGAACATAGATGACATCAATATAGTACCTATTTTTTTCAAAGCATTGTATCAAGTAAAAGTTTTAATGTAGGATACGGCCTAAGATTTGAGGTATATAAAAAATATTGAAATCGGAGCTTAACTTTTATCCACTGTTTGAGCACATACGACTTTAGTGATGGAGCTAGTATCTTCATGTGCGAGTTTGGATAAAAGTGGCGTAGATGAAATTATTTTTATGCTGAAAATCTTCAGCCTTGTCTCGTCACTAGTGACGAGATTGCTCAACTTTTGCGTCAAGGTCTCGTCACAAGTGACGAGATGGAAAAGAAAAAAGGTAACTTTACGGATAATCATACATTGCTCTGACTTGCAGAATTTCGACACTTGACTATTAAAATCATTAATGTAAAACATTAATATATTAAGTAATTTTCAAATTAGTAAAAAAATAATGTTTATATAATACAAAAGTGGTAGCTGAAATTGAAAATTTGAATTTAGTTTTGCCGCTAAATTCAACCAATATACAAATTAACCACATCAAAATTTACCGATCTTGATGATAAAAATCAAAACAAAAATTTAATTACTTCCCTTCATCCATATATTTCAGAGATATACATATAGTAAAACTTTTTAATAATTAAATTCATATCAAATGAAACAAAAATCAACAAACACAATTTGGCGACTCAAGTCGCTAGCGTATCGTGCGGGCATGCTCTGTACTTTACTCTCTTGTGGCTTGCTATCACAAGCCCAGCCTGTGCTTTCGAGCGAACCTTTTTCTCCCCCATCGGTTGAGGCGAGAGTAAGAAATGGTTTAAACGCCTCAGAAGCCCAACTTTTCACACCATCGAGTCCAGGTGGTATCACACTAAATCCAGCAGGTAATCCAGTATGGAATGCAGGTGGTAATTCTTACGGAACTACATTTTATAACTTCAAATTAGTTTACAATTCATGTAGCGGAACCGTATATGATTCTATCGACTTTAACAATGATGGTGATTTCATGGATGCTAATGAATCAGTTAGTTCTGTGAATCCAACGCTTGTTAATAACGGTTTTATGTACGTGCAGTTGTTTATGCAAGGTAATACAAGTGGTTCACATGTTCAGTTAAATAACTTTACTGTGAATGGAACTAATTTCGGATCGTTTGCAACAACAAATTCAGCTTCAACGCTAACGAAGGTGTATGAAGATGCTGGTGGAATTTTTGGTGATATAGAGGTTACTGGTACATTCACTTTTACTTCTAATAGTGGGTTACAAGCAATTCCTAATTTAAGAGTTTCGTTTGCTGAAAGCATGAACACAAGAGTATTCCCAGTACAAGCTTGTGATACTTACACATGGCCTGTAAATGGACAAACTTATACTTCATCTACAACAGTTACGGTTCCTTTTGGTTGTTTAAACAAGCAATTAAATTTAACAGTGATTCCAAGTTCAAATGATACTACGTTCATTTCCACTTGCGATCAATACCAATGGAATGGTAATTTTTACACAACTTCAGGTATCTACATTGGAACTACAAATGACTGTGTAACGGAAATCTTGGATTTAACAATAATTCCTACGGCTCCTTATCCAACACTTGCTTGTTATGAGACAGCAACTTTTAATCAAACTACATGTTCATGGGATGTAACAGGTACTCAACCTGCACAACCAACATTAGCTTGTTATGAGACAGCATCATTCAATACAACTACATGTTCATGGGATGTAACAGGTACACAACCTACACAACCAACATTGGCTTGTTATGAGACAGCGTCATTCAATACAACTACATGTTCATGGGATGTAACAGGTACACAACCTGCACAACCAACATTAGCTTGTTATGAAACAGCTTCTTTCAACACAGGATCATGTTCTTGGGATGTAACTGGTACTATGCCAGCTGCTCCTTGCTCAAATGTTACTGGATTTACCGGAGCATTTGATCCATCAAACTGGACATTAACCAATACTAACGGAGGAAATGGAGGTGTTACTGCTACTTCATCTACTGTATTCCTTGTTGGAAGTGATACAGGTATTTACGGTTCGTCTTTCACAGATTATACCGTTACAGTTCCTTGTAATGGTGTGATTAATTTCACTTGGGATTATAGCACTGCTGACTTTGCCTCATTTTGGGATCCATTCGGGTATTCTGTAAATGGGGTATTCACTCCATTAACTTCTGGCAGTGGAACTACAGAACAAGGAACTGCTAGTGTGAATGTATTGGCTGGTCAAACTTTTGCCTTTACGATTTATTCTACAGATAACAATTTTGGAGCAGGAGTTTCGTTGAATTCAAGCTTCACCGTTAATCAACAATTACCTTGTTATCAAACAGCGTCATTCAATACAACTACATGTTCATGGGATGTAACAGGAACACAACCTGCTGCTCCAACCGGATTAGCTTGTTATGAGACAGCTACTTTCAACAATGGTACATGTTCATGGGATGTAACAGGTACACAACCTGCACAACCAACATTAGCTTGTTATGAGACAGCGTCATTCAATACAACTACATGTTCATGGGATGTAACAGGTACACAACCTGCACAACCAACATTGGCTTGTTATGAAACAGCTTCTTTCAATACAACTACATGTTCATGGGATGTAACTGGCTCACCAAATCCAGTAATTTCTTCAACTGTCTCTTCTTGTGTTTCTTATTTTTGGGCATTGAACGGAGTAACTTACACGACTTCAGGTATTAATACATATTTTGATGCAATGAATTGTCAGGATTATGAGTTGAATTTAACTATCAATAGTAATCCAGTAATCAATGCACCAATTGCGGCTCGTTGTCCAAATGCAGCAAGTGTTACCATAGCAGCAACACCATTAGGTGGTAATTATGATGTAGCGAATCCATATACTGGACCATTACCTGCTTCTTATACTTACACTTATACAGATGCAAATGGATGTACATCAAGTGCAACAAGCAGTATTGTGTTAGCTACAGTTGACCCAGCAATTATTCAAACTCCAATTGTTGCAGGAACTACAACAGCAACAATAAATTGGGATCCAGTACCAGGATCAACTAAGTATTATTTATGGTATAAACCAGTTTTTGCGCCTGCATCTGCTTGGTTAACTCCAACATTTACATCATCAACAACTTTTAATTTAGTGAATTTAGCACCTGGTACTTTGTATGAAGTGAAGATTAGAAACAATAATGACAATTGTTCTCTTTTGGGTTCTTTTAGCAGTCCTGCTACTTTTACAACAGGTACGGAACCTTGCGGTATAGCAACTACTATGAACCCGACTACAATTATTCCAGTTCGTAGAGCAGTATTTAGCTGGAATGCAGCAGCAGGAGCAGCTCAATACAATATTTGGTTCAAAGAAGTTTCAAGTGCAACTTGGATGACATCTACATTCAGTTCAGCAGTATTAAGCTATACTACAGCAACTTTACCAGCAGGTAACTACGAAGTGAAAATTCGTAATCGTTGTGGAAATGTACCTAATTACTCTGCATTCGGACCTTCAACCTATTTCACGATAACTTCTAACAAAGGTTTAGTTGATGAGATTACAACAAATGTTAATGTATTCCCGAATCCAGTTACAGATAAGTTAAATGTTGAATTTGAAGCTACAGAAGCTCAAAATATTCAAGCTAAATTATTCGACTTAACAGGTCGCTTAATTAAAACAGTACAATTTAACTCTCAAGTTGGATTAAACAACTTTACAATTGAAATGAGTGATTTCGTAAATGGTACTTATATGTTGAAAGTATATGCTGATGATCGAATGATTCAAACATCTAAAGTTCAGAAAGCAAAATAGTTTTCAGAATAATTAAAACAAAAAGGCTGTCAGTAATGGCAGCCTTTTTTTATTAAATACTTTCTATACTCAGGACTTATTCCTAAGAGATTTGTGTCGAAGACCAAATCTTATCCCGACAAATTTGTCGGTATTATATTATAACTTTCACTAGCTACAAAGCTTTGAAAAAATCAGGTACTATATTGATGTCATCTGAGTTCATTTTTTTTATTTTATGTCACAAATACTAATTAAACCTTATTTTCGTTTTTACTTTTATTCATGAAATATTTCTTAATAAGTTTAATTTGCTGCTGTTTGAGTAGTATCGTGTTCGGACAAAAACCTACTGCCACGTTAAGCGGGAAAGTTTTCGATGATGGGAATAAACCATTATCTGATGTGTCGGTAGTGGTTGAAAATTTCGCAGGAGGTACTAAGACAGATGAAAATGGGAATTTCAACCTCAAGGTACCTGTCGCACAAATCGTAACGATTGTATTTAGCTCTATCGGATACGAAACTAAGAAAATTTTCAAGCGGTTCGAAAAAGATGAAAAAATGAACTACAATGTTTCATTAAAAAAACGCGCTGTCGAATTAAAAGGAGGTACAGTAAGAAGCGATAAGAAACGAAATGAAGCTGGAAATGTTGCCATAAGTGCAAAAAATTATTATGTATTGCCAAGCGTTACTGGCGGCATTGAAGGGTTGCTAAAAATATTTTTAAGTAATAACAATGAGCTTACTTCACAGTACAATGTAAGAGGCGGTAATTTTGATGAGAATTTAGTGTATATAAACGACTTTGAAGTCTATCGTCCTTTTTTAACTCGCAGCGGTCAGCAAGAAGGGCTCAGTGCAATTAATGCTGATTTGGTGAGTGGCGTTAATTTTTCGACCGGTGGTTTTCAGTCAAAGTATGGTGATAAAATGAGTAGTGTTTTGGATATCACTTATAAAAGGCCAAAGGCTTTCGCGGGAAGTGTAACCCTGAGTATGTTAGGAGCCAGCGCGCATTTGGAGGGTACTGGGATTAAAAATCGTTTATCTTATTTAATAGGTGCACGTCAAAAATCGAATCAGTATTTACTACAAGCACAACAAGTGAAAGGTATCTATAATCCTTCATTTACAGATGTACAAGGATTCGTAAATTATCAGTTTGATACGGATTGGCAAATAGATGCTTTTGTAAACTATGCACGTAATCGCTTTGATTTTCAACCTGGCGAGTCGACGCAGAGTTTTGGTTTAATTAATAAAGCATTTCAACTACGTACTATTTTTACGGGAGGGGAAATTGATAAATTTGATTCTCGTTTTGGTGGATTGTCTGTGACTCATACACCAAATGAAAGATTGAAATTAAAGTTATTAGCATCGGCTTTTCAAACAGATGAGGAAGAAACTTACGATATACAAGGTGAGTATTTGTTGGGTGAAATCGAAACAGATTTAGGTAAGGATATTTTTGGCGAAGTTAAATATGCTTTAGGGACGGGAGTCATTCATACATTCGCACGAAATTATTTAAATGTAAATGTGGCTAATATAGGTCATAAAGGGTCCTATGATGCGAAGAGACATTTTTTGCAATGGGGTTGTAATACCGAGATAGTAAATATCAAAGACAAACTGAATGAGTGGGAGAGACGTGATAGTGCAGGTTTTTCGCAGCCAGCAAGTAATACAGAATTGTTTATGGCCCGTCGTTATAAAAGTTCACAAGATTTTATGTATAATCGTGTGAGTGCTTATATACAAGATAATATTGCATTCGATTCGATAGATGTAGTACTTACGGCAGGTGCAAGGGTGAATTATAATTTTTTGAATAATGAATTATTAATTAGCCCACGTGTACAGGCCTCTTGGAAACCGGAGTGGAAAAGAGACATTATTTTTAGAGCCGCTTCCGGTATTTATAGTCAACCTCCTTTTTATCGTGAAATGCGTGAGTTAGATGGAGATGTCAACTTGAATTTGCGCGCGCAAAAATCGTATCATGCTGTGGCAGGTTTTGATTATAATTTTAAAGGATTAGGCGATCGCCCATTTAAGTTAACTACCGAAATGTATTATAAATATATGTGGGATTTGGTACCCTATGAATATGATAATGTGCGCATTCGATATTTTGGGAGAAATAATGCAAGAGGATATGCGATGGGTACTGAATTTAGATTATACGGCGATTTAGTAAAAGATGCAGAATCTTGGATAAGCTTGGGTATCATGAAAACGGCTGAAAACTTATATGATGATGTAGGCATGAAAATTACGAATGAAGGAAAGGATACCACACTATTTGCTCCGGGTTATATTCCTCGTCCAACAGATTCACGCATTAGTTTTGGATTATTTTTCTCGGATTATTTACGACGAAATAAAAATTTTAAAGTTTACATCAATGGCTTGTATTCGACAGGATTGCCGTTTGGGCCACCCGATAATCAGCGTTATGGAGATACTTTGCGCATCCCTAGTTATAAGCGTGTTGATATAGGTTTTGCAGGATTGTTGTTAAACGGCGAGAAAGTGGAAAGACCAAGGTATAGTTATTTTAAGAATATTAAATCGATGTGGTTAAGTTTTGAAGTCTTTAATTTGCTAGGCATTCAAAACACTTTATCTTATTTATGGATACAAGATCAAAGCAGCGCTAGAACCTATGCTGTTCCAAATCGCTTAACAGCTAGATTGCTTAATGTGAAATTAGTTACACATTTTTAAGTTATTAGCACATAATTTTTTTCGAATGAGTAAAAAATTTCAGAAAGAGGGTAACCATAAAATATTTTTAGGAGGTACTTGTGCTGAAACAACGTGGCGAGAAATAGTTATTCCATTTTTAGTATTTGATTATTACAACCCGCAAAAAGAAAAATGGACTGAGGATCAGTACCAAATCGAAGAGTATGAAAAAGATGTAGCCTGTGATATACATTATTATGTTTTAACTTCAGAAATGAAGGGCATCTATTCTATCGCTGAAATAATGGATAGTGTGCATCAATCCGATAAGTTAACAATAGTTCAAATTGTCCCCACAGGTTTTAATAAAGGCATGATGAATAGCTTAACTGCCCTTCAACGTCTTATTGAAAAACGAGGAGGTATTGTTTGCATAGATAATGATTTGCAAAAAGGGATGGCCGCATTAAATAAAATTATACTGAGTTGAACTCAAATTTTTGCATTCGAAATTGTATCCTAATAATGAAATGTTTTATAGTTAATACCATACCACTGAATATAAGATTAACCCAGATTGAGGATTAGAAATATTAAAACGATTAATACCGATTGGAATTTTGTAACACCGACTGGTATTGCTGTAAGCTTCCTTCATCATCAACATCAATATTATTTGCCTAGGCAGACCAATTTACGCTATTTTATAGCCTTATACCCATGTGATTGCTGTCGCAAATCAAATCTTAACCCGACAAATTTGTCGGGATAAATGCTTATGGTTATTTTGTAAAGAACATTTTGAGGTACGAAAAATTGGTCTGTTGCAAAATGCCAATCGGTTTTAGATGGTAACCTCGTTCTGTTGCTTTATCGAACTAACATGATATCTCCTTTTTTCATATAAATATTTCCATCTGTTAAACATTTATATTTAAAAACGTAAAAGAACGTATTCATATCCTCATGTTCACCATCATAACTACCGTCCCAAGTATCTCGGAAGTTGTATGTCTTCCAAACTTCATTTCCCCATCGATCAAAAACTGAGAATTGTTTTAATTCGATGCCAGCTGTTGTAGTTATCTTAAATACATCGTTACGTCCGTCACCATTTGGCGAAAAAGCATTTGGTAAGAATACTTGTTCACAGCATGGTCCGGGTTCAATATAGATAGTGTCTTTCACAACACAATCATTTGCATCGCTTACTGTTAAAAAATAATATCCGAAATAAAGTCCAATGGCCTCTTCAGTATTTTGCAGAGGATTAGTACTCCAAGTATAATTATAGGGAGCTTCACCACCTATCACATTTGCTTTTGCCCAGCCTTCATTGCCAATGCCATAACAAGTTAAATCTTGCTTCGTGACATTTACAGTTATAAATGAACCTGGTGGTGTAATTTGAATAAGGGTATCGAATTCGCAACCATTGGTGTCTTTGATGGTAAGCGTATAAGTACCTGTCGTTAAATTTCCAAAATATCCAGTATGTGAAATGTGCAAGCCAGGTCGGATGTAGTAAGTGTAAAATCCTTTTCCGCCTTTTCCTTTCACATAAGCTTTGGCATCTCTATTTTCTTTGCATGTGATAGGGGTGAAAGTAAATGACTCTAAACCTAAAGGATCTGGTTGAATTAATTGATAAGAACTATCTTTTGTACAGCCTAGTACATCTGTTATAGTTAAGGTATAAGTTGCAGCAGGTAAATTTGGGTACCATCCAATGAGAGATTGAAGGCCGTTGTTTAACTGATAGTAAATAGTTCCATTTCCTCCATTGCCAATTGCATTGATGGTTCCATTACTATCGCCATAACATATAGGCTCGGTGTAGATTATACTTGCAAACGTAAGAGCAGGATTCTGTGTTAATGAAGTGAATGTTGTATTGGTGCATCCAATTGCGTCTGTAGCAATTATAATATAGCTATTTGCAGGAAGATTCGTAAACACACCATTCTGATTTTGAACGCCAAGATTCGGGTTGATGCTAAATGCGATAATGCCAACACCTCCTAATGCAGCTATATTAATGCTTCCAGTACTATCGCCATAGCATGAAATATTATTTGGAATCACACTTGTAAAAACAATCGGTGCAGGAGAGCTTAATGTTATTGGACTTAATTGTGTCGAGCATCCATTATCGTCTGAAGCTTGTATTGTATAGGTGCCAGTATTTAAATTGTTGAATACTCCACTGGAACTAGTATCACCCGAAGGGAAAATAGTATAAACGTATTGTGGAGTGCCGCCGTTTGCTATAACCTCAATACTTCCATTATTTCCATTTGCACATGTTACATTATTCGAGTCTATTAATTGTATACTTAGCGTTGGCGGCTGATTAATAAACAACGCAGATGTACTTGTACAATTATTTGCATCGCTTACACTGATGGTATAATTGTTACTAGCAAGATTTGAGTACCCACCACTAAGATTGTTGATATTAATTGGTAAAAGTAAATAGTTATAAGTGCCAGTGCCTCCACTCACGTAAGTTTGCAAGGCTCCATTTGTTTGTCCGAAACATAATGCATTAGTAATTAATAAACTATCAATCGAAAGAACGAATGGGTTGATAATGTTAACCATTGTACTGATTGTACAATTATTAGCGTCAGTAGCTTGTAAGGTATAAATATTACCGCTTAGGTTTGTAAACAATCCACTTGTATTAGAAGTTGCAGTAGGCAACAAATTATAAATGAAATTTCCAACACCACCTATGCAACTAAATTGAATACTTCCGTCGCTTACATTGTTACAAGAAATATTGTCAATCGTTTGGTTTGAAATTGTGATAGCATTTGGTTCAACTACATTTAATATCGTCGAACTGGTGCAATTATTGGCATCCGTTATTGTTATTGTGTAAGTGTTGCCGTTTAAGCCAACAAAATTCCCTGTGGTATTACTAGTACCATTAGGATTTATTGTATAAGATAATGTACCCGTACCACCCGTTGCGATGACATTTATTTCTCCATTATTTGCACCATTACAACTCACATCTACAACATTGCTTGAATTAATTTGAATTGTACTTGGTTGACTCACAAATATGGTTGTTGAAATTGAACAGCCATTTACATCGCTAGCTACCACCGTGTAAGTAACATTGCCAGTAATATTGACAAATGAATTTGGAGCTACAAAATTAGCATTTGGCGAAATCGTATAGCTTATCGCAGACATGCCTCCTATTGTGGCTGCTATGATAACGCCATTGCTAACCCCACTGCAGGATGAACTTCCGCTAGTTACATTATAAAATAACAAATCAGATGGTTCAACAATCACTAAATTATTTGTGGTGCTGCAACCATTTGCATCACTCACAACAAGGGTGTAGTTATTTGCCGCAAGATTATTGAATTGTCCGAAATTATTATTTAATCCAACTCCTTGAAGTGAATAATCGAGTAGTCCCGTTCCTCCTGTTGCAGCAATCGTTGCGCTACCATCATTTAAGCCAAAGCAACTAACATTTGTTGTGATTATACTATTTATAATGGGAGAATTAGCTGTATTAACAATGGCTAAAGCTGTATCATTGCATCCATTTCCATCCAGAACAGTTACTGTATAACTTGCTGCACAGACATTTTGAAATAGACTATTCGCTTGGAAATTAATGCCATCTATACTAAATGTGAAAATACCAGAAGTACCTCCATTTGCATTTATCGATATGCTAGCATCGCAACCAGGTTGACAAGAAGCTAGTGTCGTATTTACAGCACTAATGGTAGGGGAGGGTTGTGTGCTTATTGTAATAATATCCGTGCTGTTGCAACCGATTGCATCTTTCACGACAACTGTGTATGAACCTATCGATAAGTTATTGAATGAATTAGTAGTTTGAAAATTGATACCATTAAGAGAGTAAGTTAGGAGTCCAATTCCATTGCTCGCTGCTATGGTCGCAGTGCCATCATTGCTAGGATTACAAGACGCTAGATTTAGTGCAATGCTATTGATAATTGGTGAATTCGGTGCAATAATACTGATTACACTTGTTGCTGTACAACTATTTGCATCAGTTACAGTTACGGTAAATGTTCCGGCATTCAATCCATTAAACACATTAC
>Ga0315903_10004142_pt1 | contig 19533 bp, 18 predicted proteins | sample LakEriMetagenome_7_FD_203524 | JGI IMG/M metagenome (GOLD analysis project Ga0315903, IMG submission 203524) | Freshwater fungal communities from buoy surface, Lake Erie, Ohio, United States - Buoy 2 MA119 | ecosystem: Environmental > Aquatic > Freshwater > Lake | place: USA: Lake Erie, Ohio... | reverse complement strand
CGCAGACACATCACCGCCTCTGTTGTTTCCACGCCCCCCACCTCTACCTTCAGAGGAACTTGGAACCAAAACAAACATGAAAAGCGCTAAAACGAGACTGAAAGAGGCATTTCTCATCACTATGTTCAACCTCATCAAAATTACTCCGATAAACTTATCGACTTGTGCTTTATTTATAATTTTAGACGCCTGAGTAGCTGAAATTATTAAAACAATGACTTGTTATCAATGAAGATCTTCGTTCGTTGCTTCGTCAATTCACTTAAGCAGCTGGAGTAAATCAGCGGCGCGATAGATCCGCCCTCGAATTGCGCTTTTCTAAAGGAACATTCCGCATCGCGATAAGCGATCCAGGCTCGCTGAGATGCGAGCAGCTCCTTACTCTTAGGCAATTTACGCCAAGCGGTATTTAACTCTTCATCCGCGCGAGAATAATCGCTGGCGGCGCAAGAATTCATCTCCATCTGGGTGTCGCCAGGACAAGCAGCTTGCGCTGCACTGAAAGAAAAGATGCCAGCAATAAGTGCCAAGAAGATAGAAAGTAAGCTTGCGCGCATATTCGTCCCCTTTAGCGATACTCGTTTTCTAAGAGATGTCTTTAAGTAAATAGCTTCTACAAGCTTTCTGCGCAGGACGAGAATTGGTGACTTCAGCGGTGCTTTGACTTGCTTCTTTTCGTCATCGCGCGGCTGCGCTGGTCGAGGCTTATCGCTCGACTGCTTTTTGCTGTCTTTCTCGCTATCCATGTTCAACACCCATCAATGCGACCAGCGCGCGCAGCGTTAAAACTACGTTAAAGCTGAACTGCATTGATGCTAAAGCTCGTGGCGACATTAGATTGTTTTGGGAGGACTATAGTTGATTTAAATGCGGCAGGGGTCTAGCCAACTCCCAAGCTCTGGTGCAATTTTGTACATCTAAATGCGCGTCGCAAGTATGCATTATCCGCGTTGCCGTTACATTGGGGGTTCAGATGCTTCGTTTTAGTTTCGCTTTGTTGTTCGTCTGTGTCTTGGCCTCAACCACAATAGCTAAAACATTTTCTGTGCCAGCCAAAAACTCTGCCGTAACAGTAACAATCCCCGACTCTTGGGAAACGGAGCAGATTGATTTTGGATATAGTGCTCAGTCCCCTGACGGTTCGGTATTCTTTTTTATTGAGTCTGCAACCGCGAGCAGACTAGAAGTTTTGCTTAAAAATAATAGAGATTGGATGGAAGAACAGGAAATAGTGTTAAAAGGTGAACCTGTTATTTCGGATATAATCATAAACGGTATCCCCGCTCAGCTTCATCATTTTGATGCAACTGATGAAAACGGCGACACTACAGTCGATTTCGTATTGATGGATGCGGGCGCTGGACGCGTTATAATGTTTACTTTGTGGGGAAGCATTAGTGATTTGAAGAACAACGCCACTGATATCAATGCTATTAAAGCAAGCATTAAGCCTATAAAAAAATAGGATGATAAGTGGAACGCTCGAATTAGAATTCTTGTGTAATCACTGAGAACCAGCTTCTCTGATCTGGAGCCTTTGCGATGTTTAGACACGGCAGTCTAGTCATACCTTTTATTTTGATGTTATCTAATGTCGCAATAGCTCAAACTGGAGGATGGGGCACCCCAGTTAATCCAGCACCGAAACAAGCTGAACGCGCCCCAATCGAGAGCGAAAAAAACTCCAAGCCGATAGATTTAGCGCAGGCAGAAAAGGCGCTCGAACAAGCTTGGGATGCATCCCCCTTGTTCGCGCGGAACGCAATGTTTGTGCGGGAGCCAGCTCCAATGTTTGGAGCATTTTCTGCGCGCGCTTCCAACGTATTTCAAGCTGGCGAAGAAATGCTCACATATGCTGAGCCAATTGGATATTTGCACAGGATAAATGCCAATGTCGTTGACTTTGGTTTAAATATTGATTTTCTTGTGAAGTCCAAGGCTGGTCAAATTATTGGTGGTCAAGAAAACTTCAAGTCGGTCAGCTTTGTATCAAATGTTCGCAATCGTGAATTAATGCTGAATTTATCGATGCGGGTTACTGGAGTGCCGCCAGGCGAATACGTGCTGGAATGGAAATTAAGAGATCAAAATAGCAATAAAGTTGCCGTGGTAGCGCAGCCATTCCAAATTTCCCAATAAGTTGAAGTAGCATCTTTGCTGGCGGTGTTACGGCAACTCAATAAGCAGCCAACCACCCACGCATAGTCTAGACTAAGTGTGCTGGACCCGACTTTGAGTTTATAACGGTTTATAACTTTCCCACACGCAAAAAAGCTAAGTCTAAGAAGACCATAACTCTCTGTTTATGTTGGGCTTCGATGGTGGGCACACTAGGGCTCGAACCTAGGACCCGCTGATTAAGAGAATTTTCATGCGCCGTTGACCCATGATGACAGCGCATGACTGGATGTGATTTAAGTTATTGAAATTAAAGTAGTTATTTGAATAAGCGCTGCTATACTGGTGGACAGAGTGCCTCGATCGGCCGCCACGGACTTACGCTAAACTTACGCAAAATCCGATGGCGACCGTCGCTTCGAACGGGTTCTGCCATGGTCAAACGCTACACCATCAACCAAAAGAACCTTACCCAATTTGCCTGTGCCGAGGGGCGCAAGGATACGCTCTATTTCCTTGATGGAGAGCGCGGCCTCGCTCTGCGATGCTCCGCCGGAGGTGGTCGGTCTTGGGTTTTCCAATATGTCTCCCCGATCACGGGCCATGACCGTCGGGTGGCTTTGGGAAAAACAGATGCAGTCCCCGTCTCCGTTGCCAAAGCGCGCGCCCAAAAGCTTCGTGGCATCATCGCTTCTGGCCGCTGTCCCCATCACGAGGAACAGGAACGTCTTCGGCAGGAAGCGGCCCCAAAACCACCAACTGTTGCCCAAGCCATCGAAATCCATTCCGAACGGCTGCTACGCGACCTCAAGCATCCAGAACATCGAATCCGCCAACTCAAACAGGATTTGAAGCCCCTGTTCGACCATCTCATTAAAGACGTCACCCGACGCGAGTGGGTTGATCTCTTCGAAACGGTCGCCAAACGGGCCCCCTACGCTGCAAATCGACTGCAAGCCGCTGTCTCAGCAATGTATAGTGACCTCTGCGATCGTGGCGTTCTGGAGCTCCATCCCCTCCTCCGTCTAAAGAAACGCACAAAGGAAGCAGCGCGTGACCGTGTCTTCTCACTTGATGAATTGAAGCGCTGCTGGCAGCTGGCTAGCTCAGACACCCCTGCCCAATCAGCCGACCAGTTTCGTCACTTAATTGGATTGCTAGCTCTGACCGGCTGCCGCCGCGAGGAGATAGCCGCCATGAGCTGGAGCGAAGTGGATATGGAGCGCCGCCTGTTCAATCTTCCGGCAGCACGCTCGAAAACAAAAGTCGGACGTACGATGCCGCTTTGTGATCAAGCAATCCGCATATTGGAGCAGCGTCCTCTTTTACCCAAGGGTGACTTTATATTCGGCGACGCGACCCTGGGCCGGAGTTCGTTCTCAGGCTTTTCGAAAGCATGGTCTATGTTCCGCAAAGAGGCAGGCATACCAGATGATCTGCGAATGCATGATCTTCGACGCACTTTCTCGACTTATGCTGATGAACACGTCGAAGCCCAAATCCCCGTTATCGAAGCTTTCTTAGGCCATCTATCAGGAACACGCTCCGGGATAGTGAGCGTCTATAACCGTGCAAATTATCTGAGCCGCACAAAACTGCTGGCGCAGGGTTATGGAGATTTTTTGGATGGTCTAATTACAATTAGACTGATGGATTAGCTACAAAGGCATTTTCTAACTAATCTTTACTTTAGGAAAAATCACTTTGCAGAGGGCAGAACAGCCAGCGTCAAAAATAAAAATACAGCTGTCTGCTCTTTCAAGTTGTAATGAGAATCTCAGCAAGCTTAAAATGAAAGAGTTTCGATAGACAATACCGTCGGAGCCCTGCCACCAAACTGATAAATATTGTCTCATTACCCGAACGCGCTAATTGAACTCCCGGGAGCTTCCGCTATGCTTCGTTGAACGGGTCATCAGCGCCCACTTGAAAGCGAAAAAAAGGGGGGGGACATGACGCCTAAGCCAGCGCCGGTCTTGCGTCTAGGGGACATATTCTCAGCTTTCGTCGGCACTATGCTTACTGGCATTTTGCTTACCGCTGCGCCGGGCGCTGGCGCTCAAGAGCCGGACTTCTATCGTGGAAAGACCCTGACCATATTCGTGGGTTCGGACGCGGGCTCCGGCTATGACGCCTACGCGCGACTGGTCGGCAGGCACATCGGTAGACACCTGCCAGGCAATCCAACTGTAGTGGTGCAAAATCAGCCCGGAGCCGGTAGCATCACAATGGCCAATGCACTTTCCCTCAGCGGGCAACAAGACGGCACAGCGATTGGCGCACCGCAGTCCAGTGTTGCCTTCGAAAAGCTGCTGCATTTGCTCTCGCCACAAGGGAAGGCTGCTACATTCGATCCGACGAAGCTAAACTGGCTCGGCACCGTCGCGCAGGACACATTCGTCGTTCTCGGCTGGCATAAGAGTAATATCCGAGGGACAAACGATATTCTGACCAAAGAATTCGTCGTTGGGACATCTGGACCGAACACCGACGGCTCGCTGATCGTCGCCATCATGAACAAGTTGATGGGCACGAAGATCAAACTCATCACCGGCTATAAAGGCACGGCGGCACAATTGCTGGCGCTCGAGGCTGGTGAGATCGATGCCTCTTCCATGGCCTATGCGACTGTAGCGACGCTGCGTCCAAACGCGCTGCGCGCCCAGGAGATCACAGTCCTCCTCCAGATTGGGCGCGAAAAGCACGCGGATCTCCTTGACGCACCGCTGCTGAGTGAACTTATTAAGGATCCAGATGATCGCGCAGCCGTTTCGATCATTTTCGACAAGTACCAGATGGGTCGTCCATTTTTTGCTCCGCTAGGCGTGCCGGCCACGCGCGTGGCGATGCTGCGTACAGCCTTCGACGCGACCATGAAGGATCCGGCTTTGATCGCGGAGGCGGATAAGCAGAAACTTGAAATGAGCCCGCTCTCGGGCGCACAGGTGCAGTCCCTCGTAGATCGGCTCTATGCAAGCCCCGAACCGCTCGTGCGACGCGCGCGGCTGCTGCTCGGCACTGAGAAGTGACCCTAGGTTCAAGTGCAATGAAAATCACCGATGTCGAAGCCTATCACATCGCCATCCCATTCGAGCACGGCGCGCCGCCGCCATCGCAAAGCGGCGGAGGCGTGCGCACGACGCTCGACGCCGTCTATGTGCGCGTCTCAACCGATGCGGGCCTTACAGGTTGGGGCGAGTGCTTCGGTTTTAATTGCTGCCCGGTTACGCATTTCGCTCTTGGTCGCATCCTGAAGCCGATGCTCATCGGCCGTTCGTGTGACGATATCGGCGCCCTGATGCTCGATATGCATCGGCGCGTTCAGAGCAGCGGCCGCAATGGCCCGCTGATCTTCGCGCTTTCAGGCGTGGACATCGCATTATGGGACATCGCAGGCAAGGCGAGGAAGACACCCATCCATCGCATGCTTGGCTCGACTGGCACGCGTTCGCACATTCCAGCTTATGCGAGCCTGATGCGCCTCGATACGCCGGCGAATGTACGTAAGGTCTGTGGCGATGCGATCATGCGCGGCTACAGCCAAATCAAGCTGCACGAGCGAACAGCGGAGACCGTGGCCGCCGCGCGTGAAACCGCAGGCGAGACCTTTCCGATCATGCTCGACACAAATTGCACCTGGGATCGATCGACAGCGATGGAGATGGCCCGCCAGCTCGAATCCTATGATCTCACATGGCTCGAGGAGCCGATCTTTCCTCCCGATGATTACAAAGCTCTGGCGACTCTGCGCAGGGAAACTAATATCCCCATTGCGGCTGGAGAAAATCTCGGCAATCTGCTCGACGTCGAGCGAATGCTCGACGCCGCCGCAGTCGATATCGTGCAGCCTGATCCAATCAAAATGGGCGGGATCACGGAATGCTGGAAGGCGTTGCAGATCGCGGAGGCGCGTGGGGTGCAGGCCGAACCGCATTCGCCATGGCATGGGCCGGGACTGGCGGCCGCGCTTCATCTGATCGCTGCGATGAAGACGGATTGTCTCGCCGAATTCTATTATGCAGACTTGCGCATGTCGCCTATCGGAGACGCAGGCGTTCCGCGCGGCGGGTTCCTCGCCGTGCCGGATGGGCCGGGCCTTGGAATCGAGGTCGACGAGCGCGTGCTCGCTGAATTTCGCGTCGCCTGACCCTGCAGCGAGGCCGCCATGAAGGTATGCATATTCGGAGCGGGCGCAATCGGCGGTCACGCTGCCGCGCGCATGATCTCCACGGACGTAGCCAAAGTGTCCATAATTGCACGTGGGCCACATCTCGAGGCGATCAGGCAGCGAGGGCTCATCCTGCGGACGGAAGGCGCTGAGATCGGCGGGCACCCCGTCGCGGCCTCGGATGATCCGGGGCGATTGCCACCGCAGGATCTCGTGATCGTTACTCTAAAGGCGCACGCGCAGCCTGCGGCTGCGGACAGCATCGCCCGGCTCCTTGCGCCAGGCGGGTTGACGCTTTTCGCCATGAATGGCGTGCCATGGTGGTGGAAGAAGGGCTACGCAGACGCCGGGCCGCTCGAACGCGTCGATCCCGGCGGCTCGCTGTGGCGCACGATTGGCCCGGAGCGTGCACTGGGCGCCGTCGTCAACTCGTCGAATCACGTGGTCGAGCCGGGAATCATCGTGCATGCGGGCGCGAAGCGGTGGACTATTGGCGACCCGAACTGGCCAGACTCCCCCATTGCACAAAAAGTGGTCGATCTCTTCAACTCCGCAGGAATGGAAGGCGTGCTTACGCCCGATATCCGTCGAGATGTTTGGCGTAAGCTATTGACCAACATTAGCGGTAGTCCAATCGCGGCCCTAACGCGGCTTTCCGGTAAAGATACGCCGGCCGTCATAGGGTTAGATCGTCTCGCCATGAAGTTGATCGAGGAAGCGCTCCTTGTCGCTGCCGCAGAAGGACATGATCTGCGCGACGATGTCACGCTGGAAAGCATCGCTAGGCCGGCGCGCGGCCGTTTTCCAGGCAAACCCTCCATGCTGCAGGACGTGGAGGCCGGGCGCACGCTCGAAGCTGAGGCCCTCATGGGGCAAGTGCAAGATTTCGCTTGCTCACACGGGATACCTACGCCGACCATAGACACGGTTTTTGCGCTTCTCTCTGGGCTCAACCGCTCTTTGCAACTCGCGCATCAGCGAGCCGAAAATTGATCTTTATTCTGGCTTTCTCTGTTGCGCTTCGTGGCGAGCGAAGATTAAATGTTCTTCAAGTTAGACTCTTCCTAAATTAGCTTCTAAATCGTTAGATCGGAGACAACAGAGCGAAAGGAATTATGTTCGTCTTTTAGGCTCTTAAGTTACACATCAGGGAGGTATATTTTTCAGGGGCATGTCAGTTCGGCAGGCCTCGAGCGGATCTAACTGCATATCTCAAAATTAGGTTTACTTTTACAGGGTAGCAGATTCAAGTTGTTAATCTGGTTGCTGCGGGGCCTCAGGAAAATGCAGCTTGCTTCTTGTTTGCGGCATATTGATGAACATGCAACAATCGTAAAATGGCAGAAAACCTACTCATAGATCCGTCGGGCCTTCTTCACGATTTCTGGCCGCGCCTTTCTCATGCCCGCAATGATCGCTTCCGCTTCCTGGCCAGTAAGTGGGTAGATCGTTTCCTGCAGCTTCTCCATCTCTCCCACAAAACCGGGGTCGCGCATGGTTTCGTTGAAGCCAGCACGCAGAAGTGCAAGCCTGTCCAGTGATATCCTCGCTGGTGCAACATATGGTCGGCCCAGCTTGTCCGCTGCGTAGAGAAGCTCCAATAAATCCCGCTCATCAGCGGTTTTGGCGAGATCACCAACGTAGACCGCGCTCGAGGGAATGCCCGGCATCAACCGCTCGCTAAAACGCACGAAGACATGCGCGCGGCTATTTTGAATCCAGTTCGACGGAATACTTGCCATACCTCCGCAGTCGCCCTCGAGTTCGCCGCGCTCGATCGCAAGTCGCAGTTCGGAACTTCCGGGAAAGCCCATGATTATACGCACGTTGGCACCGAAAACCTCTCGAAGTGAGGATCCATTGATGTAATTGCTCGCGCCGGTACCGGTAGTTCCCATGATGAAGGGATTATCCTTCTGGCGCAGGATTAGGTCATTCCAGCTTTTCACGCCGTTTGGGCCAAAACCATAGCAGACGCGCGAATAGTCGGCGCTGACAACACCCACCCATGAGACGTTCGAAAAGTTGACGCGGACATTTTCAGGCGCGACCACCGACTGCGTTATAATGCCGGGCAGAAAAGTACCCATCACCGTGCCGTCGGCCGGCGCGACGGATTCGATAAATGTTAGCGACGTCAGACTTCCTGCGCCTGGCATGTTCTGGACAACCACGTTGGGGCGGCCGGGAAGGTGCTTACCCATGAAGCGCGACATTGATCGCGAGATCAGGTCAAACGCTCCCCCTGGCGTTGCGCCAACCACGATCGAAACCGTCTTACCCTTATAGAAATCGTCCGCCTTCGCGCTTCCAGGCAACAGGAGAAATTGCGTCAGCATCACGTAAAGGCAGACAAAGATCATGCTGCTTGCTGGCATCCCGATGCGCAGGCGCATTTTCCGGTGCTCCTCTGCTGCGCAGCCTCTATCAGCCGCTGACGCACGACTTGAGTTAGATTTTATACTTGGTCTTCATGCTCGCAAAAAACCCGTCATTCTGAAGCTCTTCGTGGATGGAATTGTCGAGATAAGCGTTAAGATCTTTGTTTGCCGGCTGCAGTATATCAATTATGTTTTTCGCGCCCTCGAACGTGAGTTCAGTATTGATTGGTGTTTCGCGTTTAAAATTCTCATACGCTTCGTTGATGATCTTCGCATCACTCAAATTGAGTTCTCGTGCAAGCGTCTCCTTCGCCTGCTTCGGATTAGCGAGCGCTAAGTAATTGCCCTCCACCGTCGCCTTTATGAAGGCGACCGCAAGATTTCGGCGCTCGGCGAGAAACTTTCGACTCACGACCAGCCCGCTGTAGAGCCAGGGCGTCCGGTCTGCGTAGAGGTCGATGAGCGGCTGCATACCCATCGCTAGCGCCTTGCTACGATAGGGTTCTCCCATGAGGGAGGCTGAGACCTTACCCTCACAAACCGCGGAAAGCCGCTCGACACCGATCTCCTTGATCGTTACGTCCTCACGAGAAAGCCCCATCTTACGTAAGGCTAGAGTCGTGGTTGGATCCGTCTCGGAGCCGACGCTGCTGATGCCGATGACCCCGCCCTTAAGATCAACCGGATTGCTGACACCCGGCGCACCGAACATGGTATTTCGGATAATGTTGCTTAGCGAACCGATAGTAACAAGGTCATGGCCCATCGAATTTGCTCGGACAACGGACGACATGCCGATGTGCATGAGGTGAATGTGGCCACTGTCAAGATCGGGTCCCGACTTGCTGCCCCCGACAACAGGGACGATATCGACTTCGAGCCCATAAGCTTTGTAAAGCTCCGCCGCCTTGGCCATCCAAATTGCGAAGAACGTGTTTGCAGGCGACGCAAGGCCTACCTTGAAGGCTTTCAGCTCAGCCATATTCCCTCCCCACATTACCGGCACTTTTTCAAAAACCGGGATTTTATTTATCTTAATTCCGGCGCGAGGCACCCGCTAGCGGAAAATTCGCGTTTTGTTGCTTACAGAAGGGCGCGCAGTCCCTGTTGCGCATGCGAATGCTGCGCCGCGACATAATCGGGCGGCTGTGGCCGTAGGGTCGGGCTTCACAAGTTTGGCGAAGGAGAGCAGACTTAAGCGCGCGCGGCCAGTAGCGGACCCGCGCAGCTTAAAATGGTGCGGCGCGAGGACAAGCGGGAAGAGAGAACGCCATTGGCAAGCCGCAACGCGGCCATGGGAGCACGCCTATGGAGCCTTTTAGAATTTCGCGCAGACGTTTCTTGGGTCGGCTCTCGCCGCTGGCGCGGCGTCTTTGGCCTCGCCTGTATTCGCGCAGACGCGTCAACGCATCATCGTGGATTCACAAATGCACCTCTGGAGGGCTAATTCTCCGGACCGGCCCTGGACGCCGGGGTCGCGTCCGCAAATTCCTGAGCCGATGACGCTGGAGCGAGCGCTCGCCTTGATGGACGAGGCGGGCGTCGACAAGCTCGTCATCGTGCCGCCAAGCCTTGAGGGCGTTCGCGTGGATTATGGACAGGAGGCGGCGCGACGTTATCCAGGTCGCTTTGCCACCATGGGCCGGGTTGCGCTCGATGATCCGCAAATTGCGCAAAAAATGGCGAACTGGCGCGACCAGCCGGCTGTTCTGGGCGTGCGTCTCAATATCGGCCCTGAACAGGTGCGCCAGTTACAGGCGGGACTGAGCGAGCAATTCTGGCCCGCCGCCGAGAAGGCAGGTGTGCCAATCATGTTTCTCGCGCCCGACGCCATGCCGCTGTTCGCAAAGGTCGCGGAGCGTCATCCGCAGTTGACGCTCATCGTCGATCACATGGGCATTTCGTCGGAAGCCATGCATGCGGGCCGGACAGGCGATCTCGTGGCGGAAACGGCGAGCCTCGCGAAATATCCAAATGTCTCGGTCAAACTCTCTTCCATCCCTCTTTTCAGCAAGGAGGATTATCCGTGGCGCGACGTGACGCCTCATGTGCGGCGACTTTTCGAAGCCTATGGTCCGCGCCGGAGCCATTGGGGCACCGATATAACGAATTCATTCAGAAAGGGGAGTTACAAGCAACGGCTTACCCAGTTTACCGAACAGCTCGATTTCATGTCAGAGGATGATCTCGACTGGGTGATGGGCCGCTCGATTCTGGAACGTTTACGCTGGTCGTGATTACACTCGTGCATGTTCATAGAGCAATGCATGCTTTCCAAATCCGTCGGCAGTTTTCTTTCGGGATGAAGATGCGCAGCCGCGCGGGCTCCTGGGGGCCGCGCGACCAGGCGTTGGTGCCCGCCTTCTAAAGCAGGCGGGAGGAGTAGCCCGAGCGCTTCACCACGCCGTCTCGCGCAGTCGACGCCATGGCCGCGATCTTCCTCTCGTCCACGCCCACAAGCGCGCCACGCCATTTCATGGCCCTGCCCGCGATAAGCACGGTTTCGACATTCATTGGGTTCATTAGGTTGACGACCGAGCCGGCCGCATTGTTGAGTGGCCACACATTTAGACGCGCGGCGTCGAGTAGCACAATGTCCGCGTCCTTACCCGGCGTGATTGAACCCGTGCGTGCGCCAAGCCCCAGCGCATTTGCGCCGTCGATAGTAGCAAATTCTAGCACGTCGCGTACGGTGAGCAAACGCGGCTGGTCTTTCGCGTCCTTCTGCCCACGCTGGAGAGCGAGTAGCCGTTGAAGGGCGAGCGTGGAGCGCATCACCGTGAATGGATCCTGCGCGAAGGTCACATCAACATCGGAGCTCAGGCTCGGTCGGATACCGTGGTCGAGCGCCTCCTGAATTCCGGGCATACCATGGCCCATCATCATCTCAATGGGCGGCGATAGCGACACGACGCCGCCGGAATCCTTGATAAGTTTCCATGATTCAGCACTGAGCTGCGTGCAATGTATGTATTCGTCGCCCGGCCGCAGTAGATTAGCCCGCGCAAGATCCATGAGCGCCTTCTCTGTGCGATGATTTACGCCATGCGACACGAAGCGCACGTTCGCCCGGCGCGCGGCCTCAAACTGCGCAGGTACAAGCGTACCAGCGAGAGCTATGGAAAGTAATTGATCGGACGCACTGAAATGGGTGATCGCGAGGCGCGATACGTCGTCTGGATATTTGTGCTTGTCGCCCGCGCCGCGCGAATAGGCGTAGACGCCGCGGATACCGGAATCCTTGAGCGCCTTGATGCCCGCTTCGCTATGCTCCGGCGTATGGTTCACCTGTGAGGTGTCCACCGCGCAGGTGGTGCCCATATCGATCATGCCAAGCGCGGAGATAAGCGTCCCGATATAGACATCGTCGGCTTCATAAGCGGCCGTGAGCTGATCGCTGATTTCCTTCGAATAGTCCGGTTGCAACAATCCATTGGGGAGAATATTGCGCAAGAGTCCCTGATAAAAATGATGATGCGTGTCCACGAATCCCGGCACGAGGATCTTGTCTTTTGCGTCAATTATCGCCACATCGCCGCCGACGCTGAGGCTGGGGCGGACTTCGCGGATCTTGCCATTCTCAATGAGCACATCGGCGGCGGCGAAATCGCCAACCTTGGGATCCATAGTGAGGATGGTGGCACCCCGGATGAGGATGCGGCGGGCTGACTGGATCCGGGCGAGTTCGGCTATCGCGTTCGCTTCCTGCGCGCGCAGGCCGAGCGGTAGGGAGAGCGCAGGTAGCAGCGCGGCGGACGCCGCGACCCCTCGCATGAAGCCGCGCCGCGTGAGGCTCTGTTCCACGGTTGCTCCTTCAGCGCTGCAGATAAAACGGCGCCTTCTGGGTTTGGCGGATTCGTCACAAACGATGCACATAGCGCTCCCCCCTTGGTCTGTTGTGGTTGGTATTGTTTGATCTGGTGCGACCCGCGTCGCATGCCACGCTTGGGGAAGTCTGCTCCCGTTCCGCGCGCTTGTGAAGGGCGGAGGTGCGCCATCGGGAAAAACGAATCAGAACTCGCGCGGCGGCTGCCGCGAAGAAACTCGTCAACGAGCGCAGTGTGATGCACATGCCGCCGATCAGATTTAGGCGGTAAGTTTGCTTGTCCTCCAGATCTTTTGCGAGGGGCAAATTAGTTAAGATCAAGATTCCTCGTGACGCTTCGTCATTATTGACCCCTGTATCTTTTGTGACCGGCTGCCTCGATTTGGCTGATCCAATGGTGTTCCGAGATCAGGATCACCATCACGCCAGTGACTGACGAGCCCCCAGCCCGGATAGTCAAACTCCCGTGCAGCGCAAGTGGCCCAGCTGGAACCGGTAATCTGCGCGTTTGAGGAGCAGGAATTATCAACGCTTGCGTTGCGGTTCCTCGCGGGGCATCCTGACTGTGAACTCATGTTCGGCTGAATAAAGCTCTGAACGGCGCGTAGAAAACAACGACGCGGCTCGAATTCCGCGCACTGGGAACCGCTTATGTCATGGGGGGCATAGATGCGTATCAAACGATTTTGGTCTCTTCTTTTATCTGCGATCGGGTTGACCGTATCTTTTGCGGCAAGCGCTCAGGACTTCTATGGGGGCAAGGTCGTCAAAATTGTAGTCGGTTCCTCCACAGGCGGTGGATACGACAGCTATGCTCGTCTTCTAGCGCGCCATATGGGTAGGTATATTCCTGGGCAGCCGACCTTGGTCGTCGTGAACATGCCGGGTGCGGACGGCATAATCGCAGCTAACCACATTTATAATCTGGCCGAAAAAGATGGAACTGTCTTCGGTACCTTCAACCGTTATGTCGTACTTCTCGGTCTTCTAGGAAATAAGCAGGCGCGTTTTGATCCGGAGAAATTTGGATGGATCGGAACAACCGCTAGTTACCGCGACAACGCTTATTTACTTGTGATTCGATCCGCCCTGCCGCACCGAAACATCTCGGATCTGCGTAATCCACAAATGCCGATTCATCTTGGAAACGCAGGAACGGACGTTCCGGCTATCCTACGAGAAGCGCTTGGTCTCAACTTCAGGGTGGTCGCAGGCTACAAAGGCAGCGACGATTTGGAAGTCGCGTTTGAGCGCGGCGAGGTCGATGCGCACTCCAGCGGCTGGGCATCAATACAATCGCGCCATGATGACTGGATCAAGAACGGCTTTATCAGGCCGATGATTCAGTTCGGTCGAATCGACCGCCTTGCTGCTTTGCCTGACGTTCCGACGGCGCGTGAACTGACGACTAATGCCGAAGATCGAGCGCTGATTGAATTTGCAGAACTTCCCCTTCTAATCGCTCGCCCGTTCGCTACCCCTCCAGGTGTCCCTAAAGAACGCCTTGAAGTATTGCGTGCGGCCTTCGCAAAGGTGATGAACGATCCGCAATACCTCGCTGAAGGCGCGAAACAAAAACTTGAATTGACGCCAATGGATGGCGCATCGGTTGCAAAGCTCGTTGAATCAATAACCAATGCGCCGCCATCGGTTGTGGAGCGCTACAAAAAGGCCCTCGACGGCAAGATGCCGACGGGCGGATGAGACAGCTTCATAAGCAACTGCGGAGCGGGGAGGTAGTCATGCGTCTGATGTTTTTGAACCAGGCTCCAAAAGCGTCGTACGACGTATCCAGAATCGAAGCGCTTCTGAATAGTTATGCGTCGCCAGGCACCAAGATCGAGGTAGCTTTTCCGGATCAGTACGAAGGCTCGCAGCTCCACAACACAATAGGCCAGCAGAGCGCGCTCAATGGTCTTCACCACATGCTAGAGACACCTTCAATCATCAAGAAAATATTCTGGGCAGAAAAGAATGGATATGACGGCGTCATTTCGTCAAATACTTTCGATCCTGGTGTTGACGGTGGGCGCCTTGCTGTCAAAATTCCAGTAATCGGTCCACTGCGCACGAGTGTTAATTGGGCATCCACTCTTGCTGACCGGGTGGGTATCACCGTTCCACTTTCAACTCATGTACCCTATACAAAGCGAATTCTTCGTTCACATGGCCTTGATCGCGTCGTAGCGGATGTTGTGCCGATCGGTGTTTATAAGAACGCGCGAGAGCGTAAGACCGAAATATTCGAAACAACCGTTACACTGATTCGTGAACTTGTTGATAACAAGGGCGCAGAAATCATCGTACCACTCGGGGGCGCGCTAATACCATATATCGTTGACCCAGACGAGCTGGCAAAGGTAACTGGCGTTCAGGTGCTGAACACTAAGGCCATAAGTATTCGCTTCGCAGAGGCATGTGTTCGATTTGGAATGACCCAAAGTGCAATTTCCTATCCGCGAGCCAATATTGAATACGATGATTTTGTTAGGATCGCCTAAGGGGAAGTCAGTGCATCCGAAAATTCGGCGATCCCCGGTGCCGCGTGAAGATTATGCACCGCCTGAACGATTGCATCGCGACTTTCTTGCGCTAACACATTTTGTGTGACGCGATGGAACTTTGCATGCACCGCTTTTTCTACTAGCCCTTCGCGAGCCCATCCTGGGGGTGCGAGAACCTCGACTGAATAGCCACGCGTCTTGGTCTGTGCCTCAAGCTTACATGCGAAATTCTCGGGCGCTTTTCGCCGCAATCTTTCGGAGGTCTCGGGTACAATTTTTTTCATAAGCTCGCGAACGCTTGGATCCTTCCAGCGCTGATTGGCGAATTGCTTCATGCCCAGTTCACCATCAAGTGCTGCTACGGCTACAAGAAAAGGAATGCTATGGTCGGCAGCCTCCCGTGATGTAGGATTGGCGCGCTCCGCATCAGCCAGATGCCTGATGACCGTTGGATGATCTCCCATCTCTAAGAGTAATGACCCGATGCCAGATACGTCGCCACCGAGTTGTTTATTGAGTTGAATCGCAGCCTCCACTGCGCATTGTGCAGTCCCCACGCAGGGGAATGGTTTGATCCGTGCGTTCATAATGTAATCCGAATTATCCATCGGCATAACAAGCGCTTCGCGCGCTTTAAGGTTGGAAAAAAGCGAACGCATCCCACGCTTGTGGTCGATTACTGCTCGCGGTCCTGAAACTCCACCTGCGGCAAGTAACACAGCTTCCGCAGCTGAACGCGCGACGAGTGCGTTGGCGATAGATTTTGCTGAGCTGATATGCCCGGTACGCACCATTGCCGAAGTGGCGGAGCGTGCTATGCTGAGCGCCAGTGCATCTGCTGTCTGTTCTTCAGACAATTTTAGAATTCTGCATGCAATCGCAGGAACAACAAGACCTGAATACGACACACCATCCCATTCACCCGCATCAATACCAAACGCTTTAACGCGACCAAAGATCTCATAGCCAATTACTATGGCTTCTAGCAGGGTACGACCGGTTGCTCTGGCATGCTCAGCGAAGGCAAGAGCGACTGGAATGTTGTCGCTCGGATGCCCTCCAAGTCTTGTTTGCTCGCCTTCGACGCGGAAGACATAATCATTAAGGTCAAGAGCGCGACATAGCGCACCGTTAGCGAGTATTGCATTCGCCACACTTGTTCTGGCGGAATAGCCGATGATTTGGCAGTTCGGAGCTCCACCCCAGCTAATTACGGTATCTACGACTGCCGAAGCCCCATGGTCCTGTCGTCCCGCGATGGCGCAGCCGATTGTGTCGAGTAGTAGTAACGACGCTTGTTGCAGCTGACGGGTCGGGATCGAGCTAACTCGGGAGGTAAGTTGGTGCGCTAATTTTTCGATGGTTGTATCGTGCATGGCGAATGATCGTTACGGAGCCGTTGGCATCACCGTAGCCAGACCCTTTGAGATGATCTAGAGAAAACTTCATTTAAGATAGTAATTATCACCGCTCTGTCTTGCAAAGGTTGTTCGAAATGCGCAGACTTTCAGTTATTTCTACTGCGGGCGGTTTATATCGCAGTGACGGGGACGGCTCCGTAGAGGTGTTGAGCCGTTTTCATATCGTTTTGATATCTCTCTTTGTTCAGCGTGAAATTACTCTCGCCATTTAGAAGCTGACCTCGAGGCTTCTCGTTAGAGCTCTCCCAATACCAATCATCCCAAGGGCTATTGGATGGTGTACAAGGCCTGCCTTCGGCCGACCCTGTGCTGTGAGAACCTCGACCTGCCGAAGTTTGGCGACAATCTCTTCCGCCTTGTGCCTTTTCCTAGCCATTCTCATTCCTCCTCAAGGCTCATAAGCCATACATCAGGGAGGACCACTTTTCAGGGGGCAGACCAGGGAAATCCGCCAAAAAACTAACATTAAAACCGGTCCGCTTCTCCCGTGTCACCTCATTCTCTTATCGCTCCGACTATTAGCGGAAATTAAGCCTGTTATGCCTAGCTAATTTGATGGACCTTTATAGCTTGGAAGGCAGCAGGCCAGCTGTCTGAGTTCGCGGACAGGACTGGCGAGGGGCAGTTGCTCCTCGCCGATACCTTCACTTCTCCGCGCTGAGCGTATCTTTTAAAAGCGAGATTGTCTCCGGTGATTGGGCGAGCGCTTCCTTGATCTGCGCCAGAACTTCGTCGCCATAGGTAGGCTCTAGCGGGCGCCCGAGCTTCTCCGCCTTCTGCTGGGCTCCCTTGTCTTCCATGGAGTGTTTGAAGGCGCTGCGAAGTGCGGCCAGCCGGTCAGCGGGAATGTTTGGCGGGCCGGCGGTCAGGCGGGAGATATTGCCCTGTGACTGCACGAGCGCGATCAGCCTGAGCGAGGCGGGGTCGCCCACAAGGTCAATGACCTGCGGGACGTCCGTATCCTTGCCGCCAATCTGCGCAATAAACTTGCCGTAGCCGTTCGCCACGAAATTCTCATAGGAGGAGCGCGAAGCAAGAGCTCCGAAAATCTCACCGCGGCGCATGGCCTGCATATCTTCGGTCCCGTTATAGCCGGTCTGGACGCGGATGGGTAGCTTCAGCGCCCGCGCGAGCATGATCGTCTCCACATATGCCGCTGCGCCAACGCCTGCGGTGGCGAAATTCACGGGCTCCGGAGAATTCACAAGATCGTGCCAATTGCTGATCTTCGATTGTGGCGTGACGATGAACACGCGAGGATCAGAGGCCGCTTTTCCAATCCAAGACATCTTGGTGAGATCGAATTTAGCAGCGCTGTAATTCATAAGCTGGTTGTAAAGAAGGCCGGTGTTAAACGTACCTATCGTTAGGCCGTCGTTGCGTGCCGCGTAAATCGCGTTTGCGCCTACTAAGTGTCCGGCACCGGGCATGTTGCGAATGATGATCGTGGAGCCCGGCAGATATTTCTGCATATATTCCGCGACGAGCCTACCGTAGGTGTCATAGCCACCGCCGGGCGCGGTCGCTACAATGTAATTGATAGTCTTTCCAGCGAAAAAATCTGCGCCGCTCTGGGCGAAGGCGCCGCCAACCATGAGGCTAGTGGTCGAGCATGTGAGCAAGACAGCAGAACATGTGGAAAATGCATTATGACGCATTGTGCCCCTCCATGAACCGACAGGTCCTGAATTTCTTTATATGATGCTCTTTTCTGACGCCAGCATCTCATTGTACCTCGCTCGCAGATCTAATTCGCCGCATCTGTTCAAGCACCTGCGGCGGTGCCTGCGCCAGTTTCGAGATGACCGCTATCACCTCCTCGCCGGTGAGCGGAGAGATGTCGATACGCAACTTGTTAGCATCCGCAAGGTATTCGGGATCCTTCACCATATTGGTGAATGCGCGTCTCAATGCATCCGCCTGCGGCTTTGGTACGTCGGGGGGCGCTGCGAAGGGGCGCGCTAATGTGTTGGAAAGCTCTGCGAGCTCGAGCAGGGCGAGCTCGTCCGGGCTGCGCGCTAGTTCGCGAGCAGTAATCGTGTCAGGAAAATCGGGGTGGCGTTTTGACATGCCGAACTGGAGCAGTAGACGCACGGGCCCATTTGGAGAAACCCAATCGGGTCGCGAAGAGCGCACGGCTGAATAATCGAGCGAGCGCGCGTCGATCTCTCCGCGCTCGACCGAAAGGAATAGCGCGTTAGAATCGCGATATCCGGCTATAAGCTTGATACGTAGACCAAGGCCGTCACGTAGGAGAAGGGCCCAGTCGTTACCGCCGGAACCGGCGCCCGTGCCCCCAACCACAAGCTCCGGCCCGCCAGTACGCAGTAGGTCTCGCGCATCCTTAATTGACGCTTCCTTGCGGATGAACATCAGATAGACCTCTTCACTACCACCGGCGGGCGTGCCGATCCATGTGAAGCGCGTCGGATCAAAGCGTACATTTGGGTTTGCCTTGAGCAGCGCTGAGAGCGGCATCTCCCGCGCGAATGTCCCGAAGGTTGAACCGTCCTTAGGCGCGGAATTGTATATAAAGTTCGCCGCGGTAAGCGAGCCAGCGCCTGGCATGTTTTGCACTACGATTGTGGGGGCACCTGGCAGGAAACGCGACATGTGGCGCGCTAAATGTCGAGCATAAACGTCATAGCCGCCTCCCGTTCCGTAGCCCACGATGAGGGACATGGGGCGATCCTTCAGAATAGCCACGCCATCCTGCGCTTTGGCTTGCGCCAACGTAAGGGCCGCGATGAGGACGCCTGTCGAACGAATAATGTTTCTCATGACAACGCTTACCCTCGATGATCTGAAGGACTTCGGCGTCGGACTAAGAACCTTGGGTTCCTGTGCCCAGATCCGTCATTGCGTCAGGTCGTGAACGATCAGGCGTTGGGACGATAGAGGCGATCCTCCATGCGCGATACGCAACCGCTTTTCGCAAGTTCGGCTTCATAGATAGCGCGGATCGCCGGGTCTTCGAGATGATAGGGAATTGCCTTGCCACCCTTGTCTATGTCCCAAGCCCAAACATCGCCAAGTTTTTCACCGGGCACGCCGGGGCGCATGCCGTCGTGGTTGTTGGGGCCGAACCATGCGGTGAGGCACAGCGGACCGTCAC
>Ga0315903_10004141_pt1 | contig 19535 bp, 21 predicted proteins | sample LakEriMetagenome_7_FD_203524 | JGI IMG/M metagenome (GOLD analysis project Ga0315903, IMG submission 203524) | Freshwater fungal communities from buoy surface, Lake Erie, Ohio, United States - Buoy 2 MA119 | ecosystem: Environmental > Aquatic > Freshwater > Lake | place: USA: Lake Erie, Ohio... | reverse complement strand
AAATTCTCTTCTACCCTACCGCAATCGGATGGGCTACAAGTCAAGACGCGTCCACCAACATGGAGCAATACAACGCTTGGCAAACGATGCAACGCGCACATGCGATATCCAATGGTGTGCATGTGGTGAGCGTGAACCGCGTGGGTATTGAACAAAATGGATTGATGAAATTTTGGGGCGGAAGTTTTGTATCCAATCCATTTGGTTCTTTAGAGTATTTAGCTTCGCACGATGAAGAAGAAACAGCTGTAGTAAAAATAGATTTAAGCAAAACTGATTTCTATCGCACACACTGGCCGTTTTTGCGCGACAGAAGAATTGACTCTTACCAACCGATTACCAAAAGATATATAGATGGCGAGTAATATGATACTAACCCCCAAAGAACAAGGGTTTTACTTCCCGGCAGAATTTGCCCCACAACGAGCGATGTGGCTTTCGTGGCCACACAAAGAAGCCAGTTGGCCCGGCAAAATTGAAACCATCTACCCTATATACGCTCAATTTATTAGCCTGATAGCCGAAGGTCAGCGGGTTTGTATCAATGTGGCGAATGAAGCCATGAAGTTAAGTGCATTGGGCTATTTGGAAAAAGCGCAAGCTGATTTATCGCAGATTGATTTCTTTTTCCATCCAACAAACGATGCCTGGTGCAGAGACCACGGTCCTGCATTTTTAGTTCATAAAGATAGTGGCAAAAAAGCCATTGTGGATTGGGGCTATAATGCTTGGGGCGATAAATATCCACCTTATGATTTGGATGATGTAATCCCGACTTTAATTGGTGGAAAATTGGGGTTGCCGGTTTTTCATCCGGGCATTGTGATGGAAGGTGGAAGTGTAGAATTTAACGGCAAAGGAACTTTACTTACTACCACTGCCTGTTTGTTAAATAAAAACAGAAACCCTCATTTATCACCAGCCCAAATCGAAAAATACTTGATAGATTACTATGGTGTAGAGCACCTACTCTGGTTAGGCGATGGCATTGTGGGCGATGATACTGATGGCCACATTGATGACATCACTCGTTTCGTGAATGAAAATACGGTAGTGACAGTAGTCGAAGAAAATAAAGCAGATGAAAACTATGCTCTGCTACAAGAAAATTTGCACAGTTTACAAAAGATGAAATTAGAGAGTGGTGCACTATTAAACATTATTGAATTGCCGATGCCAAAACCGGTTATTTTTGACGGTCAGCGATTACCGGCTTCATATGCTAATTTCTACATCGGCAACAAATATGTGGTGGCTCCTACATTTAGAGACGAACGCAATGATGTAAAAGCATTAGATACTCTTCAAGCATGTTTTAGTACAAGAAAAGTGGTTGGCCTAGACTCTACTGACATCATTTGGGGTTTGGGAAGTTTCCATTGCTTGAGCCAACAAGAACCTCTTTAGGTTACTGCTCAAAAGGGTTTGAGAATTTTGGGTTATTCAGAAATGTTGTATCTGTCAATGTTTTCATAAAGGCTACCAATGCTTGCTTGTCATAAGCCGATAAATACTGAATACCACCTTGATGAGCAAACTTCATTTGTGGATCAACAGTTGGAGATAGTTTCAATCCACTATTATAAAATTCTACAACTTCTTCTAAAGTACTAAATCGCCCATCGCGCATATACGGACCTGTTACTTCAATATTTCTAATATGTGGTGTTCTAAATAATCCATTGTCTGTAAAGCTTCCGGTAATTGCCCCTAATCCTTTGTCAGTAAAGTCATTGAAATTAGCTGCGTAATCCAACCCATTGTTATGAAAATTATTATCCATCATCGTCAAGTTGGAGGCTCCACTACTATTGGCATGACAGTGAAAACAATCCGCGCCAAATCCACCTACATTTCCGGTGTCTTTCATAAAAAGATTATAGAAGCCGTCAAACTCTAATTGAGTGAAGGTAGCTTGTCCGCGCATCACTTTATCAAACTTAGAATCAGCAGAGATTAATGTCATCATAAATTGTGATACAGCTTTCTCAATTTTCTGTTGAGTAATGTTGCCGGGTTTACCAAAAGCTTTTTTAAAAAGAGCCACGTAAGTGGAGTCTTTCTCCAACTTTGAAACCGCCATAGCAGCATTAAAATTTTGCTCGTGTATGAGCGCATCTTCTACTTGTTGAGGTAAAGTTTTGGCGCGACCATCCCAGAAAAAATCTTTCATCCAGACTAGGTTGAATAGCGGTGGAGAGTTGCGCTTCGTCAATCCAAACACACTAGTGCTAAACGCCTTTCCGCCATCAGCAAATGCATTTTCTTGCTTGTGACAAGAGGCACAAGAAATAGTACTATCTATTGACAAAACAGGGTCATAAAACAACCTTCTACCTAACAATACGCCTTCTTTAGTTAGAGGGTTATCAGCGGGGATATTTATGGGAGGAAAATTGAACGGCCGTTTTATCGTATCTGGTGTACTCTTATAGTTCTCTTCCGGTTCGGGTATCTCTGTAGAATCCGGCTTACATTGCTGTAGCCCAAAAACAATAACCAACATTGAACCTAAAAGAAACAGCAACTTTTTCATTACTCTGAGTAGCTAAAAGATTTTGAAAATTGATCAGCAAACTGGATGGCAATACTTAAGTCGTTGTCTTCCGACTGAGTGCCCGGCTTCAAAAACATATCAATCGGAGCAGGTTGCTCTTTGAAAACTTTCAGCAAATCAAGATTTAAGTTGATTGATTTTTTGCCTTCATCGGGAATAATAAAATTACCATTCGATAAACTTACAGAACGATAGCAAGTGTCGCGGCCCACATGGTAAACCAATCCTACTCCGTTTACAAAACTCCCCCCGCTAACATCTGCTTTCCCTTCTAAATTAATGAAACGATGTTTTAACCATTCCCAAAACATATCATCTTTAGGTCCGAGTGGGTCGCTGGCTTTGAAGTCATCAGGATTAGTGGCGTTTTGAGTCGGATTTAAACCCACATTAAACTTAATGCCTTTATACTCACCAGATGGGGCTTCCACCGAAAATGATTTCCAATTATTATCGGCATAATCAAAATAAGCTACATCTTCCACATCTACTTCAGTGTTGTCTGTCCGCACCAAACGAACTTCTGATATGTAAAACTTTAGTCTATTGAAAAAAAAGTCTTTGCCGGCACCATCAGAATAAATTGTGTTAGAAAAACTCAAAGGTTGTGCGCCAACAAATCCATTTAACTTCACTTCAAAATTTCCTTTATTTTTTTTATCGCAGGAAGATATACTGACCAAGAAAAGGAGAGCAACCAAACTCAAAAAAAATGATTTGTTCATATTGGTATTGTTTAATGTAATGCTAAGATAACGATAAAAAGGGGGTAGAAGTTCTAAATTTACTCAATTGCAAATTTTTTAACCAAAAAGTGAAACTGGCATAGAAATCGTAGAAATTATTACTTTCAACTAATGAATTTAGCAGCTAAAATAGACCATACCTCATTGAGAGCCGATGTTTCTGAAAAGGAAATTAAGAAGCTATGTGCTGAAGCCAAAGAGTACGGTTTTGCAGCAGTTTGTGTACCGCCCTATTTTGTGCGTAAATGCAAAGCTTGGTTGAAAGACACCAACGTAAAAATCGCCACAGTGATTGGTTTCCCTTTGGGTTATTCGCACACACCCAGCAAAGTAGAAGATGCACGAAGAGCCATTGATGAAGGTGCTGACGAAATTGATATGGTGATTAATATCATCGCATTAAAAGCGGGCGATACCAATTATTTGAAAAATGAATTAATAAGCGCTGGCACCATTGTGCAACTTCGCGGTGGGAAACTCAAAGTGATTTTAGAAACCGGCTTACTCACAGATACCGAGATAATAGTAGGTTGTAAACTATGTGCGGAAACAAATGTAGATTACGTAAAAACCTCTACCGGTTTTACAGAAAAAGGCGCATCGGTTGAAGTAGTGAAGTTAATGCGAAGCAACCTACCCAAATCCATAAAAATAAAAGCATCGGGAGGCATCAGAGACAAGGTATTTGCCGAAGAATTGATTGCAGCAGGAGCCGACAGATTAGGTACATCTGCTAGTGTAGCCATTGTAAACACATAAAATTGTGGTATGAAATACACGTCATTTAAACAAAACATACACCTATTCTACTTAGCAATCATCTTGCTTGGTTCAACATCTATTTTTGCCCAAGACAGCACCGTCACCTCATTAACAAACGGACAAATAGTGCAGAGCTACGAAATCAGCTCTTTGCTCAACCGATACGATGAATTCAATAAAAAACGAGATATCACCGAAGGTTATCGTATTCAAATTACTTACAGCGATATAAGAGAGGATATTTATAAAAGTAAAAGCATGCTTTATCACCAATTCCCCGATTTGGGCTCGTATGTGGAATACGAACAACCTTATTTCAAGCTTCGATTAGGTGATTTTACAACACGTTTGGAAGCAACCTATTACTTACAACAAACTATTGCCTTGTACCCGGGCGCATTTATCGTCAAAGATAAAATCAAAACTAAAAAAGACTAAGTAGCACAATCCCCGCGCAAAAACAGATGAAAGAAAAAATCAAAGCGTTAGCGCAAAAGTTTTATCCCGAAGTGGTGGAGCTTCGCAGAACCATTCATGCCCATCCGGAATTGAGTGGAGAAGAAAAAAATACAGCTGCTTTGGTGGCCAACAAACTTCGCACATTGGGTTTTGAAGTAACTGAAGGAATTGCCAAGCATGGTGTGGTTGGATTATTAAAGTGCAATCATCCCGACACAAAATGTGTTGCCCTGCGCGCTGATATGGATGCGCTGCCAATTCAAGAAAACAGCAAACAACCCTACTGCTCAAAAGTAGATGGTGTGATGCACGCTTGCGGCCATGATGTGCACACCGCTAACTTGTTAGGCGTTGCAATGATTTTAGCCGATTTAAAAAATGAGCTAACCGGCACGTATAAATTTATTTTTCAACCTAGCGAAGAAAATATACCGAGTGGCGCAGCCGCTATGATTGCAGAAGGTGTATTGAACAATCCAAAAGTTGATAGCATCATTGGTCTTCATGTTTCACCTGAATTGGAAGCCGGCATTTTTGGTTTTTGTGCAGGCAAATTCATGGCCAGTAGTGATGAAGTTTATTTATCTGTGATAGGTAAAGGCGGACATGCTGCACGAGTTGAAGAACTAAAAAATCCGTTGCTCATTTCTGCTGAAGTTTTATTAGCACTTAAAGAAATAACCAACCCACAAATTCCTGTGGTTTTATCATTTGGAAAAATAGAAGGCAAAGGCGCTACTAACATTGTTCCCGATGTGGTAGAAATAGCAGGCACATTGCGTTGCTTTGACGAAACACTGCGCGCGCAATTGCACAAAGACATCACATTGCGCGCAGAAACCACTGCCGAAAAATATTTAGCTCGATGCGAAGTCAATATTCTGAAAGGCTATCCGGTATTGATTAATGACGATGAGTTTACTGAGACCTTATACCATGCTGCTCACGACTATTTAGATGGCGACCAAGCCATACCTGTGCCTTCGCGAATGGGCAGTGAGGATTTTGCTTATTACACCCATCATGTTCCGGCTTGTTTTTATCGTTTGGGCGTAGGCAACAATAAGAAAGGCATCACTTCAGGCTTACACACTCCTACGTTTGATATTGATGAAAATGCTTTGGAAGAAAGCATTGGTGTGATGAGTTGGTTAGCTATAAATGCATAACATTATCCAAACAAATCGCTAGACAAATAGCGATCCCCACGATCGCATATAATCGTCACTATTACTCCACTTTCTAATTGAGCAGCGAGCTTAACTGCAATTGCCACTGCACCACCTGCACTCATGCCACAAACACGCCTTCCTCTCTAGCCAATCTTCGAGTCATGGCGGTAGCTTCTTCTTGCGAAATATCAATAATGGTGTCTACTCGCTCGCGTTCAAAAATTTTAGGCAAATACTCTTGCGGCCAACGTCTGATGCCGGGGATTTTTGACCCATCGGTGGGTTGCGCACCGATAATTTGCACTTGCTTATTTTGTTCTTTCAAAAAGCGAGAAACACCCATAATAGTGCCGGTGGTACCCATCGAAGAAACAAAATGAGTAACAGAACCATTTGTGTCTTTCCAAATCTCCGGACCGGTAGTTCTATAATGAGCTAAATAATTATCAGGATTGGCAAACTGGTTGAGCATTAAGTAACCACCATTGGCTACTTGCGCTGTGGCGTAATCTATTGCTGTTTCCATACCTCCTGCTGCATTTGTAAGGGTCACCTTTGCGCCATAGGCCTGCATAGTAAGTACTCGTTCTCGAGTTGAATTTTCAGGCATCACCAGTTCTATATCCAAGTCAAACAAACGAGCTATCATAGCTAATGCTATACCCGTATTTCCACTTGTCGCTTCAATCAATTTCATCCCTGGTTTAACTTCTACACGCTCTAGTGCGCCTTTTATCATGCCGTAAGCCGCTCGATCTTTCACGCTTCCGCCCGGATTATCGCCTTCCATTTTGCCGTAAATTTTCACTGCACTGTTTGGATTAATCCGTTTCAACTCCACCATTGGAGTGTTACCTACTAAATCTAAAAGATTTGCCATCGAAAATATTTTGAGCGGAAATATAAGTGTAATTTATATGGGTTGAGGCTAAGCTAGTCAAGTTTTGATTAAATTAAGATGAAGTATAATTAATTCCCTATTAAGTTTATAGATTATGTTTTTATTCTACTTTTGAAGCTTACAATGAACAGCAAATCCGACAATATTCATCCATTCAATGGTCTTCTAGCTCGAGAGAGTAAAGAGCAACTACTGGAGCAAAAAGCAAAAGTATTTTGGTTGACCGGATTAAGTGGATCGGGGAAAAGCACGATTGCCAAAAGTTTAGAACAACAACTACATGAAGCAGGTTATTTAGTAGCTGTGTTGGATGGCGATAATGTGCGCACCGGCATCAACAACAACCTTGGTTTCAGCGAACAAGATAGACTAGAAAACATTAGACGGATTGCTGAAGTCAGTAAGCTCTTTATTCAAAACGGGGTAATCGTCATCGCTTGTTTTGTTTCTCCAACCGTTGAGATAAGAACTTTAGCCAAATCAATAATTTCTGCAGCAGATTTTATAGAAGTGTTCATTAACACACCGATTGAAGAATGCGAAAAGCGTGATGTAAAAGGCTTGTATGCCAAAGCAAGAAAAGGAGAAATTAAAGATTTCACCGGTATCAACGCTCCTTTTGAAGCACCAACAAATGCAAATATCACCATTTACACGGCAGGAAAAACAATAGCCGAAAGCACATCAGGATTATATCAATTTGCCCTCCAACACATTAAATCATAGTTATCTTTTTTTATGGCCTACACACTCAATCATTTAAAAACTCTCGAGGCAGAAAGCATATTTATTTTGCGCGAAGTAGCAGCTCAGTTTCAACGTCCGGCTATTTTATTTAGCGGTGGCAAAGACAGTATTTTAGTTACGTATTTAGCTAAAAAAGCATTTTACCCCTCGCCAATTCCATTTCCTTTAGTTCATATTGACACCGGCCATAATTTCGAAGAAACCTTGACCTATAGAGATGAGTTAGTGAAGGTATTAGGTGCAAAACTGATTATAGGATCTGTGCAAGATAGCATTGACCAAGGAAGAGTAGCCGAAGAAAAAGGCTACAACGCTTCTCGCATCCGCTTACAAACCACTACCTTGCTCGATACTATTGAAGCTAACAAATTTGATGCTTGCATGGGAGGCGCGCGCAGAGATGAAGAGAAAGCAAGAGCCAAAGAGCGTTTCTTTTCTCATCGCGATGAGTTCGGACAGTGGGATCCCAAAAATCAACGTCCCGAGCTTTGGAATTTGTTTAATGGAAGAATGTACCAAGGCGAAAACTTCAGAGTTTTTCCGATCTCCAATTGGACAGAGCTTGACGTGTGGCAATATTTAGCGATGGAAAAAATTCCTATGCCATCTCTGTATTTCTCACATGAGCGCGAAGTATTTGAGCGTGATGGTATGTGGTTAGCCGCTAGTCCACACATACCGATGAAACCAAGTGAGAAGATTGAGAAAAAAATAGTTCGTTTCAGAACAATAGGTGACATAACTTCCACCGGAGCCACACTTTCTACCGCAACATCTTTAGATGATATCATACAAGAAATTGCGGCATCGCGAACCACAGAACGTGGCGGCAGAGCGGATGACAAACGCAGCGAAACAAGTATGGAAGACAGAAAAAAAGAAGGTTATTTCTAAACGAGATAAAAGAGCAAAATCATGGGAAACACAACATACAGCAACGAAAAAAAAGAAATATTTAACGCTAATAGTTATCTCAATATGGAGCTACTGCGGTTCACTACCGCAGGTAGCGTTGACGATGGCAAATCCACGCTAATAGGTCGTTTGTTATATGACAGTAAATCAATATTTGAAGATCAACTTGAAAATATAAAAGCTACTTCAGAAAGGCGGGGTGAAAGTACGGTCAATCTAGCTCTACTTACCGATGGATTAAAAGCAGAGCGCGAGCAAGGTATCACCATTGATGTGGCTTATCGCTACTTCTCTACGCCAAAACGCAAATTTATTATTGCTGACACTCCCGGGCATATCCAATATACGCGCAATATGGTAACCGGTGCTAGCACAGCTAATCTCGCCATCATTTTAGTAGATGCCCGTCAAGGAATTGTAGAGCAAACGAGAAGACATTCTATCATAGCATCGCTATTGGGTATTCCGCACATTGCTGTTTGCATCAACAAGATGGATTTGATTGATTACAGCGAAACTCGCTACAACCAAATCATAGAAGAATATCGAGAGTTTGCTACTCGTTTGAAAACTAAGGACATTCACTTCATACCTATCTCTGCCTTGAATGGTGATAATGTGGTTAATCGTTCTGTAAACACACCTTGGTACGAAGGTGTTACTTTAATGTATTTGCTCGAAAATATTCATATCGCTAGTGATATTAACCACATTGATTTACGTTTTCCGGTTCAGTTTGTTATTCGTCCATACAATGATGATTTTCATGATTACAGAGGCTATGCTGGTCGCTTATCCAGTGGAGTTATTCGCCCCGGTGATACGTTAGTTGCCCTTCCTTCCGGCATGACTACAAAAGTGAAATCAGTAGAATTGGATGGAAAGGTATTAGCCGAGGCTTTTGCGCCAATGTCTGTGACTGTTCAACTCGAAGATGATGTAGACATCTCTCGCGGTGATATGCTTGTGAGAGAAGGTAACGTATCTCGTCAAGGACAAGATATTGAAGCCATGGTTTGTTGGATGAGCGACAAACCCATTCAGCTTAACGGAAAGTATTTTATCAAACATACTTCGAAAGAAGCACGAGCTGTGGTGAAAGAAATTAAATACAAAATGGATATCAACTCGCTCCATAGAATAACTGAAAACATATCAATAGGAATGAATGACGTAGGGCGTATTTCTATTCGCACCACTTCACCCCTGTTTTATGACGCCTACACCAAAAACCGCGACACCGGAAGCTTCATTTTGATTGACGAAGCTACCAACATCACTGTTGGCGCATGCATGATTATAGATTAGCCTATATTTTTTTGCCACATTCGGTTATTTAATAGATATGCTTAATAACCTTGGCAAAAAACTTAGTGAACATCTGCAAGATGATTTAAAAACAGCAAGAATCCTGTTTTTGGGGGAGCTTACCATTGAATTTGTTAGCCCATCCGTAAAACGACTTTTAGGTTACGAAACACTAGATCTGATTGGCGTAAGCCGTATGACATGACCCAAGAAGAAGACAAATACATCATTAGAAAGTTAAACCAATACGCCCCCAACCATCCTTCGTTAAAAGAACCTATCCAATATCGGATTCGTGCAAAAGATGGTAGTTATGTATGGGTAGAAACCATTTTTGTAGTCACTGAAGATAATGCCGGTTTTAAGGGCGATATTTTAAGTCAGGCCCGCGACATTTCTAAAAACAAATGGATACAACTAGAACTAGAAGAACGCACCAAAGAATTGGAACGCAGCAACGCTGATTTAGAAACTTTTGCATTTGTTTCTTCTCATGACATGCAAGAGCCCCTGCGCATGATTACCAAATATATACAGTTGCTCAAAAAACGGTATGGTGGTCAACTCGACAGTCAAGCTGATGAATACATAGATTTTGCTAATCGTGGTGCCAGTAATCTACAGCAACTTATTCGCGATTTGCTGGCCTACTCCAGAATAACGCGTACTGAACTTAAAAAAGAATACTTTTCGGCTGATGAATTAGTAAAACAATTGCTTAAAAATATTGAAGTAGAGCTGTAAGAAAAAAATGCCATTGTTGAAGTGGCACCACTTTGCGAAATACCTGCCGACAGAAATTTGATGCAATTGGTAATTCAAAATTTAATCCTGAATGGCATTAAATACAATCACTCTGCCACACCAAAAGTGAGTATAAGTTGCAGTACTAATGAAAAAGATATCACCTTCTGCATTGCAGATAATGGTATGGGCATCAACCCCAATCATCAGCAACGCATTTTTAAACCGTTTAATCGCCTTCACACAAAAGCAGAAATAGCCGGTACCGGCTTAGTTTATCTATCTACAAAAAAATAGTTGAGCGAATGGGCGGAAAAATCTGGGTAGACAGCGAACTCGAAAAAGGTTCGAAGTTTTACTTTTCCTTGCCGAAGTAACTTATCAGAACTCGAGTAAATCTCGCATAGCAGTAGTAACCTTTTCTACATTGGGTAACATCGCTTTTTCTAAATTTTCGTTTAGCGGGATGGCAGGCGTGTTTACGGCTCCAATAATTTTTACCGGTGCATCCAACTGCTGAAAACAATTTGTAGAAATTCGTCCGGCAAGCGCCTCGGCAAAAGAGTGTGTGATGGTTTCTTCAGTCAACACCAATACTTTACCATGCCTTTTAACCGATCTGTAAATAGCTTCTTCATCTAATGGATTTAAGGTACGCAAGTCAATGACCTCTATTTGTCCATCAAATGATTTTGCAGCATTCATTGACCAGTGCACGCCCATGCCATAAGTAATAACCGTCAAGGAGTTGCCTTCTTCTATCTGAGATAAATCTGCCTCTAAAGCAATTCTAGCTTTACCCAATGGAATAATATATTCTTCATCAGGCTCGATGGTTTTCGCCAACTCTGTGCCTTTCACTTTGCTCCAATACAATCCTTTGTGTTCAAACATCACCACCGGGTTAGGGTCATAAAAAGCCGCTTTCAACAAACCTTTCATATCAGCCGCATTGCTCGGGTAGCAAACTTTAATGCCTTTCATTTGTAACACAAAACTTTCTAAACTTGAAGAATGATAAGGACCTCCGCTGCCATATGCTCCGATGGGAATTCTAATAAGAGCTTGCACCGGAAATTTGCCATTACTCAAATAACATGACCTCGACACTTCCGTAAACAATTGATTAACCCCCGGAAAAATATAATCAGCAAACTGTACTTCAACAATCGGCTTGCAGCCGGCTGCACTCATCCCTACCGTAGAGCCAATGATGTATGCCTCCATGATAGGCGTGTTGAACACCCGCTTGTCGCCATATTTTTTTGCCAATAATGCCGCTTCGCGAAACACACCTCCTAACTCACCTCCCACGTCTTGCCCATACAATAATGCCTCTGGTGTTGATTTTAAAATTTCATCAACGGCATGCAAAGCTGCATCTACCATCACCACCGTTTGTCCGTCTTGAGGTGTTCTCGTGCCACGCTCTTCGGTAATAGGCGTTGGTGCAAATATGTGTGTCAATAAATCTTCGCTCGTTGGCTCGGGTTCCAATGTTGTTTTTTCAAATTCAAATACGACCTGTTCTGCCACCAACTTTTCAATATTTTCTAAACTGTCTAGGGTAGCTACTTTCTCATATTGTAAATATCGTTTGAAATGAACAAACGGATCACGTTGGGCATCGCTCTCCAAATTTTCTTTTGGGCGATACCATTCTTTGCGCACACCGCTTGTGTGATGATTAAGCAAAGGCACTTTGGCGTGAACCATGTAAGGCGCTCGGTGTGTACGCACATAATTCACCACGCGGCTCAAAGCTTCGTAACATTCCACAAAATCGGTGCCGTTGATACTCTCCACTTTTAACCCTTTAAACCCTTTGGCATATTCGGGCGCATCTTGTGCTCGTATCTCAGAGGAGTGTGCTGAGATGTCCCATTCGTTATCTTGCACTAAGTAGATAATCGGATAATTGTGCAAAACCGCCATTTGAAACGCTTCACTTACTTCGCCTTCAGTGATAGCGCCATCGCCTAGTGAACAAATCACTACCGGCTCCTCGCCTTTAGCATAACTCACCAATCCTTGTTGCTCTTTATACTGCAAACCTTGCGCTGTGCCCGTAGCCGGTATAACCTGCATGCCGGTGGCAGAACTTTGGTGTGGAATTTTGGGTAAATCTTCGCGATTGGAAGAGGGATGACAGTAGTAAGTTCTACCGCCCGAAAAATAATCAGTGCGCTTGGCCAATAACTGCAACATCAAATCCGTAGGCGAAAAACCCATGCCCAACATCATCGCATCATCGCGATAGTAAGGAAACACAAAATCTTGCGCCTTCAACTGCATGGCGGTAGCCAACTGAATAGCTTCATGGCCGCGCGAAGTGGCGTGCACATATTTGGCACAAACATCTTTGCGTTCTTCGAACAATTCTGCCATCGCTTTGGCCGTACTCATCAATCGAAAAGCCTCTAGTAAAGTTTCTTTGTTGGGTTTCAAACCATATTGTTTTGATGCAAATAAATTATTTAACTCGAAAAAGAAAAGGGAACGAGAAGTTAATGCCTATTTCACCTCGAAAGAAAAAACCGAGTGCTGCTCCAAAAAGGCTTCGAGCTTATCGCCAATCTTTACCGGACCAACGCCCGCGGGTGTGCCGGTGTAAATCAAATCGCCCACTTGCAGTGTAAAGAATTGCGACACGTAGGCGATTATTTTTTCGAAACTAAACATCATGTCTTGGTGAAAACCATCTTGCACTTTTTCGCCATTCAGCAACAATGAGAAATTGATATTCTCCGCTTTTTGGAGTGAAGTTAACTGGTGAAAAGTGCCCACCACAGCCGAGTTATCAAACGCTTTAGCAATTTCCCAAGGCAATCCTTTTGCTTTTTGTTGACTTTGTAAATCGCGAGCTGTGAAATCTATGCCCACACTCACTTCTTCGAAATATCTAGCCGCAAACTTCTCATCAATGTATTTCCCTTGTTTGCTCACCTTCAAGACCAACTCCGTTTCATAGTGAATGTCCTTGCTCCACTCCGGATAGTAAAAAGGCTTATTGTCTTTGAGCAATGCAGTGTTGGGTTTCAAAAACACCACCGGCTTATCCGGAATTTCGTTATTCAATTCCTTAGCGTGTTCGCTGTAATTCCTACCAATGCAAATTATCTTCATGGTCAATTATTTATTGTATTTAGTCATAGCGTTACCCAAACCTTCAAACATAAATGCTTGGGCGGCCTCTGCCGAGTAAGTAATGCGCTCGGGCAAGGTTTTCATTTCTTCTACGCTCCATTTGCCCAACACATAGTCTACTTGCATACCTTTCGAAAACTCACTTCCGATACCAAACCGCAATCGCGCATAATCGCTATTACCAAAAGTGGCATCAATATCTTTCAAGCCATTGTGACCTCCCGGGCTTCCCTTACCGCGCATACGCACGGTACCGAACGGTAATGCCAAATCATCTAACACCACCAAAATATTTTGCTGCGTAATCTTCAACTCATTCATCCAATATCGCACGGCTTTGCCGCTCAGGTTCATATAGGTAGTAGGTTTGATGAGATAAACGTTTTTTCCCTTTGCGCGATACTCCGCAAAGAAAGCCAATCGTTGCAGTGAAAAAACCGTGTTGTGTTTTGCCGCCAATTCATCCAGAACTTTAAACCCGATGTTGTGGCGGGTGTCCTCATACTCCGGTCCGATGTTGCCCAATCCTACTATTAAAAAACTCATTGTGCGAATATGCAAATAGAGGGCGGAATAGTGAAATAAAAAAAGCGCCAGAGGACATCTGACGCTTTTCGGATAAAATTATCGGAGTGATTATTTTTTCTTCGCTCCTTTTGCATCGGCAGCAGCCACCTCTTTAACCGCACGTGGAATACTCACGCGAGCAATTGGATTTGAGCCTGACAATAAGAAACTAACACCCGGTTGATCGATGTCTTTGATACGTTTGATACCACCTAAGTCCATATCAGCGATGTCTACATTGATAGCCGTTGGCAAATCTTTAGGCAAAGCGATGATGTTTAGTCTGCGCACTACTTGTTCAAATTTACCCCCTGCAGCTACACCTTTGGCGTTGCCTACAAAGTTCAATTGTACATTAGCTTTCACTTTCACATCGTCTACCAACTCTTGGAAGTCGATATGCAAAAGAGAGTCTTTCACGGGGTCAAACTGCAAATCTTTTACGATTGCTTTGTAGGTTTTGCCGTCAACAGTGATTTCCGCCAAACGAAGGTCTGGTGTGTAAATCAACTTTTTGAAAGCTGAAACCGGTGCGTAAAAGTTCACAGAACCTGTACCTCCATAAATGTTGCAAGGGGCATTTCCTGCCTTGCGCAGTGCACGCGTAGCCTTTTTTCCTAGCTCGGTTCTTGGCGTGCCGTTGATTGCGATTGTTTCCATTTTTAATTTGGATTTTTGATGAATGATGAAATAAAAAAAAACTTTATACCGATGGGGTTAAAAACAATGAATTGATACTCTTGTGCTCGTGTGTGTTGCGGATGGCTTGTGCAAACAATGGCGCCACAGAAAGCACTTTAATTTTGGGTGATTGTTGTTTGAGCGGAATGGTGTTAGACACAATCAACTCGCTCAATTGGCTTTTCTCGATGTTCTCGTAGGCTTTGCCCGAAAGCACCGGATGCGTACAAAATGCGCGCACGCTTTTTGCGCCTTTCTCCATCAAAAGTGATGCTGCATTGCAAAGCGTGCCTCCAGTGTCAATCATATCATCCACCATAATTACATTCTTACCTTCCACATTTCCAATCAAAGTCATCTCAGCCACTTCGTTAGCACGCTTGCGATATTTATCACAAATCACCATGTCGGCATTGAAATGTTGGGCGTAAATTCTCGCTCTTTTCACAGAACCAACGTCCGGTGAAGCAAAGCAAAGGTTATCCCAATTTTGCTCTTGAATATAAGGTAAAAACACCGCAGAGCCATTTAAGTGGTCGAGCGGAATGTCAAAAAATCCTTGAATTTGACCGGCATGAAGATCCATAGTCATCACACGGTGCGCTCCGGCTGAGGTTAACAAATTGGCGACCAATTTTGCTGCAATACCAACACGTGGGCGATCCTTTCGGTCTTGACGCGCATACCCAAAATAAGGAATAACTACGGTGATATAGTCCGCAGAAGCACGTTTTACGGCATCTATCATCATCAACAACTCCAACAAATTGTCGCCCGGAGGAGGTGTACTTTGGATGATAAATGTGAACGAACCACGAACACTTTCGTTGATTTCGGGTTGAAACTCCCCGTCACTAAACTGCAAAACGTCCATTTTAGCCAATGGTTGGCCGTAGTGTTGAGCCATTTCCTCTGCCAAGTACTTGGTAGCTCGGCCGGTAAATAATTTTACATCTGTGGTTAGTAACATGGAGCGCCTTTTTTGAAAGGAATGCAAAATTAAAAGTATCCGTGAGACTAAGAAACTAAACAGAGTACAATTTGATAGACATTTTTAGACTGAACATTAATAGCTCGATTGAGCCAAAATCATTTTAGAACTGACCGAAATCCATACAAAGCCAAATTACTCTCCTATGATATCCTCGACAATCGTCAGATGATGATTGCTGTGAATGAGGATAAATCGCTTGGCTTGCAACAAATCGAGGTGACCAAACACCGGATGTTTAAAGAAGCTATTGGAGGGTAATGTGTCTAATCTACTCAAAGCTGACTTGGCTTTAGCAAGCAAATCCGGCAATTCTGCCACATTTACTTGATCCAGATTATTGAAAGGTTTTGGTGATTTAGATCGACCTCGAGGTATATGGCCGCTCCACAAAATGACGATTTTCCAAAATCCAAAAGTAGGTTTAAACTCCGCAGGATTTGATTTTCCAAGCGTATCGCTTATAGCTATTATTATCTTCAACGTATGCTCCAGATGCCAATCTACTCCCCTATCTGAGATTACTGAATTTACTTTCTCCGCTTGAGGCAAAGCGACTTCAATTTTTTGCCATAATGTAGTAAAACTCATCATTGAAATTTTAGTGAAAATAAGTAAACCATCTAACTAAGCTCTATCGTTTGTGCTTGCGGATAAAAAGATGGATGCTGTATGTTTTATTGCCGACTCTCACCATAGCCAAAGTGAATAAAAACTCGGCAGAGCGGGCCTCTGCACGATGATACTCTGTAAAAAAAACCGTAGACGGGTCGTCATTGAGTTCTGTATTCCATTTTTGCCATTGGGCAGAGTCTAAACAAACGCCCACAAAATCTTTCAACACTTCCAACTCTTGCAAGGCGGATAGCGAATCGTAAGTGATATTAGACTTACCGACAAATCGTGAATCTTTATCGACATAAACTACAGGAAACCGAAGCATCTTGGCCGGAGCAACCGGCACTTCGAGAAACGGACTTGCTTTGACACGCGTATATCCTATCGACTCGAAATTATCGTACTTTCCGATCTGCAACACATTCATCAAGGAAGAACAAAAGCTGTTTTGCTCAGCAATGCTAGCCTGTGCTATCAATGAATATTGAAAAAACAACAATAAACAAGTAACGAATAATAAACGAAACGAATTCATGGCATTCTACTTTTTATAAAACTTCAAATTATAGGTAAGTGTCACTAACCAATATCTTTTTAGCACTTGGGTTTGCACGTCTTCTACATATGTTTCTGTAACATTTCGGCTAATGCCATTGTTCTGATTGAGGATATCATTGACTGAAGCGCGAAGTTCGAGCGATTTGTCTTTTAGGAACCGATAGCCTAATCCGGCATTCCAAATAAAAATATTCTGATTGAAGCCCTGGGCGATGCCGGTAAAAAGTGTGTTTTGCAAGGTTGAAGTCACAAACAAACCTTTCCAAATCACGCAATTCAAATTTACATCAGCTTGATGATTAAAATAGTTGTTATTGGCATTGGCTTGTAATGTGTTTTTCACTAGGTTGTAATTAGCTTTGTAACCTATGCTGAAATCTAACTTTTCGCTGATGTTGCTGCTTAATACAAATCCTGCGTTAACATTAAACGTGTTGGCATTATTTCGTGCAAAGTTTATTTGCCCGGGTGTACTCAAATAAGTAAATCCGAAATTCAAATTTAAGTTGGATTTTATCTTTTTGAGCGGTAAAGCGAAGGTCATAAATGAAGACAAATTTAATTGACCATTGAGATTAACCGGTTGCGAAAATTGCGCCCCCCTACCTAAAAAAACATCGGCTAAAATGGTTGTATCTTGCTGGGCAATCAAAGTTGATGTACCAATATAATTTTGCACATAGCGCACGGAGTTAAAGATAAAAAAAGCTCGTGATGTTTTGGGATCGGAGATACCATAACGCACCATGGCAAAATGCGTGTAAGACTGTTTTAAGTCGGCATTTCCCGAACTCAATGAAAGAGTATTAGAATTATTCAATACGTTCTGCAATTGGTTCACACTTGGTGCTGCTGTGCTTGTTCGATAATAAATCCGAATGTTACCTCTATCTGTAAACTTGTAGTTAAACATGGCGGTGGGCAACACATTATGAAATGATTTATTGATCGAAAATGTAGTTGGAAAAATCTGCTTACCCAACAATTCGGCATATTGATAGTTAGCGCCAACACTAAAGTTAAGTTTATCTTTTTGATAGCGGTAAGTAACTCCTCCGCGTTGGGTCATGTATTGATTTTCGAATTGACTGCTTAACGCCAAATCTTGATTGCTGTACTGACCGGTGCTATCCACCAAATTGAAGGTTTCTTGATTGGAGGTGTTAATGGTATACGATGGAGTATAGTTTAACTGCAACTGACTAAACTTGCCTAATGGTTCAGTGTAAGAAACATTACCATCCACTGAGTAGCCGGTTGATTTTGTCTCGCCTTGCTGATCGAGCAAAATCGTGTCGCTGGCTGTGCTAAATATATTTTCGGAAACTAAAGTGGTGTTCCCCATTCTGCTATTCCAAGTATTGTTGACATTGATAGAAAAAGTGCGACCCAGTTTTTTGAATTTGTGCTGATAAAGCACATCACCACCAATGGTGTAAGCTATATTTTTAGCAAAATTATCGGTGGCAGTCAGGTTAATCGGCAGCAAATCATTGTAAGCACTCAATCCATCCAGCGAAGTGGTTTTTTGGTTAGTTTGAAAAGATGCTTTGGGAGTAACAATTAATGAGTTGGCACTATCTATAGTGTACTCTAACCGCAAGTTTACGCGGTGATTAAGATTACTGCTAGTGGCATTATTCATCTCGTTATAGCGAAGTGAAGTATCAGTTTCGGAGAAAAATGTACGTGCGGTAGTGCTCAAATTGTTGTTACTGCCATAATTAAAAAAATAGTTGGCGGCAGCTTTCACTTTTTTCAACTTCCCCCAAACATCAATATAGTTTAACCCCACAGAATGGGTAGTAGTAATTCCTCCTTGTTGACCCACTAAAAAATTGCTCGCTGCGCTGTTTTGATTCCATCCGCCTCCACCAGGCCCGCCACGACCTCCGCCACCGCCTCCACCTCTATTCGATGTCCCGGCACTCACTCCGACTAAATCTTGCGATGAAAAATTTTGCTGGTTAATGTTGTTGGAGATCCCAATAAAAGTCACTCTTCGATTTTTGTCAAACCAATTTATGTTGGCTCCTGCAGCATAATTATGGTCATCTGTATATCCATATCCCGCATAAATTCTTCCGAAAACACTGTTATTCATTCCGTTTTTGGTCACAATGTTCATACTCTTTTGCCCTCTACCATCATCGAATCCGGTAAAAGCCGCTTGGTCACTCATTCGGTCAAAAACTTGCACGCGGTCAATTATCTCACTCGGCAAATTGCGTAATGCTAAAGTGGCATCTTCACCAAAAAACTCCTTGCCATCCACAGTAACTTTTTTTACGTCTTCGCCTTGCGCCTGCACCTTTCCATTTTCTATGGTCACACCGGGCATTTTCTTAATCATATCTTCTGCACTTGAGTTGGGAGCAGTTTTGTAAGCATTGGCATTAAATTCAGAAGTGTCTTCTTTTTGTTGTACTCGTACTTGAGTTTCGGCAACAACTACATCTTTCAAAGCGGTAACGTTTCGTTGAAATTCAATTTTCCCCAGATTGATTGGTCCGTTACTAACTTCTACAACTTTATTTAAGGGTATATATCCAATATACGTAATCAGCAACCGATACTCTCCCGGCTTAACAGAAGAAAAAGAAAACTTACCCTCCAAATCAGTCACCGTGCCTTGCCAAACGGTAGTGTCTTGCTCCAACAT
>Ga0315903_10004139_pt1 | contig 19538 bp, 30 predicted proteins | sample LakEriMetagenome_7_FD_203524 | JGI IMG/M metagenome (GOLD analysis project Ga0315903, IMG submission 203524) | Freshwater fungal communities from buoy surface, Lake Erie, Ohio, United States - Buoy 2 MA119 | ecosystem: Environmental > Aquatic > Freshwater > Lake | place: USA: Lake Erie, Ohio... | reverse complement strand
GCCAGGGCCCGGCTCTCGATGAGCTCCCTGTGTATCTCCAAGGCGGGTTCCGCGCCCCAACCCCCGTCCGCGTCGGAATGAAGTAGAAGATGCGTCAGTCCGGGCCCTGGGTCGAGCAGCCAGCAGAGATCGCGCCACCGGCTGTAATAGCTGTAGGAACCAATTCGCTCCGATAGCTGTTCCGAACCCGGCCCGCTCCAGTACTTGCCGGGCTCGACCCCGGACCAGAGGCCCGTATCGATATCCCGCTGCTCGATGAAGGCCACGAACTCTGAACCTGAGAGGCCAAGATCAGTGAGCTGCCCAAGCTCGGGCGTCCAGGGCTGTACACGGCTTACCGCTACAATATCAAGTCCCATGCTCCTCGTATTCTTTAAGTGTTTGATGAGCCGCTCCGGCCCATTCGTATTCCTCGATCTCGGCGGCCCGGCTCTCGAGCATGAGCATGAGGCCCCTGAATTCGTCATCAAGATGGAGCCGGAGTTCGGGACTCCATTCCTCCTTGCCGGCCTGGGCCAGCAGCCAGGCCCGGGTCTCGTCCACCGCCCGCTTTGCCCGGGCACGGTCTCGGCCCGCCCGGCTCAGAGCTGAATATAATCGTCGCATTACCTTTTGTGCGTTCATTTTGGTCCAAGTTTTGGTCTATTTTACTATAGATATAAACAAAAGGTTTTACATGCGCAAACTCAGAAAATTCATCAACCTCCTAATCCTCTGGTTAATTGTCCTCATGGGTCTCACGGTCATGGGCCTTACTCTAGACTTCCTCATTGCCGACCGTTTTCCGGGCACCGAGACCCCGTTCGACCCCGAGTTCGGCCTCGTCCTGGGCCTCCTTGCGGTGCCGATCACACTCCAGATAGGTAAGGGCATGGGCATTCTGCGGAATAGATAAAGGCATGAAGCCTAAGTATATTAAACTCTTTGAGGACCACGGGTCTAACCTGCGTAAGCTCGCAAGACTGGGCCTCGTTGATCCTGACATGCAAAAGGTGCTGGACTACATGGCCGGCTCCAGGAAAGGAGACCTCATGCTGAGGGGCTCGGGCCTTACCTCTCTGCCAGACGGCCTACAGGTCGGAGGCTCGCTCATGATTAACAAGTCCAGCATTCGGGAACTGCCCGCTGGCCTGCAGGTCGGGCATTTCCTCTCCATTGACAACACGCCGATTGAGCACTTGCCGGCTGACCTGCGAGTAGGCGGCAGTATTAGTGCAACCGGCTCTGGGCTCAGGAGCCTACCTGACGACCTTACCGTAAACGGCAGCCTATGGATTAGCGATACTCCACTTGAGCACCTGCCCAAGGGCCTAACGGTCAAGGGCGATCTCTCAATGTATGGTACCCGGGTCACGGCTCTACCGGCTGACTTGAAAGTAGGCCGCGAAATAATGGGATTTAGAGGACATGAAACACCTTAAGAACTTAACCGACTGGCTCTCCGAGAGCACAGGTATTGCCCGGCTCATTGAGCTTGGTCTCGCCGACCCAAAAGAGCACATGCGGTTCTACTTTGAGATCAACACGGGATTGCTTGGTGCCCTGTGGAAAAGGCTCAGGGCAGGCGAAGACGATCCCTATCCGGAAACCCTGGACCAGGGCGGCCAGCTCCGGCTCGGCTGGACCCGGATCGTGCCCAGAGACTATGACGAGCACAACTTTCGCGAGACGAGCTTTTACGTAAGCACCGGACAGGCTGTCGAGCTCGACGAGATTCTGCGCTTGGCGCATGAGCTTGATCACGAAGAGTTTCTTGACCGGGTTGACGAGATTGTGCACGATTATCTGTTGAAGGTCGCGCGTAGCACTGTTGCAGATGAGGGCTCGAGTATTTCAGGCCTAGTCATAAGTACCCGAACAGGCCGTATTCGTGCCTAGTCTCAGGCACAGTCAAATAAAATAAATAAAGGCATGAAACATATCAAGTCCATGGGCAACTGGCTCGTCGAGAACTCCAACCTGGGCGAGCTTGTCAGGCTTGGGCTCGTCGACACGAATTCCCTGACTCGTATTCAGTTTAGGATCTGCCAAGCAACGGCCCTTCTCATTTGGGAGAAGATTAGGTACAACAGTTCTCATCAACCGGACTCTGTGATCAAAAAGCTAACGATCGGCGATTGGACAGTTCTGGAGCCCGGCGAGACCGTGTACGATCCAACCGATTCCAGGCCGAGAGTTAAAGGCTCTATGGCAATTCCCGGAAGCCTAACCCTCGAGGACATCATTAACCGTGCTAAACGCTTGGCCGAGCATGAATTCATCGACTTTGTCAAGTTCATTGACGAGGCCTGTTGCGAATGGCTCAAGATCGCGGCTGAGGAAAAGAGGGCCTTTGATTCGCATGGCGTTCAGCTGATTGTTAGTAACCTGACCGGCCGGGCGCTGGCTGTCGACTCCACAGGGCGAGTCGACGAGAGCTCCAATCTGGAACAGCTTGTCAGGCTTGGACTCGTTGATCCAACGTCTCTAGTCCGAATCGTATTTAACGTTCGCAAGGCCGCTCTCGGTCTTGTTTGGCAAATGATTCAGGACGGTAAGGAGCATTCGCTGGCCTCAAAGCTCGAGGGGCTCGAGTTCGGCGACTGGTCCGTCATGAAGCCCGGCGATACCCTAGCGGACCACATGATGGGTCGTCGGCCTATGGGCACGTTGCGGAGGCCGGGAAACCTACTCCTCGAGGATATTGTTGACAGCGCGAAGCGCATGACCAGCGAAGAGTTCCTGGAGTTCTGCGATAAGACCTATCTTGACTGGTTCAAGACGATCGTCGAGACAACGGGCGCGTTCGACTCCCACGGGGTTCAGATGATCGTGAGCGGCCTAACCGGCGAGATGCAGGCGGTCAATTCCCCAGAGCGGGTCAACGAGGCCGGCTTCGACCAGCTCGTTCAGCTTGGCATCATCGACCCGGCCCGGTCTAACCGGCTCGAGTACGTTGCGAACCGGTCTGTGCTGCTCGACACCCAAGAGATGCTGGACAAGGGCAAGGTGCCGGCCAAGGAGCTCGGCCAGCCCTTCTATTTTGTGTACGGCTATGACGAGCACCACCGGCCAACGAATTCTCCGGCCGGCACTGATGTGGTCGGCTCCGAGTTCTTGAGGGGCCGGGATCTTGCCGAGCTCGTCGACCTTGATTTCGAGCAGTTCATTATTCGCATTGAGGCCCTCTTCATTGACTGGCTCAAGGGCCAGCCCGATGAGTACTTTGGGAAACGGTTCGGCTTCAAGAGCAGGCCGCTCTTTGCGCGCGATGAGACCGCCGCCATACTCGGCTTTGACGACTGGACCCTGCTTAGGGAATCAGGCAGTACCAACTTTTCCAAGCTGCTCAGCCTTGGCCTCGTCGATCCCCTTTCGCAACCTCGAGTTGAGTACGGGGTCTCCGACTGGTTCATGAACTACATGACGAATCTTATACCTGGCGTGAGCTCCGCCAGGCTTTGGAAAGACGATATTAAGGCTGCAATAATCGGTCGAGTCAAAATCTACGAGCCCGGCAATGAAGAAGTAGCTCGATGGGTTTCGCTAGTCGGTCTCGACCTCTTCGAAGGTCCCTGGGATATTGACCAGATTCGAGAGCAGGAGCTCGACTGGGACGGCCTAAGGGAGCTCGCTGGAGAACGTATTCTTGGGGTAATAAAGCGCGGATTCTCAACCAACTGGAGAACAAGCTCAAGCCCTGACCCGGATGCCAAAGACTGGGGCATACCGACTCTCATCAAGCGTGCCGATCAGGGAGAGTGGAGCCGATTTAGCCTCAACGAGTCCAAGGACGAGAATATCATGCGGCTCTTTAAGCTCGGTCTCGCCGACTCGCCCGCCTACGTCGCATACGAGATCAATGAGGAACGCCTTGCGAATCTGCAGTCCGAGTTCATGGACCCAAGAGCTAACGAGCCGGCCTTCAGAAAGCACCTCATCTACAACGTCCTAGCCGAGTCCTTTGCCTGGTGGGAAAACCGGCTTCCGGAAGAGGCCGGTAAGGCCGATCCCAATCTAAGGCTCAGCGCGGTCATCGATGGAGATTACTGGCTCGATGAGGGTGCGATTCAACTACGGATGCTCATGCGTGATGGCGACGAGCTTGATTTTGACGTACCGTTCGAGGAGTTTTTGCAGGAGATTAAGTCCCGTATTGTGAAATACCTCAGCGGAGAGCTCGCGCCGCTCGACCCTAATTACAAACCGCTCTACGTTCTGGATAAGGAAACCGGTGTTAGGTACTCTGTCAAAACAGGCGAGCCAATGTAATAAATAGTCTAAACTGTCGCACCTCATGAAACTGAAGAGCTTTAACGAACACCTTAACGAAGCCTATAATCCCAACGACGAGCGTTTTGCAAAGCTCAGAAAGCTCGGTCTAGCCGATGAGCCTGAAATGGACGATCGCATGCACGGTCTGCAAGACGAATGGATGAACGACGAGGAGATTACTCGGCTTGTTAATGAACTTCGGAAACGCGCGTCGGACATGATTCACAAGTGGTTCCCGGTCGATGATCCAAGCGACTCGACTGCTGAGGAACATTTCCAAGAATACATTGAAATGCTTGATGAGGTTGGGCCCGAGGAGATGGGTTTCCTTGAGTACATAGCCCTTCAGTACTACAAAGGCTACCTATAAAAAGACCCTAGTCCTATGAAGTTTAATCTTTTTTCCTTTGGTCGAGCAGTAAGAGCTCTCATCGTCACCATCACATGTTTCTGTCTTGCTGGAATGATCCTGTGCCCCGAGCTTGTGAGCTATTCTCCCGAAAACCCTGTTCTGCTAGAAGCTCAGCGGGATTTCGCGATCGCTGCGCTGTGTATAGGAATTCTATCCGGTGGCCTATTCTATTGGGGCTCGACCAGAGGCTGAAGCTCGGCCGTTATCGAAAGGTAACTCCCATGTTCATAATAGCGGCCCATTCGTTTAGCGCGTCTCCCTCTTCTCCAACAACTTTAACCACAGCCAGTCCGATTATGTTCTTAATGAATTTACTCCGGCTTGGGTTAACTCGTGCGAGCATATTTTCTCTATGATCCTTTGAATTCTTCCAAAGCGAAAATATTTGTTCTGCAATCTGCTCCCGAGTCTTCATTCCAACCGAAAAAGCGGCGTTCTCGTTAGACCCCTTAAAATCGTTTTCGAAGCAACCGTATTCAATCATACGGTCCACAACCTTTTCAAGTCTCTTTTGGCCACTGACTTCAACGGTTTCGTCATGAGACAGTATTCCAGTACGGCTCATCCACTTTGCATGGTGACGGCTTGCTTTGCTTAGTCTCTCAGAGTATTCGGCCGTGTCAACGCCATTTTCAAGCCTAAACCGGTTAATCTTAATGAGAAGCAGCTTTTCAATCGAGGTTTGAGCGCTAGCTGAGAAGCTTGACGCGAATATCGAAAGAATTAATAAGCGTTTCATATATCAATTATACCATAGATCCAAAACCTGATTCCAGGTTATGATAAATAGCTCTATAAAATTAGATTAATCATTAATGAGCTATCCCATATTAGACTTTCAAAAGTTCAAGCTTATGCTAGAAGGTGTCGACCCGAGCCTTCCAGCCGCAACGCCTATTCCGTTTGATTTTAATTTTGACTCAGGCCAGTACAAAAAGGAGTCCATTCCTCCTCAAAAATTAACTGGGTTAAAGGCCCAAATTGTTAGGCAGATTTTACCGACTCTTACATCAATTGAGTTAGTTAATCAAAAGGTGATCATTACTTTAGAAGCATCCACCTCAACTCTTGGAATTTCCGCCGACCTAGCTGCTGAGCTTAAAACCCAGCCTGGTCAAGCGGGTAATGTCGCTCTATGCGATGCTCGAATGAAAACTCTCAAGGAAATAATAATTGAGGCTTTAACCGAAACTCTTAAAGCAACTCCTGAAAAGATTAGCAAAAAGGTAGAATTTGCTGCCCCAGTAAATAAGGCCAATCAAGGTTCAGGTAAGACTCCAGAAGAACAAAAGAAATATCAATACATAAAGGCTATGCTAACCGTTACTGGCGAGCCTGGCACAAAGCCCGGTAAAATATCCTGCTACTTTAAGGCCGAAGGGCGAGGCGTTCAGGGAACGTCCGAAAATAATTACGTTGGCTTTGGTCGAGAGAAAAATCAGAGATATGTTACGAATATCCCAGTTGGAGCAACCTTTCAGGTTACATTCGACCCGCTAAGCGTGCCGGACTGCTTTTTTATTAAATATGATAACGTTGAATTTCTTAGTCCATTTATCGGCGCTCAGAGCTTTACAGACGGAAATGGCAAGACCTATAACTACGTAGAGCAGCTCACAGCTTTAACTGACTTAAAGGACAAAATTAATGCTGAACTAGCGGCAGCAGGCGCAACAGGTACAGTTGACACGCTCAGACCTGACTTTTTCACAGCCGATGGAAAGGTTTCCATTCAACCTGGCCCACGTCAAAGCCCTAAGGTCGGCGTCACAACGTTCGAAGCAATGCGAGATGCGCTTGAATCGGATATCACAATCAGGGTCTTTTCGCCTCTGCAAAACACGATTTTTTCAATTAGGTCAGGCTGCACAAACCCAAAAACTCAACAGTAATTAGCCGGTGAAAACTAAGCGGTTCAGCGAATTTGTATTGGAAAGTGACTTGTCTGGCTTACCGAATGAAGTAAAGCTCGCAAAGATGGGACTCTCGCCTGGGATAAATGTTCTTGAATGGTGGACCGACAAAGATTCCGAGTCAACCGCGATACTCACGGTTTACTTTATCGAACGGTACAGCTGGCCGGAGAGCTCGGAGGACGACCTTTTTGCTGAGACAAATTTTGCTATCCAATCATCGCTAGGCTTCGTTGAAAAAAGAATGATGTCCTTTGCTAAGCAGGGCGATCTTGATTGGGTTCACGATATGGAGCGTGATACTTGGAAAAGGGTTAACCGATGAAGTACCTAAAGCTATTTGAAGAAGCCTCAGATAATTTGCCTGACGCGATCAGGCTTGCCAAGCTAGGGCTTGCCCAGCTAAAGGTTCTTAAATGGAAGATCGACCGGTCTCGTGAGTATTATGACCTTGAGCCAGTTAAAGAGATTCAGTACATCATTTACCCTCACTGGCCCAATACTCACACGGATAATGACGAATACGATCTGCACTCGGATTACGAAACGCTAATCAATGGATACGATCCCGATAGCGAATCTGATCGGGATCTTGTTAGGCAGATGGTTCATAAGGCCGCTCGTTACTGGGAAGTTGACTGGATATACGATATGCAGAATAAGACCTGGGAAAAACCCTTCTATTCCTAGAAGTACAATACTAATAAACTAGAATGAATTGCAAGTTTAAAGTTGGAGATAGAGTTCATAAGCCGAAGGGTTATTCTTTTGTTGGGACGGTCGTTTCGGTTTTTACAACGACAGCCTGTGAGACTCGGATAGTTGCAGAAATGAAAAATAACGGAATGCTTCATATATTTAATGAAAATCAGCTTGAATCTGGCTGGACTAGTTTGAGCGATCCATGGCAAGAAGTTTTGACGCTTTCTCAATCTTTACCTAATGATCATGACTTCGGCAGAGCAGTGAGACTCCATATTCAGGAGAGCCTGTCTCATAAATAAGAATTCTTAAAAATAAATAAAAAAAAATTCTGCTTTAATGAAGAATTCCATTATTAAAAATTTTTCGGGCTGGAAAACGATGAATGAGAATTTGATGCCCGCGACCAGCGGAACATCTGGTGCCTCCGGGACTTCCATGCCTCCTGGAACATCTGGTGCCTCCGGGACTTCCATGCCTCCTAAAATAAATGAAGAGGCTACTCCAATTAATATCACTAACCCAGACGGTAGATTAACTCTGACCGACCTTCAGGCTGTACAAAGGGCATTAATTGACGCAGGTTTTTTAGCTAAAACTTTTAAAGACAATAGCGGTAAAGACATCGGTTCGGATGACGGGAAAATGGGACCAGTCACAATAAAAGCAATTGAAGAGTTTCGTCAGGCAAATGGTATAAAAGATGATTCCTATCCGGGCGTAAGTCCAAAGACTGGAGCGTACATTGGTTCAAAAACCCTTGAAAAACTTAAAAACCCTACGAGCAGTCAACCTTCTTCGGCTGGCCCTACTTCAACAGCTGGCACGGCCGGCGCTAGCGGTCAGGCATCAACATCTGGATCGTCCGGCACGGCCGGCGCTAGCGGTCAGGCATCAACATCTGGATCGTCCGGCACGGCCGGCGCTAGCGGTCAGGCCACGACAAGCGGTGCAAGCGCTCAGAAAGGATCGGCTGGCACTTCCGGGAAAGTCGCTAGCCCAATCGAAGAAATCGTTGCAAAAATTACAAAGCCTTTTCAAGAAGGTTCGACCGAATTTGCTGGATTTAAAGGAAGGGGCGGAATCTTTGGAAACGATAACGAAAAGGGCGCAATTGAGAGATTTACAATGATTTGGAATGATCAGATTAAACCATTAATTGATAAACTGCCAGCAGACGATCCAAATAAACAAAATTTCTCTTCGCTATTGCCCGTAATTACTAGTGGAATTGAAAGAAAATTGAATAAAGTTCCTATTACGTATACTGGAGCAGATGGTAAACCTGTAACGGTTAACATTAATGCGGACTTTTAACAAAAAACAAATAAACGCATTATGAGTATTATATTAGCCGCGACAACTCTTCTCTTCGCGGGAACAACTGTCGCTTTATTAATAAAATTTAGAGCGGCAAACCACACAGCTAAAACCTTACTTGAAAAGTTAAAGGCTGTTGCAACAAATCTTGATGAGACTCAGCGAGATTTGGCTAGCGCAAATTTGACGCTTGACGCAATGAGAATCGAAAGAACTTCTGAGATTTATCAGCCATCTGCTAACGGCTTTTCTGAAAAAGACAAGCCGAATCATTCTTCTGAAAATAAAAAGCGCAGGTACTATCGTAAACCTAAGAACTAATAATGTCGCTCTACATTTGGAAATGGATAGAAGAAAATTTTATTCTAATTACCGGAGTAGCTGCTTCGATTAAGTGGATTTGGGAATATTCAGAAAGTCGAAAGTTTGAAAAAAATAAATTTTTGCTGGAGAGAATTGAGAAATTTAATTCCCATCATTCAATTCGAACAGTTCAAAGCCTTTTAGACTGGAATAAAATTTCCATCGAGATCAATGGAGTTTCAACCATCGTCGACGATGAATGCTTGGTTGAAGCATTAAAAACGCATGATCTAAAGGACAGATTTACGACAACTGAATTCTATATTCGTCAAATCTTTGATGAATACTTTACTGGAATAAGCGAATTGATTATTTTATCAAAAACGGGCTTAGTCGACTCAGTAAATTTGCGAAAGTTTATGAAGTATTGGACTGAGATTATGAATGGCACTAAACACAACAAGCCAGCCGAATTAATCAATTCGATTGAGCGATATTTACAATTTTACGGATACTCCGACGTTTTAGAATTTATCGGAAAGAAGGAGCCTAAGGTTTAACTGTCCTTAGGCTCCTTCTTTGTTGCTTTGCGAATAAATGAAGCTGCAGCCGCTTCAGGATCATCAGCCCAGCCGAAATACTTTTCAGCTTTATCCTTGAAACTGGAAGCCTTCATTTTTCCAAGGCTTTTTTTCATTTCTTTAGCAGAGCGATTTGGATACTTTTTATCGGCTGATTTGAGAACGTCTTTACGACTGGGGCTCTTTGCCTCAAGCGTAAGATCAGGTTCGTCGCCTGAGCCTAGCATATCCATTTCATTTTCAATAGGCTCTCCACATTCTGAGCAGCTCCCGTCCTTAACTTTTGCACCACAGCACTGTGTTCTATTTGAAGTTTCATTGATGAAAAGATTAAAGTTTTTAACCAAGTTTTTCATAAAACTGCTTTTGTTTTTAATTAATATTCAGGTTCGATGTCATCGTCGCTTCCGCCTAACATTTCCTCGTTAAAAGAGTTAAACTCGGACTCGGCATCTTTAAGAGCTTTGTGAAGAGTAACAAGCTCATCCTTTAGCGGAGAATTTGAACGCTCCTCCTTCGGTAGACTTAGAAATTCTTCTTGCTTGTTCTTAAATGCTTCAGCTGCTTCCTTACGTGCTTTTCCAAGCTTTTTGAATTTTCCAATATCGCTAGAGTCATCAATATCTTCAACCTGAGATGGTTCTTCTTGCGTAGCGTTATCAGGTTCGTCTAATGGCTCTTCCATTTGAGCAGGCGTCAAATCCGGCTCTCCGCCGACTATTGAGCCGGCATCGGCCGGGGCAGAAGGTTCGACCTTTTCAGATTCTTTGATCCACTCGCTATAATTATAGATCATTATATGTTCAATTATTTGAATTTATTTATTTGAGAATCCATGAATAAATAATATGAGATATGGTTATCCTAGCATTCAATAATTGGCTTTTTGAAAATAGCGGCTCTCTTGTAAAGAGACCATTGCGGAAACTTGAGGACCTGAGCATTAACCGTAAATTTAAAGGAACTCGGTACGAATCAGAACTTTTTCCTAGATTCAGAAGGCTAAAGGCTCGAATTCAGCAAATGGATAAAATGCCCAATTTAACGGAATGGTTTAATCTAATGCAAAATAGTGATGCTGAATTTTATACTCTTGTGCAAACGGGCGAGCTTGGACAGCCTGATGTTAGAGAGCTATTTAGAGATTTAACCAATCGTCGTGCTGCTAAAATGAAAAAATACAATCTATGAAAGCTAAACGGTTTTTCTTTGGATGGGCAAACATACAGTGGTTTTTATCTGAACTTGTGAAAATGTATAGCTCAAAGCCCTCGTATTTTTCAAAAAAGCGAGTTGAGTCTGGAATAGCCTTTGCAATTGCGCAAGCTGGTATGATATTCTTTTTATGCGAAAAGCATAAAGAGTTGGAAATGAGTGAGTTTCTTTGGTGGGCAGCAGCTGAGTTTGCTGTTTCCGGATACATGATAAATGCGATCCAACGCGAAAAGCGATTAATTAAACCTGAGTCTTCTCAGGAAGAAGTTGAATAGTCGTCACTCATTTTCGCAATTTCATCAATCATCGGGCCGACATCATATTTCTTCCAAAATTTTCGTAATTCTATGCACATCGACTTACGATGATAATTTCGCATGTCTTTATCATGAGTCCACATCTTTTTACATCCCCAAATGTGAATAAAGTTGCGAACTGTTTTAAGCATATCGTCAGTCCATTCATTGGGATCCGGCAGCCAGCACTCGCCTTTTCCCATATCCATAATGTGAGATTGGTAAACTATTGGCAAAAAAGTTTTATGCGTTAATCCCATTTCATTTGCGATAATCGGTAAAAGCCGCTGTTCAATAAAAACTTGATGAATTACCCTATTTGAATCCACCACGCGGCCGTTGCCAGTTTCGATCGCGATTTCTTCAGCCTTATCTAACCAACTCTGAAGAAGATCAGCGTTCCCTATCCATAACAATGCGCAATTAATTGGCATTATCGTTTTGTCCCAGCGCCCAATATCGGATGGGTTAACGATCTTATCAAAATCCGGATATACATTTGTTGGGTTTAAGTCTGACCAATTTTCTTTATGGAATCCAATAAAATCTTGGTTTTTATCTACTTCGATGGGCGAGTTAATCCATAAATCAGTATCGATCATTACACTTTCAGGTGTTAACCTTCTCGCGATATGCATTTTAGGCCAAGCCCAATACAAAGATTTATTGATTTTTTGGTTTACTTTTAATAATTCAGATGTATCAATATTATCATAAACCTCATCAACTCCATATTTTTTCAAAATACTTAGCCATGAATCGTTTGTGTATAATTCAATTCGGCCGTGATGCTTTTTCCAGTTTAAAGCGGATATAAATTGCGCAGCGGCTAGCATTTGCTCCCATTCAATTGGCCCGTTTTTTTCAAAAACGTGTATACCTGTTAAATTTTGTGGCATGTTAAATTATACAAAAAAGGGTCAAAAAGACTTTGACCCTAATAGATTTTTTTAATACAAGACTACTTAATTAACGGAAATCTCAACGCGCTTATCTTGCCTTTTCTCAAGTATTTTTGCGATTGACACGGTTAAAATGCCGTTGACTAATTGTGCATCAATTTCATCAGGCTTACAATTTTTAGGCAAAACAAATCTAAACGATTCTGACTTGCACAGAGGATTGGCTGATTCGTTTTCGGCTTTTGCGCAAATTGAAAGCTTTCCGCCTTCAACCGAAACTTTAACAGATTCTTTGTCATGGCCAGGGAGACTGACTTTAATTTTATACTCTCGGTCAGTAGACTCTGTCGAGTATTTACGCGATTCGTAATCGCTCATGAAATCAAACGGCCTGTCAATTAAATCAAAAATTGAGGCTCCACGATTTGAAAAAGATAAGTTATACATAGTTTTTGAAATTATTTTTTATTAAAATAATAACAATAAGTATGCCATTCTTAAAATTGTGACAAAGTGTCACTACCTCAAAAGGATTTTATCCAAATCCTCGATCCAATTAAATACCGCAAATATTTCAACAGGGCCATCAGTTTGGGCGGTTGGCGATACTGAATTTTGCATTATTTGTATAGTGATAGCGGCTTGGCCGAGTACTGTACTAACAAGTTCGCCCAACGTCCAATTCATAACCCCCTCAAATTGAACCTCTTCAGTTTGAGGATTTAAGTATTCAACGTAGTCATCTATTTCAAACGGGAGATCGCACCAATCTAAAAAGTCAATAGTCGATAGAGAGAATACTTCATCGTTTTCGCCTGTTTCATCAAGCTCCTTTACTCCAACGATTACTGGATATGAATTCAAAAAATTAAATTCATCTTCGTCTTGCACGGTTGGAATAGATTCGGCAATTCGAACAAGATAAACAGCGTTTGGCTCTATTGAGCTAGACTGAGACTTTGATTCTCGATTCAATTCAAGTATTTTTTCAAAGTCCATTGCGCTCAAATCGTGAATCATGACAATATTTAGAATATCCGCGTATGGCTCAACCATTTTAATAATTTTTCGAACGGTAAGGCCCTCTTCGATTTGAATTGGATATTTCATATACCATGTAAAAGGTAGTGATCCCTCCGTGATATTTTTATCGACCCAATCATCCTGTTCTTGATCCCAAAAAGAAAAGTATATTCCGCCCTGCTTTATTGTTACCTTTTGCATCTGATAATTATTTATCGGAGAGTGTATCATATTATGCGGGCGGATGAATCTCGTAGAATTTCGTGAGTCTATCTCTAAATTTGAAATAATACTCTTTTATCTCATTTTGCCCCATTGTGAAATGCTGTGGTGAGTCAGTCGCTTCGTTTGAAATCCAAATGCGACAAGTCGTTGTTTTTATTTTATGTCGATCCCAGACCGCAACAGAATATGCTGCAACTTGATGTTTATAGTCTTCAATCCATTTTTCGTCCTTTGGCTTTCTCGCAGTTTTGAAATCGACTATTGCGTGTTCTCCGTTAATCAACTCGGATACGTTATCGACTGTTCCGGCATAACCGCCATCTCGGTGAGTCCATAAAAATTGTTCTTGAGCAATAACCTTTCGAATTTCGTTAAACGACCCCGCTTTAATAAAATTAAAAAAAAGCATTCCACCGACTATTTTTGCTCTGTTATCGAATTTTTCAATCTCATCGTCAAGTCGAGACAGCGATAGAGTTTCCTCCAGACGATCCTTAGGCATCATTGTATCAGGTAAGTTAAGATAGATTTCACAAAGTCGGTGCATCACCGTGCCTCTATCTGCCGCATCCCGACCGATGCGATCTGCCTTTTCATGACCTATACTATTTCGCCAGCCTTCCAATCCAGACTTATCAGAAGTTTCTCCCAATACGCTTGTGACACTTGGATATGTTCCAAGTATGTGAGTTTGATTGCTTACTTGATAATACCTGAACCCGTTTAATTCAATTCTTTTTATTGTCTCGCTCATAAATAAATAGCTTAGGAGGTTTAAGTCTAATACAAAAAATAACTCTCCAGTTTTTATGCAGATAAAGTCATTCAACGAGTTCTACCAGCCTGATCTAGATATGCCGGCTGTCACGGAGTCTCTTATTCCTGGAAGCAATCAGACGGTTGATGAATTTTATGCAACTCTGACTAATTTTGTGAACAGTGGAGACGTTATCTCTATTTCTAACTATTCTCAACCGGCTCATTCGCAAATTGTTAAAAACGTTCAAATAGGTCTCTCTTTTTTGGGTTATCCGTTACCTCCATCGGAGATGACCGGTCTATTGGGTCCTCAAACTCTTGCTGCTCTAAATAATTTTAGACGCTCTGGTGGAACAGACGTTCCTAAGGATAAGGTTAAAAACTATGTAGTTGATCCAAATCGCAAATTAAGAGCGGTCGATTTCCAGCAGGATTATGGTTTATATTAAGGAGTTTTTGCATTTTCGAAAATCGAACATCTTAAAAAGTTCGGTAAATGAATCGGAAATAATTGACATTTCCGACCAATCTACGTTTCCAGTAAAGAATTTAAAGAGAAACGAATACTTTGTGATTCACCACACAGCCGGCAGAGGAACTGCTCAAGACGTGATAAAAATCCTAAATAAACGAGATCTTAGCGTTCAATGGATTGTAGACAGAGAGGGTAGGATACATCGAGGTCTTCCACCGAATTCATTAGCGTATCATGCGGGTCGAGATAAATCAAAGGATTTAATGCCAGAAGTTCAAAATTCCAATTCCCAAGGAGTTGAGGTCATTGGGCTAGATGATAATGATATAAAGCAACAATTTGATTCGGATATCGCTAAATACGGATATCCTAGACAAGCTGAGGCGGTTAGGCGAATAATAAAATACTTGGGCTATCCAAAACAGAACATTGTTGGACACGGTGAAATTACGACAACCAAGCAGAAAACTGAGGGCAAAACAATTAAAGATTACGTTATTGCAAATTGGGATAAGCCGATTGACTTGTCAGGTTTTAGCGGTCCGGATCTGAGAGTAGATCCAGCAATCGTTCAAGTGGACCGCACTAATTCTCAAGACACGAATACCGGTTCTCCAAGTACTCCGTCGTACTCGATAGATTCGGCAGTTGTTGTTAAATTAATCGAAGCACTAAAACGCAGAGATTTTCCAAAAAGTGGCGCTGATGCAAGCTCCAATCAAGTTCCTCGATACTTAGGGGGCGGCAAAATTTCTGAGGCAAACCTTAAAGTGCTGTATGATACTATGGATGAGTACGGCGTAACAAATAAGTATGCTAGAGAAGCGATACTTGGGGTAATTTCAAAAGAATCTTCGACAGCGCAGTCTGAGATTAGCTATGAGTCTACGCCGAACAGTAGAATTAGAACAACATTCGGTTCTCGGGTCGCAGGCCTTAGTGATTCTGAACTCAATAAGTTAAAAGCTGACCCGGAGAAATTTTTTAATAAAGTTTACGCTAATATTAACGGAAACGGCGATGAAGCTTCTGGAGACGGTTATCGATATCGAGGTAGAGGTTTTAATGGCATTACCGGAAAGGGGCTTTACGCTGAATTACAGAAAGAATATAAGGGTTCTGGCATTAACATTGTTACAAATCCAGAATTATTAGAAAATCCTGAAGTAGCTGCAAAATTTGCAATAATATACTTTGTACGGTCCTTCCGAAAAAGAAACAAGCCGATCAATAGCTATACTAACATTGAGGATGCGGTTCGAGATTTTGTTCAAGCTAATCATGGCATGGGACATTCAATTGATGATAGCGAAATAGGCAGAGAAGGCTATGCCAAAGCTCTGGCTTACGCCAAATCTAGGCTAGAGAGCGCAACTGCCTCTACTTAAAAATAATTATTTTCAAATGAAAGAGCTTAAATTCTTTAATCAATGGCTATCTGACGTATCAGAAAAGAAATCATCTTCATCTATTGATGCTGCGCTAAGGAAAAAGAGCGAAAAATCTGGAATTGCATTTGGAATTCTTAAGTCGGTTTTTAATCGCGGCATGGCTGCCTGGAAATCAGGTCACCGCCCAGGCGCAGGTCAGGAGCAGTGGGGCTTTGCAAGAGTAAACTCTTTCATTACGAAAGGCTCAGGTACCTGGGGAAAGGCAGATGCAGACCTTGCCAAAAGAGTTAGAAAGAAAAAGAAGGTCAACGAAGGCGGCGATGCCTACTTTAAAGGCCTCAGCGACAGTACAATTAAGAAGAAAAAGGCTCAAATGAAGAAGCAAGCATCCATGCAGGATAACGATCCTTCAGCCTATAAAGAAATGCCCGGCGATAAAAAGGGCAAAAAAACAATGCAGGTATCAAAACACACAAAGAAGTACCATGACATGTATGGTGACTGACTTAGAATAAATATTCTAAAATATTTTGTGTTATGAAACTTTCTAAAGAGCAAATTCTGGGAATCGTCCGACATGGTCTAACTTTCGTCGGCGCGATTTTAGTCGCGAAAGGTCAATTCTCAGAAGGACAGTGGTACGAAATTTCGGGTGCAGCAGTTTCTCTTGCTGCAACGATTTGGTCGATTGTCTCTAAGGTTAAAGAGGTTGAGTAATCTCCTCATCGTCTCGATAAAACCGATCAGCTTCATAGTTCCAATGACGAATATCATAGAACCAAATATGAAAGTAGAAAACGGTTAGGATCTCAAGACTAAAGTAGATGCCGGCATGATCTTGCTTGCTTCGAGTTTCCAAGCAAAACTTGAACCACTCTGCAAATCCTCTGCCGGCATCCGCTTGTAGTTCGAATGCTTTATTTTGGGAAACCTTTCGCCCCCAGCACCAATTCATCGGGAACAGCTGCAACCCTTTCCACATCCCTTTTTTCCTTTTCTTTTATTAATCCAGTCAAGCAATAGATGGCTTGCAATACAGGCAAAAAAGCAGCCTGGAAAGTGGGTGAGCATTTCTTTTAGTATTTCCATAATTAGGTTATTTGTATTCTTTTTAAGACGTCACGAATGCGCGAATGTATTTCAACGCCAACCGGAATTGACATTAGCGAGATTAAAAATTGATTTATGTACGAAAACATTGAAATGGCTTGACCTTGAGTAAGCCCAGTATTTTTATGAGTGAATGCGATTAACGCAAGTACCAAGAATATTGTTTTTGTTGAATTAACTGATGCCCAGTTCTTGCCCTGAAGGGTCGATTCATAGGTGAGTACTCTTTTTCTACGTTTGTAATAAGAGTCAATTAGCGAAAACTCGTTCGATTCGATCGCTGCAAATTTTTGCTCATAGTGATTGTTTGAGATCCTGGTGCTCTTTGCAATGATTGGATAGAATATTTTTGCAATTACTGCGATGGGACCGATCGCGAGCATTACAACTAAACCGGTTAATAGGTGCTGGCTAAAAATAAAGATCAGCGCGCCGATTATTGATACGGATGCCATTATGTAATAATGAACATCGTGCTCTAGAAAATTAACTATACTATGTGCCATGTCTACCCTTGCATTCTTAGACGATGAATTCGATTTAGAATCAGTTTTTAAGTACTTGAAAACTACTTCATTATAGATCTTGGTGTAAACCTTTGTATCATATAGCATTCTGCGATACATTAATAGATTCAAAAGTAATTCAAGTCCCAAAAAGCACCACAGCCATGTATAACTACTCGATAACAGACCATCTATTGTTTTTCCTAGTACATAAGGCTCAACTAATTGAAGAAGCTGGCCAGCTAAAAGGTAAGAGTATATTGCTAACAGTTTAAACCTGTTACTCTTTAATATTGAATAAATGTAATTCATTAATTCGAAAGAGGCGCCTTAATAGGTGGATGAGCTTCATAATTCATTAAGACGAAATCTGCGGGCACCATTTGTAGAACAGATTCAACAAACGGTATTTTGCCCAGGTCTCTTGAAATATTGTCCATTATTTGAACGGTAGGTAGCATAAAGGCCCGGCGAGTTAACTGTTCTTTTGCCTGTTCAATGTGATTGAGGTAGAGGTGAGTGTCTCCTAAGTTTGCGATAAGCTCGTCTGGCACCATCCCAACCTCCTTTGCCAGGATCTCAAGCAGAAGTCCGTAAGAAGCAAGGTTAAACGGGAGCCCCAAGAAAACGTCCGACGACCTCATGTTGAAAGACAGCGAAATACCTCTTCTCTCAACGCCAATTTTGTCAAGTATTTCATGGCAATCATCATCCTTGAGTGGGCCGATCGGAAAGTCCATGACGTCCATATCGGGCATGGCTTCCCACCGTTTAAACCTCTCACCCAAAGAAAGCTCCCGCGTCCAAACCTGAAATGCATAATGGCACGGCGGTAGGACCATGTATGGCTCGTCACCCACGTTCCAGGCAGAAACAAGCAGACGTCGGCTATCTGGATTCTCCTTGATTTCCTGAATCAATCTCTTAATTTGATCAATTTTTCCAAATCCGTGCTTGTCCTCCAACGCTCCGGCGCTCCAGGCTCTCCATTGCTTGCCGTATATCGGCCCAAAATCGCCGTACTGATCATTGAACAGATCGTCTGTTTTGATTTTGTTGATGAACTCTTCTTTAGTTAATTGGCCATCTGCATCCATTGACGTTTCCCGTGCATACTTCTTGTAGGCATCGCCATCCCAAATATGACAGTTATGCTCGAGAAGATACCTTAAATCGGTCCGACCTCTTAGAAACCAAATGAGCTCCGTCACAACCGAGTGCCAATGCACCTTTTTTGTGGTTAGGATCGGAAATCCTCTTGCCATATTATGTCGAATCGTTTTTCCAAACACTGACAAGGTTCCTGTGCCGGTGCGGTCGGCCTTTTTTACGCCGCTCTGTAGAATCTCCAGTAAAAGATCCTGATATTGCTTATCTAGAGTGTTCATCTTGCCTCCATAAATATTTTTAATCGATTCGAGCTCGGCCGAGCATCTTCGCTCTCCAATGGCCAGTTCCAAGCCTTCCCATACGTATCAGTTATCGAAAAATCGCCTAGCAGAAAATTAAAAAATTGCTCTTTCGTTAGGAGCTTTACCGGGTTCTTCCACTGATCAGTTATGAGAAATAGAGGATCCTCAAGTATTCCAGGAATACGGTGAGCCGTTAGCACATCACCCTCAAAGTTAAGAAGGCCTATTGATTCAAACTGTTGCATTTTAGTCTTCATGGTCACGGTTTAGTAACATATCGTCGTTGATTGCGCCAGCCTCCATTAGGAGCTTAAGTAGCGCATTAAGGTGAGTGAAGTGCAATTGAATGGCTCCGCTCATGTTCTTGGACTCAATATGGACGTCCCAGCCTTCGCCGTTCGACCACTCTGTGATCTCAATGAAGTCGCCTTTTGTTGTCCAAGTATCGTCCGAGTCGATTGAGATATTCCATGACCTGCGCTGATTCGTTCCGATTGAGTATTTTCCCAGGAATTCGGGCTTGTAATTCTCGCAAATTTTATTGTCATCTTCCTGTATCTTCTCGTACATTTCGCCGAGCCTCGCAAGCTCCTGTTGAATTTCAGATTTTGTCATCTTCGTTTTTGTCTACGTGGTGTATTGAAAAATATACTCTATTCGGTTGATCAAAGTCCGCTAGCGTCAGCGCTTCACAGATCATATCTGCATGAAGCGGGTTCATGCTATACGCGAGAACTTG
>Ga0315903_10004138_pt1 | contig 19539 bp, 8 predicted proteins | sample LakEriMetagenome_7_FD_203524 | JGI IMG/M metagenome (GOLD analysis project Ga0315903, IMG submission 203524) | Freshwater fungal communities from buoy surface, Lake Erie, Ohio, United States - Buoy 2 MA119 | ecosystem: Environmental > Aquatic > Freshwater > Lake | place: USA: Lake Erie, Ohio... | reverse complement strand
GATCGGAGCGGAACATGAAGAGGACGCGCATGAATCCCTTGGCGGTGTTCTCGGCGAGGGATTTGTCCTGAGTGGTGGCGGGCTGGGCGGTGCGCTCGATGACGCGGGATGCGGCAGCCAGGGCGGAAGCCTCGGCGGCGGTGGGGGAGAGGCCGGCTTTCAATGCCTGGGCGTGGTGGTGGGCGTAGGCGACGGCGGCGGAGATGGTGGTGAAGGCAGCGTCGGCGTAGGCGATGGGAAGGCGGCCGAGTTCGAGTGCCTCCATGAGAAGCGAGGGAGAGGCGGCGGAGGCGTTGAGGAGAGTGCGGTCCTCGGGGGATATGCCTTGGAGAATGCGCTGTTGGACGGCCTCGGAGGTCCAGACGGTGCGGAAGGTGGAGGGATTTTTGAGAAGGCGGGCAATGCCGTGGATGGCATCACGGGCGGGCATTTCGAGGATGAATCCGAAAGCGGCGGGGATCTGCTTCATTAGGACGCCGACATTGTAGGCGAGGCCGACGGCGGCCTGGGTGGCGAGGGATTTCTGGATGAGTTCCGAGAGGGCGGAGAGTTCGGTGGCGCGGAAGTTGCCATCGACTTCGAGGGCATCGAGCCAGGTGGAAAAGACCTGGGCGGCGCGGGAGCCGTAGTTGGCTTCGACGGCGCGGCGGACTTCGGGATTGCGGAAGATGGCGCGGAGGTCGCGGGAGAGTTCGGCGTAGGCGATGAAGTATTCGGTGGCGTCGAGGTGGGACCAGTAGGCGGCGAGGGCGTTGGAATTCTTGGGGCGGGCGAGGTGGTGGGTGCGGGCCTTGGTGAAACCGGCGGCCATGGCGTTCACCTGAGAGGGAGCGCCGTAGGTGTCGAGGGAGTTGGCGGCGCCGGATTCGCTCTTGGCGTCCATGTGCTCGAACTGGCCGGGGGCGTAGTTGCGGATGCGCGGCATGTCGAGGCCGTAGAGGCGGGAGTAAACCGGGTTAAGGCGGGACCATTCGGCGTCGTATTCGTCGCGGAGGTAGTCGGCGAGGTCGAGGGCCTTGGGGTCGATCTGGGCGGCGATGGATTCGATGACGGATGAGGTGAAGCCGTATTTGTCGAGTGCGGGGCGGTATTGCTCTTGGGCGTGGAGTTGGAGGATGTAGAGGGCTTCGAGGTCGGAGGCGCGGTAGGCTCCGGGAGTGCCGCGGCCTTTGAGGCGCTGGAACTGGATGACGTTTTTGCGGAAGGCTCGCTCCTCGTTCTGTGCCTTGAGGCGGAGCATGCGGAAGTCCGCGAGGGCTTGGTTGAGGGAGGTGAGGGCAATGGGATCGGTCTCCCAGCCGACTTTCATGCGGCCGGCGAGGATTTCAACGGCCTGCTCCTCGGTGAGCTTGATGGTCTCGAAGGTGACTCCTTCCTGCAGGGAGATGTTCCAATCGCGGACTTGGGAAAGCTTGTGGAGGATCTGGTTGCGGCGGCGGGAGCGGGAGCGGCCGGTGAGGTTCCAGACGCCGAAGGTGAAGGCGTCGAAGCGGTCACGCGCATCGATGCGGGCGCGGGTGAAGGCGCGATCGGCGGCGCGAACGCGGTCTTGCATGTCGCGTGCGGTCTGGGATTTCGGGAAAATCCACTCCATGACCTGGTGGAACGAGGAGAAGCCGAGGGTCCAGGCGGCAACGGTGTCGAGGAATCCGCGGTCGGCGGTGCGGTCGCGGTGCTTGGCTTGGTCGGCCGGCGGGAGGGAGGCGACGACTTCGCGGATGGCGGCGCGGGTTTCCTCGCGGCGTGCTTCGTCGAGGGTGCGGCGGATGGTGCGGCCTCGGGTGTAGATGCTGAGGAGTTGCTCGTAGGCGTGGGCTTTCTCGCTGGCGGTCTGGCGGGAGAAGTTGCCGAAGGTTTCGAGGATGGTGAACTCAATCTCGGCGGCGGCGAGGGCTTGCTGGGCGGCTTTGATTTCCTCGGTGGTCTGAGGCGTGGCGTTGCGGAGTTGTTCGAGCTTGGCCTCCTGGGCGGCGATGGCGGCGGCGTGGCCGGCGGGATCGAGGACGATGGCGTCAATGACTTGCGCGACCATGCGCTGGGTGTCGGGCGTGAGGCGGCCGCGAATGGATTTGTTTTGGCGGAGGTCGGGCTTGGCGAGGTCGAGGAGAGTCTCGAAGGCCTCGTCGTATTGTTTGGAGAGGACGGTTTCGAGGGCTTCGTCGGCGCGGTCGATGAGGCGGATGATGGCGTTGATCTGGCCGCGCTCGGTGGTGGCGTCCATGACTTCCGCGGGGTTGAAGGCGACGCGGCCGCGGGCCTCGGCGGGCAGGGCGTCAATCACGGTGCGGGCCTCGGCGAGGGCATCCTGGATCCGGTTGCGCTCGCGCTCGGCCTCGGTGGGATCGATGGCGAGGTTGCGCTTGGTCTCGCGGAGCATGAGCACGGTGGAGGCGAGGCGGTCGCGGAGGCGGTTGTAGAAGGCGGCGCGCTCGTCGGGGCCCTGGGTCATGCGGCGGGCGATGGCTTCTTCGAGGCGGAGGACGCCGGAGGTGGAGAGGGCCATGGTCGTATCTCCCCATTGTTTGGCGGCGTCCATGGCATCGCGTTGGATCTGGTTGTATTCGTCTTGGGGAACCAGTTCAGGCGAACCAATGGCGTCGGCATCGAAAACCGCCAGTGATCGAACAGGGTTTACTCCAAGGAATCCGGCAGGGCGTTCCATAAGGATTGCGGCTTTGAATCCGGCGGCCATCAAAACATCTGGATCCACTGCGGACCAGTCGAGGGAACCTTCGCGGACTGAGGTTTCGGCGTTCATTAGGAAATCCTCGCCGTTCCCGTCTTCGGTTTCCACCGGGCGGACTCTTTCGCGGTGGTCGGGATCTGATAGGTTGAAGACTTCCTCGGGATCGAGGTCGAGGGGCATGCGATAAAGGGCGCGGCCATATCCGGCGGCGTAGCGTTTTCCTTCGTCGGAGTCATCGGTGAGGAAAATGCCGCCGGAGTCTGAGCCGGATTTGCCGCCGTGTTTGAGGCGGCCGCCTTCGAGTTCCACGGGGCCGCCATGATACCAGGTGCCGCCTTTGGAGTAGGATCCGTCTGGAGCCAGTGAAAATGTTGATGGGCCAGCAAGCGACATGGACTCCGGGCCGGTGGAGGCGGTGCCTACCTCTTGGGCTTGTTGTCCGCGATCACTTCCTTGACTGCCGCGTCTCCGGCCTTGCGGATCATTTCGGCGAAGGTTGTTTCGGACGGCTTGGAGGGTGTAGCCTGAAATGGTTTCATTGGTCCTGGCATAACGGTAGCCGGCTTCTTTGGCACGGGCCAGCATGTAAAACCAGCGAGCCGCTTGCAAGGCGGAATTTTCCAATTTGATGCCGAATTGGGCTTCGAATTGGCGATTGAAAGCGCTGGCGAATCGTTGGAAAATGGTGTGTTCGTCTTCGTTGACCGGCAGGCCATCGGCGGTCTTGAACATTTCCGGGAAGTAGCTGCGGATGAAGCGGCTTTCCCAGATGTCGGTGGTGGTGTAGCGGTGATCGCCCAGGGTGTTGAGGGTGTAGGCACCTACTTTCTGGCCGAAGATGAACATGCGAGGGATGAGATCGTCCTGGCCGGTGGCTTCCATGACGACGCGGCGGATGTTGCCGATGCCTCCGACATCGCCGGCGTAACCCATCCGGCGATTGAAAGCGTGGAGTTCCTTGGTGGTGACGGGTTCCTGGAGGAAGGAAACGACGGCACCCCAAGAACCTTGTTCGCGGAACAGGCTCTCGACGGCGTGAAGGCTGAAGATTTTGGTGGCACCGGTATTGCTCCGCAGCTTGAACGGACCCGGGCCGGTCATGCGGTTGCCGGTCTTGGGGTTTTTCTCCAAGGTAAGGGACAGTAGGGAGCCTTCCTTTAGCCACAGATCGATGAGTTGGACGGCGTCCGCCATGTTGCCATCCAGGGGAGTGGAGGGTGAGGTGAGGCCGGTAAAGAGGCGGAATCCGGTGAAGTGGTCGTCGTCGAAGTTGCTGAATGTTTCGTCGAGGATGCGGCGCGTGTTTTTCCAGTCTTCGTTGTAGTAGTTGAGGAATTTGGGGTTGTTGCGGATCCACTCGGCAATGTCATCGACGGCACGCCTGGCGGCTTCGTTGATGTTGCGGGTGCTGGCCTTGAGGTTTTGGCCGGCGAGTTTCATCATTCGGGGCCAGAACTTGGTGAAGAAATCGTCCTCGGCGATTTTTGCGGCCTGCTCGGTCTCGCGGGCAATGGAAGTGGCGCGGCCGATGGACATGGACTCCGGGCCGGTGGAGGCGGTGCCGTAGAAGGGTTTGCCGTAGGAGATGGATGCGTCGAGGGCGTCGAGCATGTCGGCGGGGGTGTCGAAGTCGAAGCCGTCCGCGGAGATCGATCGCCGGATGAGGTCGAGATCCTCCATGGTTCCGACGGGGAGGAAGTAGGCGTTGGCCTCGTTGGTGCGGTCGATGGCGCGGCCTTCCTTGGTGCGGCGCTTGGTGGGTTTCTTCAGCGATTCCCAGATGCGGCGGACTTCGCCGGCGAGCGGGTGGCCATTGGAGCGGAGGGTCTCGGGGTGGGGGAGGCGGCCGCGGAGGGTTTCCGAGATTTCCGGGAATCCTTCGAGGGCCTCGGCGGCGAGTTGGTCTTCGTGCTTCTTGAGGAGGCGGCGCTCGCGGGCCTCGGGGTTGAGGCCGATGGCGTCGGTGACGTAGCGGCGGAGGCGGTCCGGGACGTAGCCGGCATCGAGGGCGGAGCGGAATTCGGCGGCGGTCTGGAGGTCGCGGGCTAGGTCGATGGAGGCGGATTGGAGAGCGGCCTGGATTTTGATCCAGCGGGCGACGGTTTCGGGGAGGAGGCCGGAGTTGACTTCGGAGAGAAGGACGCCGCGGGCGAGCTTGGAGAATGCCTCGATGAGTGGGACCGGGTTGGCGGGATCGTATTCGTAATCCGGGGCGATGAGGCGGGAGCCGGAGGCGGCTTGATAGTCGCGGACGTTTTCCAAAAGAATCTCGGGATCGATGAATCCTTGGTCGATGGCGTCGCGGACGTTGGCCTCGGCGAAGTCTTCGGTGATGTCGCCGATGTCGGCGCCGCGGAAGAGTTCGACGGTCCAGCCGACCACGCGATCGAGGACGCGGGTGGAGTAGGTGCGGGCCTTGACGACGGTGTTGCGGAGGGTGTCGGCCGCGGCGGCGGGGGTGAGGCCTTCGTCGAAGATGAGGACTTCCACCCGGGCCTTGAGCCATTGGAGGCGGGTCTGGGCGGATTCGAGTTTCTCGCGGGCCTTGGTGGTCTGGGCGGGGGTGGTGGCCTTGCGGAGGTCCGCCTCGGCGGTCTTGGCCTGCTGCTCGGCCTCGGATTGAACGGTGTGGAGGGTGAGGGACTTGGCGCGGGAATCGACGACGTTGACGGATTCTCCGGCTTGGCCTTCGTCGGTCTGGAAGTCGAGGAATTCGTCTTCGGCGGCGGTGCGGATGTTGTCGAGGTGGGCCTCGTCCTGCTGGCGGGACCAGTCGCGCCAGGCGAGGAGGGCGTCTTCCTCGGTATCGTGCCGGGACTCTGCACCGGTGACGGGATCGGTGAAAACGAAGGAGGTTTCCTCGGTGAAGTCGTTTCGTTCGTTGCGGATGACGGGCAGGCCTGCGGACTTGAGGGCCTCGTTGCGGGCCTTGAGGATCTCGATGGCGGCCTTGCGCTCGGCTTCGAGGCGGGCCTTGCCTTCGGGCGTCTGGTTGTCGGGGTTGGCCTCGGCGAGATCGACGTAGGCGGCGGCCTTCTGCGCGGCGGCGTCCGGGTTTTTCTCGGCGGTGACGACGACGTCGCGGATCTGGTCCTCGGTGAGACCGTGGGCGCGGAGGAAGGTTTTGTTGCGGGCGAGGCTGGCGCCGTATTTGAAGTGGTTGAAGGAGGCCCCGGCCCCGGCGATCATGGCGAAGGCGGAGACGGCCAAAAGCGTTTCCTGCTGCTCGGGGCCTGCGGCGGTGAGCCAGTCGGTGAAGTAGCGGTTCCAATCGACGTTTGGCTTGAGGCCGGAGAGATCGGAGGCGAGGGATTGGACGAAGAGGTCGGTGGCTCCCTGGGCGGCTTCCTCGGGGTATTCGGTGGCATAGGTGGCGGCGGCCCCGGCGGTGAAACCGAGAGCGGCGCGGCCTGCGGGCGAGGCGACGCCGAAGCGGTTGAGGAGGTTGGTAAAGGTGGGGAGTTTCCCCAGCATGATTTTGACGCCGATGCCGGTGGCAAAGGTTTCAATCGCCGTCTGAGCGATGCCGGAGATGGTGGCGGCGTTGGTGCGGAGGCCTTCGTCGGCCGTTGGGTTTTCGGTGGTGGCGCGTTGGATGGAATCGCCGGCCATGGTTTGGGCAATCACAGCCTGCCCGATGGGAGTAAATATGGCCGGAGCCATCCATGCGGAGGGGCCGGCGGCAAGGGCGGCGCGCGCAATGAAGGGATCGGTGGCCTGGCGGAGGTTGACGGCATTGCCGAGAATGGCGGAGTAAAGTTCGCGGCGGCGCTGGATGTATTCGGTTTCCTTGTCGGAAGTGGCGGCGAAGGAGTTGGGGTCGAGACCTACGCCGCGGACAACCTGACGGGCTTGGGACTGGGTGGCTTGGACGATGGCGGAGGCGGCGGTCTTGGTGCCGCGGGCGAGGGAGTCGCCAAGGCGGGAGATGAGGGAGCGGTTGACGTCCGGGTTGTTGGAAAGGACGTTGGAAAGCATGGCCATGACGACGGCGCGCTCCTTGGGGTTGTCCGGGAGGGACTTGGTCCACTCGTCAAGCTGGAGAACGAGGTCGCGCTCGGAGTTCTGTGCGGCCTTGGACTGTTCCACGCCACGGGCGATCTGTTCCACAAGCGGGCCGTGCTTGCGGAAGAGGCGGGAGATTTCCCGGTTGGAATCATCCCACTGCTGGCGGACAGCGGAGCGGTGGCGCTCGGGGATGGTTTTCAAGAATTCCTCGCGCTCGGCCTTGGTGGGCGGCTGGTAGAGGGAGCGGCGGCCTTGGGCGGCGGAGGTGGTGGCGGTGTTCTGGATGGACTCGCCAAGTTTGCCGATGGTGGCAAGCTGGCGTTCGAGGATGGAGGTTAGGGCGGCGGAGGTTTTTTGGGCGGTGGCGTCGTCTTCCTGGAAGCGGGAGCGGATGGCGGAATAGACGGCCTTGTCGGTGACTTCTCCCTGGATGCCGAGGACGGTGCGGGCGTATTGGTCGCGGATGTCGGAAAGGTTTTCCGGGGCGATGGACTGGCCGGTGAGGGCCAAGAGAAATTGGTTGTTGATGGCGCGGGCGGTGAATTCCTCGGGGTCTTGCTCGGCCTTGGCGGCGGCGTCCAGGGTCGCCCATTGGTCGGGCTTGAGGACTTTGGGGAGTTGGTCGAGGCCGGAGTAGGCGCGGCGGAATTCCTCGTCGCGTTGCTTGGCGGCTTGGGCGGTGTAGGTGGGAAAGAGCGGGAGGCCGCGGGTCTTGCGGGCGTCCACATACTGGCGGTAGATTTCGGAGTAGTGGGCGCGCGGGACGGTGCCGTCGGGGAGCGGGGTGTCGAAGTCGGGCGGCGGGTTATTGAGGAGTTGGCCGGCGGAATAGGCGGAGGCCTCGGCGTCCGGGGCGGAGGGATCGAAAGTGGAGAGCATGGTGGGTCAGCGGGTGGCTTCTTCGGCGATGCGGAGGTTGGCGTCGATGATGGGGTCGCCGGTGGTTTCGCCCATTTTCAGAATTTGGCCGGGGTTGGCGGGATCGTAATTGGGGATTAGTTCGGGAGCGGAAACCTTGTCGGGGGTGAGAGGCATGTTTTCAACGGTGCCGCGGGCTTCGCTCCATGCCTCGCGGAGGGCGAATAGGCCGTTGAGTGCCTCGGTGTTGGTGCGGGGCTTGTTGGCGCGGAACCAGGCGTCCTTGGCATCCGGCCAGGTGGCCTTGGCAAGGTCGAGGTTTCCGGTGTCGATCGAGACGACGGCGAAGTCGAGGGTGGGGACGCCGGCGAGGCCGGTGAGCTTGCCGTCCTTGGTGTAGATCGGTTTGCCGCCGATCTGGCGCGCGGCTCCCTCGGTGAGGTCGAGGGTTGGGCGTTGGTTTTTCTTCCAAACCCATTCGGCGGTGCCGAGGTCGACGACGGGGAAGGAGTGCATGGAGCCATCCGCGGCGCGGACGATGGTGCGGGCATTCTTGGAGAGCCATGCCTTGTCACGGCCGGGGAACTTGGCGGCGAGGAGTTTTTGGGGAATGGCTGCGCCTTCCTTGCCTCCGGGGCCGGTGGCACCACCAAAAGCGGATTTGCCGTTGTCTGCCGGATCATTGGGGCCGCCGAAGACAGTGGCCGCGGCTCCGGTGTAGGGGACTCCGGGAGGTTTCACCGACTGGCCGCCGAAGGTGCCGAGGACTTTTTGGTAGGTGCCTTCGGGATCGAAGGGGAGGTTGGCGGGCTTGGAGAATGAAATGTCTGGCAGGGGTTTCCTGTCCTTGAACGATTTCTTGAGGGCCTCGTAAGCGGTGTTGATCTGGTCGAAGGTGGCCTCGGGCGGCATGGTGCCGAGTATCTTGCGCCACTCCTCGGTAAACTGGCCGCGCAAACGCCAGGCCTTGTCATATTCCTCGCGGTTGATGGGAGTGATGGGCGCGGTGGAAGGGTCGTTGTCGTGATCGACAGGGAAGCGGTATTTGCCGAAGTCGCCGCGGGTGAAGTCGGTATCGATCTTGGAGAAAAAGGATCCTTCGGTTTTGCCTTTGGGGGTGTCCGATGTGGCGGGGTTGAGGCGGTCGTTGAGCTTGGAGTTGAGGACTTGGATGGCGGACTTGGGAAGGGCTTGGCTGGCGATCCATGAGCGAAGGTGCGCGAGGCCGCGGCCGGAGGGATCGGCGGCGGGGTCGTAGGTCATCACCTGGGTGTAGGTTTGCTCGTAGATCGCATCGTCGTGCGGGGGCTCGGCCCCGGCGGCTTTCTCCCGGATCTGGGTGAGCCAGCGGGCGTGGGTGGATTTGTCGATCTGGCCGGCGGCCTCCATCTCGGCGAGGTCTTCGGGCGTGGGATCGCTGCCGGAGATGATGATGTCGTTGGTGAAGTCGGAGCGGTAGCGGTTGGCGCTGCGCTCGGATTCGGAACGGAGGGAATCGAGTTGCTCGGGGGTGAGGTCGGGATCGGAGAAGGTGGGGTCGTTGAGGCGGCGCTCGGATTCGAGGGGGTTGGAGGCGATGGCCTGCTTGTAGGTAAGGTAGGAGAGATCCGCGTAGGCGCGGCGGCGGGCCTGTGCAACCTGCTCGGGGAGGGCTGTGCCGGTTTTTGCCCATCGGTCGAGGGCATCGTCCGCGGCGGCGCGGTTGCCGTGCTGGATGGCGGAGTCGATTTCGTTGGAAAGGGCGAGGGCGGCGCGGCGTTCCTCCAGGACGGCGGAGTCGCGGGCGACGTTGATGAAGGCGGTGTTGGCGAAGTGGCCGAAGCGGTTGGTGAGTTCGTCGGCGACGGCGGGGGGATCGTCCGCGGAGATGAGGGAGTTTTGCGCGGAGGCGAGCCAATCGCGGGTGCGCTGGATGCGGGAGGCGGGGTCGTGGTCTTTCTGGAGGTCCAGTTCGAAGGCGGACCACTCGGCGGCGAGTTTCTGGTTGCGCTCGGAGATGGTCCGGGCGTTGGTGATTTTCTGAATCTGGATGGCCGTGTCGTGGAAGGTTTCACTCACGCCGGCGATGGCGTTGGCGATCTTGCCGAGGCCTTCGGCGGGGGCGGCCATGGCTCCCGCGGATACGGTGGGGGCGTTGATGGCTTGGCCGTTGAGATTGGGGATGTCTGGGAGGCGGATCATTGGACGCGGGGATAGAGGCCTTGGTAGGAGCCTTCCTGATACTGGCCGAAGGCGGAGCCTAGCCCGGAGATCGCGGTGCCGATCATGCCGAGGCGGGCGGAGGAGGCGGCTTGTTCTCCTTCCCATAGGGCCATTTGGCCTTTGGCGCGGAGGGATGCGGCCTGCATGGCGGCGGCGCGGGCTGCATCGGCGATTTCGAGTTCGAGGCGGCCGGCGGCTTCGCCTTGGAGGAGGAGGGCGGAGCCGGTGGTGGTTTGCACGCCGGAGGCGGTGAGGCGGGTGCGGAGGGAGGCGAGAGCGTCCCGGTTTTGAATCCGGCGACGCTTGATCTGCTCGGCGGTCTCGCGTTCGAGGTTGTCGGCCTCGCGGCGGGCTAGGAGGTTGTTGTAATCGGCCGCGGCTTCGGCGGCTTCGGCCTGCTGGTTCTGGGCGAAGATGGAGAAGCCGGTGGAAACGGCGGTGCCGAGGAGTCCTAGCAGTCCTATAATCATGGCAGGGGAAAGGGTTTGGCTCCCCCTGGTCGCGCCGTGGGGAACCATGGACGGAACCAACGGCGTTTCAGGCACCCGGAAACCCAAACCGGGAGGCGTGTGAGGCGGGAGCGCATGGCTAACGATGCGCGCGCGGGGGCGAGGGCGGGGAGTGAAGTGTGGAAGCCGCGTAAAGGGCTATCGCCCCACGCGGTGGGGGTTAGCGTTCGTGGACTTGGAAGCGGAGGACGGCGGAGCGGAGGGTGAAAGGGAAGGGGGAGGTGTGGGTGAGACGGAAGGCTAGGTCGGTGACATGGCCGGGATCGGGGACGGTCTCGGTCCAGCCGGTGGTGAGGGAATCTTGGGCGCCTTTGATCGGTTGGGCATCGGCCTCGGTGCGGTTCCAGATGGAGCCGCCGCGGGATTGGTAGAGGGAGAGGCGGAGGGAAGAGACCCGCTTGTCGCGGGCCTGGGTGGTGCCGTCCTGGGCTTGGAGGTCGATGGGTAGCGAGACGAAGCGGGAAGAGATTTTTTTGCCGATCGCCCAAGGCTGTGAGGTGATGGCTTGCGTGGAAATGCCGGTGTAGTTTTGGGTCGTTTCGGTGGTTTCGTTTAGCAGGCGGGTGATTCCGGTGGTGCGGAGGTGGCTGGGGATGGAAATGGTGACTCCGGTGCCGTAGGTGCCATCGAGGTGGAAGAAGCCAGCGCCGGCTTCCTGGGCGGCGAGCCAGTCGGCGGGGAAGCGTTCGAGGTGGGTGGTGGAGCCGCGGAGGACAAGGAAGAAGACATGATCGTCTCCATCGTCCGAGGGGACCACGGCGCAGTGCAGGAAGGTGCCGCCGGTGGTGGTGTGTCGGGACCATGCGGCGACGCGCTCGGGACGGTTGTAGGCGAAGTGGAGCAGGGTGCCGGTGCGGGTGACGGCCCAGAGGGCGGGCTCGCGGGTTTGCTGCCAGGCCATGGCGGCGATGCCGTCCCGGAAGAGGTGCTCGGCGAGGCGGGTCAAATCGACGGCATCATAGGAACCGCGGGAATCGTCGTAGGCGAGTTCCCGGAGGCGGCGGCCTTTGCGTTCGAGGAAAAAGGTGGCGTCCCGGGCGATGAGCGGTTGCGCGGTGTGGGTGCCGTAGGCGGTGTATTGGCGGGCGAGGAAGTTGGAGGGAGTGAGCGGTTGATCGCTGGTTTCGGATCCGACGGCCCATTCGCCGAATTTGGTGCCGATGAAAAGGCGGCGCTGGGAAGCAAGCCAGCGGATGGGCGAGGAGTTTGAGAGGGCAAGGGTGGCGGCAATGGCATCGTCCGCCTCGGTGCCGGTCTCGAAGTTGAGGAAATCATCGGAGGCCGAAAGCCAGAGGGAAACGGGCTGGGAGGCGGTGCCGGCAAATACGAGGCGGCCTTCATGGAGGGCGATGGCGCGGGGGAAGCCGTCGCGGGAATTGAAGGGACACTCGGCCCATTTGTAGGTGTTGCCGCTGAGGAGGGCGGTGTGGGCAAAGCCGGTCATTTCGTCGGCGTTGACGTAGTTGTCGAGAAGGGCGTAGCCGGTGACGCTGGGTAGCTCGGGAGCAAGAACTCCGCGCGGGGTGGTGGCGCTGGTGGGATTGGAACCGGTGGAGAAAAACTTGAGGCGAAGGAGGACGGGCTCGTCCTCGATGCCGGAGTCGGCGATGTTGCGGTCAGCATCGGATTCCCATGAGCGGATAACGGTCCAGGTTTTGGCGTTGTTGGCGCTGCGCTGTAGTTGGAAAATCCCGCGCCAAGTGCCGTAGGTGGTGAAGTTCCAACCTCCTTGAACGGCGATGGCTTCGGAGGCTTGGCCGTCGAAAGCGGCTTGGGCGGTGATTTCGGTTTGGAAGTCCTGCTCGTCGCGCTCCGGGGAGATGCGCATGTAGAGGCCGGGGGAGAAGTTGTCGGCCTCGAATTCCTCGACCATGCGGGAGACTTCGATCCAGTAGTCCTCCCAATCGACTCCGGCTCCTGGGCGGGTGTTGAATTCCGGGAAGTGGTCCAAAATGCACTGATAGACGCGGCCGCGGCGGGAAACCTTTTGGCCGGCGATGTATTGGGTGCCGGTGTATTCGATCCAATCAGGGAGCGGGAGGTCGGATGTGAAGTTGTAAAAGACGGACCAGGCATCGGTCCAATCAACTCCCACTCCGGGCTCGTAGTTGGTATCAGACGACAGGTGGTTGAGGAGGCACTTGTAGATGATGTTGTTGTGGTGCCAGCATTCGTCAACGTTGATGGCTCCGTAACTTGAGGACCATTGTGGCACCAGGAGCCAAGGTTCATCAGTTGGGTGGGATGAGGAATTATCGTCGTTTGGATCAATACCGGAAACAATTCCAGTGGATCCGGGGCTGGTGTCGTTCGTGGCGTGAACCGCTAGACAGTAAGCGACGGAAGTGGAACCGGGAGACCAGTAAGTCATATTCACCATGTCTCCGACCGCATATTCGGTGTAGGTGACGCCTTCCCACGCGACTTGCTCGCGGTCGTCGGAAAGGATGGTGATGGGATCGCCTTCGACGTAGAACTTGCGTTTCCAAAAGTCGCGCCAGTCGGTGCCGGAACCGGGTTTGTTGTCAGTGGAGTTGGCAGTGTGATCGGCGGTGCATTCCCATTCGCAGTTGGTGAAAACGACGTCTCCCGATTGATAGTTTTCGCCATTTGCCCAATCCGGGGCGACGGGATTGGAAGCGACGGTGAGGGTTTTGGTTTTGTTGGTATTCTCATCCTTCATCGGGGGGCGGGTGAAGGGAATGAAACGGGTGGTCCAATCGGTATCTGCGACGCGGCGGAGGCGAATGGGGAAGGTGCCGGGATGGACGATGAAGGCGACGTCGTTGAGTTGGACGGTTTGGATGGCGCGGAGTCCGTTGTTCCATGCGGGCGAGGGCCAGACGTAGTCCACCATGAAGAGGGCGGTGTCCTTTTGGGTGCCGTTCAGGTCGTAAACCCGGATGATGTCGGGCGCGAAGTGGATGAGGTATTGGTCGCCGGTGGAGGCGACAAAGGGCAGAAGGTGGCAGTTGACGCCGCCGGGATTGGTGGTGGCAAGGAGCCATTGGAGCCCGGGGCGTTTGATGAGGCTGCCGTAGGGGGAGAGAAGGAAGTTTTCGCAGAGTTCGGCGCCGGCCGGGATCTTGTCGAGGTCGATGCGGTGGCGGGCGTAGGGGGTGACTTCGCCGGTGTTGAAGGATAGGAGGGCGGAGTGCATGGGGAGCAGGGAGATGGGAGCGGGGAGACGCGAGGTAAGAGGGTTACGAATCTTCGGCTATGGCGGGGAGGGATGCGCCGCCGTAGGGCGGGGCGGTGCTGCCGAATCGGGAGGTGACCAGGCCGGAACGGGCAGCCAGCGCGCGCGGGCCGTGGTTCTCTTTGGAGCGGGTCTCGCGTGCGTCGCGGGAACGGGCTTGGCCCAGGGCGATTTGGGAGCGGTTGAGGAGGCCGGCGGCAAGGTTCTGATCGTCCGAGAGGAGCGGGGCGAGACGGTGGGCGAGGAGGTAGGCGACGGCGTCGGCAAAGGTGACGGGCCAGGTGGAGACGTCGGCGGAGTTGGAAAGGTAGTGGATGACGGGGGCGTCTTCGTTTTCCCCGGGAAGGAGGAGGTGGCGGCCTTGGATTTCCCACTGGTTGAGCGGGGCGTCGAGGTCGGTGGTGTCGATCTGGATGACGCGGAGGCAGTCGTCCGGGAGGTTGAAGGCGGAGCCGTAGGCGGGGGCAAAGACGGTGGAGGTGGAGGTGCCGCCGGAAAGATTGGTGGCGGCGACGGTGGCGACTACGCCGGTGCCGTCGGATGCGCCGTAGTTTTCAGCGGTGACGAGGAGGGAGGCGGCGAAGTCCGCAGTGGTGGCGGCGATGATGTCTGCAGCGGTGTTGGCGATGGTGCCGGCAAAGTCCGGGGTGCCCGCTGCCGGGGCTGTGGCATTCCATGTTGTGACGAGATCCGGGCTGAGAACGTCGTCAGTGGAATACCAATTTGCGGTAGGATGGCCGGAACTGATAAACCATTGAGAGCCGTTCCAAAAGACATCGCACATATCTTCTGGTCCGAATTCCTGGCGGTAGTAGGGTTTGCCTGCCAACAAGCCTTCCTGCAAAACCATTTCCGTGAGCAGGTAGGGAGTGCCATCAATGGTAAGAGATCCGGAGTTGGTGATGGTGGAAGGGAAACCGGGCGGGGTGACGGTGATGGCGTTCAGGGAAACGGCGATTGCGATTTCGTCGGTGGTTTCATCCGCCTCGGCGATCTCGACGGAGATTTCGTTTCCGGAGGGACCGGCGGCGACGGCGGTCCAAAGGATGGCGTTGTTGTCGCCTTCGGCTCCGGTGGTGAGGGTGGCGCTGGTCTCGACTACTGGGACGGCGGTGAGCCGGGAGCATTTGGTGGCGAAGCTCCAGACATGGCCTTCGATGAGGGTGTCCCGGGCAATGGGAAGATGAAGGCGGACGGCGGCGGCGGTGGTGCCGTTGTCGGTGGCGTAGTCGGTGAGAAGCGGCTCGCCGAGCGCGGAGAGGGCGAGGTTTGCAACGTCCGTGAGGGTCATGGGTAGAGGATGCGGGCGCGCGGGAGAGGTGTGGGAGTGAAGCGGGGAAGCCGAGTAAAGGGCTATCGCCCCACGCGTTAGAAAAAAGCCCCGGACGCTGGGGAGCATCCGGGGCTTGGGGTTGGGGGTGGCAGTTGCCAACCGGCTACGGCTCAGATTTTGGCGTAGTAGGCGATGGCGAACTCGATGACGGTTTCGACGACGGAGGTGGAGGTCATCACGGTGGCGACGATGTCCTCGCCGGAGACGTGCTCCAGGTCGGAGGTCATGGCGAGCGGGGCGGTGCCGGATTCGTCGAACGGGACGAGTCCGCCGGTGGTGCCCGCGGTGGTAAGCGCGAGGGCGTCGGCGAGGGCGTCGGTGTTCGAGGTGGGGCCGACGTCGAGGGTGAGAGCCGTTCCGGGATCGGTGACGGGATACACCCAAGAGAGTTCCGGGGCATAGCGCGCGCCGGCCGGGATCAACTCACCGGGGACAAGCGTGAGCGTGTCGTTGACGGTGGGAGTGGCGGGGCAGGTCACACGGCCGCGGATGAAGACGGGCATGGCACCGCTGGCAAGGGGAGCAAGCGGGGCGCGGCCGTCGGTCTGGGCGGTCGTGTGGGCGGAGGCGATGTTGGAATTGGTGTTGGCCATGGTGGTTTGTTCCTTTCGTTAGTGGTTGGTGGTTATGGCCGATCAGACGAGGCAGTTGATCTGCACGACTTTTTCCTCCTGCTCGCGGCCGGCTCCGATGCTGTATTGCGTGAGGAACTGGATGGCGTTGGAGAGGTCCGGGCGGCGATCGACAGTGGCCTCGATGTCCTGCCAGATGCCGAATTCGAGGGCGCTGGAGACGTAAAGCGGAACTTTCTTGCCGGAGACGTTGCCGCCGGCACCGGCGACGGTGGCGGTGGGGAGTTCGTTGTAAACGACGAAGTTGACGGCTCCCCAGCGGGTGAGGAATCCCTTGTCGTTGTAAACGGGCGGGCCGCCGAACTCGGTGGAGAAGAGGCGGTCCCCGCTGGCGCGGTTTGCTTCCTGACGGAGGCGGGCTTCTTCCTTGGCATCGATGACGCACCAGAGCATTTCGCCCATGGCGGCGACGTCCTCATTCCATGCCTCGGCGGCGGAAAGAATGCGGATGCCTTCGATGAGTTTGGGGGCGGTCATGCCGCTGTCCGTGTCGCTGCCGGTGTAAACGTAGTCCACGGGCACGATCTGGCCGGATGGAAGGGCGGTGGGAGTGGTGCTTCCCTGGGTGCCGACATGGGCATTGCCGAGGAGTTCGCCGATGATCACGTTGTCGCAGCGGCGCATGTAGGCGCGCTGGTGGGCGGTGATGATCTGGCCGGCACCGAGGATGCGCGGGGCGAGTTTCCGCTCGTCGAACTTGGATTCGAAGGTGGGAAGTTGGAATTCGCGCGGGAAGTAGAAGCGGCCGTCGACGTCGATCTCCTGCACGGCGACTTTCTTGAATCTTTGGCCCGTGATCTCTTCATCGTCCAAAGTGCCGACAAAGGCGATCTCCTTGGAGATGCCGGTGAGGCCGCGCTGGACGTTAACGGTTTTCATGAGACGCGAATCCTTTTGCTGGACGACGTCCCTGAACGAATCCGCGAATTGGTCGCGGAAGTAGGTGGGAATGGTGGGAGTGGACATAAGATGATGGAGTTGTGGTTAATGGAGGCGGTGGTGTTCCGGCTCGATTGTCCGCGCGGGCGGGTCGGGGCCATGCCCATTCCAGGGCGGGGCGCTCGATGCACGGCGGGGCTCCATCGGAGTTGTCCCTGTGAAACTGAGGCGGGGGTATGGTGCGGCGGGTGGTAGGAAAATTGGAATTGGAGGGGGGAAGAGTGCTGGAAGAGTGCCGCGTGATCAGTGAGCGGTGATCAGTGGAAGAGAAAAAAACGCCCGGAGGGCTGGGGAGCCGTCCGGGCGTGGTGATGGTGGTGGGGATTACTGCGCGGCTTGTTCGCGGAGGGTCTTCATGTGCTCGAAGACTTTGAGGCGATCGGCGTCGTTTTTGGAGTTGAGGAGCGGGGACCATTGGGGGTCGCGGCCGCCTTGGATGTCGGCGATCTTTTGGGCCGGTGAGCGGAGGTCGCCAAAGCCGGGAGGGGTGACGCTGCGGTCTTCGCTGGTGAGGCGAGAGACCTGGAGCATCATGCGGGCGAAGGCGGGATCGTTGGCGAGGTGGGCGACGGCCGCGGGATCGACGCCGGCGGATTCGGCGAGCTTGGTGGTGAGGTGGCGGACGGTGGAGGCGTTTTGCTGGAAGTCGGATTTCCACTCGGCGACGAGGGCGTCCTGGGCTTCTTTCTGGGCCTTGGCGGCGGCGGCCTGCTGGTCGCCGAGGCGCTTGCCGAGGATGGTGTTGAATTCATCGACGATGCCTTTCACCACGGCGGGCGGGGCGTGGAGGGCGTGGGCCTTGGCGGCAATGGCGTTGGCGAGGTCCGCGTCGAATTGCTCGGCGGGGATGTTGAGGGCCTCGGGGGTGAGGCCGTAGCCGTCCGGTTTCTCGGGGACTCCGGCGGCCTTGCGGAAGCGATCGACGGCGCGCGGATCGGCGGCGGCGGGATCGGCGGGGTATTCGACGCCGTTCTTGCGGAAGTAGTCGAGTTCGGTGATGAGGGACTTGATGTGCTTGTGCTTGCCGAGGTCGGCCGCGTGCGGGGCGAATTCATCGCCGAGGGAGAGGAACCAGTTTTCGCCAAGAGTGCCGTCGGGGTTGATGGCGGGGGGTGGTGGGGGTGGCGTGCTGGCCGGTGGGGTGGCGGGGGCTGCGGGCGGAGTGGCCGGTTGTGCGGGCGTGGAAGCCGGCGCCGGTGGTGCTTCGGTGGTCATGGTTTGGTGGTGTTGGTGAGAGAGGCGAGGCGGGCGCGGGCTTGCTCGGTGGCCGGGTTGTCGGCGTGGAAGGTGAGCATGAAGTGAATGCGCTCGGGGGTGCCGGCGTAAAGTCGGAGGAATTCGTCGTCGGGATCGTGGGCGGCGGCGTAGGCGAAGTAATCAGCCCCCTTGCTTCCGAGGACGTCGCACTTTGGCGGGCGGGCCGCCGGTGACGGGAGGTTTTCCGTCGGTGGGGGTGGACCCGTGGGCGGTGCGGGCTTCTTCGAGGTGGGCTTCGATTTCGAGGACGATGCTTTTGCGTCCGTCGCGCCAGAGGGCGTCATTGGGGTTTCCGCCGGGGGTGTAGGCGGGGCGCCGGGTGCCGGCGGCGGTGTGTAGGGATCTGAGGATGATTCGGCCGGCGGGAGATTCGAAGGTGGTGAGGAGGGCTTCGAGGTAGTCGCGGCGGGCTTGGGCTGCTTTTTGGTTGGCATTTTCGGGGTCCATGGTTGGTGGGCTTACTGCGGCAGCATGGCGGCGGCGCGGGCGGCTTGGTCAGGTCCGCCGAGGTTGCGGATTCCCTCGGTGGCGGTTAGGGCGGCTTGTGCCTGTGCTTGTGCTGCTTGGGCGGCGGCGATCTGCTGCATTTGCTCCGGGGTGCGGAGGAAGATGGTGGGCAGTCCCTTGGCGCGGAGGAGGTGGGGGGTGATGGTTTCCGGGTTGAGGGGCATGAGCCATGAGGGATCAATGGCGGCGAGCGGGGAGAGAACGGTGAGGATGTCGTTGAGCCCGGCAAGCTGGGATTGCTCCAGGGCGAGGGCCATGGCGGAGATGTATTCGACTTCCGGGTTCTCGATGAAGGGGCCGAGGTCGTCGCCCTGGATGACGGCGGCGGGGGGCTGGGGCATTTCGCCTTGGATGAGGGCGAGGGTGAAGCAACGGCGGAGGACGGGAGTGAGGAATTCCCGGACCATGTTGGAATAGATGGGGTGGAACAGTTCGCGGGATTCGCTGACGATGGCGGAGACTTGCGTCGCGGTGGCGTCGGGAGAGAGGCGGGAGATGGCGGAGAAGAGTTCGACGAAGAAGGCGTCCTCGATGGCGCGTTTCTTGTCGGCGGCGCGGTCTTTCCAGATGTCGTAACGGCCGGCGGTGAGCCACTCGCGCGGGGCGGCGTTTTCACCGGCGGCGGGATCGAAGGCGGTGAGGCCCATGGCGCCGAAGTCGATCTCGTCCTTCATTCCGGCGGGGTAGAGGATGCGCGGGAAGGCGGATACTTCGGCAAGGACGTCCTGCATTTGCTCCATGAAGTTTGCCTGGGCGGCCTCGGGGAGGGCGTAGTCGGCAGGGCCCCAGCCGTAGGGGGAGAGCGGGGTGGTTTGCCAGCGGGAGACGGCGATGGGGACGGAGTCGAAGCCGGAGTCGAGCAGGATGGAGGCGGTGGCGCAATGGATGTGGACGGAGGCGATGGGCTTGTTGGCTCCGTCGGACTTGCGCGGATCCCGGTCGGTGCGGGGGAGAATGCAGTGGAGGATTTTCTCGGAGGGCTTGTCGCGGGTCTGGGCGTCGTCGGCGAGCTTGCGGACGACGGGCGGGCAGGTGTCCTTGAATTGTTCGAGGAGTTGGGCCGGGGTGCGGTAGGCGGTGCGGAAGACGGTATCGACCTCGTCCAGGGAGTTCTCGGCGACGGAGAAGGTGCCGACTGGGAGGGAACGGAAGTGGAGGCCGCGGCCGTTGGCTCCGGCGGTGACTTCGAGGGCGGAGAGGCCGAAGCAACCGCGCATTTCGTAACACTCATAGGCGCGGTTGTAGAAGTTCGAGGTGCCGAGGAGGGTGATGAGCCGCTCGGTGCAAGCGGCATACCAGTTGAGGGCCTGCTGGTTCTCGGCGAGGCGGGCGGGGGGGCGGAGGACGAACCAGCGTCCGCCCATGGGAGTGATGCGCGCGGCCTGGCCGGTGGCGAGGATGCGCAGGGA
>Ga0315903_10004134_pt1 | contig 19553 bp, 17 predicted proteins | sample LakEriMetagenome_7_FD_203524 | JGI IMG/M metagenome (GOLD analysis project Ga0315903, IMG submission 203524) | Freshwater fungal communities from buoy surface, Lake Erie, Ohio, United States - Buoy 2 MA119 | ecosystem: Environmental > Aquatic > Freshwater > Lake | place: USA: Lake Erie, Ohio... | reverse complement strand
TGACGGCCACTTCTTCGTTGGTGTAGGGGTTGAGCCAGGAGTCCATTAACTCCCCGGTGTTCAAGTCCTTGTAGAAAATCAGTTCACGACAGAGGCGTTGGTAGTCGCCGTTCTCTTGCTTGAGAACACGGATCGACGAGAACACCTCGAAGCCGAACAAAGCACGGACCGCCTCGTTGTCGCGCACGCCCATGACGGTGCCGGTGACATAACCGTTCACATACTTGCCGGGCGCGGTGTCGCCTTCGATCTTGGCCGATGTCTCGCGATTCCAGATCGGGTCGTTGAATCGAGCCTTGAGTTCCTCGGTCGAGAGGCGATAGCTGCGCTTGACCGGGTGGGCTGCCGAGGCGTTGCCGACGAGAGCGACGCCGGCCGCGATACCTGCAGCACCGGCTCCCATGGTGGAAGTCATGAATTGGCGACGAGTCTTCTGGGTCACAGGCAGGCTCCGGATGATCAGTTGGTATGGATAACTCGAAACTAGCAGGCGACTCGGCGATGACCATCAGGGATTGGCATGGAAACCGCGGGTTGGATGCCGAAGAGACAGGCGATTGTTGCGTCTTCACCACAATGGGGCTTTCGTTGCAACAATTTCGTTGATTCTCCGTCCAAGTTGCGGATAATCACCGGTTCGATTTATTCCAACCACTTGCGGAGGGGACTTCATGTCTCAGCAATTGCACGTTTCTTCGGCGGTACGTCAGGCGATCCTGACGAGCGCCATCGGCGCCATGGCGATCACCGCCACCGCGCCCGCCCAAGCCCAAGAGGCCGATGCGGCTCTCGATGAAGTCGTCGTCACCGGTTCACGTATCGCCAAGCGCGATGCCGTTGCGGAGAGCCCGATTCTGTCGGTCGATCAGGATGCGATCGTCGAGAGCGGTTACACGACGGTTGAGCAATACCTCAACACGCTGCCGCAGATCGTGCCGAGCTCGAGCTCGCAGTCGAACAACCCGAGCAACGGTGGCCGTGCGGTCATCGATCTGCGTGGTCTCGGTTCGGGCCGTAACCTCGTGCTCGTCGACGGTCGTCGCGCGATGGGTTCGACCAGCGCCGGTACGGTAGACATCAACACGATCCCGGCTGCGCTCATTGAGCGTGTCGAGATCATCACCGGCGGTGCCGCTGCGACCTATGGTCCGGACGCGGTATCGGGTGTCGTCAACTTCATCATGAAGAAGAGCTTTGATGGCCTCGCCATCAACTCGCAGTACCGCCTGACCGAAGAGGAAGATGGTCAGGAGTGGGGCTCGGACATCACCATGGGCGGCAAGTTCGCCGATGGTCGCGGCAGCGCCGTGTTCAACGCCAGCTACTTCAGCCGTGATGCGATCTACAAGGGTGCGCGTGGTTTCGCCGCTCAGGCGAGCAGCGCGACCTCCATCTTCCCAGGCGGTTCATGGAACACCGGCACCGCCACGCCGTCGCAAGCGGCGGTCGATGCGCTCTTTGGACCCAATAAGTGCAACACCAACGGTGGTTCGGCCGGTTTCGGTTTCAATCCCGATGGCTCGCTGTTCTGCACCGGTGTCGGTGGTAACGCGACGCGCAACATCGTCGGCTACACCGGTCCTGAAAGCGATGTCGCTACGGCGTTTGCGCCGGACTTCTTCTCGTACAACTTCGAGCCGGCCAACATTCTCGTGTTGCCGATGGAGCGTTGGAGCCTCTATTCCAACATCGAGCTCGAGATCAACGACAAGTTCAAGCCGTACGCTCGCATCATCTATACGAACTACAACGCGCTGCAGGAACTCGCACCGACGCCGGCGGGCGGTACGACGGGCTTCACCATCCCGGTGACCAATCCGTTCATCCCTGCCTCGTTGAAGCCTCTTTTGGCTTCGCGCGCTGCTCCGACGGCGCCGATCGCTTTCTCCAAGCGCTTCAACACGCTCGGTGGTCGTACGGGTTTCAACACCCACGACGTGTGGCAGTTGGTATCGGGCGCGACGGGCGATATCGCCGGTTCCTGGAACTACGACGTCTACGCGACCTACGGTCGTTCGGTCAACGCGGAAATCCAAGGTGGCAACGTGCGCCGCGATCGTACGCAGGCGCTGCTCGATGCCGCCGATGGCGGTCGTGCGCTTTGCGCTGGCGGGTTGAATCTCTTTGGCAACGCCGAAATTAGCCAGGCTTGCCGTGACTACATCAGCCTCGAAGCCAAGAACCTCACGGTGATCGAGCAGGCCGTGGTCGAAGCCACGGCGACCGGCGATCTCTTCGAGATCTCGGCGGGTACCGTGCAGGCTGCCGTGGGCGCGAGCTACCGCGAACTCGATTTCGACTTCAAGCCCGATGGTGGCTTGCAGCCGGGTCTCGTCGCGGGCTTCAACCAGCAGCTCCCCGTGTCGGGCTTCTTGAACTTCAAGGATCTCTTCGCCGAAGTGTCGGTACCGCTCGTCAAGGATCTGCCGTTCGCGCAGTCGATTTCTTTGACAGCTGGCTGGCGTCTCACCGAGAACAACCGCTCGGGTGATGACACCACGTGGAAGGCTACCTTGGATTGGGCGGTGAACGACTCGCTGCGTTTCCGCGGTGGTATGCAGCATGCCGTGCGTAGCCCGAGCATCGGTGAGTTGTTCTCACCGCAGCTCAATAACTTCCCGACCTTCACCAACCAGGATCCTTGCAACACCACCGGCGCCATCGCTGCGACGTATCGCAACGGTCCGAACGGTGCGCAGGTTCGCGCGCTGTGCACGGCTCAGTCGGCCGTCGCTGGCACCGCGACCTACGTTCAGCCGTCGGGTCAGGCCACGGGCATCACGGGCGGTAACCCGAACCTTGCCCCTGAGCTCGCCGACTCGTTCACCCTCGGTTTCGTGGCCAACAAGTTCGAGGCCGACTGGTTGCAGCGCAGCTTTGTCACCCTCGACTACTGGTCGATCGAACTCGAGGATGTGATCAGCGCGGTGGGTGCGTCGACGATCGTGCAGCGTTGCTTCAACCGCGACGGTGCCAACCCGACCTACGACATCAACAACGAGTGGTGCAAACTCTTCAAGCGTGACCCGAACCTCGGTGGCGTGATCGATCTGTTGCAGCTGTCGCGCAACCAGTCGTTCACCAACACCAGCGGCGTCGACTTGACCTTCGCTTGGGGCACTGAGCTCGGCGGCACGGGTGGCACGCTCGACTTCAACGTCGTGACGACCTGGATCGAGAAGTACGAGACTCAGACCACGAACGTCGATCCGGTCAACGACTTTGTCGGTACGATCGGTTCGGGTACGGGCAGCTCGACGCCGGAGTGGAAGATGTCGGTCGGTACGACCTACACCCGCGGCCCGGTGCAGTTGCAGCTCTCGTCGCGTTACATCGATTCGATGGTCCACTCGAACACCGTGACCGGTGGCTCGCCGACCTCGAACACCGGTGTGCCGGCGACGTGGTACTTCGATCTGACGGGTCGTTATGAGCTCGCCGGTGGTTTGACCCTGCGCGCTGGTATCAACAACCTGACCAATCAGGAGCCGCGCATCTACACGCCGAACGTTCAGGCCAACACCGACCCGTCGTTGTACGACGTGCTCGGCCGTCGCGCCTTCGTGAGCGTCGATCTGCGTCTCTGATCGTCAGAGCATTGAGCTGAGTAAGCGGCGCGAGGGCAACCTCGCGCCGTTTTTTTTGGTGGCGGCCTAACGACCCGGGACAACGTCGAAGGCGATGGTGAGCCGCGTGTCTGCGCCGTGAAAGGGCACGGTGCCGTGCCAGAGATAAGACGGGAACAACACCAGTTCTCCAACGACAGGCTCGATGACTTTCCGCGGTGGGAGGTCAACCCCGTACTCCTCGCTGGGCTGGCCGAATTGCAGGCAGCCTGCCAATGCGTCATCCGGTGTCTTCGTTGGCAAGGAAATGTAATACGCGGAGCTGATCCAACCCTCCTGATGGAAGTGATTGGAATGTCGGCCCCCGTCCTGGAGCAAAACCGACCACGAGCCTGCAAAGCGGATTGCGTTACTGCGGCGCGCCAAAAAGGGATGGCTATCGTCGGTCGAGAACGCATCAAGATACGTGCTCAGCCCCGTGACGATGGAGGCTCTCGTTTGATTCAGCACATCGACGTTACGGCCGAGCAGGTTGCCCGAGGTCTGGGTACCGTTCTTGAGGCTCTGCCTCAAAGGCTCGCGTCGATTCTGGTGCGTGCCGCGAAGGTATTGTTCGAGTGCGGCCAGATGATCATCTCGGAGCTTGATTCTCCAGACGAAGCGATCGTAGTCGCAGAGCCATTGCTCGCGAGGATCATCTAGCAGTCGCCACGCAATACTTTGTGTTGCGAGCAGTGCTTGATCGAACGGGCTCTTCAGAAGTGCGTTATGTAGTACCGCGCTCGCTTTCGCAGGATCTTGGTGAGCGATCAGCGATTTGGCCAGCGTTTCGGCCAGTCGGGGCTGATCGAGCCAGGCCTTCGGCGATTGGGCGAGTGATCGCAAAGCCTCATCGGGTTGTCGTAACTTCAACCACGTTTGCGCATGGAGTGCTGCGAGTGCGGGCTGATCGTCGCGTTCGCGAAGTCTTGAGACAAGTTGTAGCGCCTCGTCATGAAGACCCGAGGAGAATAGCGCTGCTGCGAGCGCGGTCTGCAGCGGCGTGTTATCGGATGCTTCATCGGCTGCTACGCGAAAAGGGGCGAGGGCCTCATCGATCGGAATGCCTTGCTCGAACACTATTTCGTACCGCATCGCATGGGCTGGCACGTAGTACGGTGCGCGCAACAGGAGCGTGTCTACCTTCTCGATGGCGGTCTTGGTGTCGCCAAGGTCGAAATGCGCGCTCGCTTCGGCGTCGAGTAGCTCGTCCGCTGCAAAACCGGTGCGTCGCGCTTGTTCATAACATTGCAGCGCCAATTCGGGATTGCCGCGCAGGCGGGCGATGACGCCGAGCGCCGTCCAAGCCTTGCCGCTCTTAGGATCGAGCTTGATGGCCCGCTCCAGCGCTGCCGACGCCTGGTCGAGATCGCCTTGAATGCGTAGCGCGACGCCGAGCGCATGCCAGAGCGCGGCAACCGAGTCGTTTTTTTTGATCGCGGCGGTCAATGCATCGATCGCTTGCTCGGTTTTGCCCTCATCGATCAAGGTCAGGCCGAGGTTCAACAAAAGCTCTGGGGAGTTCGGATTCAGCTCCAAGGCGCGCAGATAAGTATCGACCGACTGCTTCCGATCGCCTATCTGCGAGAGTAGGTTGGCGAGATTCCCGGTGATCGTGGCATTTTGCGGATCGAGGCGTTGAGCGGCTTCGAAGGCGGTGATTGCTGCGTCGAAGTTGCCAAGACGCTTTTGACATAGCGCGAGCAAATGCGCTGCATCGACCGATTGGGGATATCGCCCCAATACGTCGGATGCGATGAGAGCAGCTTCTGCGGCTTGTCCACCGTTCAGGAGTCGGAGTGCCTCGATCAGTTCGCGTTGAGCGATGGCATCGAGTGTCATAGTGCGCGAATAGGTTCGACTTTGAGCTCGCGCACGACGCCCTCGACGTTCAATCGAAAGCCGCCCATCAGCCCGCTCGTAATCACTCCTTTATAAGTTCTGCGCGGGTCGAGTCTGGAGCGGGCCGGCGACGTGACCGTCTCGCGCCAAACGGTCCCCGTAGAGGAGGTGAAAACGCCTTTGCCATCAGCGTCGTATCGAACGGAGGTGAACTCAACCTCGATTCGTACTGCATCGGGTTTTTTGAGGATACGCTCGGCCACGACGCGATCCGTGGCCGCCGGTGCGCTGCTCGTTTGAGTGGGAGCGTAGTCGATCTTTGAACTGCGGATCACACCTTGGCTTTGCAGTTCGGCTAGTGCTGCCTCGAGTGCAGAGCGATCAGTGACCTCCAGTGTGATGGTGGCTTTCTCCGATGCGGCTTGGGACCAAGCCAAGCATGGTGAGAGCGCCATTAGTGGCACACAGAGCCACTGGAGAGATGGGGTAGTCATTAGCATGAGATCAAGATTCCGAAGTGGTCAGTTGCGCGCGCCACAGTTGTAGTTGCTGGCTGTTATTGTGATCCCATGGGTGAAACCCCGGGCGATACCAAGAAAAGTAGGTTCGCCAGACGCGCCTAAACAATCCCGGCGTTCCCCACAGGAAGCGGCGAACGGCGCGACGTGCTTGCGGTTCCGAGTAGCCGTCCGCGATCAATAATCGCGTAGCGTGGTTCGCGATGTTTCGGCTGAACTGCCAGGTGATATACGCCATCGACCAAGTACGGAGCAGATAGCGTTTGGTCGGCGACCAGTGCTTCGTCACTTCCAGAAAGACATCGAAAGCGACCGCTTTGTGTTCCGTCTCTTCAATTGCATGCCATTGCCAGAGCCGCTTGATCGTAGGATCCGCCGCGCTCAAAAGATCGGGTTGTGCGAGATGCCTATCCGCCAGGATGGCCGTGAAATGCTCCAGCGCGATGGTCGAGAGCAACATGGCGTAGGGTCCACGTGAACGGGTAAAGCGGATCCGCTCTCGGACATTCCCCAGAATCTCGTCGACAGGATAGTGTTTTCTGTCGAGAAGACCGTTAAGGGCATGATGTTCCCGCGAATGCATTGCTTCCTGGGCGAGGAACTGGCGAACGTCATCGGCAAGCTTGCCCGAAACTTTGCTGCGAAAGTGGCGTACAGCATCCATGAACAGTTTTTCGCCATCGGGAAAGGTCAGCGAGAGCGCATTCATCACCGCGGTGCCAACGGCGTCACCTCCAAGCCAATGTCGCTGCGTGACATGCCCGAGATCGAAATGGATGTCTCGTGGCTCGATCTGAATGTCGGTCTTCTGATGTTCTTTCATACTTAGACTACTGGCGTTTCGCGCCGCAGCTCATGCCGATAGGGTTTGAGCCGCTATACTGACGTGGCTCGATCACTTTCGTCGAGTGCTTTGCCGCGAGTTTTCACGATCATGACTGATCAGGCGTCCTATGTTCCCCCGAAAGTCTGGAGCTGGAATCCGGGCAACGGCGGCAAGTTTGCGCACATCAATCGCCCGACGGCAGGTGCTCGGCAGGAGCAGGCTTTGCCACGTGGCGCTCATCCGCTGCAGCTCTATTCATTAGCGACGCCGAATGGCGTCAAAGTCACCGTCATGCTCGAGGAGTTATTAGCCGCAGGGTTCGGCGGTGCCGAGTACGACGCCTGGTTGATTGATATCCAGACGGGTGATCAGTTCGGCAGCGGCTTCGTATCGGTCAATCCCAACTCCAAAATTCCAGCCTTGCTGGATGTGAGTGGTGCCGAGCCGATTCGGGTTTTCGAGTCCGGGGCGATCCTGCTGTATTTGGCAGAGAAGTTTGGTTGCTTCGTGCCAACCCTGGAGCAGGCCGCAAGTCGGGCCGAATGCTTGTCTTGGCTGTTCTGGCAAATGAGTTCGGCGCCGTACTTGGGCGGCGGATTCGGACATTTCTACGCTTACGCCCCACAGAAGTGGCAATACCCGATCGATCGTTACGCGATGGAGGTTAAGCGTCAGCTGGACGTGCTGGATCAGCACCTTGCGAAACGACGGTATCTTTGCGATGAGGCCTACACGATCGCCGATATCGCGATATTTCCCTGGTACGGCGCGCTCGTGCTCGGCGAGCAATACGGCGCGGCGGAGTTTCTGGACGTGGCAAGTTATCGGCACGTGATTCGCTGGGCCAATGAAATCCTGTCACGACCTGCTGTGCAGCGCGGGCGGCGCGTGAATCGTAGTTGGGGTCCTGAAGAGTTACGCGTGCCCGAGCGACACTCTGCTGCCGATATTTCCTAATTCACGGTCACCGGTACGCCATTCAGCGCTGCGTTCCCACATAGCGCATCGAGATAGCGCTCGTCGGTGAGGTCGTTGGCGCTGACGCCCGGATGGGTGCGGGCGATATCGAGTTGGATTCCGTCGCGATCATGCCCCCAGCCGTGCGGCAGGCTGACGACGCCCGGTGCGATCTCGTCGCTGACTTCGAGTTCGATACGGACGGATCCCGTGCGCGATGTCACTGTCACGAGACAGCCGCTCTCGAGTTGGCGTGCTGTGGCGTCGGTCGGATGCATCAAGAGAGTGCAGCGGTTTGGGCCTTTGATGAACCGTCGACTGTTGTGCAGCCAGGAGTTATTGGTGCGTAGGTCGCGTCGGCCGATCAAACTTAGCGTGAGCGATGCCGGCGGCGTTTCGCGGACGTTGTTTTCGAGCCTCTCCAAGTCGTTTCGCAATACCGGCGGCACCAGCTGGATAGTTTTGTTGCGCGTGAAGAGACGATCGGGCAGACAGGGCTGCAAAGGACCAAGATCGATACCGTGAGGCGACGCGGCCACCTTCGCCAACGTGAGCCCAGCTCCGAAGGGATTCCAGCCAGAGCCGTACGGCCCAAAGCGCAGACCAAGCGCGAGCGCGCGCTGCGGCGTCAGCCAGCGAGATCGCAGTCTGTCGAGCCACGGGCGTTGTCGTGATCGATCAGCCGCTTCGATGTGTCGAACGAGCTGATCAAAGATTTGCCAGTCGTGCATCGAGCCGGGGTCAGGTTCCAGCAACGCCGAGGAATATTTTGTCGTATTGCGAATGGCGAGCGCATGAAAGATTAAGTCGTAATGGTCTCTTTCGAGACCGAAGGTGGGCGGCAAGATATAGTGGGCGTGACGCGTGGTCTCGTTGATGTAGATATCGACGGAAACCATGAAATCGAGCTGTGCGAGCGCTTGGTCGAGTTGGCGGCCGTTGGGTGTGGAGAGAACGGGATTGCCTGCGGCCGTCACAAGCGCTTTTATTTGACCCTCACCCGGAGTGAGGATTTCTTCGGCAAGCGCAGCTACAGGAAACTCGCCGCCAAACTCTGGTAATGCACGCACTCGGGTGCGCCTGCGATCGTAGGATCCGCGCTGCCCCATCGCGCTCGACAGGCCGAGCGCATCGAAAGCGGGACGGGTGAACATGGCCCCGCCTGGCCGATCGAGATTGCCGGTTACGATGTTCAGCGCCTGTATCAACCACTGACACAGCGCGCCGAACGCTTGCGTCGAGACGCCCATGCGTCCGTAGCAGACGGCACTATCTGATTTCGCAAAGCGACGGGCGAGATCTCTTATATCTGCCGCAGCTATCTGCGTATGAGCGGCTGCACGTTCCGGTGTGAAAGCGGCCACCGTAGTTCGTAGCTCATCCAGTCCCGTCGTGAATGTCTCGAGACGACCAAGCTTCTCCAGTCTCTCTGTAAAAATGACTTGCAGCATCGCGAGGAGCAGCCAAGCGTCAGTGCCCGGCTTGATGAATAGATGCTGATCAGCCATGTCAGCAGTCTCGGTACGCCGCGGATCAACCACGATGAGCTGGCCGTTACGACCTCGCAAATCTTTGAGACGACGTGCGATATCTGGGGCGGTCATCAAGCTGCCGTTCGAGACGAGCGGATTACCGCCGATCACGAGCAGGAATTGCGTTCTGTCGATATCGGGAATCGGCAACAGGAGTTGATGCTCGAATAGCTGCAGTGCCGCGAAATGATGCGGCAGCTGATCGACGGACGTCGCCGAATAGCGATGAATGCTGCGCAGCGAGCGGGCGAGTGCTGCGCCACCAAGCAAGGCGCTGTAGCTGTGTACCTGCGGATTGCCGAAGTAAGTGGCGACGACGTTTCGACCGTGCTCGCGTTGCAGCCCGGTGAGTCGGGTTGCGATATCGCGGAAAGCATCGCTCCAACTGACGCGAACCCAGCCCTCGGCTGTGCGCTTGACGGGATGGCGCAGTCGGTTGGGATCTTCGTGAACATCCTTGAGTCCGAGCGCCTTGGGGCAGATATGCCCACGGCTGAAGGGGTCCTGTTCGTCGCCCTTGATCGAGACGATTTGCCCGTCGCGGGTTTCGACGACTACGCCGCACATGGCCTCGCACAGATGGCAATTCCGATGATGCATGCGCGGCAGTCTACGCCGGGATGGTTCAGAATGGGGCCATGCTTCGATATGTCTGGTTGCTGTCGGTGCCGTTGTTGTTGTTGGGGTGTGAGCGCGCTGGGCCTCCGCCGCTGCAGGGTGCTGCGAGTCCAATGGCGTGCAACGGCGCTCTTGCTGTCGGCAAGCAAGTTCGGATCGAGGGCGGTCGCGTGTCGCGCGGAGGCGTCGTATTCCGCGATGAGGAGAAGGTGGGCGGTGAGGGTGAGGTCAATGCCTTCGAGATCGATGCCACCGAAGTGACGAACGCGCAGTTTGCCGAGTTCGTGCAGGCGACCGGTTATGTGACGGTCGCCGAGCGACCGGGCCCGGATGGCCAGCCGCTCGGCGCGGCCGTGTTCGATCGAGCTAGCGGGCAGTGGCGTATCGATCCGCGTGCCCATTGGCGATCGCCCATGGGCGAGGGTTCGGCGACGAAGCATGACGAGCCCGTAGTGGCCGTGGCGTATGAAGATGCGGCGGCCTACGCGGCTTGGCGTGGCCGTCGTTTGCCGACCGAGCTGGAGTGGGAGCGTGCCGCTCGCGGCAGCTCAGCGGTGCCTGCGGACATGGAGGCTGAGCGCCGCGATCCGCAGGGGCGTTGGCTCGCGAATAGTTGGCAAGGCTCTTTCCCGGCGCTCGATACCGCAGACGATGGTTACGGCGGTGTCGCCTCTGTGGCGTGCTTTGCCCCTAATGAGGCAGGCTTGTACGACATGGTCGGTAATGTCTGGGAATGGACTTCGGACTGGTATTCCCCGCTCGTGGCGCCCGCGAGTTTCGAGCAGTCGCGCACGGCAGATTCCGAGGGTTTGGGCAAGCGGGTCATCAAAGGTGGCTCGCATTTGTGTTCGAGTGATTTTTGCGCGCGATACCGAACCGGCTCGAGACAAGCTGCCGACATCGTGCTTGGCACTTCGCACATCGGCTTCAGAACAGTCAAAGAAATCAAGGGAAATGCATCATGAGCATGGCATCTCGTCGCTCCTTGTTGAGGTATCTCGGAGCAGCAGCCGGTTTGAGTGTACTCGGCAGTGCTTCGTCGTTTGCCAATGTGCCTGCTGCAGTCGGTGAGCGCGGTTATGCCAAGGGGCCCTATGGGCTCGTGCACTACCACGATACCCAGACAGGTGCGGGGGTGCCGATGGTGTTACTGCATCAGGCACCCATGTCGCATCGGCAGTTCAATTCCGTTTATGGTTTGCTGAGTGCGCGCGGTGTTCGCGCGATCGGAATCGACACCCCGGGTTTCGGCATGTCGGACCCGACACCATTCGTTCCGCAGGTGTCCGATTGGGCGAGTTCCGTCATTGCTGTGCTCGACTATTTGAAGATCCCGCGAGCAGACATGGTCGGGCACCACACGGGCTCGTTGATCGCCACTGAAGTGTCACTGCAGTTTCCGAAGCGGGTGCGCAAGGTCGTGTTGAACGGGCCGTTTCCGATCAACGAGAGCGAGCGCAAACTGTTTCTCGATGATCTGCAGAAGAGCGAAGTCGACTTCGAGTATCGAGCCGACGGCAGTCACTTAGCAGAGAGCTTCGTAAAGCGCAGTCAATTCTTCGGTCCCGGCGCCGATCCGCGCCATATCACCCGGATGCAGGTAGAGAAGTTTCAGGGGTTCGGCCCGTTCTGGTATGGCCATAACGCAGCGTATCGTTACGATCATGCGAGCACTTTGCGGCGCATGACGCACCCCGCGTTGATTCTCACCAACACCGGGGATATGGCCTATCCGATGGCGCAGCGCGCGCGTCAGCTGCGTCCTGATATGGACTACGTGGAGCTGCTAGGGGGCAACGTCGATATCGTCGATCAAGCGCCAGAGGCTTGGGTCGAAGCAGTCGTGGCGTTTACGCGGCGAGACTGACGACGACTCGGTTGTCCGAGCCGATGTCCGAGATATCCAGTTTCACGCCGAGCACTGCTGCATAGCCCTCGATGCGCGGCTTCAACCACTGACGATGGACTTCGTCGTCGGTCAAGTCGAACTGACCGATGCGCCGTGAGATAGCAAGCACTTTGCTGAACGGAAAGGTGAAGCTGCGCTTGCCGGGTTCGCTTTTGAGATCCAGGCAAAGTTGATACAAGCAGGTCGTGCGATCAAAGATGCCGGCCAGCGCGATCTCTTTTTCGCCGGTTTTCTCGATCATGCCCTTGAGGCGTTGCAACATCGGTTGCATGGTTTGGATGTCGTGCGCCACGTAATCGGACATCACGCCGGCATTTTTGGCAAATTGAACCGAGGTCAAATGCATCTTGACCAAGGCATCGTTCATGTCGTGCTGGTACGGTGTCGTATCTTTTAGCGTACGAATCGCCATCGAGACAGCATCGCCCAACAGCTTCTCACGTCCTTCGAAACCGCTCGACGTAGCGAGCATGGCCGCCATGCTCTGGGGGGCGCCCCCGCCAGCCAGCATGGCTTTGACCCAAGGCGGCGGACCTCCGCCCGAACCTGGCGCAGCGCTTGCTCCTGCGCTCGCCATCATTTTTTTCATCAACCAGCTGATGAGGCGGCTCTTGAGAGTTTTTCGAGGGGGTTGCGACATCACGACATCTCCTTAGCGTGGCCCGAGTCGTAGAGCAGTTCGAATTCTTCGATCCAGAAAGGCATGTCTGTTGAAACCGCCAAACCAAACGGCGCCAGGTGGCCGTTCCAGTACTGCGTGTGCAAGGGAACCCAGACGGCGGGGTCTCGCACTGGCGAGCCATCGATCACCGTGTGTTCGGCGCGGACGGCTCCGAAAACGGCACTGTCGACTCGTGTGATGCGAACCAGCAAGGTCGGCGTGCCATCCATGTCGACTAAAACCAAAAGGTTGCCGACGGCAGGAGTCGGCGTGCCGGTTCGCTCGACGATCCACGGCAGCGTGAAGGTTCCCCGTTTATCGCCGATGCGGATCAGTTGAAAGATGGCCCGCGTGCTGTCCTGATCGAGCCCGATCCATCGTGGTTCCAGCGAGACGCCGTCGAGATCCAGTGAAGGCTTAGCAGCTTTGGCCGCCACGCGGAAAGCTTCGAGTGTCGCGGCGGACGGCGCAACGGCAGGTGATGGAAGATAGTTTGACATCGGCGTCACTGTAGCCGCTAAACCTGGCGCGGCCAACGGGAGTTCATATGGTTTGTCCGAAGGGTAAAACATGGGCTTGGGTTTTGATGTGCGCGCTGCCGAGTGCATGGGCTGGCCCGCAATATCAGCCGACTCGTCACGAACTCGAGTCGGTCATGGCGGACTTGATCGCTTGGCTGCCCGGGGCGTGGGACTCCTATCCGCAGGTGCATTATCAGAAGCGGTACGTCATGCCCGTGGAGGGCGAACACCCCCATTGGCACCATGTGTTTGCACGTATCGACGCGCCGCAGCTCGGCGAAGTCGTCTTCTACGGCCAGATCAATCCCGGCGGTCGCGATCAACCGCTGATGCATCGCAGTCAAATTCTCTACAAGGTTTGGATCGACGAGAAACGCGGCGTCGTCGTTATCAACGGCCAAGGCCCCGCCGATCCGGATCGTTTCATCAACCTGCACGAGCGGCCGGAGTTATGGAGCGAGGTGCGGATGCGCGATGAGAAGAGTTTGCAGTGCGACTTCCTTTGGCGACGTAGCGGCGAACAGGTCGTCGGCATTTTGGATGGAAAGAGCGACGATCGGCGTCGTGGTGGCCCTGGCACCTGCACCTACACTGTCAAGGGTACGGACGTCGAATTCTTTGCCGATGCCGAATGGGTGCTAGGGCCAGAGATTCTTTGGGACTACGACATCAATACGATGGGTGGTCATCAATTTGTCGGGCGGGCTGATCGTACCCACATCAAGCAGTATCGTGCCCGCGGCTATCAATGTCGCGTTAAAGATGTAAACGGCATCCGTCAGTGGCATGCGCACGATCGTGGCGCGACGCTTGTTGTCACCTCAGATGGCAAGCAAGCGCGGCGTCTCATGTTGTTGCGCGCACCTTTGCCTGACGCGACGGGCGTCGGCATGCACGACGCCTTGCGAGTGGCATTACTGCCGCTCGATTCCGAGCAGCCGATTCACGAGGTGAGTGCAGCGCCGATCGCTTCGAGCACGCAGATGCAACACGCCGGCGTGCAGGTGAGTTGCGAGCTGGTCAAAGACCTGCCGCGCATGCACTTGAAGTAGGTCAGTCGAGACGACGTTGAATCACCGGCTGCAGCAAGAGCGTAGCCAAGATCACGACCACTCCCACATAGAAAGAGATTGTTAATTCCCGGTGCTCGCCAAATAGCAGTGCAGCTAGCACGATAGCGTAGACGGGTTCTAAATTGAGCGTGAGTTGTGTGGTGAAGGCGCTGATGTGATGCAGTGCAGATAACCACAACAAGAACGGCAGTAGCGTACAGAACAAAGCGAGTACCAACAGCCAGCCAAAGTCGGTAGCTGAGGGTGGCGCGGCGAACCACTGCTCTGCCGATACAAAAAATGCAACGATGATCAGTAGCATCGTTCCGGCGATCATTTCGATGAAGGTGATCGATGCGGTATCGGCATCGCTGACGAATTTTTTGCTGAGCACGGCGAACATCGCAGTCAGCACGGCTGAAATCACGCCGACGAGCACGCCGAGCTGCATATCGAGCGGCACGCCACCGATGAGCAGCACGACGCCCGGGATGGCGAGCACACCGAGTGCGAGTTCGCTGAGCTTATGTCGTCGTCGAAAGACGAGCGGTTCGATGATCGCGGCACTCACGGAGCCGAGTGCGAGGCAGGCCACGGCGACGGAGGCATTAGCGAGTTTGATGGCGCCGTAAAAACTCAGCCAATGCAGGGCGATGACGCAGCCGAGCGCGGCATACGTGCGTTGCAAGGGAGCGGGCATGGCCTTTAGACCGCGCCATACGCGCGGCCAGAGTGCCAAGCAACCGATGACGATCAGCATGCGCCAGATGACGAGCGCCATGGCTGGCAGCGTGATGATTTTGCCGAGGATGGCGGTGAAGCCCCACAGCAGCACGCAGGCGTGCAATTGCCACAAGGCCCGTCGGTGATCGGCCGTGCTCATGCTGATCGATCGGTGCCCGCGCGATCAGCGCTCGGTGCCGGCCGGCTTGCCCAAGATCTTATTGAGCTCGATGAAGTTGCCGTCAGCGTCCCAGACTGCGCTGAAGAGTACCGGGATCGTGCTGCCACCCGCGCCCGGGTAGTCGATGCGTTTCGGCGCTTCGGCGACAGTGACGTGCGTTGTCGTGCGAATACGCTCGAAGCGGGTCTCGAGGTCTTGCAGGTTGAACACCAAGATCAAACCGCCGGGTTGCGCCTTGCGGAAAATGGGCTCCGGAGTCGGCTCGGTCAGGTTGAGTCGCTGCATCAAGCCGAGCACGCCGATGAAGTCATCATTCGCACGCAGCAGAACGAGGCGGGTCGTGCCGCCGATGACCTGGTCGTAGATGACCTTTAGTCCAAGCGCATCACGGTAGAGCGGCAACGAGCGGTCGATATCGCGGACGACGAGGGTGGTTCGGCGCAGATCGATGGGTATGCGCTCGCCCTCAGGCACGGGCGCGGCGGTCGCCCGAGGCGATAAGCACAGCAGCCCCAGCAACATCATTAGGGGTAACCCGTTGATTCGGAGGAACTTATTCATGTTGTTCAGGTCTGCTCAGCGGCTGGGGCTTGATCCCTCTGGCGACGACGATACACTGCCCAACCTCGTTTCGAAACGACTCCCCGGAAAGCGTCCCTTGGTACGACGACACGCCAAATTCGGTCTCGTCATTGCGGCCTCGCTGTGTGCGATGTTGGCTGTGCCGACGCGCGCCGACGATGCTCCGTCGACGCTCGACCAAACGGTGTCGGAGATCATGTCCCGCGGTGTCGTCGATCGTGCGATGACGTATATCGGTGTGCCTTACCGATTGGGTGGCAACGACCCCAAGGTAGGTTTCGACTGCAGCGGTTTCGTCACCTACGTGTACCGCAATACCTTGGGTCTCGTATTGCCGCGCACGGCGCGTCAGTTGGCAACCGTGGGTGTCGGGATTGCCCGTGAAGAATTGCAGCCAGGCGATTTGGTGTTCTTCAACACCCGAGGCTCACCGAACTCTCACGTCGGCATTTATTTGGGCAATTCCAAATTCGTCCACGCGCCGAGAACACGCACTTTGGTGCGCATCGATAGCCTCGATGATCCGGCCTATGGGCGTCGCTATGACGGCGCGCGTCGGATCCTCTCGTCGACGGCCTCTTAACCAGATCAAATTTTCAGATAGCGCGAGGGATGGGAGTGCGCCGGGTGATCAACCCAGCCGCCGACCCGTTTTGCGACCAGCCGATTCGAGACGCCTGCCCACAGCGGCAGCAACGGCACATCCTGTAACAGCAATCGCTCGGCTTCCGCATAGGCGGCGAAACGTGCCTCGATTGTCGCTTGTCGCTCGGCTGACAGGAACGCGCGATCGTAAGCTGCGTTTTTGTAGCGTGAGACATTGATAGTCGAGTCGGAGACGAAGCGATCGAGGAAAACCGATGCCGATGGGATCACTGCAAACATTGCATAGCTGAACAGATCGTAGTCGCCGCGTTGGATGGCAGCGGAGTACGCCCGCCCGTCTATCGGCAGCAACTCGAGATCGATGCCGATCGGCTTCCACATCGCCGCCATGGCGAGATAAACCTTGCGAGTAGTCGGGTTCGTTGGAAAACCGATGCCGAGCTTCAGGCGCGCTCCACCGCGGGCTTTTTGCATCAAAGCGCGCGCCGCTTCGATGCGTTTTGGCATCGGCCAGTTTGCGGCGTCCGGTGTTTGCAACTTCGGATATTGCGTGATGCCGGGCGGTAGCACGCTCTCGAGCGGTCGTTCACCGAGGCCACGCACTTTGCCGGCGATGACGCCGCGATCGACGGCGAGCGTCAAAGCGCGACGGATATCGGGATTGTCGAGTGGCTTGCGCGAGACGTTGATGCCGATCGCACCCAAGGCGCACTCCGGTGAACTACGCACGAAGGCGGGTAGTTCGCGTTTGGCCATGGCGAGATTGCCCATATCTTCGATGGAAGCGATATCAGCCTGACCGAGCTTGAATAGACGCAACCGCGTGCCGTCGTCGTAGCCTGTCAACCATTCGACGCGCTCGATCGCGACTGAAGCGGCATCAAAGAAGCGGCTGTTCTTGATGAGCTTCACATCCTTCGCGCCCGCCGCCCAGGATTCGATTCGATAAGGGCCGTTGCTGACGATGTATTCGGGCTTTGACCATTCGCGACCTCGAACTTTGACGATGTGCTCCGGCACGCAATAAGCCGTGCAGAGATTCAAGGGCAGTTCGACATCGGGATGCTCGAGTCGAATGACGAGCGTCGAGGCATCCGGCGCCGTTACACCGAGGGTTTCCGGTCCCTTGCGCGCGAAGCGCAGGTCGCGGGCACCGGCAATGGAGTCGAGACGAACCGCATTCGGCGCGCCTGTTTCCGGATCGAGATAGCGACGCAAAGTGAAGACGAAATCCCGCGCGGTGAGCGCTGTGCCGTCGGACCACTGCAGCTTCGGTCGAAGCTTGAAAGTCCAAGTCAAACCGTCCGCCGAGGTTTGCCAGCTGGCAGCGCAGCCGGGCACCACACGGCCATTCGCATCGGTCACCGTGAGACCGGCGAACAGTTCGGCGGCCATTTCCGCGGTCACTTGTCCGGTGGGTCGCTGTGGATCGAGCGAGGTCATTTCGCTGGCCACGACGCGGCGCAGGGTGTTCCCCGATTGAGCCTGCAGTCTCGCGGGTAGTGCGAGCGAAGTCGCAACCGAGGCTGCGATGAATGAGCGACGATCCATGTTCGGTTTCTTTGACCTTCGGTTACTTGATGGCGCTAACGTAGCGGGCCGAGATGATCTTCCAGTCGACCACTTGCCACCATGCGTCGAGATAGTCGGTGCGACGATTTTGGTATTGCAGGTAGTACGCGTGTTCCCACACATCATTGCCGAGCAGCGGCGTACCGCGATCGGTGACGACATCCATCAAAGGATTATCCTGATTCGCCGTCGAGACGATCTTCAGTTTGCCGTCGGGCGTCACGATCAACCAGGCCCAACCCGAACCGAAGCGCGCAAGACCCGCTGCCTTGAAAGCAGCCTTGAACTGATCAAGTGATCCGAAGTCGCGATCGATGGCAGCACGCAGCTCGGCTGACGGCTCGCCGCCCTGGTTCGGTCGAGTCATCGATTGCCAGAAAAACTCGTGGTTCCAATGTCCGCCACCATTGTTGCGGACCGCCATCGGGGCTTCCGATACTTTCGCGAGCAGTTGTTCCAGCGAGCGTCCTTGCAGAGCCGCATTGTCCGCGACGGCTTTGTTGAGGTTGTCCACGTAAGCTTTGTGGTGTCGACCGTGGTGGATCTGCATCGTCTGGGTGTCGATCACCGGCTGCAGCGCATCATGCGGATAGGGCAGCGGAGCAAGGCTGAAAGATTCTGCGAAGGCCGGCACGCAAAACGCAGCGAGCAGCGCCCATCCATAGCGAATTCGCGAATTCATGCGGGATCTCCAAAGGGTTGCAGACAGGGGTTGCAGACGTCGCCAAGAATACCGAGGCTGCCCCGGAAAATCAGCCAATTGGTTGCGCCACCTTGCGGGCGTTCAGTAGGTCGGCTTCAGGTGCTTATGGCTATGGCCGCGGCCGCCGTGCGAGTGCTTGTCGGCTGATTCGACCGTGACGAGATTGAGGTTGCCGTGACGCACGCCTGGCTCTGCGGTGATGGCCGCAGCGAAAGCCTGCACGTCGCGAGTGTTTCCCTGCAGCACGACCGTTTCGAGACAATTCTCATGATCGAGATGGACATGCATCGATGCGACCGTCAGGTCGTGATGCGCATGCTGCTTGGTCGCTAATCGTTCCGCCAAAGTGCGCTGGTGGTGATCGAAGACGTACGACAGACTCGCGACGCACTGGTTGCCGTGCCCCGCCATTTGCTTTAAGTCTTCGAGTCGATCGCGAATGAGATCGCGCACCGCTTCGCTACGATTCTCATAGCCACGTTCCTTGACGTAACGATCAAAAGCCTCAGCCAAGGCGTCGTCTATGGAAATAGTCAGCCGCTGCATGGACATCACCTCGCGGTGTCGTGAAAGGCTTGAATCAAAGGCAGAAGCGCCTCACTCGGTGGGCCATCGCGGTAGGCGAGCATCAGCGGTCGTTGCCACTCGAATTGGTTTGAGGGCAGTGCGACCAGATTGCCACTGGCAAGATCCGGTCCGAGCAGCGCCGTCGGCAACACCGTCAAATGTCGCCCGTATTCGAGCAAGGTTCGACAGAACTCGATCGAACTGGTTTCGATGCTGAAGTGTGGCGGTGCGAGACCGGCAGACTCGAACGGCTCGCGCCATGCGGCCTCGACATCGCCCGAGTTGCTACCGCGTATCCATGGATAGCTCGTCAGATCTTCGGGAATGATTTCTTTGGTTGCCGCACATAGCGGATGTCTTCGTCCAGCGATGATTCGATACGACTCGTGACCAAGCGTTTCTCGGATGATGCTGGAGTGATCGTCGGCGTTCGGGTGGGTGCGGATGTATACGGCGACATCGAGGGTGTTGTCGGTCAAGCCGGCCAAGAGCTCCGTTTGTAGGCCACTCGTGATCGTGACGGTGATGCCCGGATGTCGCCGCTCGAGAGTCTCGACAGCGGTCGCTACGCGACTGGC
>Ga0315903_10004127_pt1 | contig 19587 bp, 12 predicted proteins | sample LakEriMetagenome_7_FD_203524 | JGI IMG/M metagenome (GOLD analysis project Ga0315903, IMG submission 203524) | Freshwater fungal communities from buoy surface, Lake Erie, Ohio, United States - Buoy 2 MA119 | ecosystem: Environmental > Aquatic > Freshwater > Lake | place: USA: Lake Erie, Ohio... | reverse complement strand
TCGGATGCCGCCTCGCTGCCCGACAGCGGCGTGGTCTGCAAGGGCATCTGGCAGGGTCGCGAGATCACCGGACTGCGCCTGAACTTCTCCAAGCGCTACATCACCCTCGCGCCCGTGGCGACGGTCATCGGCCTCGCGTTCCGCATGTTCGACCCCGAGCGGCTGCTCGGCGGCGACGAAGACCTCGGCATCACCTGCGCGCTGATCCCGCGCGAGACGCCGGGCATCTCCATCGGCCGGCGCCACTTCCCGCTCAACGTGCCGTTCCAGAACGGGCCGCTGTCCGGCACCGACGTGTTCGTGCCGCTCGACTTCATCATCGGCGGCCCGAAGATGGCGGGCCAGGGCTGGCGCATGCTGGTCGAGCAGCTCTCCGTCGGGCGCTGCATCTCGCTGCCCTCGAGCGGCACCGGCGGCGGCAAGGCCGCGGTTTTCGCGACCGGCGCTTATGCGCGCATCCGCCGCCAGTTCAACATGCCGGTCGGCAAGTTCGAGGGCATCGAGAGCGTGATCGCGCGCATGGTGGGCCTCACCTACACCATGGACGCGGCGCGCTCGGTCACCGCCGGCGCCATCGACGGCGGCGAGAAGCCCTCGGTACCCTCCGCGATGCTGAAATACCACGTCACCGAGATGTCGCGGCAGATCGCCAACGACGCGATGGACGTGCATGGCGGCAAGGGCATCTGCCTCGGCCCCAAGAACTACCTCGGCCGCGGCTACCAGGTCGTGCCGGTGGCCATCACCGTCGAAGGCGCGAACATCCTCACCCGTAGCCTCATCATCTTCGGGCAGGGCGCGGTGCGCTGCCATCCGTTCGTGCTGCGCGAGATGGAAGCCGCCAAGAACCCGGACCGCGTCCGCGGCGTCGACGATTTCGACCGCGCGCTGTTCGGCCACATCGGCTTCACGATCAGCAACGCGGTGCGCTCGCTCATCATGGCGCTCACCAATGCGCGCTTCACGGCGGCGCCGGACCGCGGCGAGGCCTCGCGCTACTACCAGCACATCGTGCGCTTCTCGGCGAGCTTCGCGTTCGCCGTGGACGTCGCGATGCTGTCGCTCGGCGGTTACCTGAAGAAAAAGGAGAACCTCTCGGCGCGCCTTGGCGACGTGCTCTCCTGCATGTACCTCGCCTCGATGGTGCTCAAGCACTACGACAACCAGGGCCGGCGCCCCGAGGACCTGCCGATCGTCGAGTGGGCCTGCCGCAGCCTGCTCTCCAAGGCGCAGGACCAGCTGCACGGCTTCCTGCGCAACTTCCCGAACCGCGCGCTCGCCGCCGTGATGCGCTTCTTCATCTTCCCGCGCGGCCTGCAGTACTCGGCACCGGATGACCGCCTCGGCCGCCAGCTCGCCGAGCTCGTGTTGTCACCTGGCGAGGTGCGCGACCGGCTCTGCTATCCCGTCTACCGCAAGGTCGCGCCCGACAATCCGCTCGGCCTGCTGCAGGAAGTGCTCGAGATGGCGGAGCGCGCCGAGGACCTCGAGAAGCGCATCCGCGTCGAGGGCGTCAAGACCGGTCGCATCCGCTCGCTCGACTTGCCGGGGATGATCGCCGAAGCCCAGGCGCTCGGCATCGTCACCGGCGCGGACGCCGCATGGCTCGCCGAGTACGACCGCAAGGTCATGGACCTCGTCAACGTCGACGATTTCGCCCCGCACGAACTCGGCACCCAGGGCGCGACGCGCGCGCGCCTGCCGCGCGCCGCCGACGAACAGGACGAGCGGGACGAACTGCCGGCGTGAACTGCGCCAATTGCGGGGTGACCCTGTACGGGCGCTACTGCGCGGACTGCGGACAGCGGCGCGGATCGGCGCCGCCGACGGTCGGGCATCTGGTCGCCGAGACCTTCGAGACGCTCACCCACGCCGATTCGCGGCTCTGGCGTACCCTGCGCGCGTTGCTGACGCGACCGGGCACGGTCACGCTCGACTACTTCGCGGGGCGGCGGGCGCGCCACCTGCCGCCGCTGCGGCTGTACATCGTCGCCAGCGTCACCTGTTTCCTGCTGCTCGCGCTGCTGCCCTCGCGCGGACCGCAGGCCGACCCGGCGGCGCAGCCGACCGCTCTCGAGCGGCCGGGCGGCGCAGCGGACGTGCGGCCTGCCGTCGGAAGCGATACCGTCGCGGTCGATGTCGACGAGGCCGGCTGCAGGCGGCTCCAGGTCGCGGGCATCGGTGACGGGATCGGCGCAGCACTGCAGTCCCGACTCCGCGATGCCTGCCTGCGCATGGTGCGCGACGGCGGCAAGGGGCTCGGCGAGGCGTTCCTGCGCGGCCTGCCGAAGGCGATGTTCGTGCTGCTGCCGGTGTTCGCGTTGCTGCCGCTCGCGTTCTACTGGCGACCCCGGCGCCTGTACGTCGAACACCTGATGCTGCTCGTGCACAACCACAGCGCCTTGTTCATCGCGCTCTCGGCGCAACAGATCCTCGCCCTCGTGCTGCCGGCCGGTGCGGCGGCGATGACGGCACCGCTCCTCGTGGCGGCGGCGGCATGGTACGTCTACCGCAGCATGCGCACTTTCTACGGCGAACCGCGCGGCAGGACCTTGATGAAGGCCTCGGCGCTCGGCTTCCTGTATCTTTTCTTCGCGTCGTCGGGACTCGCTTTCACCGCGCTCGCCGCGCTGCTGAGCCTCTGAACCCGTGGCTGGCGCGCCCACGACCGCTGCGCCCCGCGCCATCCTCCACGTCGACATGGATGCGTTCTACGCATCGGTGGAGCAGCACGACCGACCGGAACTGCGCGGCTTGCCCGTGATCGTCGGCGGCAGCGGCGGACGCGGCGTGGTGGCGGCGGCGAGCTACGAAGTGCGCAGGTTCGGCGTGCGCTCCGCGATGCCGGTGCGTCGCGCGCTGGCGCTCTGTCCGCAGGCCGTATGCGTGCGTCCGCGCATGGCACGCTATGCGGAGGTCTCGGCACAGGTCTTCGAGGTGTTCCACGGTTTCACGCCGCTGGTCCAGGGCTTGTCGCTTGATGAAGCCTTCCTCGACGTCACGGACAGCCGGATGTTGCACGGCGCTCCGGAGCAGATCGCGCGCGACATCAAACGCCTGATCCGTGAACGCACGGGCCTTGGTGCGTCGGTGGGTGTCGCGTCCAACAAGCTCGTCGCCAAGATCGCCTCCGACCTCGACAAGCCCGATGGCCTGACGGTCGTCACGCCCGGTCGCGTGCACGAGGTGCTCGACCCGCTGCCGGTGCGGCGCCTGCCCGGGCTCGGCCGCAAGAAAGGCGAGCAGGTCGCCGCCGCCGGCATCGCGACGCTGGGCGACCTGCGGCGCGCCGATGAGCGGCAGCTGCGGCCCCTGTTCGGCCGCGAGTGGCAGGCGTGGCGCGACCGCGCGGCCGGCATCGACGAGCGCCCGGTGCTGCCGGACCGCGACGAGAAATCGGTGAGCAACGAACGCACCTTCGACGAGGACCTGCGGAAGCCCGAGGAGATGCAAGCGGCGCTCGCCGCCCTCGCCGACAAGGTCGCGGCGCGGCTGCGGACGCAGGGGCTGTGGGCGGCCTGCATCGGCATCAAGGTCCGGCGCGGCGACTTCACGACCCTGACGCGCCAGCGCACCCTGACACCCGCGACCTGCGAGACCGGCGTGATCGCCGCGACGGCGCGGGATCTGCTCGACGCATGGCTGCAGGAAGACCTGCGCAGCGCAGGGCGCGCCAAGCGGGACGGCCCGTCGATACGTCTGCTCGGTGTCAGCGCGACGGCGCTGGAAGATGCGGCGCAGGAGGACCTGTTCGCGGCGGCCGACGGGGCGCGCGGCACCCGTCTCGACTCGGCGCTCGATGCGATCCGCGACCGCTTCGGCGGCGCGGCGGTGTCACGCGCCAGCAGTCTCGGACGGACGCGGCGCTGACGGCAGGTCTGGCGGCAGATCTGGCGGCACGTCCGACCGCAGCATCAAGCCGCAGGTCATGCCGGCAAGCGCGCCGAACAGGTGCGCATCGAGCACGACCGGCGAGTCGGTGACGAGGAAAGGCATGGGCCCGGCGACGTTCTCGTAGACGAGCTTCGCGAGCCCGAGCGTTCCGACCAACCAGGCCATGCGGTCGCCGTCGATGATCTCGCGCACGATGCCGGCCGCTGCCAGCGCGTTGAGCACGCCGGACAGTCCCACGTACCACGTGACGTCCGACAACCACCAGAGCCCGGCATCGATCGCGACGATGCCGCAAGCTGCGATGAGCAACCATCGCCGGACCGAATAGGTGCCGGAGAACAGCGCCCACACCAACATGAGCCCGGCCGCGTTGAGCGCCGCATGGATGAGGTCGAGGTGGACGAAATGTCCGGTGACCCACCGCCAATGTTCGCCGCGCGCGATCGCCACACGCGACCAACGCAAGGCCTCGCCCGCGGTATCGCCGAACAGCGCGAGCACGATCAGCAGCACGCAAAGCGCCAAAAGCGCCGCGCCGCGGCGCCCTTCGAAGCCGATCGCCGTACGCCAATGCGCGCGTGATCTCGCGCCCTGCGGACTCATGCGGCGGGCACCAACCAGTGACGTGCACTGACCACTTCGGCGTCGGGCTCGTCCCCCGCATCCTGTTCCGGGCCGGATGATGCCCACGCGACAGCGGCATGGACCTCGCCCGGCATGGACGGTGCGTCCGGCGTGGCCGCCTCTCGCGGCGAGGTCCCCAGCTCACCTGCGATCATCGTCGCCGGCAAGGCGACCGACGTCACCCACGCCGAGCCGACCCCATGCCCGGGCGTCGCCACCCGGACCGTATGCCGCCCGGTACCCACCTCGAACGCAGCAGCGCCGCCCGAGAAGCCCGTGCCCAAGCACTTGAGCAAGGCTTCCTTGCGCGTCCAGCCGTCGTAGAACCGGCGCCGCGCCGTGGCTGCCGAATCTTTGGCAGCATGCTGCAGGTCGGCGCGTTCCGACGGCGTGAACACCCGGCCCGCCAACCGCTCCGGATCGATGCCGGCGCGCGGGAACTCGAGATCGACACCGACCGGCCCTGCCGTACGGGTGGCGATGAGCAGCCATCCGCCCGCATGGCTGAGGTTGAAGTGCAGCGATCGCGCCACCCCCGGCAACGGCTCCGGTGCGCTCAACACGGGCTTGCCGTGCGCGGACACGGCGAGCTGCAACGCCCCGGGAGCGCATTGCAGATGCTGCGCCAGGATGCCGCGCAGCAGCGCACGCGAGACGAGGTGGCGGGAACGGGCGATCGGGTCGGCGATACGCGCCGCGCGTGCGGCCTCGGCCACGTCCACCGCACCGACCGCGTCGGATCGCAAGCCCGACAGGCTGAAATCGTCGAGCCGGGCGAGCCAAAGATCCAGGCCGCCGGAAGGTGTGACGCCGGCCACGGCCAGCGACCGTCGCGACCAGCCGTGGGCATCGCATGGCACGATGCGGGGGACTATGCCGGTCGGCTCCGGACCGTGCAATACTCGCGTCATCAACGGCCTGGACCGGTGGGGGGGAGCCGCAAGGCGTCCATCGGCATCGTCATGTCTTTCATCCTCGACGCGCTCCGCAAATCCGAGAACTCGCGCCTGCGCCAGGAACATCCGGCGATGTTCGACGCGCGTGCCGTCGCCTCGCGCCGACCCTTCCCGGTCTGGGCGGTCGCGCTCGGCCTGCTGCTCGGACTCAACCTGCTCGTCGTGCTGTTCGTGCTGTTGCGGCAGGAGCGCGAGGTCGTGGACACGGCGGCGGACAAGGTCGCGGTGACCGCCGCTGCGACCGCGCCGGTCGCAGCAGTTGCGCCCGTCGCAGCCGCGGTGCCCGGCGCAGCCGCGGCTGCCGTACCGAACACCGCGCCACCTCTCCCGGTCGCATCACCGGCCGCCACACTGGCCACATCCGTTCCCCTCCCCTCCGCGCGCCGGCCGGTCCCGGGGACCGTCACCCGCGAAACCACCGTCGACGGCGTGGCGTTCGATGCCGCGACGCCACGGGCACCGTCTCGGACCCGCGACGACCTGCTCGCGGGCGGCGATGCGGTGCCCGAAGCGGCGCTGTCGCTGCATGTCTACGACCCCGATCCCGCCGCACGGTTCATATTGTTGAACGGCCAGCGTCTGCGCGAAGGCGACATGGCGGGCAACGGCCTGCGTGTGCTCGACATCGTCCCCGACGGCGTCGTCCTCGACCACCGCGGCAACACCTTCAAGGTCTCGATCGACCCATGATGTCTCCCACGCCCGGCACCGCAGCCCTGTCCGCAGACCCGTTGTCCCTGCCTGTGCCGGGTCGCGCCACGAGCCTTGATGGGACCCAGGTCGCGGACCTGCTGCGTGCCGGCATCTACCGCCTGTTCCAGAAGACCGACCACCTCAACAAGATCAACGTCTTCCCGGTGCCGGACGGCGACACGGGCACCAACATGGCGATGACGCTCGCAGCCGTGCTCGCCGCCCTCGACCGCGAGCCCGCTGCTGATGCCGGACGCGTGCTCACGCGTGCGGCCGACGCGGCGCTCGACGGCGCGCGCGGCAATTCAGGGGCGATCCTCGCGCAGTTCCTGCTCGGCTTGGGCGACGGCGCGGGACAACGCGCCCGCCTGACGCTCGCCGAATTCGTCGCGGCGGTGCAGAGCGGCGCCGCGTACGCGCGCGATGCGCTGATGCAACCGCGCGAGGGCACGATCCTTACCGTGCTGCGGGAGTTCGCGGAAGCGCTGCGCAGCGATGCGACGGGCGCGGCGGCGGCGCCCGACTTCGGTACGCTCTTCGAGCGTTCGCTGGTGCGCGTGCGCACGAGCCTCGAGGACACCCGCGGACAGCTCGAAGAACTGCGTGCCGCGGATGTCGTCGACGCCGGTGCACAGGGTTTTGTCGACATGCTCGAAGGCATGCTGCGGTTCCTGCAGACCGGCGAGAAGGGCGAGACCACGGCGCCGGTGCACGAGGGCGATGAAGCCATGGCCGGCAGCGCGCCGGTCGCCGCGGGCGAGGACTTCCGCTTCTGCACCGAATGTCTCGTCACGGCGCCGGCGGGAGGCATCATCGAACTGCGCAGCCTGCGCGAATCCCTGGCGGCGGCCGGCGCCAGCCTCGTGGTCAGCGGCAGCGCCCGCAAGGCCAAGATCCACATCCACTGCGATGACCCCGATGCCATCTTCCGGATCGCGGGCGGATTCGGCGACGTGCAAGGCCAGAAAGCCGACGACATGCGCATGCAGCAGTCGGCGGCGCATCACCGCCGTGCGCAGCGGGTCGCCGTGGTCACCGACTCAGGCAGCGACCTGCCCGACGCCGACATGGAGCGGCTCGGCATCCATATGGTGGCCGCGCGCGTGCATTTCGGAGGCCGCTCCTATCTGGACAAGGTCAGCATGACCGCCGCGGAGTTCTACGAGGAACTCGCCCGCAATCCCGAGCACCCCAAGACCTCGCAGCCCCCGCCCGGCGACTTCCGGCGCATCTTCGAGTTCCTGGTGTCGCACTACGAATCGGTCGTGTCGGTGAACCTCACCGCGCGGCACAGCGGCACCTACAACGCGGCCGCGACGGTGGCCCAGCGCGTCAGCGCCGAAGGCCGGCGCGTGGCCGTCATCGACACCCGCAACGCATCGGTCGGCGAAGCGCTGGTGGTGCTCGCGACCGCCGAGGCGGCGGCGGCGGGCCAGGACATCGACCAGGTCATCGCCGCGGCCGAGGCGGCGCGCGACCGCACCCAGACCTTCGCGCTCGTCGAGCGCATCGATTTCGCGGTACGGGGCGGACGCGTACCGGCGGTGGTCGGCAAGATCGCCAAGTGGCTGCGGCTGAACGTGATCCTGCGCACCTTCCCCGACGGACGGGTCGCCTTCGGTGGCGGGCTCTTCGGGCCCCATCGCCTCATCAAGCGCTTCATCCGCTTCGTGCTGCGCCGTGGCGAGATCGAGACCGGCACCCACCGCCTGCGCGTGCTGGTCGGCCACGCGAACCGGCCCGAGGCGGGCCAAAAGCTCTACGAGGAGCTGCTGGCGGCGATCCCGCGCGAGCGGATCGCGTGGTCGGCGCTCACCGACATGGGCGCGGCCATCGGCGTGCATGGCGGACCCGGCACGGTCATCGTCGCGGTGCAGCGGCTCGAGGACTAACGGTCTCGGCCGCCGAGCGCCGCCACCACCTCGGCTGGCGCCTGCACGAGCTCGACCAACACGCCCTCGCCTGCGATCGGGAACTCGTCGTTCGATTTCGGGTGCAGGAAGCAGATGTCGTGCCCCGCGGCACCCTTGCGGATGCCGCCCGGCGCGAAGCGCACGCCCTGCGTCGTGAGCCATGCGACCGCCGCCGGCAGATCATCGATCCAGAGGCCGATGTGATTGAGCGGCGTGGTGTGCACCGCAGGCTTGCCCTGCGGATCGACCGGCTCCATCAGGTCCACTTCGACGCGGAACGCGCCCTGGCCCATCGAGCAGATGTCCTCGTCGACGTTCTCGCGCTCACTGCGGAAATGCCCCGTGACCTCGAGCCCGAGCATGTCCACCCAGAGCCGCCGCAGCCGCGCCTTGTCGGGTCCGCCGATCGCGACCTGCTGGATGCCGAGCACCCGGAACGGCCTTGCTGCTTGCGTCATCCCTGTCGCCTCACTGGAACTTCATGATCACCTGGTCGACCGCGAGGCTGTCGCCCTTGCCGGCCAGCACCTCGGCGACCACGCAATCCTGCGTGGCGAAGAGGATGTTCTCCATCTTCATCGCCTCGATGGCCGCGAGCTTCTCGCCTGCGCGCACCGTCTGTCCGGCCTGCACGGCGACGTCGACCAACAGGCCCGGCATCGGCGACAACAGCACCTTGGAGAGGTCGGGTGGCGCCTTGAACGGCATCAGGGCCTCGAGCTCCGCATGCCGCGGCGAGAGCACGTTGGCGGAGAGGTTCGCGCCGTTGTGCGAGATCCGGTAGCCAAGACCGACGCGCTCGATCTGCGCGCAGAACGGCTGCCCGTCGAAGGTGCCGTGCACCGCGATGTCGCGCAGGTTGTCTTCGAAGGCGACCTCGTGCGTCTGGCCCGCGACCGACACGTGGAACATCAGACCCTGCGGTCGCACCGACACCGGGATGTGGTCGCGACGACCGGATTCGTCGGTCAGCACCACGACGAAGTCCTCGCGGATGCGGACCTCACGGTGCCGGCGCTGGCCGGTGAGCGTCGCCGCGCGCTCCCGCGAACGCCGGTGCGAGACCGCCGCGAGCGCCAGCAGGAACGACGGCTGGTCGTGCGCGACGGCCGCCGAAGTGAAGCCCTTGGGATACTGCTCCGCGATGAACCCGGTGTTGAAGTCGCCCGCGACGAAGCGCGGGTGCGCGAGCAGCGCCGCTTGGAACGGCACGTTGCTCGAGATGCCGCGGATCACGAAGCCGTTGAGCGCCTCGCGCATGCGCGCGATGGCATCGCTGCGGTCACGACCGTGCACGATGAGCTTGGCGATCATCGAGTCGTAATGCATCGGGATCTCGCCGCCCTCGTACACGCCGGTGTCGACGCGCACGCCGCCGCCCGAGGGCACGGGCTGCGAGGCCTCCATGTTCTGCGTCGGCGGCCGGTACTTGACCAGCCGACCGGTCGACGGCAGGAAGTTGCGGAACGGATCTTCGGCGTTGATGCGGCACTCGATCGCCCATCCCTCGCGCTTGAGGTCCTTCTGCCGGAACGCGAGCTTCTCGCCGGCCGCGACGCGGATCATCTGCTCCACGAGGTCGAGTCCCGTGATGCACTCGGTGACCGGATGCTCCACCTGCAGGCGGGTGTTCATCTCGAGGAAGTAGAACGACTTGTCCTTGCCGACCACGAACTCGACCGTACCGGCGCTCTGGTAGTCGACCGCCTTGGCGAGCGCCACCGCCTGCTCGCCCATCGCCTTGCGGACCTTGTCGTCGAGGAAAGGGCTCGGTGCCTCCTCGATGACCTTCTGGTGGCGGCGCTGGATCGAGCATTCGCGCTCCCAGAGGTACAGGCAGTTGCCATGACCATCGCCCAGCACCTGGATCTCGATGTGGCGCGGCTCCTCCACGAACTTCTCGATGAACACCCGGTCGTCGCCGAAGCTGTTGCGCGCCTCGTTGCGGCAGGAACTGAAGCCGTCGAAGGCTTCCTTGTCGTTCCAGGCGACGCGCAGGCCCTTGCCACCGCCGCCCGCGCTCGCCTTGATCATCACCGGATAGCCGATGTCCTTCGCGATCTCGACCGCGCGCTCCGGCGTCTCGATCGGGTCGTTCCAGCCCGGGATGGTGCTCACGCCCGCCTTGGCGGCGAGCGCCTTGGAGGCGATCTTGTCGCCCATCGCGGCGATGGAAGCGTGCTTCGGTCCGATGAAGACGATGCCCGCCTCCTCGACGCGCCGCGAGAACTCGGCGTTCTCGGACAGGAACCCGTAGCCCGGATGCACGGCCTCGGCGCCCGTGGCGCGACAGGCCTCGATGATGCGGTCCTGCACCAGGTAGGACTCGCGCGAGGGCGCGGGGCCGATCAGCACCGCCTCGTCGGCGAGCTCCACATGCCGGGCGTCCTTGTCGGCCTCCGAGTACACGGCCACGGTCTTGATGCCCATGCGTCGCGCCGTCTTGATGACGCGACAGGCGATCTCGCCACGGTTGGCGATGAGGATCTTCTTGAACATGCCTGCAGGTCTCCTGGACGCGGTCACAGCGGGATGTTGCCGTGCTTGCGCCACGGCTCCTCGATCTTCTTGTCACGCAGCACGGTCAGCGCGCGGCACACCCGGCGCCGCGTGCCGTGCGGCATGATCACGTCGTCGATGTAGCCGCGCGCGCCGGCGATGAACGGGTTGGCGAACTTCTCCTTGTACTCGGCCTCGCGGGCCGCGAGCTTCGCCGGGTCGCCCTTCTCCTCGCGGAAGATGATCTCGACCGCGCCCTTGGCGCCCATCACCGCGATCTCGGCGTTCGGCCATGCGAAGTTGACGTCTCCGCGCAGGTGTTTCGAGGCCATGACGTCGTAGGCGCCGCCGTAGGCCTTGCGGGTGATGACCGTGATCTTCGGCACCGTGCACTCGGCGTAGGCATAGAGCAGCTTGGCGCCGTGCTTGATGATGCCGCCGTACTCCTGCGAGGTGCCCGGCATGAAGCCCGGCACATCGACGAAGGTGACCACCGGGATGGAGAAGGCGTCGCAGAACCGCACGAAGCGCGCGGCCTTGATGCTGCTCTTGATGTCGAGGCAGCCGGCGAGCACCAGCGGCTGGTTGGCGACGATGCCGACCACGTGGCCATCCATGCGCGCGAAGCCGATGATGATGTTCTTGGCGTACTCCGGCTGCAGCTCGAAGAACTCGCCGTCGTCGACCACCTTCGACACCAGCTCCTTCATGTCGTAGGGCTTGTTCGGGTTGTCGGGCACCAGCGTGTCGAGCGAATAGTCGTCGCGGTCCGCCGGGTCGCCCGCCTCGCGCATCGGCGGCTTCTCGCGGTTGTTCGCGGGCAGGTAATTGAAGAACCGCCGGATCATGAGCAGCGCCTCGACGTCGTTCTCGAAGGCGAGGTCGGCGACGCCGCTGCGCGTGGTGTGGGTGATGGCGCCGCCCAGGTCCTCGGCGGTGACCTCCTCGTGCGTCACCGTCTTCACGACATCGGGTCCGGTGACGAACATGTAGGAGCTGTCCTTCACCATGAAGATGAAGTCGGTGAGCGCGGGGCTGTAGACCGCGCCGCCCGCGGAGGGGCCCATGATGACGCTGATCTGCGGCACCACCCCCGAGGCCGTGACGTTGCGTTGGAACACCTCGGCGTAGCCGCCGAGAGAAGCGACGCCCTCCTGGATGCGCGCGCCGCCCGAATCGTTGATGCCGATGACGGGCGCGCCGACCTTCATGGCGGTGTCGAGGACCTTGCAGATCTTCTGGGCATGCGCCTCGGAGAGCGAGCCGCCGAACACCGTGAAATCCTGGCTGAACACGAACACCAGGCGGCCGTTGATGAAGCCGCAACCGGTCACCACGCCGTCGCCCGGGATCTTCTGGTCCTGCATGCCGAAGTCGCTGCAGCGATGCTCGACGAACATGTCCCATTCCTCGAAGGACCCTTCGTCGAGCAGCAGCTCGATGCGCTCGCGCGCGGTGAGCTTGCCCTTGGCATGCTGGGCGGCGACGCGCTTGGGGCCGCCGCCCTGGCGCGCCTGGGCCCGCTTCTTCTCGAGCTGCTGGATGATGTCGTGCATGGCGTGGTCCTCGGACGGTGCGGCTTCAGGCAGGCCGCGAAGGTTGTTCAAAGAGATCGAGCAGGCGGCGGGCGCCGGACGAGGGCGCGAGACGCGCGGCTTCCACGTCGTCGAGCGTCGCGGGCAGCGCCTCGCGCACCGCAGGATGCGCGCGGAAATCGGCGGCCAGGCGGGCGTGCACCTCGTCCCAGAGCCAGGCGAGCGACTGGCGGCGGCGGCGCTCGGCGAACTCGCCGCTGGCCTCGCGCTGCGCGCGGAGCTCGCCGATCGCTTCCCAGAACGCCGCAAGCCCGTCGCCCGAGAGCGCGCTCGTGCGCAGCACGCGGACCTGCGCCCGCGCCGCGCCGGGGTTGCGCAGCACGCGCAGCGCGCTCGTCACCTGCGCTTCTGCGCGGATTGCGGCATCGAGGTCGAGATCGGCCTTGTTGATGACCACAAGGTCGGCGAGTTCCATGATGCCCTTCTTCATGGCCTGCAGGTCGTCGCCCGCGTTCGGCAGCTGCAACAGCACGAAGAGGTCGGTCATGCCGGCGACCGCCGTCTCGGACTGTCCGACGCCCACGGTCTCCACGAGCACCACGTCGTAGCCGGCGGCCTCGCAGACCAGCATCGCCTCGCGCGTGCGTTCGGCGACGCCGCCCAATGCGCCGGAGGTCGGGCTCGGCCGGATGTAGGCGCGTTCGTCGGTGGACAACCGTTCCATGCGCGTCTTGTCGCCGAGGATCGATCCGCCGGAGATCCCGGAGGACGGGTCGACGGCGAGCACCGCGACGCGGTGGCCGCGGCCGGTCAGGAAGGTGCCCAAAGACTCGATGAAGGTGGACTTGCCGACGCCCGGCACGCCCGAGATGCCCACGCGCAGCGCATGGCCGGTGGCGACCAGCAGGGAATCGAGCAACGCGTCGGCGCGGCGCCGATGGTCGGGCCGCGTGGACTCGAGCAGCGTGATCGCCTTGGCGAGCGCGCGACGGTCGCCGGCCCGCACGCCCGCCGCGAGCGCGGCGTCGGCGTCGGGACCCGGGTCGAGCGCCTCAGGGGGCACGGGCCGCCTTGATCTGGTCGAGCACGTCGCGCGCGCTCTCGGGGATCGGCGTTCCCGGGCCGTAGATGCCCTTGACGCCCGCCGCGCGCAAGAACGGATAGTCCTGCTGCGGGACGACGCCGCCGACGAACACCACGATGTCGCCGCCGCCCTGCGCGCGCAACGCCTCGATGATGGCGGGGACCAAGGTCTTGTGGCCCGCAGCGAGCGTGCTGACGCCGACTGCATGCACGTCGTTCTCGATGGCCTGGCGTGCGCACTCCTCCGGCGTCTGGAAGAGCGGGCCGACGTCGACGTCATAGCCGAGGTCGGCGAAGGCGCTCGCCACCACCTTGGCGCCGCGGTCGTGGCCGTCCTGGCCGAGCTTGGCGATCAGCACACGCGGACGGCGACCCTGTTCGGCGGCGAAGGCGTCGATGTCGGTCTTGAGGCGCTGCCAGTCGCCGGCATCCTCGTAGGCTCCTGCGTACACGCCGCTGACCTCCTGTGAACGGGCGCGGTGGCGCCCCCAGACCTTCTCGAGCGCGTCGCTCACCTCGCCCACCGTCGCCCGCGCGCGCATGGCGTCGATGGCGAGCGACAGCAGGTTGCCCCCGCCCGACTGCGCTGCGGCGGTGAGCGCGTCGAGCGTCGCCTGCACCTTCGCGCCGTCGCGCGCGGCGCGCAGCCGCTGCAGGCGCGCGACCTGCGCCTCGCGCACGGCCACGTTGTCGATGTCGCGGAACTCGACCGGCACCTCGTCCTCGGGCCGGAACTTGTTGACGCCGATGATGACGTCCCGCCCGGAGTCGATGCGCGCCTGCTTCTCGGCGGCGCTCGCCTCGATGCGCAGCTTCGCCCAGCCGCTCTCGACGGCGCGGGTCATGCCGCCCATGCCGTCGACCTCCTCGATGATCTTCCAGGCGGCATCCGCCATGTCCTGCGTCAGCTTCTCCATCATGTAGCTGCCGGCCCAAGGGTCGACGACGCCCGTGATGTGGGTCTCTTCCTGCAGGATGAGCTGCGTGTTGCGGGCGATGCGCGCGCTGAACTCGGTCGGCAGCGCGATCGCCTCGTCGAAGGAGTTGGTGTGCAGGCTCTGGGTGCCGCCGAACACCGCCGCCATCGCCTCGATGGTGGTGCGCACGACGTTGTTGTAGGGGTCCTGCTCGGTGAGGCTCCAACCCGAGGTCTGGCAGTGCGTACGCAACATCAGGCTCTTCGGGTTCTTGGCGCCGAAGCTGGACATGATCCGCCACCACAGCAGCCGCGCCGCGCGCATCTTGGCGATCTCGAGATAGAAGTTCATGCCGATCGCCCAGAAGAAGCTGAGGCGGCCGGCGAACTCGTCGACGTCGAGGCCCTTGCCGAGCGCGGTCTTCACGTACTCCTTGCCGTCCGCCAGCGTGAAGGCGAGCTCCAGCGCCTGGTTCGCGCCCGCCTCCTGCATGTGGTAACCGGAGATCGAGATCGAGTTGAACTTCGGCATCCGCCTCGCGGTGTGCTCGATGATGTCGCCGACGATGCGCATCGACGGCTCCGGCGGATAGATGTAGGTGTTGCGCACCATGAATTCTTTGAGGATGTCGTTTTGGATGGTGCCCGAGAGCTGCTCCTCCGCCACGCCCTGCTCCTCGCCCGCCACCACGAAGGCCGCCAGCACCGGCAACACCGCGCCGTTCATGGTCATCGACACCGAGACCTCGCCCAGCGGGATGCCCTCGAACAGGACCTTCATGTCCTCGACCGAATCGATGGCGACGCCCGCCTTGCCGACGTCGCCGGTCACGCGCGGATGGTCGCTGTCGTAGCCGCGATGGGTGGCGAGGTCGAAGGCGACGCTCACGCCCTGCCCGCCCGCGGCGAGCGCCTTGCGGTAGAAGGCGTTGGAGGCCTCGGCGGTCGAGAAGCCGGCGTACTGGCGGATGGTCCACGGCCGCACCGCGTACATCGTCGCCTGCGGGCCGCGGATGAAGGGCGCGAAGCCGGGCAGCGTGTCCGTATAGGGCAGGCCCGCAAGATCTGCGGCCGTATAGAGCGGTTTGACCACCAGCCCCTCGGGCGTGGTCCAGGCCAACCGGGTCGGGTCACCCCCCGGGGCTGATTTCGCAGCGGCCTTGTACCAGGCCTCGAGCTGCGCGGAAGTCAGGATGTCGTCGCGGTCCATGGCGTCCTTGTCCAAGTCCGTCCGGACCCCGTCCCTCAGGCGGGCCTCAGACAACCTCTGGACTATACCCACCGGGGCATCCCTCGGCGAGTCCGGGGGCGGGGCTGACCGTCAGGGGCGCGGCGGAAGGCACCGGGCAGGAATCGGGTGCTTGGATTCCCCCGGTACGCCCGGGAACCGCCATCGGTTGCACCTCTCGCGCGCCATGGCCAGGTAGCTGAGCGTTTCTTCGTCAGGACCCCAGCCCTCCCTCCCATTTCGATCGTGATAGATCCAGACCAACTGGGCCATGGCCGCAGGGATCCCACCGTCCGCGGCCTGTGTGAAGTACTGGGTCTGGAGGGTTTCGTTTTTGCCGACGAGCCACCGGGCATACAGATACGCGGCCTTGGGCCTGGTCTTGGCGTCTCCGCTATCGGCCAACAGCTTCAACACCGGACCCATCTCGACAGCCTTCACATCCCCGCGACTCTCGGCAACGATATCGAACCGTGGCGCTCGAGTCAGGAACTCCCTCTCCACTGTGGAATTCCCACTCAGATAGAAGCGTTCCTGAGCGGCTGGAGAAAAGTCGCGCTCCTCCAAGTATTCCGGGGCGTTCAACCAGTGATCGGGCAGGTCGTTGACCCATGTCTTCTCGGGGATTTTCGCGATCGCTTCGGCAGCGAGCTTGACGTCCTCTTCAGCGGGAGAGGTCTCCATCCCCTTGCCGCCGGCGATCACGCCTGACGTCGGGGATGTCGAGGCCGCCGCGGGCGCCGCGGCCGTCGCGGCTTTCTCTGCGGCGGGCGGCGCTTCGGCGTCGGGCGAAAAAACCACAAGGGCGACGAACGCGATGAACGCGACCACCACCCCGAGCAGCATCCATGTCAGCGACGTCTGCCGACTCCAGAAGCCTGGCCGTCCGGATACGTCGCCACTCTGCGCCTGCTGGGGCGCGGTCGGGCGGACCGCCTCGAGCACCGCACCATCCTCGGCGCGCATGTAGAGCACGGGCGTCGCCCACTCGCCCGCATCGTCATCGCCGCCGGCGCGCACCGCCTCGAGATAAAGCGAAGAGCGCCCCTGCGCGACCGCGACATCGACCGCATCGCCGGCGGCGATGCGCTCGTAGAAGGTCTTGCTGAAGGTCAGCGCCGCGCGATCGCTGATCGGGAACTGCATCGCCACGACCGCCGGCACGCCGTTGGCGACGAGCGCCGCCGCCACGCCGGCGAAGGGATGCAGGCCGGGCTCCTGGGGGGTGGTGCCGGTCGCGCAGGCGTTGAGGAACACGAGCCGCAGCGGCTCGTCGCGCAACAGGTGCGAAAAGGCCTTCGCGGAGGTCGGCACCGCGCGGCCGGCCTCGTCCTCGAGCAGCAGCAGTCCGCCGCGGGTGGCGGCGAAGTCTCCGTGCCCCATGTAGTGCACGACGTGGTACGCAGCGCCGGCGAGGCGGCTGAAGATCCGCGCCTCCACCGGGTCGACCTCGTCGACCTGCACGCCCGGAATATCTTTGAGACTGCGCGTGACGAGGCCGCCCTCGCGCTCGAGCTCGAGCGCCGCGGTGCCCTCGGGGTTCGAGCGGATCAGCAGCACCCGCAACGGGCCCGCGAGCGGGCGCGGCACGACCACGCGGTCGACGTCGAGGCTGCGCACCAGCACGGTCTGGGTCGAGACCAGCAACGGTGCGGGATCGCCCGGCTTGCGCATCAGCTCCCAAGGCAGCGCCGCGACGGCCGCAGTGCCGCCCTCGAGCAGGTTGAAGTTCATGCGGATCCGCACGCCGCCCTCGGACTGGCCAGCGGCCATGCCCTCGGTGCGCGCCAGCACGCCTGCGAGGGCGCCTCGGAACAGCGCGCCGTAGAGCGCCTCGCCTATCTTGGTCGGGGAATGGAGAGCCTCCCGGATGTCATCGCCGTCGGAGGACACCGCCCCGCGCCGCACCCCGCCCACGGCGAGCGCCGGCGCGATCTCATCCAGCGTGAAGGGCGGTTCGAAGCGCGCGCTCGCCTGGCCGGCGGGGCTGCGCGCCTTGATCTCGAAGCTGCCGTCGCCACGCTCGGTGAGGTCGATCGCGATCTCGAGGTAACGGGGCATCGGAGGCGGCCTGCTGGACGACGGACCCGTCTAGGGTGGACTCACCACTCGACCGATTTCAAGGCCCCGAGCGCCGCAGGCGCCGAAAAATAGCTGAAGTTGTGGCAGGCGAGCGGACCGACGACCGTCGGTGCGGGCTGGCGCGCCGACGGCACGGCCGTGATGCTCGGCAACGCGGAGAAGCCGTCATGCGGCTCGTCCCCGAACAGCAGACCGATCGCAGCCGACTGCCCGAACTTGATGGCCAGCCTGCGCGGCAGTGGGTCGCCCGCCGTCTCGCAGGCGGCGAGGCTGCCGGCGAGCAGCGTGTAGCGGGTGCGCGGATCATCCGCCCGCGCGAGACCCTTGAGGAAGCTCGACGCGGGTTTCAACTGGTCCAGCGCGACAGACAGTGCCTTGCTCGTCTCGAGCACGCGCCGGAGGGCGGGGACCCACGGCAGGACCGCCGGGAGATCGGGCCCCGCCAAGCCGATGCCCCAGGTCACCATGCGGCGGGCGCTGTCGAATAGCCCATAGGGCGAACCGCCGCTCGGCGTGCCGCACATCACCACATGGTCGATGAACGCGGCGCCGCCCTTCTGCTCGACGAGCGAGCGGATGACGAGACCGCCCATGTTGTGCGCCAGCACCGACAGGTACCGGCCGTCCTCGGGTCCGAAGCCTGCCGCCATCAACGCCGACTTGAGGTCGTCGGCGACGGACTCGAGCGGCGTGTTGAGGTTCTCGTAGTCCCAGGCGAGCACCAGGTCGAAGTTCCGCCACAGTTCCGCGGCGGCGACACCCGCGGCGAGGGTGCGCGTATCGCCCCACAGACCATGCACAAGCAGCAGCACACGCTTCGCCTCTGCGGCGCGCGCCTGCAGGCCCTGGCTGCCGAAGCGCGGCTCACCGCCGTCGAACTCGACCCAACGGAGCCGGTCGGCCGCCGGGCTCGCCAGCACGGTCTTGAAGAAATACAGCTTGAGCGCACGCCCGAGGCTGCGCTGGTTGGCGGGCGGCAACTGCCGCAAGCGCAGCGTGCAGCCGCCGTCGGGCTGCGGCGTCATGTCGGGGACGGGCAGCAGGTCCTCGCCGTCGTAGATGAACGGCACGACCGCCTCGTCGGGCGCGAGTGCGGGACGCGCGGTGATGACGAGCGGCTGGTCGACCAGCGAACCGGTACCCACGAGCGCTGAAAGATCGAGCACGCCGCTCGCGCCGCCTGCGGACGCCCCGCGGGTCCCTGCCCCGAAATCCGCGAGCCGGATGCCCGCGCGGGCCAAGGCGCGTACCGGCGCATCACCCGATGCACCGCGGGTGGCGGGCGCCGGGTCCACCAACGCAGCGAGGCCCGTCACCTGCGGATGCGCCTCGATGCGCAGCGCGCCGTCCGCCAGTTCCACCGCTTGCGGCCCGATCTGCGCCTGCTCGCCGACGATCTCGAGGATGAAATCCTTGACGAACCAGTCGCCGCGCGCCGGCACGACCTCATCGTCATCGTCGCCGACAGCGCCACGGCTGGGCGAGAGCGGCGCTGAACCGGACGGGATCGTCACCGCGTCCTGCGCGAAGAGGAAGTCGTCCAGCGGCTCGGTCGAGACCACCAGCTTCAAGCGCATGACGGTCTGCCGCTGCCACGCTTCGGGCCCGAAACGGCACTTGAGGCCGTCGGCGCCCCAACCGAAGGTCCACTCCGCGCCCGCCAGCAGTTCGCGGTTGTCGAGGCAGGTGATGCTGAAGTCGTCGTTGAACAGGAACAGCGCCGCGTGCACCGTCTGGCCGAGCTGGTGCCGCAGCTGCATGCCGAGCCGGACGCGCTCCCAGCGGTCCTTGCCCGCATCCCAACGGACGCTGAAGCGGTTGTCATCCGGCAGCGGCGTGCGGTCGCCCTCAGGCGTGGTGCGCAGCAGTTGCGCCTCGAACTTCGACGGGCCCAGCTCGCGGACCCGCGAACCGCGCTTCGGCGTGGCGAGCGCGGACAGCCGGGTCCACGCCGCGATGCGCCGCAGCGCGGCCGCCAGCATCGTGGCCCAACCGGGCGCGCGATCGACCGCCCACAGCCGCAACCCGCTGGTCGTATCGCTGATCGCGACCGCCTCGCCCATGACATGGACACGCTGCGCGGCCGCCGCGCCCGGCGCGGCGAGGACCACGCCGCCGGGATCGCGCTCGAGCGCCTCTTCCAGCGATGCGCGCAGCTCGGGCG
>Ga0315903_10004125_pt1 | contig 19588 bp, 27 predicted proteins | sample LakEriMetagenome_7_FD_203524 | JGI IMG/M metagenome (GOLD analysis project Ga0315903, IMG submission 203524) | Freshwater fungal communities from buoy surface, Lake Erie, Ohio, United States - Buoy 2 MA119 | ecosystem: Environmental > Aquatic > Freshwater > Lake | place: USA: Lake Erie, Ohio... | reverse complement strand
GAAGGAACGGGTAATGTGTTGCAGGAGAGTGCTAATTTCTTTTGGGACAATACCAATGGAAGATTAGGAATTGGAACAACAACACCAACACAAAAGTTGGAAGTTAATGGAGCAGTAAAAACAACCAGTGTACAAGCAAGTGGAATTTCTACACTTTCAACTTGTTTTATGTATGGTTATTTAACTGAAGACAACAACTCAAATAGAATTTATTTAAACGCTAATGAATTAGATTTTTGGACAAATGGTGGAAGTTCTTTGAGAATTACCAAAGCAACTAAAAATGTCCTCATCGGCACAACAACAGACGCAGGGTTTAAGCTCGATGTGAATGGGACGGCGAGAACAGGTGTATTGACTTGCGGAAATATAAATCCAAGTGGTACAACGAATGTATCGGGGATGACTATTTATCAAGGAACAATAGATACAAGTAGCAGTTATGATTTGCGCTTAATTGTTCCAACGGCAGCAAAGGGTGTTGTTGTGTCACAAGATTATAGTTTTCTTTCTTCCGCATCTGCATTGTTAGAAGTAAAATCAACAACGAAAGGTATACTATTTCCTCGCATGACTACAACGCAAAAGAACGCTATTGCTTCACCTGCTGCGGGGTTGGTTGTTTACGATACTACTTTGGGTAAACTTTGTGTTCGTGGAGCAGCGGCATGGGAAACAATAACTTCAGTATAATAAATAAAACAATGGCTAAAATACAACCAATAGTCTTTCCTTTAAACGCAGGAACAGCAACAGAGATGAGTGTACTCATTCTCAACTTCGAAACGAGTGCAACAACCTGCACTACCTACTACGAGTTAAAATCAGAAGCAACTGAGGAAGTGCCTTCGAAGATTTTATCAAACGGTAACTACACGCTAACTCCTGAACAATTCCTCCTATGGGGAGAGGACAACAGTTGGGTAGAGCAATGCGTAGCAAACGCGATAGGAGTAACTATTTTATCTTTCTAACCATGAACTTAACAGAGGAACACTTAAAGCAATTAGACGCTTTTATTCAAGAGATGCCTACAAAGTTTGGCTTGCCACTAATCCAATTCTTTAACAAGATTAAAGAGGAAGCTGAAAAGGAATGAGCATCTTAGCCGAGCTATTTGAACAGGGAGCACTTTACGATGTGCTTTTAGATTTCGGAGAATCCGTTACTGATCGTGCACGCTCTAACATTAGAATACAGCAAACGAGATACGGCAAGAAGCGCAAGGCTAACACTACAGGAACACTTGCAGCTTCACTCTACTATGACATGGATGTAACCGGTACTACTCCATCTATCTCATTTAACTCATCAGCTGACTATGCTAAATGGGTGGAGTACGGAAGGCAAGGTAAGGAGAGTAATTACAAAGGTATAGATACACGATTTGCAGCCAGTGCAGCCAAGCCTCCTGTGGATGCTATCCTTAATTGGATGAACTTAAAGAAGATTAAGCTACGCTCAATAGGCGAGACAGGGCGCAGAACTAAGTTCGCTAAGAGTGCAATAAATAGAGATGAGGCACAGCGCTTAAGAGTGGCTAATGCGATGGCGAAGAGTATTGAAAAGAAAGGTATTGCACCACTGTACTATTGGAGAGAGGCTTACTTAGAGACACTACCTGAATATGGGCCGCAGCTTAACGAGGCAATGGGTGATGCAGTCTATGTTTACATCTTAAATCAAACACGAAAATTAACTAATATTAAACCTGTCTAATAATGGCAATTACAATACATCAGCAGCCATACATCTTTACTGCACTTAAGCAGAAGCTTATAGTAGTGGCTACATCTTCTAACATAGGACAGCCTGGCTTTCGCTATGTGATAGAGGTAAGCAACGGCACTACTACCAATACTTTTTACGTGCAGCCTAACATCAATGGTGCTTTAGTGTTTGACCTTAACCCTGTGGTTAGCTCTGCAATGGATTTAGGAGTGAACACTACAGACGTAGCAGCGAGCTTATTTGGTAGCTACACAGTGCAAGATGCGTCTACATCGCGTAATATTTTGGGCATTAGCACAATCATCAAAGAAGGTTATGAGGTGCTTGGTGTATTCGAGGTGCAAGCTACATCTTACCCATTAGATGGCAGTGCTTTAATCAATGCAGCCTTTCAGATTTCTGATGGGTTTAATCCTAATCCAGCTACACACTTTGCACTAAGCTCAGCAACGAGCTACATTATGAGTGATTTAGTAAGAAGCACCTATGCCTTAGATGATGTATTAACTAAGTATAGCTTAGGCGCTAACACGATAGGCATAACAGGATATAATGATGACTATGGGGTGCTTACTATTCCTGCTGATGATGGCACTACTTTAACAGGTAACGCGATAGATGAGGTGCAGATTATTCAATTCAATGCAGCAGGCTCACCTATTCAGACTGACACTTTAGCGTGCGTAATTGCAGCAGGAACAATTAACCATTTGCCTCTCATGCCTGCTAACATCAATGAGATGTTTGCGTTAGATGCAGCATGGCATCACTACATATTGAACTTCAGAACTTCGGGAGGCTCACCATGTGCGCGATCAATAGCAGTATTCAAAGCAGCTGACGAATGCAGATTTGATAAGGTAAGATTAGCATGGACTAACAGCAGAGGCGGATGGGACTATTTCAATTTTACTAAACGCTCTGAGGATTCTTACTCAGTGGAGCGCAAACGCTACAGAAAAGTAGTAGGTAATTATGGGACAGCTGATGAAACAACTGAGTTCGGATTTAACACTTACGATAGAGGGTTAACCGAGCGCAGCCCATTCGTTGAGAAGATGATGCGCATACGCACTGACTATTTAACTGAAGGACAGTTCGAATACCTTAAGAATCTTATTTACTCTGAATCAGTCTACATGATTGGAGCAGATGGAAGCGCTACACCGGTAGTAATTGAATCTAATAACTACGTGGCTATTAAGACTCGCAGCTTCGCGAAGACAGACTTAGAATTGACATTGAAATTTAGCAACGATTACACAGCATGAAGCCATCAGTAATATTAACGGTTAAGGCAACCAATGGAGCTGCTGTAGTAGTAGACTTATACGAGAATGAGAGCATAAGCTACTCATCTAATTTTAACAGCGTTTCTGAGTTCACTACCAGGGGAGCTTTCTCGCGTGAGTTTAGAATACCTGCAACGAAGGCTAACGTAGATTTCTTCGGGCAGCAGTATAACGCTAATCTGCTCAATGATGACACTACACAGATTAATGTGCTTCGCAAGATAGAGGCAACGCTGTCAGTAGATACCTTACCCATTGCTGAAGGACACATACAATTTAAGCAGGCCATTACTCAGCAAGGCAAGATGCACGAGTTCGTAATAGCATTCTTTGGAGAGACTGTTGACTTAGCTCGCAGCATTGGAGATAAGCTACTCAAAGAATTAGACTACTCTGATTTAGACCATGAGAATAGTTACGCTAACGTCAATGATATTAACGATGGTACTTTATTCGGTGGAGCTGCATGCTACACGCTAACTGATAGAGGGCAGAATTGGAGCGAAGATACAGCCATAGGCAGCAGAAGGATATTTAGTGATGTTAATCCTATCTATACCGGAGAGCTAACATTAGCACTTCAGGCTAAATGGCTGCTGAATAAGATTATTACTGAAGCAGGCTTTACTTGGAGCGGAACAACAATAGATGAAGAGCTTGAAAAAATGTACGTTCCTTACATAACTAATCCTCTAACGCTTGGCCCATTAAGTAATGACGAGGCTAAATTCTTAGCAGCATTTGCAGGAGCTACAACTTCAGTTACTATTAATGATGCTGCTCCTAATGGGCAAACTAAAAAACAGCTCACAGGATGGACTGAGGCAAGTGATCCTTCCAACAGCTTTGCTTCTAACGTCTACACTTCACAAGGTAATTTCTTAGCTACTTTTTATATCAATGCTAACTTTACTATTCCAGGTGCAGTAGCATTTGCTCAGAATGCTTATGACTTTGTTTTAGGTGTTACAAGAGATGGCATAGAAACGCTTTACCCAATGGGTGCGGGTAGTGCTATTTCAGATACAGTTATAGAATATGATTTTTCAACAGGACAATATATTCAATCTCCTGTTGATCCTGTAGTTTATGCTACCTACACTTTAGACATGCAAGTAGGTGATGAGATACGTTACTATGTTTATGCTCATGCTGGCAGCGCTCAGACTATTTTATTTGGTGCTGCATGTACTATAGGTATTTCATTCGTAACAGGAGAATTACAAGCACAGCCTGTAAGCTTTGAAAAGAATGCACCTGAGCAAAAGCAGATAGATTACTTGCGCGACATCCTAAAGATGTTTAACGCTGTCTTAGTTCCTAATCCAAATCTTCCTAATGCTGTTGAGATTATTCCAATGGTGGAGTATTTGGGAAGTGGTGATGATTACGATTGGACAGGCAAGCTTGACCTATCTAAAGACATTGTGTTTACTCCTGCTTCAGACATCAGAAAGAGAGTGCTTAAATGGAGCTACAAAGAGCAGGGAGATTTCTTCAATGCTAAATATAAGAGCGGTGCTCAAAGAGTGTATGGAGAGCTGCGCTTAACCGATGCAGGTAATGACTTTAGCACAAGTGACTACACTGTTGAATTAACCTTTGGAGCTTCACCTTGTGACCTTATCCCTAACACTAACTACATCATCCCGAAGTATTTTAATGAGACAGGAGAGTTTATGTCACCTGGGCCACGCATTCTTTACAGAAGAGCAAACGAAGAGGCGGCTGTAGTTATGGTTTATGATGAGGTAGCAGAAGATGCAACTTTTACTATTATTCCACTACTTAGCCATTACGCATCTATCCCAACACAGATAGGCACAGATGACTTGAACTTTGGGCAGGAGATTCCTCCACATCCAATAGAGGCCATGCCATTACATACGCTATGGGATAGATATTGGAGAGAGTATATCGCAGAGCTTTATGATTCAGAGCAGAAGATTATGGAGGCTTATTTTAAGCTTAGCGTAACCGATGTATTTGGCTTAAAGTTTAATGATAAGATTTGGGTTAAAGATTCTTGGTGGAGAGTAATAGAGCTAACTGATTACATAGTAGCAGATGAGCAAGTAACTAAGTGCAAGCTTATGCGCTTGTTAGACATTGGAGCGCTATGCCAATACACACCATACAATATTAACGCAACTACAGGAGCAGTTCAGTTTTTAGATTACGATGGAGACACAAGCTACGGATCTCAAGTGTGCTGCGAATATTATGGCTACACTTGGAACGCTGATAAGGGAAGATGCTTCGCAAGCACTGGTACTAATGGTACAGGTGGAATAATTAGCAGTCCTAATAATATAGGAGGTAGCAATATCACTAACACAAGCGGTAATCAAAAGAGTGCTACCGGCATGGGCAACGTAAACCGAGCATCCATTGAGAATAACAACGAACGCATTTTTGTTAGTGGCTTAGGTCATGGCATCAGCCCTAACAATAACTACAGCCAAGCCATGGGCTATCGCAACTTCATTAGACCTAATTTAGAAGGCACTACAGTGATGGGCAGATGGGCAGAGGCAGATGTGAGAGGGGTGCACTTTGGTGGAGGTACTTGGTACGATGGTACTTCTGACTTTGGAACAACTATACCAGGGCGCTCGCAGCACGGCTTTATTCAGCTTATGGGGTTAGCTTCACTCACAGCTAATCCAACTAACGTGAATCTGTTATTGGATGGAGTAAATGGTGGCACTATTGCTATGCCAACTGAGACTGTGTGGATGGTTAAGGTGTACATCTCTATTCTTGAATATGATTACAACGTAACTGATTTCACAGGTAAGGTAGCGAGCCTTGAATATAGTTCTATGATTTGGAAGGATAAGGTAACTCAATACAGCTCTAATCCAATTTTAGTTAATCAGTTTAGTAATGTATGGGGTGCTAACCTATTTGATTTATATATGCCTGTTGTCAGCAACAAGGTAGCGCCATACATCGCATGTAAGACCACAGGTAAGACTGCTGTAATAAGCGCAACGATTCAATACACTCAAACTAAATTCCAACGTACACCTATAATATGACAAATCCTTACGAAGATATTATCTATAGTATGACTTTACTACGGTCAGGAGTACCTGGCAAGAGTAAAGAATTTCACCAAGCAAGTGGCATCTATCATGCAAGGCTAAAGGTGTGGCAAATAAGGGCTATTAATTACACTATATTAATAACAGGGGTAAGCTTAATTGGATTAACAATTTATAGTATAGTATAATGGCTACACAAGAGATGATATTAAAACTCTCCTTTAATGACGAGGGTACTTTTCAAGGTTTAGAGGAGATTAATCAGGAGCTGCAAACAGTAGACAATTCTACGCAGAAATTAGAGAAATCTACTAAGACTTTAAAGCAGCAATACGCTGAGCTGAAAAAACAGCAAGATCAATTCGATCCAGGCACAGAGAAATTCAATGAGCTATCTCAAAAGATGGGAGAGCTGAAGGATAGAATGAATGATGCTGCCGAAGCTGTTAAAGGAAATACGGGCCCTGCTATTGAAGGTATGAGCAACACCTTTGGAATCATGGGTGAGCAGCTTAAGAATTTAGACTTTGAAGGATTAAGCCAATCGCTTCAGACGTTCAGCGGAAATCTTTCACGCATTGACACTAAGGCTTTATCAGCTGGATTGAAAGGTGCATTTCAGGCAGGTATAGCAGGTGTTAAAGCATTAGGAAAAGCTATCTTAGCGAATCCTATTTTACTTTTAGTAGCAGCTATCATTAGTGTTATAGCTTATTGGGAAGAGCTGACTGATTTGGTTAGTGGAAAGAGCAAGATGCTTGAAGGTTTAAAGCAGCAAGCTGAAGTACTTAAATCTCAAGAGCAAGCTTTAGCAAGACAGATGGCGCTTCAAAAAGCATTAGGAGCAGGAGCAGCTCAGATGTTACGCACTGAGTTAGAAATGCTTAAGAATAAGCAGGCTCAAGCTGAAACAGCTATGAAGATAGCTTACTTAGAAAAAGATAGAGCAGCATTCTTAGAGGCGCAGCAATCACAATTACAAGCCATCAATGATCTTGAGATTAGAAAGGTTAAGATTAACCAAGATGCTCAAGCTTTATTAGATAAGATTCGCTCAGGTACTGACGAGCAATATAATAAGCAGTTATTACAGAATCAGGCATTCAGTGAATACAAAAAAGCTACTGAAGAGCTTACTGTATTGCAGCAATTAAATAATGAGAGAGCAGTCCAAATTAACAAAGAGATAGCAGCAGCTCGCCAAGCTGGCAATAATGCTTTAGCTAATCAGTTAATTTTAGAGAGAGAGTCATTAAAGAATCAAAATATCAGCCTCCAAAATAATAAGGATGAGATTTGGAACGCAGGGCAAGCCGCTAAAGATAGTGTTAAGACTGAAAAAGAACTTGAAGCTATTGCAAAAGCTAAGGCAGCAGCAGCAGAGAGAAAAGCTAAAGCCGATGCTGAAGCTAAAAGAATAGCAGATGAAGCTTTAGCAGTAGACAAGAGATTAGATGAAGTAGAAAAAGCAAGAGCAGATGCTAAGAAAACAGCTTTAAATAAAGAGTTAGACGACACATTAGCACTACAAAAGAAAGAAGAAGAAGCTTATGTAGCAGCTAAAAAAAGTGAGACTGAGCTACAAGATTTAAAAATAAGACACTCACAAGAGCTTCAGGGTATACTTCAGAAATTTGCTGAGTTAGAACAAGAGAAAGCTGATGAAGATGCAAAGAAATTAAAAGAGTTACAGCAAGAGGCAATTAATCAAAAACAAGCTGAATTAATAGAGCTTCAATCTATTATTGATGGAGCAGATGAAGCTAATTACCAATCAAAATTAAGTAAGCAAGAGCAGGAGCTAATGGCTTCTCAAGAGTATTACTTTCAACTTAAGACTCAAGCGGAAGCAGCAGGATTGGATGCTACTGCATTGGTAGAAGAGCAGGCTCGGAAAGAGAATGAGATAAAAGAGAAGTACAGAAAGGAAGATCAGGAAAGAAGAATGGCTAACATTCAATCGAACTTCGAGATGGCAGGCCTTGCTTTAGATGCACTAAGCTCATTAAATGAGGCAGCTGCTAAAGGTGATGAAGCAAGCCAGCGCAAAGCCTTTGAACGTAATAAGATGATTCAGAAGGCGCAGGCTACAATAGCCATGGCTTCGGGTATTGTTCAGCAGTTAGCAGTGCCGCAAGACCAACTAACAGGAATGAACTTCGTAAAAGCAGCCGCTGTAGCAGCAGCAGGGGTAGCTAACATTGTTAAGATTAACCAAACGCAGTTTAATGGTAGCGGAACAGGTAGCGGAGGTAATGGAGATTTAAATGCACCAACAGGAACAGCTAATGCACCGGCTATTGACTTCAGCGGAGCAGCAATGAATAACAACGCACCTGGCACTACTGAGACTTATGTGCTTGCAGGCAACGTAGCTAACGCATTAGAGGCACGTCAGAAGATTATTGACCAATCATATCTATAACGAATATGGCAAACTTTCCACTACTTAAAAAGTGCATAGCGAGAGGAGTAAGAAATGCTCTATCTGAGATAGATAGAACAGAGCTTGAAGATACTGAGGCTATAATTGATGAGGTAGTTAACGCTATACTATTTGAAATTTCTGAAACATACGATAATGAATGATAAATTAAAACTAATAGAATACGGCTTAGGCGAAGATGATTCTAACATGGGAGTCTATGCTGTAAGCTTAGTTAGTGAGCCTGCTATAATGGTAGACTTCGTGGCGCTAAGCAAACAGAATCTAATGTTAGCTCGCGTGGAAGATGGAGAGAAGCGCATGCTGTACGGCCCTGCACTTATTCCTAATCAGCCTATAGTTAGATATGATGGCAATGGTGAGAAGTATTTTATCACTTACTCTAAAGAGACCATAGAGCAGACAGCTCAGGAATTTCTTAAGCGTAACATGCACCATAACCACACCATTCAACATGAGATGCCTGTAAACAATCTTACAGTAGTAGAGTCATGGATTAAGTTCGGTGCAGATAAGGGAGATAACTACGGCTTTGAATTGCCTGATGGTACTTGGATGATAGGGGTAAAAGTAGATGATGATGCTACATGGCAAGCTGTAAAGAATGGCGAGGTTAAAGGCTTTTCTATTGAGGGATGGTTTACACCAATGGCTGAGACTAAGGTAGAAGAGAAAGATCTTGAGAAGCTGTTGGCTGAATTGGCTCAAGCACTTGAAATGAATTCTTAATTTTTTCCACTAATAATTATAACACATGAACATGATTTCTGAAATTTTAGAAAAGTTCGCTCCGCAGCTTAGTAAGCATGGGGTGAAATTGTCAGTAGAAGAGACTCCTGCCGTTGAAGAATCTACCAAGGTAGAGATGATGGTAGAGGGCGCTTTAGCTGATGGTACTATGATCTATTCACCAGCTGAAGTATGGGCTGAGGGAGTAGAGATTTTTGTAATGGATGCAGATGGCAATCCTACACCTTTAGCTGATGGCGAGTATACACTTGACAACGGTATGGTAATCGTGGTAGCAGCTGGCATTATTGCAAGCGCTATTGAAGTACCAAAAGAGGAAGAGAAGCCTGAGGTAGAAGTTACCATAGAGCAAGAGGTAGCTGAGACTTATTCGAAAGAGCAAGTAGAAGGTTTACTTAAAAACGTAATTGCTGAATTCGAGGCTAAGCTTAGCGCTGCTGAAAAGAAAATTGTAGAGCTTTCACAAGCACCTGCAGCAGTAACTGTTAAGCAAGCTCGCCAAACAGCACCAACACAACACGTAGATATGTCTCGCATGACTGCACAACAACGTGCCTACGCTATGATTAATAAACTCAAATAAAAACAAACATAAAAACAAACACAAAAAATGGCAACTAATTTAACCATTTCTTCAAGCTCATATGCTGGCGAGTTAGCTCTGCCGTATATCAGCGCAGCAGTATTGTCAGGAGACACTATTGCTAACAACTACATCACAGTTAAAGAGAATGTTAAGTACAAGATGGTACTTAAGACGTTAGCTTCTACTGACATCGTGAAAGCATGGGGTTGTGACTTCGACAATGCAGACTCTACCTTAACATTGGCTGAGCGTGTATTGACTGTTACTGACCTTAAGGTGAATGTTGAAGTATGCAAGGATCAATTTGCAAAAGATTGGGAAGCTGCACAAACAGGCCGTGGATTTGCTAACGATACTATCCCTGCTAACTTCGCTGATTTCTTGATTGCTCACCTTTCAGGTAAAGTAGCTGAGAATATCGAATACACTTTGTGGCAAGGTAACTTCGAATCTTCATCTTACACTTCTTTCAATGGAATTTTGAAGGTGTTGGATACTGCTAAATCAGGTACTCCTGATGTTGACTTCGCTAACGCATTCACTTCATCTAACGTTATCGCGTCTTTAGAGACTTTGATGGCTGCACTTCCTGCAACATTAATCGGTGATGCTTCTGTTAAGCTTTACGTTAACCGTAAGACTGCTCAACTTTACCGCCAAGCTTTATCAGCTTTAGGTTACTTGCAACAGTTCAACGCTGCATCTAACTACCCATTGATGTTCGACGGGTATGAGATCTATGTTTGCCCAGGTATTCCTGACAACGTAGCTCTTTTCGCTAAGCCTGAGAACTTGTTCTTCGGTACTGACACTGTATCTGACTTCAATGAAGTTAAGGTTGTAGATATGTCTGTAACTGATGGATCAGATAACGTGAGAATGGTTATGAAGTTCCGTGCTGGTACACAAGTAGCAGTTCCTGCTGAGGCTATCTTAGGATTCATGAATCCCTAATTAATACTCCTTTGTTAAAAGAGTGGGTTGGCTAAGAGCCGCCCATTCTTTGCAAAGAATAGTTTAAAAAATAACAAAAAAAAATTTACACACGATATGAGCTGTCTAACTACCGCTGGACTCCAGATTCAGTGCAAAGAATCGATTGGTGGGATTAAAGCAATCTACCTTGGTTCTTACGCTACATTCGCTAACAGTGCTACCATTGACGGAACAAGTAACTTAGTTACTGCTCTTGCAACAGGAAGCGTTTACGAATTCGAATTACCTAAGCACACAGGATCATTTACTGAAGAGGCTACAATCTCTATTGAAAATGGCACTGTATACTACACTCAAACTATCGTAGCTTCATTCCATGGAATGACTGCTGCACGTTCACTACAACTTCAAAACATCGCTAAAGGTCGCAACGTACTTTTTGTACAAGATAATAACGATAACATTTGGATGTGTGGTTACAAAGATGGTGTTGAGGTTACTGCATTCACTACTCAAACAGGTACTGCTAAAGGCGACATGGTGGGTTACACCGTTACCTTCACAGGTGAAGAGAAAGATAAGGCATACTTACTTGACCAAGACGCTGGAGATACTCCATTTGAAGACTTCGCAACTGTTACTGTAGTAGCAGGTACATTGTAAACTAAATTGTGCTATATTTAAGGCATGATTTATTTACTTAAAAATACAGCAGCACAGCTCCTCTACTTGACACTCAAGCAAGGGGAGCTTTTGCTGTCTAATACATACACACATTATCTGCTTGAACTAACCAACGAGCAGACACTTCAGAAGCTTTACGCTATTCCAACAAAGATAGCAGAGAATGATAGATATACTACCATTCAAATCGGCACAAATGCCAACACACCAACAGCTGCAAGCCTATTAATTAACTACCCAGCACGTTTCAGCTACATAGTTTATGGCCAAAATAGCAGCACTAATTTAGATCCTACAAACGCGGCAGTCGAGGGAGTAATAGAGAAGGGTTATTTAATCGTTGAAGATATTACTACTCCTCGTTTCACTGAGCCGAATTTAACAATAGATAACGATATTACTTACAATGGATAATATAGCACAGACCTCAGCACCAATGTTAGTGAATCTTGGCGCAGCAATGCCTCAGGAAGCTACCGAGAAAGAGACTCCAAAAGGATGGGTAACACTTGGAGAGGCTAACTTGTTTAGTAATTATCTTATTGATTTGTACTATGCTTCACCTGTGCACTCTGCTCTAACTATGAGCATATCTTTCATGATAGCAGGAAAGGAAATTAAGAGTAACAATCCTGCTGCTCAAAGAGAGATAGATAGACTTAAATTAAATACTATCCGCAGGCCAATAGCATTGGATGCTAAGATGCAGGGAGGATACTACTTAGAAGTAATTTGGAGCGTAGATAGAAGCACCATTGCTAAGATTAATCATCTGCCTTATGAGAATTGCAGATTAGCTGTGGCTAATGAAGAGGATATTATACCGGGCATTTATTACTCTAAAGATTGGTCAGACACGCGTAAGAAGAAAAACATTCCTGTGTTTATTCCTATGTACAATCCAACAACGAAAGCAGATGAGCCTTCTCAAGTGTTGTTTGTTGGAGTGATGACACCAGGCTCTGCTTACTATCCTAAGCCTGATTATTACAGTGCTATTAACTACATTGAAATTACTCGCGATATTAGCGAATTTTATAGAGCTTTCTTAAGCAATGGAATGGCGCCAAGCTATTTCTTGCACATGAATAACGGCATTCCTGATCCTGAAGAGCAGATGGCTATTCGCAGAAATTGGGAGACCATGGTAGGTGCTAAGAAAGCAGGTAAGGTAGTATTCACATTTAATGAGTCAGCTGATAGAGCACCGCGCTTAGACTTAGTGCCTATGAGTGATGCAGATAAGCAGTGGCAGGAATTAAGCGTGCAGTCAAGAGAGAATATCTTAGCAGCTCACCGAGTTACTTCACCTCTATTATTTGGTATTCGTGATGCAGGAGGATTAGGTAGTAACGCTGATGAGATGAAGAGCGCTTACCGCATCTTTAACAGAAACATCATTGAGCCATATCAAAAGATTATAACTGATTCACTTGAAGAGATATTTAAGGGCATGGGCATTGTGGCTGATTTATACATTGAGTCTAATGATATATTCGCTGATGCAGCTGAAGCAGCGCCACAAATAGCACCTACAGCTATTACAGATAATGCAACAACTGATGTAAATGCACCTGCACCGGTAGCACCAGCAGGCGCTTCTGTAAGTGATGTAACTTATAATGGAGCTCAGATAGCAAGTGCTTTAGAAATTGTAGCAGCAGTAGGCACAGGAGCTCTAACAAAAGAGCAAGCTATAGTATTCTTAGTACAATTCCTACAACTTCCAATAGACGTAGCTACAGCAATGTTTGAGCCATCGCAGGGAAGTGCAGTAGCTAAGCTATCTGCTCAAAAAAAAAAGACTAATTTAGAAATCCCTGAATCTTTCGAGCCTACTAACGAGATGGCCGCAGAGGCTGAGTTAGGTTTGAAGTGGAGAGAGGAATATGGCAGAGGTGGCACTGAGGTAGGAGTAGCGAGAGCTCGCGATATCAGCAATAAGCGTAATCTATCTTATGAGACCATTACACGAATGTACAGCTACTTTGAACGTCACGCTGTAGATAAGGAAGCTACAGGATGGAATCAGGGAGAGGAAGGCTTTCCAAGCGCAGGCAGAGTAGCATGGCAGTTATGGGGTGGTGATGCAGGGAGAGACTGGGCTACTGCAATTTACAACAGATATAAAGCTGAGCTTTCAGCCGATCCACAAGAGAAGCCTCCAATCTTCACAGAAGATGATGAGAATTGGTGGTGTGAATTCTTGGAAGATAAGGGTGAGATAGTAGATGAGGATGAGTGGGAATTGATAGAAGCTGAGCCTGTTAATCTTGCATCAGTTAGAAGCTATGCAGATCCTGATTTACCTTCTGAAATGGATAGCGGACTTTATAAGATTCGTTATTCTTATTCAAAGAATCTAAGTAAAAACAGCCGCAAGTTTTGCAGACAAATGGTAAGCGCAGCTAAGGCTGGCTATGTTTACCGATACGAAGATTTAACTGCAATGGAAACAGATAGTAATATCCTTAATCCTAACATGGGCCATAATGGCTCTACCTATAGCATATGGTTGTGGAAGGGCTCGGTCAATTGCAAACACTACTGGGAGCGTAGAGTATATTTTAGAAAGAGAGAGAAAGGAAGATTCATTGCAGATAACGGTTTAGACTCATCTAATCCAATCTCAGTGGCTAAAGCTATTCGTGCAGGAATGCCTCTTAAAGATATAGCTAAAGACTTCGCTACAGCTAACACTCGTACGTATGACTTACCGAATAATGGCAGATATCCAGGAACAAATTAAAACTAACACACAATGGCAATAGCACCCGAAATATTATTCATCAACGAGGAATTCTTAAAGAAGTACACTCAACTTAATGAAGCTGTAGATACTAACTTAATTAGACCTGCTATGTATCTCGCTCAAGATAAGTATATGACTTTGTACCTTGGTACTGACCTTACCAATAAGATTAAAACAGAGATAGAGAATGGCACTTTAACAGGAGTGTATGAGACTTTATTAAACGAATACATTGTTAAGCCAACAGCTTGGTGGACAATGGTAGAGCTTTATCCTTTCCTCATGTACAAGCATGATAATGGTAACTTAGTTACTCGCCAATCTGAAAACACTACAGCCATAACTAAAGGTGAGATGGACAGCTTAGTGGAGAAGGCACGTGAGAATGCTCAGTGGTACACGCAGCGCTTAGTAGATTACTTGTGCGACAATAGCACTTCTTATCCTGAATACACATCTAATAACTTCCCTGATATTCACCCATTACGCAAAGTAAACAGGCAGAGCACTGTAGCTTTTAGTGAGGGTAGAAATTACGATAGTGCTTGGAGCAGATTCAACGTAAGAGATTTCACTAACTAACAAAGCATGACAAAGGAAGAAAAAACACGCAAGGACTATGAGCGCAAGCTTAAAGTCTACTTATCTAAACGCGATAAAGAACTAAGAAAAAATGAAAGCACCAACAATAGAAGAGCTTAAGGCTCAATTCACAGAGCTTGGCTACAAATGGCCTACTATTCATATCGTGGGCATCCGCTCTAAAGCTAATGAGCCTAATAAGTTTGATGATCTAATAGGCTTGGTGCAGGGTAATGAGGTTAAGTGGTACACTGGAACAACTAATCCAGGTACTTTTTGGCTCAATAATCCTATGAATAAGTTAGGCACAGCTGTACTTAAGGCAGGGCAATACGTAGACACTTGGGTTATTGGCTTGCATCAGGGCAAATACAGCGCATTAGTGCAGGCTAAAAAAGTAACTGTGTTTAGAGATGCTGACAAAGATTCAGTAGCTGAGGAGCAGGGCAAAGAAGATACAGGATTATTTGGTATTAACATCCATCGTGCTAATGAATCTGCTGAATCTAAGAACATTGATAAGTGGAGCGCAGGATGCCAAGTATTGAATAGTCCTAAAGATTTCAAAGAGCTTATTCAGGCATGCATTAAATCGAATAAAAAAGCGTTTACTTACACTTTATTACATGAGCAGTAACCAACAACAGATAGCGGAAGGAGTAACCGGTACAGTGAGCAGTATTTTACTTAGTGTACCTGCATGGATGTTAGATATAGAATTCGCACTTAAGATTATTTGTTTACTCTTATCAGCAGCGGCTTCAATCTTTACCATCTACAAGATGAATAAGAAGCGCAGATGAAATGGCTTAAGAGTGTATTCAGTAATGAGACCGATGCAAGTAGCAAAAGAGTGGCTTCTATATTGGCTCTACTCGTTTGCATTAACCTTTCATACATTGGTACATTTACTGATTACAAATGCCCTGAATTTATGTTCGATGGTCTGCTTATTTTAGCAGGTGGGGGGTTAGGATTAACAGTGATAGAATCTATCTTTACAAAAAAGAAATCTAATGACGAAGGATCAAATTAAAGGCGCTATTGTTATAGCTGTAGCCATCACCATCTGCATAATCATTCAGACTTTATACATCAGAATTAAGCAGGATGAAAAGACTATAGAAGGATATGAGCGCAGAGCTGATAGAGCTACTCACGTAATAGATTCTTTAGAAGCTACAAACGTGCAGCGCATGCTTCAGATTGAAGAGCTTAGCGAAGAATTAGAAAGAAATAAAGAAAGATATGAAGCAAACATTAGTGCTATTGATTCTCTTGATAGGCATGGGCTTCGCAGAGCCATGCACAATCTACTCTCAGAGCTTGCCGGTGAGAGATACCCTGGTCAGTCTAACGACTAAGGAAGTAAGAAGCCTACTTAAATTAAAGGCTGAGCGTGACTATCTTAAGACTCAGTTTATAACGCTATCTAAATCGGATAGCATTTCAGCCATTGTTATTAAGGATCAGCAGAAGTCTATTGATGCATGGGCGCTAACCAACGAAAAGACATCACAGCAATTAGTTAAATCACAGGAAGATTTATACAAGCAGACTGCACGCAAAGAATCTTGGCGCAGCGCAGCGCTTATAGGTATTCCCATCTCGTTTATAGGGGGTATTATCTTCACTCTATTTTTCTAAACTAACAATTATTTGTTAATAACTTTGCTATAATTAGTAAGGTTTTTTTTGCTTTTCTAAAATATCGTAGTACATTTGCTAAAATTAAATCAATAAGCAAATGAAAAAAGCACTACTCTTTCTTGCCATGCTAATCGCAGGCCTACTCATCGGAGGATCATTCGATGCAGACACAGCTAAATTAGAATCACAACCAAATCACATATCTAAATAATCATGAAAACACTTTTTGAAATTGTTGAAATTGCTAAGTACGATGGCACTCGCTACTACTTAAAAGTTAATGGTAGCTATACTAAAGTATTTGACACCTATGAGGAAGCCTTTGCTGAATACACGCTGGCTATTAACTTTAGAGAGACACACACAGTCTTAGTAAGTAAGGAGGTAGAGTTATGAGCTTCCTACTTAAAGTAACTCCACTACGTGAGGATAGAATCAGCTTATACCATCGCTTAAACATTCCTACACAATTCGAAGCAGAGACCTTTCAGGTAGCGCAGCAGATGGCACTCATGCTATTTGACCTTTACAACTTCAAAGAAACGCTACCATTCCAGGAAGAGTTCACAGAATATTCAATTGAAGGTGAAGGATTCTTAATCGAAATTGAAAAATTATCTTAAATTAGCAAAAATTAATAATCATGAATAAACCAAATCAAATTACCGGAAGGGTAATCGTATCTCGGTGGGATGCCGAAGCTTGCACATGGAAGCTGTATACATCAGCTCATTCCTATTCACTAACTGATTTCTCAAATGCTAAGAAGCATGGCGAGGTGTTGCCTGATGACGGCACATTCTTATACCAGTTCGAAAGCCAAGATGAGAACAACGTACACGATTATTTTATGTCTGACCGCTATGTTATCTGAAAGAGCTAAGAGCAGATTCATCTGCGTGCAGAGCTCGGTGTCGGGAGAGTCACTCAGCTACAATGAAATAGTACAGCACCTTCAATATGCTAAAGGCACAACTGCTTACGAGAATTGGAGAGCGCATTTTATGAATAATCCCCATGAGTTACAACCGTGAACCTAATTGGGATAAGCTCAAGCCATCAATAGATTGGGATGAGCAGGAAGAAAAGTTAGCAGAAAAATTAAGTAAGTATATTAATCAAAACAAACAAACAATTATGAATCAGTCAGTAGTAAAATCACAGAAATTCGTTAGAGATTGGAATGGCCCATCAGGCACAATCTATTACTTCGATTTAGTTTTAGAGAATGGCGAAGTAGGCCAAGTAGGAGTTAAGGATATGAACAGCCCGAAGATTGCAGTAGGAGCTACAATCCATTACACAACCGAAGAGCGCACTGGGCCAACAGGCAGAAAGTCAACTAACATTAAGCTGCAGAATCCTATGCCTTATGCTAATAGCTCTACTCCAAGAGCTGCAGGTGGAGCTTCATTTACTCCGCGTAAAGAAAGCCCTGAAGTGCAGAATTCTATCAGCAGATCAGTAGCCCTTAACAATGCAGTGTTATTCTGCAAAGAGCAGAAGGGAGCTAAGCCTGGTGATGTGTTAGATACAGCTGAGATATTCTTAGCGTGGCTTAAAGAGGAATCTATTGTTGAAACTAAATTAGCTATAACCAATGAAGCAGCAGACGATGAAATGCCATTCTAAGCTCACTCCATTTCACGCATGGGTACGCAGTCACTTTGTGACTGTGGCCCAATTTGCGGAGGTGCTTGAGGTAAGTTACCCAACAGCTCAGAAATATATTAAGCAGCCGCGTAGCATGAAGGTTACGCACATAGGTAAGCTTGCTAATATCACCGAGGAAGAGATACCATACATTTTAGAACTAATGAAGGATAGCAAATGAGTAAAGTAATTGACAGAAAGATAGCAGATATCCTGCTTTTGATTCCTGCTGAGATGCAGCAGAATGCACGTAGACGAATAGATAACCTGGTAAGAGCTGTAAACAACAGTAACATTCCTGAGCTAAAGTGGAAGTCAATTAATGGAATAGCTGAGAGCATGAATGAGGCTAAGGCTAATAGAATGCTTGAGATTCTTTTAGATAAAGGTTATACTGATTGGCCTAATCTTAAAGGCAGAAGCCGAGTGCGTGAGATTAACGATATCAGGCAGATATGTATGTGGGTAATTCGACACGGTACAAGCATGAGCCTACATAACATCGGTGCTATATTCCTTAGAGATCATTCTACAATCCTTTACGCTATCAGCCACGTAGATAATATGATTCAGACTGATAGAGTCTACAGAGAGAAGGTAGAGGAGATTCTCGGCCATCTTAATAACGAGCATCTCAATAAAGTGTTTTATAAATTAACTCAATAATCAAATCACTAAACCAATGAAGCAATTAAGTTTAACGTACGATACCGGTAAGGTAACAATAGAGAGAGTAAAAAGCGTGTGTGTTTTAGTCAATGCTGGCATGACACCAAGCGCTGCTCTTAAGCATGAGCGAATGGGTAAACAATACCTGCAAATCATGAGAGAGGTAGGCATTATTAAAAAGATAGGCTCACGCGAATGGGAGGCAGTAAAGCATTTAAGACAAGATAAATTTAAGCAATTTATTGATGCGAAGAATAAATACTACAGCGATATTCAGGCATCAAAAGCAGATACTGATATGCTTGGTTTAGTCAACATGCCTAAGACTCAGCCTATAAAAAAAGTAGAGCGCTTACCTTGGTGGAAGAGATTTCTTCTATATTTGTTGAATAATTAATAATCTTAAACCAAATGACAACAATTCTATTAAAGCGCATTGAAGCGCTTGAAGAGAGAGTGCGAGCGCTTGAATCTAAGCGTGCAGCCTCTACCAAATTCACTCCTCCATCACTTGCAGACGTCATAGATTACACTCAAGATGTAGTTATGGCTAAACGATTCTACACATTCTATGAGAGCAATGGATGGAAGGTAGGCAGAAATTCCATGAAGAGCTGGCGAGCAGCCGCGGATCAGTGGAAAGCAAGAGATACTAACCAACAAAAATCTAAAGAAGATGAGCAAAAGATTGGGCGCATTAGCACATCAGAGCTTCAGTCGTTCACTAAGCGCTGAAGAGAGTAACGTAGTAGAGGCTATTAACTCACCTAAGCTTCACTCATTATCTGAGCAGGAGTTTAGAGAGCT